>Ga0265327_10000215_pt1 | contig 119243 bp, 118 predicted proteins | sample 41621metaG_FD_202089 | JGI IMG/M metagenome (GOLD analysis project Ga0265327, IMG submission 202089) | Rhizosphere microbial communities from Carex aquatilis grown in University of Washington, Seatle, WA, United States - 4-16-21 metaG | ecosystem: Host-associated > Plants > Roots >... | reverse complement strand
TGGCGGGGCAGGCAATCCGCAATGCGTTGAAACTGGCGCTCGGTTAGTTCCATTTGTCCAACAAGGATGCCGCAAACCCACCAATTGTCAATTAGTGTTAACAGGCCCTAGGTCAAAACTCCGAATTCGCAAGTGTTTTTTCAATTTAGCTGATCCAATGGGCGAGCAAGGGGGCCACAACCAGCGCCGGGAGGTAATTGGCCAGTTCAACGCGCCGCACTTCAAAAATCACCAGCACCACGCTGCACGTAATCAAACCCGCAGCAATACCGGTGTAACCGGCCAAACCCGAATGCTCCAGCCACAACTGGCCGCCCAGCCGTGACAACAATGCGATGCCGTTTAAATAGCAGAAGACCGGCAAGGCAGACAGGGCAACCGGCCAGCGGAAGATTTTCACAAAGCTCAACATGGCCAACCCATCCATGACCGCCTTTAACAAGAGCAGGTAATAATAGTTTTGCAGGCCGTCAGCCACCGCGCCGAGAATTCCCAGCGGTGCCGCGCAAAAAAGGGCGGTGGCCGCCATGAAACCAGCCGTTGCTGAACCAGGGGGAGATTTTTGCGCCGCTGCCAGCAGTGTTGCCGCGCGATGGCCAATCCGGTTGGACAATACCTGCAACTTGAGCAAACGCCCCACCCAATACCCAATGACCACGGCGAGCACACCGATGGAAAGCTGCTTTAAACAGGCGCCAAACGTTCCATGCACGCTCTCGTAAATCAGGCGCATTCCATAAAATACCGTAAACGCCCCCAACGCCGACCTGAAGAACTTCTGGGCACGCACCGTCACCGGCTTGCGCAGGGCCAGGCCAAACAGCGCGCCGATTAAAATGCCCAAGGCATTCAGTAATGGGCCAATCACCCGGCGATTGTGTCGCGAGCGGGAGACAAAGGAAACGAAGAAAAGTTTCCCTTCGCCACACGCGCACCTTAAATTCAGCCGGCAATGATGGCAGCCAATCAACGACGCAATCCATGGTCATGGATTCCCACGCTATATCTGGCGGAGGGGTTGCCCTATGCAGTGGCCACCTCGGTGGCCTTGGTCCTCTATAAAAATCTCGGTTTATCAAACACGGACATCGCATTTTTCACGGGCTGGCTGTATTTGCCATGGGTCATCAAGCCTTTGTGGAGCCCGGTGGTGAATCTCTTAAAAACCCGGCGGCAATGGATCTGGAGCATGCAACTGCTCGTCGGTCTGGCCTTGGCCGGAGTGGCCTTTTCAATTCCGACAACCCATTTTCTGCAATTAAGCCTGGCCTTTTTTTGGCTGTTAACGTTTGCCTCGGCCACGCATGACGTGGCAGCCGATGGCTTTTATATGCTGGCGTTGCCGGAGCGGGAGCAGGCTCTTTACAGCGGTGTGCGCAATGCATTTTATCGCGTTGCGGGAATTTTAGCCAAAGGCCAACTGGTGATTCTTGCGGGCATACTGGCAGCGGGAAACCAATTTGCTTCGGCCTGGTCGACAGTTTTTTTTGTGGTGGCGGCAATACTATTGTTATTGGCGCTTTATCACCGCTGGATTTTGCCGCGACCGGAAAAAGACCAGCCCGCAGCGGGGCCGAAACAAAACTTTCGTGCGGAATTCTTTAAAACCTTCGGGGCTTTTTTTCAAAAACAAAACATCGGCATATCGCTGGCATTTCTACTGTTATATCGCTTCGGCGAAGCGCAACTCATGCCCATGACACAATTGTTTTTTCTTGATGACCGGACCTTGGGTGGATTGGGCCTGAACAACGCCCAAGTTGGTTTTATCTACAACACCGTGGGCGTTATCGCCCTGATGTGCGGCGGATTGCTGGGCGGGGCGGTGATTGGGCGGCATGGCCTGAAACGCTGGCTCTGGCCCATGTTGCTGGCCATTCACCTGCCTGACGCGGTGTTTATCTGGCTTGCCAACGCCCAGCCGGAGAATCTCCGGGCCATCAGCGCGGGCGTGGCCCTGGAACAGTTTGGCTACGGCTTTGGTTTTTCCGCCTACATGCTCTACATGATTCGCATTGCGCGGGGGGCACATGCCACCGCGCATTACGCCCTGTGCACGGGCTTTATGGCGTTGGGCATGATGTTGCCGGGATTATGGAGCGGCTGGCTCCAGGCCCAGCTCGGCTACAAACTTTTCTTCGTCTGGGTAATCCTGGCCACCGTGCCCAGCTTCATTGTGGCCGCAAACATCCCGCTGGAAGCGAGCTTCGGAAAAGGCCGGCCAGCGCCTGCCCCGGCAGAAACGTAAATAAATAATACCGGGAAATAAAAGAATTGCTTTGAACGTGGAAACGCCAGCAGAATCAAAGTTTACCATGAAGCTGAACCGTCTTTTTGTTGTGTTTGCCCTCCAGTTGATGCTGGCTGGCATCCTCCGTGCCGATAGCGAAAGCCTCGCCTCCATTTTTACCAATGCGCCAAAAACTCGCACGGCCATCCCCATCCGTTCGAGCATTATTTTTATTGCCTGCCACGGCCTGGCGTACGGCGACTTGAGCTGCTATGGGCAAACGAATTTTCAAACGCCCAACCTGGACCGGCTTGCCGCCGAAGGCATGCGCTTCACCAATTATCGGACGACGGGGGATGATCTATTGTCCGGACAGGCGGCGTTAATGACCGGCAACAATTCCCCGGTGGCGCACGGCCAGACCATGGTGGCAGACCGGTTGCTCGCAGCCGGCTATCATACCGGCTTGATTGGTGAATGGACTCTGGGTTCGCAGCCATGGACACAAGGTTTTGAAGAATTTGCCGGGTTTCTCAATGAACAGGAGGCGGATAATTTCTATTCGGACTTTATCTGGCGCTACGCCCCGCGCAGCGTTATTGACGAAACCAATGGAACGCTGCGCACCTGGCAGGGGCGCGAGGAAATTTACCAAAACACCGGCACCAACAAGACTCGCTATATTCCGGATGTGTTAATGGTGGCAGCGGAAAATTATGTCCGCATTCATCAGCCGGATTATGCAAACCATTTTAAACCCTTCTTTCTGCTCTTAAACCTGCCCCTGCCCCATTCCATCGTCCGTGGTAAAGATGAATATCAAGTTCCCACCGACGCACCGTTTACCGGTGAAAACTGGCCGCAAGCCGCCAAGAATCGCGCCGCCCTGGTTACCCGCTTGGATGATAAAATCGGACATTTGATGGAACAATTGAGCAAACTGGGCATGACCAACAATGTGGCCATCTTTCTTGGCGGGGTGGTGGCACCCGAACCATTTGCCAGTACCAACATGACTTTCTTGAAACTCAAAGGTGAAGTGCGCGGGGGGAGTTCTCCGGAACACTTGCGCGTGCCCATGATTGTACACTGGCCAAATCATGTGCCAGCCGGACGGGTCAGCGAAACGCCTTGGAGCGCCCCGGATTTTGCCCCGACCGCACTTGATATTGCCTATGCCAAGCCGGTTGCCAGCTTCACCGGCATGTCCGTTTTCCCCCTGCTGTCCGGCGTTAGCCAAACCAATGCGCCAGACGCACCCTCGAAATCACATACTCAGTTTTGAACACGGCATTCACCGGCCCGGCGCACTGCCGGATGCGGGCGCATTAAAATCGCGTTCGCGTTCCACTGTTTTGGCGGCTTGGATTACCCAAACCACTGCCAGCACAATGCCCAGCAGCAGCATGGCGGCTACGAACCAGGGCCATTGGTAACGACGCGGTTTTTCCTTCGGTTCATTCATTTTGCAGGCCCAGTTTAGCGCTTTTGAGCCCGGCAGCGAACAAGATTAATGCCGAAAGCCCGCGCCGGGAGACGAACTGGACATTTTTGGTTGTGACGATGGCAACTTATGCAGGGGTGCCCGTCAAAAAATCCCAGTTGCGAGATTTGTTTTTGCGGTTATGTTGGCAGCATGAAATGGCAGCAAATCGTTCCCTTGGTCATTGTATTGGCCGGGGCGGCGCTTTTAATCTGGCGCAGTTCTGGTAAGAAAGCCGGTGGCTGCGGCTGCAAATGCGGCTGTGCCCATGAACCCGATGCTGGCCACAAGAAACCAGATGCCGCACGCTGAACCTTTCAAATCATTAGCGAATCATTCTTGCCATGGCCGTCACTAAAGTCAGTTCTACGATTCACTTTGTCTCCCGCAATTCCGCCATGGGCGGCTCGGGAGAACCCGCAACCGGGCGCTGGACACCGCATACCGATGTCTACGTCACCGACAGTGGCCTGGTCATCAAGGCCGAGCTGGCAGGCATGAAGAGCGACAGCCTGGAAATTATTGTCGAAGGGCAGCGCCTGCGCATTACTGGCGTGCGGCCGGATTGCTGCCGCGCGCAGCATTGTAACTTTCTGGTAATGGAGATTAGCTACGGACCCTTTGAAACCGTGCTGGAATTGCCGAGCGGGTATGACCTCGCCCGCGCCAAGGCCATTTACGTCAATGGCTTCTTGCGCATCGACGTGCCGCCGGCTCTCCACTCGCAGGCTAAAACCACCAAGGTTCCCATTTCTGAAGGAGCATGACCGCGCAATTTTCCCGGGCGCGGCAAAATCCGGGTGGCAGTTGATACCACGATGAATCCAAAGGATACACCGCAAGAAACAGAGTTTGTCAGCATTCTCGGCACGGGTGATAAATCCGATGTCCCAACCCGCCTTTCCTCACGGTCTTTGCCCGAAAAATTACCGATCCTCGGCCTCTCTGACATTGTTATTTTTCCCGGCGCAGTGGTGCCTTTGCTGGTGGAAACGGGCCCCAGCCTCAAACTCGTGGATGACCTGGTGGCCGGCGACCGCTTGCTGGGAGCCGTCCTGCAAAAAAATCCGGATGTGGCCGAACCCGGCCCCGATGATTTGCATACTGTGGGCTGCGTGTCACGCCTGACGAAGATGGTTAAGTTCCCCGACGGCACCGTGCGCGTGCTCGTGGAGGGATTATGGCGCATCCGCATCAAATCATTTTCCCCGCCCGCTCCTTACCTGCACGCGAGCTACGAACTGTTACGGGATGAGACCGAGGACACCGTGGAGTTGCAAGCCATGCTCCGCAACGCCCACAAGCAATTTGAAGAAATTGCCAAGATGTCCACCGCGCTGACCGACCAGGTCAAAATCGCGGCCCTGAACACTGAACATCCCGGCCATTTTGCGGATCTGATCGCGGCGAATCTGAACCTGCCGCTCGGCGACCGCCAGAAGCTCCTGGAAATGGTTTCCGTGCGCGAGCGGCTCCAGACCTTGCTGCCCATGCTCAACCGCGAGCAGGAGGTGCTCACGCTCAGCTCCAAAATCCAGAGCGACGTGGCCACGTCCATCGCCAAAACCCAGCGCGATTTTTTCCTGCGCGAACAATTGCGCGCGATTCAGCGGGAACTGGGCGACGGCGATGTCAACAGCGGGGAAATTAAATCCCTGCGCGAAAAGATTGAACAGACGCCCATGCCGCCGGAAGCGCGCAAGGCCGCCGACCAGGAGCTGGAACGCCTGCAACAAACCCCGCCCGCCGCCGCTGAATACGGCGTGGCCCGCAATTATCTGGACTGGATATTGACTTTGCCGTGGGAAAAATCCACCGAGGACAAGCTGGATTTAAAAACGGCGGAGAAAATCCTCAACGAACAACATTTTGGCCTGGGCAAGGTCAAAGACCGGTTGCTGGAATTTCTCGCCGTGCTCAAGCGCCGCAAGCAAATCAAAGGCCCCATCCTGTGCCTGGTGGGCCCGCCCGGTGTCGGCAAAACGTCCCTGGGCAAAAGCGTGGCCGATGCCTTGGGCCGCAAATTTGCGCGGATTTCATTGGGCGGCATGCGTGATGAAGCGGAAATCCGCGGCCATCGGCGCACCTATGTCGGTGCCATGCCCGGTCGCATCATCCAAACCTTGCGCCGTGTCGAAAGCTGTAACCCGGTCATCTTGCTGGACGAACTCGACAAGGTCGGCGCGGATTTTCGCGGCGACCCGGCAGCGGCGCTGCTGGAGGTTTTGGACCCGGCACAAAATCATACGTTCACCGATCATTACCTGGATTTGCCGTTTGATTTGTCACGCGTGTTATTCATCGCCACGGCCAACTGGCTGGAACCAATTCACGCCGCACTGCGCGACCGCCTGGAAGTAATCGAGCTGCCCAGCTATACGGAGTCGGAAAAACTGCAAATTGCCAAGCGGTATCTGGTGCCGCGCCAAATCGAGGAACACGGCCTCACCAAGCATGACGTGAAATTTACGGATGGCGCGTTGCGCGACCTCATCCGCGAATACACGCGCGAGGCCGGTGTGCGCCAGCTCGAACGCCAGATCGCCGCCCTTTCCCGCAAGGCCGCCCGCAAAATCGTGGCCCATAACGGCAGCGCGGAAACCGTCAAGATGGACACCTCCGATTTGGAAAAATACCTCGGCCACGCTCCGTTCGTGTCCGAAAGCGCGGAGAAAATTGTCGAGATCGGCATTGCCACCGGCCTGGCTTGGACACCTGTCGGCGGCGACATTTTATTTATTGAAGCCACGCGCATGCGCGGCCGCGGCAGCTTGATTCTCACGGGTTCGCTCGGCGAGGTGATGAAGGAGAGCGCACAAACCGCTGTGAGCTATCTGCGCAGCCAGGCCAAAAAACTCGCGCTCGATTTTGATGATTACGGCAAGCATGACATGCACATCCATGTGCCGGCCGGCGCAACGCCCAAGGACGGCCCCAGCGCAGGCGTGGCCATTGTGGCGGCCCTGGCATCATTGATGAGCCAGCGGCGTGTGCGTTCGGATACGGCCATGACCGGTGAAATCAGCCTGCGCGGCCGCGTGTTGCGCGTGGGTGGCATCAAGGAAAAAGTGCTGGCGGCGGCGCGGTTTGGCTTGAAACAGGTCATTTTGCCCGAGGGCAACAAGGCCGACTGGGAAGATGTGCCGGCGGAAGTGCGCGCCAAGTTGAAAGTTCATTTCGTAAATCAGATTTCCGAAGTGCTCAAGCTGGCGCTTTCGCAAAAATGAAGTTTTCTTCCTCGGAACCAACGCGGGGCTGCCTTGGACGTGGTCTGACAGCTCAACTTCCCCTGGTTGTCATCGCATTATTATTCGCCCTTACGATCTCCGCTCAAACCACGAACACGTTGTCGCAATCGGAAATTGAGGGCCGCATGCTCGTGGCAAAAATCCTGGCGCAAAAGCCGGCGAATAATTTCACCAATACCGGCACCTTGGAAATCCGCAATGAGAACGGCGATCGAACCAGCGTGGCGGTTAGCTGCGAAACCATCCTGACGGAAACAAACTGGTTCAATCGTTACCATGCCAGCGCAACCGGCGTCACAACCCTGGTTGCCATTCACAATGGGGCGGAAGCAAACCATTATTTGCTTTTTAAAAACGGGGGAAAGACTCCCGAGGAAATTACCGGCAATGGCGGCATGATTCCGTTTGCAGGTTCGGATTTTTGGGTGGCAGACTTGGGACTGGAATTTTTTCACTGGCCGCAGCAAAAAATAGTGAAAAAAGAATTTCATCGTCAATGCCCCTGCACGGTCCTGGAAAGCACTAATCCCAATCCGGGCCCAGGTGCTTATTCAAAGGTCCAGTGCTGGATTGATAATGACTCGCTCGGTATTGTCGAAGCCAATGCCTATGATGCTGCCGGTAAAAAATTGAAGAATTTTTATCCCAAGAACCTGCAAAAGGTGAATGGCCAATACCAGGTGGAATCCATGGTCATGGAAAACCTCCAGACCGGTGCAAAATCTGTGCTGGAGTTCGATTTGGACAAGTGACTGGGCGCCCGGCCAAAGCCAGGCACTCCGCGGCCACGTATAATTTGCATCTCCCCGCGCTTGACTTCAATTTTCCGGGGCTTACGCTGCCCGGTGTTCGCTTATGAAGTTGACCCTGAATTTGAAGTTATTTTCCGCCGTGGCCATATCGGTTTTGCTGGCCATGCAGACATTTTCCGCCGACACGAACGTTACCGCCGCCGCCACCAATGTGCCAACGGCCGTGACCCGCGACGAGATGGCGAATAATTACCTTCAAATCCAGGAACAACTTCACGCCACGCAAATCGCCATTGAACAAAACCAGGAAGCCGCCCTGGCCGCCAGCCAGAGCAATGCAGCGGCCCTGACGGAACGGTTGCAGATGCTTGAAAAAACCGTGGCCCAGCAACGCACCACGGATGCCGACGCGGCCCACAAAACCCAGCAGTTGACACTGCTCATGGCGGGTGCGTTTGGCTTGATCGGCCTGGGCATCATGCTGCTGATGGTCTACTTCCAATGGCGCGCCTTTACCCAACTGGCCCAGATTTCATCCCGACAGCATACGGCCATTGCCAATGGCGATGCCGTGCATCAGCTCGCCGCCCCCGGCCGCGCCACCGTGGAGGCCTCCACGGCCCAATTATTGTCGGTGGTCAGCCGGCTGGAACAACGTATTAACGAATTGGAAAGCGGCCAGAAATTGCTGCCCGAAATTACCAATGGCAAGCCCGGCGACTTGCTGGCCGAAGGCCAAAAGTATCTCGACGGCAACCAGCCCCAAAAAGCACTGGAATGTTTCGACAAATGTTTGACCGAACAACCCAAACGCGCCGATGCCCTGGTCAAGCGCGCTGCTGCCTTGGAAAAAATGGGCCGCGATGACGATGCCCTGGAATGTTATAATCAGGCCATTGCCATGGATAACACCCTGGTGATCGCCCACCTGCACAAGGGCGGCTTGCTAAATCGTTTGCGGCGTTATGACGAGGCGCTGAATTGCTACGAGCAGGCGTTGGTGGGACAGGACCGGAAAGCCAAGGTCTAACTCCTGCTCTTGGCAAGGCGCACTCTTAATTAAAATTAAGACGGTTCCGGGAACGCTCGGTCTCGACCTGCTCCCGCAGCATGTCGATCTTCAGTTTTAGCAACTCGCGATTTTCTTTTGATTGCTCGCTGAGTTCCTTTTCCAGTTCCGAAATTCGCTGCTCGTAAGCCCGCAGCCGTTCGAGCATTGGCGTCTGAACAGCCTCCAGCCGGCGGGCGAGTTCAGTCAGTTCAGCGGCAGCCGCTTGTTGGGCGGCCAGCAATTCGCGGCGTTGGGCGGCCAATTCCTTCACGACCGCATCCTTGAGGGCTTCCACCAGATGCGGCGCGAGGCTGGCCTGCACGGAATTAAGCAGCGTATTGACGCTGGGAGGTGGCAAGACCTGCGTATCACTTTTGAGTGACTTGGCAATGAGTTGGTTTGCATCGCCGGTGCCGTCTCGATGACAAACCGGACAAGCCACCGGCACGGGCATCCGGCCCGCGTCAGGCACAACCTCAAACGCGTATTTCTGCCCGCAGGAGCAGAAAATTTTAATGCGTAGAGGCGAAGGGTTCACCAGAGGAACGATTTTTGTTCACCAAGCATCTGGCTGTCGTTCCAAAGCGTGACGCGCCAGGCGACCACCGTGCCAAAGTCTTTGTAATCTGCACCCGCCAGGGGAATGTCAGTCCATTGGCGATAATTCCCGGCCACCACGTTCGTTTCCAACGTTTGCAACTTGGGCACGCTGTTGGTGCCAATCCCGCGCAGTTCAAGAGCGACCTTCAATTTTTCATCCGGCGCTTTTGTGGCGGTCCATAATACGTCGAAACGGATGGCGGATACCTCATTGGTATGTTCGCGTAAATAGGCTTGATAGGCGTCGCGGTCGAACAGACTCGGCGACTTGGCGTTGCGGCCCTGTTGGTCGAGCAAAAACGGCAGCACCTTTATAACCCGGCCCGTAACCGGTTCAGCTGCCTGGGTAACCGTAACCAGGCCAAGCAAAGCCAATAAAATGGATAGTGCGCGCATGACCAAACAATAACGGGGGATAAACTGAATTCAATCTATTTTCCAGCCGGGTTATTCACCAGAAAAAGGCATCGGACAACTCAAAGGTATGAAATTACGGGCTTTGCGCCTGGGCATTTTTTGCATACCCAATCTTGTTTTTCTCATACTACCGTTGCTTCAGGGTGGTATTTGCAAACCAGCTTAATTCGAGCGATAAAAGCTATACACCTGCACGTTGGGACCGTTGCGGAAGACCACGGCAGTGTATTCGTGCGTCAACTGGCCAATGGTCACCTTGGCGTGAATTTCATAGGTTGAACCGCGTACGTCAATGTAGTTCGCCATTTGCGCGGCCACCTGCGGCTCAATGCCGGCGGCGGCGAGCAACTGCGGCACATTGCGCACGGGCGGGTCCGAATCACGCGCGCTTTCAATGGCTTGCGCCGCGCTCGTGTCTATTCCCGGCAACAATTGCAAGACCTTGTCGTCCGCGGTCAGCACATTGATTTTGCCGATGGAGTAAGGCGTAAACACATCGCGCAAGCCGAAGACATAATTTGGCGATTCGCTCGGTGCGTGGCCAAATCCAAGCCGTTGTTTGGGAAAGGGCGTGCTGTCACCCGCTGAAGAACCGCCATAATACATGTCGTGCGTCACGCCCTTGATCAATTGCAACTCATCCAGATTATCAATCGGCGCGTTCTTCGCGTAGTACGATGGCGTCAGCCCCAGGTAATAATCGCTCTCCGCGCCGGCCGGCCGGGTATTATCGTCCGGATCAATCCAATCCAAAATACAATCAGACACCCCGGATATGGCGTTGGCATCCGCGCCCATGGCCGTCAGGGTTTGCTGCAACAACGGCCCATCGGCGGTGTTGATGTTCATCTTGCTCTCCTGCTCGCTCATGGTGAGCGAAACCGTTCCCTGGCCGATTTGATAACCGCTCAGTGATTCCCCCGCGAGCGGGCCGTTGGTCTCCGGCCCATCGCCGGGGCCGCCATTCCAGTATTGCTGTCTGGAGCTGAACGGCTGGTTACCTTCCAGGGACAACCACCAACACGCGCGTTCCACTCCACCCCGGCCAATCCAGTAAAACTCATCGTCGTCGTTGGTGTTGGCCGCCAGTTTGGTTTCAATTTTCATCGCATAGGCAAACGCGCCCGCGAGCAGGGTCAACACGGTCACCGCCACCAGCGCAATGATCACGGCAAAGGCGCGGTTTGATTTTGCTAGACGAATTTTCATCGTGGTTGGCTCATCGTTTCGGTGGCACCACGGGAACCGGCAGCCGGCCCGCGCCGCCACCTTGCCCTCCGCCCAGGCCGCGTTGCACATATGCGGGCATCATTTGCGAGGGCACCGTATAAATGCGCGTGGCCGAAAAATCCGGGGCGTTGTTGCCCTTGGCGGTATTGGCTCCCAACACCAGGCGCACCCGCACCATCTGCGGAATGGTGTTGGTCTGGGTGTCATCCCACCCGGTGTTCCACTGAACCTGGTTCATTTCATTCGTGCCCCACCATTCGATGCTGAAACTTCTTACATTCTTGGCCAGCACCAGCGGATATTTCTTCTCGTCATCATCCATGTCCATCAGGATGGGGCTTTGACGTAAAATTAAATTCTTTCCACCCTCGTCGCCGGCCACGAGCGAGAAGGTCACCCGGCGCGAACTGGCATCCGGGCCATTGTCGCCGTTTACAAATTTATTGTGCCGGGGAAAGGTATCCGGCAGCCGCGAGACAAAACTCAGGTACGGCTCATCGCCATTGGCCAGCTTGAACCAGTAAAACCTTTGAGATCCCTGAAACGATTCTATGCCCATCAAGGCATCGCCAATCACGCGCAGCACCACCCGCTGCCGTTGCGCCTGCGCCGCCGCATCCTGCCCCACTTGAGTCGCCCGCATCACCAGCGCCCAAGTGGCATAGATCGACGCAATGACCATGCTAAAAACCACGATGGCCACCATGATCTCAACCAGGGTGAACGCGCGCAGGCGGGATGAATGGTTCATTTTCATCGTCCTTTTATGCCAGCGCCGCCATCCAAAGAACCGGGCGGCGATTGCGGCCGGTAAAGCACCGTGGACAAGTGCGACACCACCTCACGATGGCCGTTGGCCGTGGTCACCACACATTCCACACTATAAAGATGGTTGGAAGCCACCTCTGTGATGTTGGCCATCCAGTTGTAATTATTGTATTCCTTGCCGAGCATTTCAGGGTCGCCCAGGCTGCCATTGTAGGTCCCCTCCACGAGGCTGTTGGTGGCGGCATAACGCGCCAGCACCGGGGTGGCATCCACCGATGGCCGTTGCAAGCGGCGCACATTGTTTAGCGAACTGGAAATCAATCCTAGGATCGCGAACGAAGCCATGAAAAAAATGGCAATGGCAATCATCACTTCAAGTAAAGTGAAGGCGCGCGCGCGGGAATTGGAACCATTTAACTTCATTGGTCCACCTTGGAAACAACCGGCATGCCCGTGGCATACTCGAGAGTTATCTTTTCACTTTCTGCGCCGCCCTTGGCCACCAAAACAACCACCGCTTCATCGCACGTGCCATCCGGGTTAAAAAATATTTTTGCCCAGTCCGACTGGACGTACTCCTTGCGGAAGACATCCAGCATGGCCATCTCGACCCCGGCCGGCAGCGTAGCCATCATGGTTTTACCAGAGTGAACATTTACGGCCGTGCCCGATTCCCCTCCGCCGGCGCTGCCTTCCACCCCAAAACGTCGTTCCCGCGGATAAAACACAACCGCCACGGTCCGGTTGTTAACAATGGCTTGTTCGCGGGCGGAAAAGAAGACGTCTTCCACATCGCTCACCGCCTTGCGCATGCCTTCCTTTTGCATGCTTTTGACAAGGGATGGCATTCCCATGGCCGCCAGCAAGCCGATGATGGCCACCACCACCATGATTTCAATCAGCGTAAATGCCGCCGAAATCCGGCGGAAAACGCTGCCTGCATGAGTGGTGGAGGTGAGCTTCATCGTCGTTTAATGAATGGATGAAATCAGCCGGAACAATGGCAGGAAAATGCTCAGCAGCAGGAAGCCAACGACTACGGCCATGACAATGATAAGCACCGGGCCAATCAAATCGCTCATGACCCGCAAGGCGATTTGCAGTTCGTTTTCGTAGGTGTCCGCAATGTTGTTGAGTGAGCCAGGCACGTCGCCGGTTTCCTCGCCGATGCGCACCAGGTCAATCATCAACTGGGGAAACAGCTTGCTCTGCGCCAGCGGTTGCGCGAGCGTTTTACCGTCCGTCACCGCTTCGCGTGTTTTGGCAATGGCCTCACGAATAAGTTTATTCGGCATCACCTGCTCCGTGATTTTCAGCGCCATCAATACGGGCACGCCGTTTTGCAACAAGGTGCCGAGCGTGCGCGCAAACTGGCCAAACAAGTTGATCTGAATCACCTTGCCAAAAATGGGCAGCTTCATGCGCCACTCGTCAATTTTGCGCCCGCCCGCCTCGCTCGTTTGAAAGCGTTTGAACAAGATGAATATGGCCAGAATCACCCCGATGGTAATCGACATACACCAGAAATTCGTGAATACATTACTTATGGCAATAAGCATGCGCGTGGGCAGCGGCAGCTCGATGTTGAAGCCGTTAAAAATTTCGATGAATTTGGGCATCATCACCATCATGAAAAATGCCACCAGCAGAATACCCACGCAGATGACCATGATCGGGTAAATCATGGCGGACTTGAATTTGGCCTGCACATCCGCGAATTGCTGAAAATGGGTGGCCATGCGCCGCAACACCCCCACGAGCGCACCGCTTTGCTCGCCGGCGCGGACCATGTTCACGTATAAGTCGGTGAAAATCACCGGCTGCCGGCCCATGGCGTCAGACAGGGAACGTCCTTCCGTTACTTCCTGTTTCAACCCCCGGCTAACGTCGGCAGGAATGCCCTTGGTCTCCAGATGCGTCATGCTGTTCAGCGCCACGGTCAGGGGCATGCCTGAATTCAACAAGTTTGCGAGCTGGGTGGTAAAGGTGGCCAGTTCCTGCAACTTTGGCCTGCGCTGTTTTGACAGTTGCGCCTGCATGCTGGGCGGCAGAAACGATGACAGACTTACGCCTTTATCTTTCTTAACCACGGTGGTGGCACTGGCTTTGGAATCAGCCACGGCAATGGGAAAGAGGCCCGAACGCTGGATTTGTAACAGCGCGGCGCTACGGTCGGCCACTTCCAAAACGCCTTCCACCAACTCGCCGGAGCGTTTGCGGGCCTTGTATGAAAACTGCGGCATAAAGTCCCTTATACATAACCGAAAACACCTAAAAGTTGCACTGAATTCTGTAAGATTTCAGGCCGGCCCAAACCAGCATGCGTATAAGGCCAGGAATATCCTCAAATTTGGGCTGTGCATAACCTGGCTTACAAAATGTTCGCGCTTTCCCCAATCTCCCCTCTACCATTGAGCCATGTCTGCGGCCTACGAAGAACTGCTTAATGCCACGATTCAACACCTTGAGGGGTTGAAATCACGGGGCATCCGGCAGGTCACCGTATCGCCTGAGACACTTCAGGCCCTGGCGCAACCCGTCAGACCAGCATTGCAAAGCCTGCGAACGCCAGCGGCATCTGTGGCAGCAACTTCGCGGACTGCGGCCATCACCCCAAAAATCTCCCCTGCCCCAGCTTTGGTAGAAGTACCCCGCACGGAAGCGGCAACTGAGTTTGTTCAGGCCGCCCCGCTGGACCCCCAAGCCAAAGCCGCTGCCTTTATCGCCCTCCGCGAGCGGGCACTCGTCTGCGTGAAATGCCCGAACTTGGCGTCATCCCGCAAAAATGTCGTCTTTGGCGTGGGCAACCCCGATGCGCAGCTTATGTTTGTGGGCGAAGCACCGGGAGCTGATGAAGATGCCCAAGGTGAACCTTTCGTGGGCCGGGCGGGCGAACTCCTGACCAAAATCATCCAGGCCACAGGCTTCCAACGAAGCGACGTTTACATCGCCAATATTTTGAAGTGCCGACCGGACACGCCCGGTCAATCCGCTGGCAATCGCAAACCCACGCCCGAGGAAATGGCCACGTGCATTCCTTATTTGCACGAGCAAATTGATTTAATCCGCCCCAAGGTTCTGGTTGCCCTCGGGGCCACCGCCGTGGAAGGGTTGCTGGGAAAAACGCTGGGCATCACCAAGCTGCGTGGCACATGGAAAACTTATCGCGGCATTCCGCTGATGCCCACCTATCATCCGGCGTATCTGCTGCGGAACCAGGCCATCACCGAAAAACGCAAGGTATGGGAAGACATGCTGGCCGTCATGGAAAAACTCGGCCTGCCCATCAGCGCCAAGCAGCGCGGTTTCTTCTTGAAAGCATAGACGCCGCCGGACTTGCCGGCGCAGCGAAGGGCACCATCAAATTTCAGCGTCCTGCCAGTGCCTTCTCGTATACGGCTACAAACTGGCGTCCTACTTCCGGCCAGGTCGCCGGCTTGGGCGGTGGCGGCAACGTGGCCGCAGCGTCATAGAAACGCCGCAAGGCCGCTGCCGTGGCAGGAATGGAATCCGTCACCGGACAAAATTGCGCTCCCTCCGGAAAGGTGCCATGCGCCCAGGGCAAATCGCTCAATAACACCGGGCATTCACAGGCCACGGCTTCTTCCGCCGAGAGGCTGCGCGTTTCCATGGTGCTCAACAGCACAAAGCCGCGCGCCGCGCGATATATCTTGGCCAGTTCGGCGCGGTCGTTGATGGCACCTTCAAACCGGATCCACTGCGGGTTCGCCTTGGCCAGGGCCAAAAATTTTCGCGAATAGGGGTCTTCATCACCGTAGGCGCGCCCGAGGATCCAGACCGGCGTTTGCGCAGCCACGGCGGCTTGCGACAACTCCAAAACCCGTTTACGTTCCGTCAGCGTGGCCGTGCAAACGAGCCATGGCCCGCGCGGCACGCGCGCGGAGTTGAAGAAAACTTCCTCCACGCCATTGGGCACCACATGCACCTTTTGCGGCTCGGACCCAAACAAATATTCCATCAAAAACTTTTCCCAGGCCGTGTTGGCGATGAACCCATCCGCCAGCCTGTACGATTCCCAGTTGAAGGGAGTCACAAACGTCTGCGGCGCGAACCGTTCAATGGTGCGGGAAATGAATCTTTGCGTTCTCAATTGCCGCAGGGAACGCGAGCCCTGCGCCGAAAGCAGTTCGGCCATGACGACCTTGATGTTTTTTTGATGCGCAAAACGTATGTGCCCGGCTGTCATGCGCCCGAAGTGATGGATCACATCCCCTTTTTGATTCTCGTCCCACCAGCGCAATGGTTCAATCTCCACGCCAGCCGACTGCACGGCCGCAATGGTTTGCCGGATTTGAACGGCATGACCACCGTGGGCCAGGCTAAACGGCAGGTTGCAATTGATTAAAATTTTCATCTTTGAATGTGCCGGCCCGCAATGTCCGGCAGTGGATAGCAAGGTTCTTCTTGCCAGAAGTGAAAAGCCAACTGGTTCAAAATACCGTCCACCTTAAAACGCAGCAAGCTTGAAACCGCTGCCGGATTGCCTAATGGAATTGACTTGTCCCCTTGGCCGCTCTAGGTTCCGTTGAGTATCTAAGACCGTTTTTCGTCCCAATGACAACACCAGCCAAACCCAGTTTTCAGCCACATTCACGGCTGCGTGGCAAGCCGCCGGAATTTCTCCAGGAATATTATGCCGGCCAGAAGCTTTGGGGCGATGACTTCAGCCTGGATGAAATCCGCGAATGGTACCAGATGGAGGAAAATGCGTGCTTCGAGATTTATCAGGAACGCGGGCAGGTGGAACAGGGCAAAATGCCCAATAACGATTATATGCACTGGGAGTACGGCTACCAGCCGGCACTGGCCGGGCGCAAGAGTTTGGGCAAAACCCTCGGGCTGGGCAGCGGCAACGGCGAGGAATTTCGCCCGGTCCGAAAATTTATCGAGCATCTCTACATCGTGGAATCCGCCGAAGGCTATTTCCATAACGATGCCACCACCACCTACGCCAAGGCCCAACCCGATGGCACGTTGCTGTTTGAAGATAATTTCTTCGACACCTCGGTGAACATCGCCGTGTTGCATCACATCCCCAATCTTTCGCACGTGCTGCGCGAGCTTTACCGCGTGCTCAAACCCGGCGGCATCTGCCTGGTAAAAGAGCCCATCACCACCCTGGGCCCGTGGCATGTGCCGCGCAAAGCCGGGCTCGCCCCCTGCGAACGCGGCTTTCCCCGTGACCTGGTGGAAAAACTCGTAAGGCAAACCGGTTTTGAAGTCATCCAACGCACTTATTTTGAATTCCCGCCCTTGCGCCATTTACGCGACCGCGGCGGCGTGGACACTTATAACTCGGCTTTTTGGACCAAGTTCGACCACCTTTGCTGCGCGCTGACGAATTGGAATTATCGCTACCATCGCACCGGTTTTTTCCAAAGGCTGGCGCCCTCCTATGTGTTTCTCGTGCTGCGCAAGCCGGTGAAATCATCCTAGCACCGTCGCGTGAACGCACGATCTGATTCCGTTCCAGTGCTGCACCAATACACCGAGGTATTACCGTTTCTCCTGTCATTGTCATGCGCATCGTTATCCTGACCATCGACAATCGCGAGCACTTCAAGCACTACGACAAGCCCGTGCCGTATTTCGGCACGGCGCCCACCGCCTTGTTGCAGGGCTTGGCCATGATTCCCGAAGCGGAGGTGCATGTGGTTTCCTGTATTCGGCGACCCATCGAGTCACCGGCCAAACTTGCGCCGAATATTTTCTTTCATAGTTTGGTCGTTCCCAAAATCGGCTGGATGAAAACCCTGTTCCAAGGGTGCGTCCGGGCCACGCGCAAAAAAATCCGCGAACTTCAGCCCGACATCGTCCACGGCCAGGGCACCGAGGCGGACTGCTGCATGAACGCGGTTTTTTCCGGCTATCCCAACGTGCTCACGTTGCATGGCAATATGCGCCTCGTGGCCGCCTTGAACCGGGTTAAACCTTTTTCCTATAACTGGCTCGCGGCGCGGCTGGAAGGCTTTGTCCTGCCCCGTACCGACGGCGTTGTTTGCATCACTAACTACACCCGCAACGCCGTGCAAGCTTTGGCCAGGCGCACCTGGGTGCTCCCCAATGCCGTGGACGAAAGTTTCTTCGACGTGCAAGCGGCTCCCGACACCTCGGCTCCGCCCATCGGTTTGTGCGTTGGCACCATTTGCCTGCGCAAGAATCAAAACGCTTTCATCCGCGCGCTGGACCCGCTCGCGCAAAAAACGAAATTTAAAATCATTTTCGCCAGCGAACCGCCCACGGATGCCTACGGCCAGGAATTCCTCCAGCTCATCAAGGAACGGCCCTGGTGCGAACACATTGGCTTCATCAATCGTGAACAACTGCGAGCGCAACTGGCGGCAGCTTCGTTTGTGGTTCTGCCTACGCGCGAAGACAATTGCCCCATGGTGGTGCTGGAAGCCATGGCGGCGGGCGTGCCCGTGCTGGCGTCCAAGGTCGGCGGTGTGCCCGACCTCATCGAACCCGGCAAGACGGGCCTCTTTTGCGATCCTGAACGTCCCGACACCTTTCGCGAAGGCGTTGAGAAAATCCTCGCTGACCGGCCATGGATGCAACAGCTCGCCCTGACGGCCAAGGCAGAAGCGCGCCGCCGCTTTCATCCTTTGGTGGTGGCCCAAAAGCACCTTGAAATCTACCGCGAGGTCTTGGAACAAAAACGATAGCAAATACTTAGCGGCAGGCCTTGGGGGTTTTTAAAACATACCAATTCTCAGCCACCGGACCGCATTCAAATGAAGTCACATCCACCGGCCAAACTTGCGGCTTGTGACAGCCAAAAAAAACACTAGATTCACCAACGCGCCTGACGCGCACCATGAAAACATTTGCCGAGTCAAAATTTCCGGGCCGCCTGATTGCTGTCGAAGGCCTCGATGGTTCAGGGAAATCCACGCAGATTTACCTGCTCAAGCGCTGGCTGGAAGCCGAAGGCATCAAGGTTTATTTCAGCGAGTGGAACTCGTCCGAGCTTGTGAAATCCGCCACCAGCAAGGGCAAAAAACGCGAACTGCTAACGCCCACCACCTTCAGCCTGATTCACGCCACGGATTTTGCCGACCGCTATGAACGGCATCTGGTCCCGCTGCTGCGCGCCGGCTACATCGTCCTGTGCGACCGCTACGTGTTCACCGCTTTTGCCCGCGATGTCACCCGCGGCTGCCCGCCGGACTGGGTCCGCGGCAATTACAGTTTCGCCTGCGCCCCCGACCTGACCATGTTTTTCAAGGCGGATTTGGACGTGTCATTAAACCGGATTTTGGAAGGCCGCCCGAAATTAAAATTTTTTGAGGCCGGCATGGATTTGCGCCTTTCCAATGACCCCTACGAAAGCTTCAAAATTTTTCAGGGGCGCATCCTTGACCAGTATCTGGCCATGAGCAAGGAGTTCAAATTTGTCATCATTGACGCCAACGAAGCGGTCGAGGTACAGCAGGTCATCGTTCGCAAACTGGTAAGCGACCGGATTGACCTCAAAAAATTCAAGCGCCGGAGTCCGTTGCCGCTGCCGCCGACCCTGCGCCACAAGCGCGAAGAAGTCATAGAAAGAGACGAGGATAAAACCGCATGAAAAAGCCCCATCGTTTTTACGGGCATGGCATTCCCCACGTCAATTCCGCTGACCTCGGCGGCAAGTTGATTGTGGTTGAAGGGGCGGATGGCTCGGGTCGCTCCACCCAAATTGCTGAACTGGTCAACTGGCTGGAAACCAGCGGGCACGCCACCGTCCAGGTGGGCCTCAAACGCTCCACGCTGGTCAGCGAGGAACTGGAACGCGCCCAGGAAGGAAACGTCCTCAGCCGCACCACGCTGGCGTTGTTTTATGCCACGGACTTTGCCGACCAACTGGAAAATCTTATTCTGCCGGCGCTTAAATCGGGCTTCATCGTCCTGGCCGACCGTTATATCTACACCCTGATGGCGCGCGACATGGTACGCGGCATGGACGAAGCGTGGCTTAAAAATCTTTACGGCATTGCGCCCGAGCCGGATGCCGTTTTTTATCTCTCGGTTGAACCGGAAGAACTGGTGCAGCGCAATCTCTCCAAAACCGCCACCTTGGATTATTGGGAAAGCGGCATGGATTTGGGATTTTCCCGCGATCTGTTTGACAGTTTTCTGAAGTATCAAACCGCCATGGGCGATGCCTTCCGCGAACTCGAAAAAACTTACAAGTTTAACATCGTGGACGCCAATCGTTCGGTAAGTTCCGTGACGAAGGAATTGCGCAAAAAAATCACCGCCCTGCTGGCTGAATAAGACTACGGGGCGTTGGTCGGGCTGGCGGGGACAGGCACAGCGGGAATGGCCGCATTGGTAGCCGGCGGCGCATTGGTGCCAAACAACGGCTTGTGGAACGGCCGTTTTATCAAATCATCAAACTGCTGGCGTTGCTCCGCGGTGAGCACCTCCCGAATTTCAAGGCGCGAATCCTGCATGACTTTGCGCATCTCGTTCTGGCCTTCGCCAATGATCTTTTGAATTGCCTCGTGTTCTTCCTTGGTCAGGTGCAATTCGCCATCCAGTCGCTGGAGAAAATCCTTGGTCAGGATTTCCGGCGGCTTGACTTGACGGGGGGGTGGATTGGTGGCTGAGCTGGCGGCCACCTGGGTATTGGTTTGAGCCGCTGGATTAACCGGATGTTTTGTCATCGCCCGTGGCCGGGCCTGCTTCACATAATCAACGAGCATTCCGCCGGTGAAGACACCTGCGCCGAAAATTAATACGGTCGCAAAAACGATCGTAGGAATGACCTTCCAATTGTTCACGGGGCTGTGTCAGCTTGGTCAACCGAGGCGAGCAGTGTGTTTTCAAAATCCTGCGACAAGTCGTTGGTATTATCCGTTGTCGAGGGCGTAAAAAATGAAACTGCACCGCAAACCGCTGCCAGGGCCACGCAGGAAACCGCCGCCCGCCACAATCCGCGCGCCCAAAGGACACGGCCTGACACCACGGCGCGTTCGGCAATCAGGGCCATGATGCGCTTTTCAAAGGCATATGGCACCCGGTCATCCGGCTTTTGCAGCCGGGCAGCGGCGGTCAGTTTATGTTGCAGTTCAGCGATGTTCATACGCTTCATTAAGCCTGACGCACCCAAGGTGCGCGGGGTTACAAATACTTGTCTTTGGCGATTCGCGCCAGAATTTTCCGCATTTCAGCGCGGGCACGAAAAGCCCGGACTTTGACCAGCGGCACGGACCAGCCGGTCAATTCGGCTATTTCCTTCACCGAACGGTCTTCTATTTCCAGCAGTTGAATCACCAGCCGGGCGTCGGGAGAGAGCCGTTCCAGCACGCGATTAATCAGCAGTTTGGCGGCGTCGGCATCCTCAACTGCGCCGCCGGGGTCCGCCACAAAATGGTCCAGCCAGTCTTCCTCCGGCTCGGAAATCTCACTGAACGAAGATTCGCGGTTGCGCTGGTGGCCGCGCAAAAAATCATAACACGTCCGCACGGTCATCCGCATCAGCCAGTGTTCAAAGGGGGCTTCGCCGCGAAAACTCTTTAACTTGTCAAACGCCTTTAACCAAACCTCCTGGACAATATCCTCAATTTCACTCTCGCGCCGGGCGTAACGCCGCGCCGTCGCAAATACCCGCGGCGAATATTTTACCACCAACGGTTCAAAACTGGCGCTGTCGCCGGCTAAAACCGCCGCTATCAGTTCGGCTTCGGACCGTTCCATCGGACAAATAAACCGGGCGCTACTCGCGCTTCAGGCCGAACATCACTTCAAATTCGCGCGAAAATTCCGCAATCGACTCGGCCGCCTTGTGCGGCTGCTCCAGCAAGATCTGCATCCGCTGGGCCGCCGACTCCGGACGCAGGCGCATCAGCTCGGCCGCCGCCACGATATTGGCCAGCCGGCCATTAACGTCATGGCGCATGACGCGCAATTTTTCGTGCAGGGCCAGAATCTGAGTTTCATTCAAAGCCACCGGCCCGCTAGGTTTAAATGTGCCAGTCATGTTACCATCATCGCGGAAGCCACTGCGAAAGCAAGCGTACGATTGAGTTACGCGTAAAAATATCCCAGCTCCCGGAGCGACGAATAGTCCTTGGCCCGGTCCTGCGTGGCGCGGCCAATAATAACATGGTCCACCACCTCAATCTTTAATAACTGCCCGGCCCGGATCAAATCGCGCGTCACCTTGATATCGGCATCGCTGGGCGAGGGATCGCCGCTCGGATGATTGTGCACCAGCACAATGCCCGCCGCATTGGCCACGATGGCCGAGCGGAAGACCTCACGCGGGTGGACCAGCAAGGTGTCCAGCAAACCATCGGAAATTTCCTCCACGCGGATCAGCCGCTTGCGGGTGTTCAGCAACAGCACCTGAAACGATTCCACCTGTTTCAGCCGGTTGTTTTCGCGCATGAAATTCACCACCGTGGGCGGATTGTCCAGCACCGGCGATTCCTCGCGCCGTTCCTGCTCCATCCGCCGGGCCAGGGCGAAGGCCGCCACCAGCGTGGCAGCTTTATCGCGTCCCACTCCGGTGATGCTGCGCAGTTCATCCACGGAAGCCTGGGCGAGCGCGTTCAACGAACCAAACCGTTGCAATATATTTTGGCCGACCAGCACCACGTTGGCGCCTTTGACGCCCGTGCGCAACAGAATGGCAATGAGTTCTGCGTGGGTCAGCGCATCCGGCCCGCGGGCCACCAGGCGTTCACGGGGCCGCTCACTCGCGGGCTGATCCTTTAACCGCAGGGATTCATTCATTCGCCAAAGATTTAACCGTGAATACCCGCGTTGTCACGCGAAGGTTTTAGTGCTCGCAAACTATGCGTACAGAACGCTGATCGATAGGACAATTGACCTGTGCAGATGCTAACAGGCCATGGCGTTGCCGAAAATTATCCTAAAAGAACCCGAAAGAGCCTGAAAAAAATTCAGCATATTTATATGTAATATATTGGACCAGAATATATTATAATTTTTTACCAATTTATCCGATTTTAGCCAGTTTTGAGGTCTGAAGCGCATACTCCAACCCGCTGAACCGAATACCAACGGCGTGGTTTCTCCAAGCCCGCAGGGAGAACCATCGCTTCAAGCGGCAATTTTCAAATGGGTAATCCGAAAGATGGCGCCGCGAGGTTCATTGCCCAAGCAGGTGATTTCCCAGCCATGAGCCAGCACGATTTGTTGGACCACCGCCAGCCCAAGCCCGGTGCCTTTTTGATGCGTGGTAAAGTACGGCTTGAAAATTTCCTGACGGGTCTCCGGCGAAACGCCGGGGCCATCATCGCGCACGTCCAAAACAGCCTCGCCGGGGCCGGCCCGTTGCACCACGACCATGATTTTCCCATTTTGGCCCACCGCCTGGATGGCATTGATCAACAAGTTAAACAAAACCTGCCTGAGCAATTGTTCATCCGCCTCCACCGTCAAAGCTTCGCCGCCAACTTCCACCTGCAACTTCTTCTCCTCAATATCGTGGCCGAGCGTGTGGACAATTTCATTGCTGGCCGCAACCAGGGCCACCCGCGTGCGGCGCACTTCGCGCGGCCGGGAGTAATTGATAAACTCAGTCAATTGCGCCGTCACCTTGTCCGTCTCATCCACAATGGTCTTGGATTTCTCACGCACATCGGGCGTGGCATTCGGCAGGCGTGAAATCATCTGCGCCTGGCCACGAATGATGTTTAACGGATTGCGGGTCTCATGCGCGAGACCGGCCGCCGCCAGGTTCAATTCCTTCAAGTGTGAATTCAATTCACTCGCGCGCACCAGCCGGATCTGCAATTCCGCCGTGCGGCCAATGTTGCGCCAGGCCAGGCCCGCGCCCAGCGCCGAGATGCTGGCAAAAAAACCAATCACACAACGCAACCATAAATCATCCGTGCAAACCGCCCGGTAATTATCCGTGGACATCACCAGTACCAGGCCATGCAATCCGTGCTTGGCCGTATACGCCTTGAAATCCGCATCCGACATCCCGAACAGCCACCACGGCGGATGTCTCCGGTCATTGCGTTGCCGGTCAACCCTATCCGGCGGATGATCACCGTTATCCGGCGGCGGCGGCAGCATGGCCTCGTTGGTGGGCGGCGGCGGAAAATTCGCGGGTGAATAATTATCCTGGTTGGTCACGCCGCCCTCGCCCGGAGGCAGTTCACGGCGCGGAAAATCACGGGGACCACGTGCGGGATTGTTGGTACGCGGCGGCAACAGTACTGGTGCATTGTTGCTCAAACCTGCGGAATTAAGCCCCGCATCTTCGACCGGCAAAACAAAAGTGACATGGCCGGCCGACCAGCGTTCGTTGCTGTTGAGCGGATCGAGCGGTATCAATTCCGGATCACCAGCGGTCACCACCGCATCACCGTCAGCATTGAGCAACCCAACTGCCAGCAGACCGCTGGACTTGATCAACGTATTGGTCCGGCCTTTGACCAACTCGCCCAAAACCTTGTTGAGTTGGTCCTCAAAAATGGCGCCGTGAAACTGAAACGCCCGCGTCACCGCGCTCAACGTACTGGCGATTTGCTGGGACCGCCCGCGCAGGTCGGTCTTGGCCGCCTCGACAATCCGTTGATGTTCTTCAGCCTGCCACCCGATGACCAGCAACCACGTGCCGAACAACAAAATGATGACCCATTTTCCGCGTCGCCCGGTATTCATATGGTTTTTAAAATCAGACTGGCAGGCCTAACAACCTTATTTCTTCTTTTTGACCGGTACCCGTTCCAGGAAACGATCCAGCTCCAGTTCCGAAACCGAATTGGTGATCAACGGTGCCTGGTGCATTTCCGGGTTGGTCATGGCCGGCAAATCGAGCGGCGCCTGAATAATGTGCGGGGTCAGGAACATCAGCAATTCCGTCTTGGAATCCGCCTTGCTGCTGGACCGGAACAACTGGCCCAACACCGGAATATCGCCCAGGAAGGGAACCTTGCTGTCGGCCGATGATTTCGTATTCGAAATCAGACCACCGATAACCACCGTCTGGCCGTTGGGCGTAATGACGACCGTGTTCGCGGAAGTCACATCCACGTTCGGCGCATACACCGGCGATGAACCCAACAAGCTGCTGCCGTAGGCAATCACCTGGCCGGGCGTGGAGGTATCAATCGAGGAATTTTGCGGCTCCAAAATCATTTCCACCAAGCCGTTTTGGCCGATGAAGGGAGTCACGTTCAAGATGATGCCCACGGACTGATACGCACCGTTGATGGTGGGAATGGTTGCCCCCGTGGTGCCCACCGATGCGTAAGCCACCCCGCTCGGCAGGTAAACATTCTGGCCCACGATGATTTGCGCCATCTGGCCATCGCGCGCGAGAATGGAAGGACGTGACAGCACCTGTGATTTGCCGGCGGCGGCAATCGCCTGAATCGTGGCCGTAAAATCATTCCCCAACATCTGGTAAAGCCCGCCGTTGCCCGTGGCTCCGGCCAAACTCAGCGGCAAGCCGAAATTATTGGCCAAGCTTGTGGATTGATAATTCGGGGTAATGCTCTTGGGCAGAATGGTCGGGGTGGAAATCAAATTTGAGCCAGTTCCGCTGATGACGTTTTGCACGCTGTAATTGGTCACATAACCCGTCAATTGCGCAACGCTGGTGCCAAAGGGATTGCCCGTGTAAGTGCCCTGCACGCCAATCTCGGATGAATTGTTGTGCTGTACTTCCAAAAATACGACCTTGATCAACACTTGCGGTTCCGGCGCATCCAAGTTCTGGATAACGCGCTCGATTTGCTCCCGGGTCGGCTTGTCAGCAATAATCATCAGGGTATGGGTTACCGGGTCAACCTGAATCACGGCGGTACCGACCGTGCCATTGTTATTGTATGTGCCGCTCGTGGAAGAGGAGGAACCTCCCCGACCAGTATTGCCGCCGCCAAAACCACCGAAGCCGCCGAAGCCGCCAAAACCGCCACCACCACCACCGCCACGCTGTTGGGCGTGCACGCTGAGTGTGGCGCAAAGTAAAACGGCAACTACACCGCCGAACAGTTTGTTCAAAAAGTTAGATTTCATAAATATTAGTCTTTCTGTCAGGTCTTTCTGAGCAAGGTTAGAACTGTGTTCCGCCGCTTCGTCCGCCACCGCCGCCGCCGGTGCTGGAGCCAAAGCCGGTGCCAGTGCTAGACGACCCCATTTGAGTGGTGGAATTTTGCGCGCGTTGCTGTAGCGCGCTGTTTTGCGAGGAACTGCTCGAACTGCGGGAAGTATTACCTTGGAACATGCTTTGCAATACTTGGGCCACCTGGTTCGGATCAGCATTTTTCAACGAATACACGTACACGTCCGAATCACGTTCCGATTGCACATCCAATTTCGCAATCATGCCGCCAATTTCCTGCATCATATCCTTGGGCGCAGTGACAATTACCGACGAAACGCGCAGGTCCGCCACGGCCGAAACCTGTGTGGCTTTCTTGATACGATCATTGGAGCTGCCACCGCCACTGCCGCCACCGCCTTGGTTGGCCATCATACGGGCAAAAAACCCGCCGCCGCCGCCCGGGCCGCCACCACCAAACCGGATGGGCGACTGGGTTGTATTGCCGGAACTGCTGCTGGGAAATACACTGCCGATTTCCGAGGCCACGTCCGTGGGATTGGCATATTTCAAGGGAAACACCTGAATTTCCGTTTCCGCCTCGGCACTGTCATCTACTGCTTTGATGATTTCAGCCAGGTGACGAATGTTCGCCTGCGTATCGGTAATGACAATGGAGTTGCCCGCCTCATTGGCCACCACCGTGGCCTGCGGCGAAACAAACGATGACAAATCGGAAACCAACTGGCGCGCCTCCACAAAGCGAATCGGAATGATCTGCGTCACAATCTCGGCATTCTTGGGAATGTCATCGGGATTGTTGCCCATCTTAACGGGAATTTGACGTGTCTTCGCGTCATTCTTATCCATGATGGTCAGCGTCCGTCCGTCGCGGATGGCCGCGAAACCATTTTTGTTCAGTGATTCACTGAGCAGATTGTACGCCTCGTCCCGGGTCAGATGCTTGCCATTGACCGTGACGGTGCCGGTAACGCGCGAATCCTGCACAATGATGAAACCGGCGGCGTCGCTCAAATAATTGAGAACCATTTCGAGCGGCGCGCGGTTGAAGTTCATGTTGATGTCATTGACGTTCGTGCCCGGTGCCGTTGGCGGCATGAAATCCGACTGGATTTGCTCCGGCTCAACATTCTTGGTTTGCGAGGGCGAAATCACCAGCGTCTCCTTGATCTGGTTCGGCGGATTCTGGTCTGGCGTGCCATTATCCGGCTGGGGAGCCACTTCAGGCGGCACCTGCGGCGGTCCGCCCCCTCCGGGTCCATTACCGTTGTCAGGCAGTGGCACGCCCGGCTGGCCGGGTTGGTCTGGCTGGGGCGGCAGTGGATTGGGGTTACCATCACCCGGAGCAGGCTGGGCACTGGCCGAGACCAGCAGACCGGCCACGCCGGTGGCAATCAAGATTAAGAGTAATTTTTTCATTGGTTTTCCTTTTCGCGTCGTTGCATCATTCGTTTTAAAGCGTCGTTTGGTTCACTGGCTGAAGCTGGGGTCGAGGGCGTCGTGTCGGAGGTATCTGTGCCGGCTGAATGGCTTGAGCTCGAGGTCGAGCCGATGGGCAGCACATCACCCTCCTTGACGTACACCCACTTGTCGTTTTCCTGCTGGAAGCCATCGCCAATTTTCATGACCAGCTGGTCTTTGTTGTCAGCCGACGCCAGCGATACCGTGTTCGGGGTGATCAGCGTAATGGTATAACCGGCAATTTTATCCGAAACTTGCAGCGCCTTTTTGGACTCCGAATTGTTCGAGTTAAAAAATGCAAACAGCCCCTTGTCATAACTCATCATGCCCACCAACTGAATGCTGGGGGCACCCGTTGAGTGCGTTGGGCGGTGGGTGGTGGTATGGTGTGTGCTTGATACGTAATGCGGTTGCCGTGAAGGATCGAAAATATTTCGTTGCGTGATGAACGTGCTGAACTGCGAATAGTCGTTCGCTCCCGGCGGTTTATTAGACTGGCCCAAGGCCATGACACTGCCCGCCAGCAGGGCGGCCAAAACAAGATTTATTTTCATAAATGAGGTTTTCATTTTTTGTTGTTTTGAAGCAAGGACAGGCCATTGATCTCCAGGCCCAGGGTCATTTGCTGTCCGTTGTTATCGTGGGAGCTCAATTCCACTGAATCCAGCCGGACCGCCATGGGGCCCTTTTCAATATTATACATGAACCGGCACAAGGCGCCCAATTCACCGGATGATTCCACACGGCAATCCAGCGTCATGTAATTGGTGGAGTCACTTTTCCACTGCGGCATGATGCTCGTGATTTCCGTGCCGCTTTCGCGCGCCCAGCCGTTCAAGCCTTTCAAAAACTGTTGCTCGGCATCGGGTGCGCTGGGTGGCAGCGCATTATCGACCATGTTCCGCCAGTGATCGCGCAAAATCTGGTCGCGTTTGATCAGTTGATTGCCTTCGCTGACCATGCCCCGGAGTTTGTTCACTTCATCCTGCCGGGTGCGCCACCAGCTTTGCAGCGGCGTGAATACAAAATTCACGCCCACGAACAACGCGGCCGCCCCAATGACCAGCATCACCAGGAATTGCTGGCGGTTCTTGATATTCATTGGAGCCCTCCGTTATTGAATTTAAAGTTAAACACAAATTGAATGGGCGGCTTGTTGCCCCGGCTCTGCTCGAGGTGCACGGCGGAAACGCCGGGCAAGGCCATCAAATTGGCCTGCACCGTCAGCAGTGAGATATTGTCGCTCGCATTGCCGGAACAGTTCACCGTGCCGTCATCGCGGATGGTGATGACCTTGGCGGTGACATCGCCATTTTCCGTGAACGCTTGCGAAAGCTCCTTCAAGATGGCCAGGTTGCGGTAGTTGCCAGCATACCACGGCTGGTACTGCTGGATTTGCCCTTGGATTTGCTGCAATTCGGTGACCTTGGCTTGCATGTGCGACCATTGTGAATTCAGCCGCCACAATTGAATCTGTTGGAACAAAAATATACCGAGCACCAGCAAGCCCACTCCCACGGCAATCGCGCCGGAAGTCCGCAAACGGCCCGAGGAATATTTGGTGACCAGTTGCTCAACCAGCGTGGGCTTGGGCGGCAGGAATTCAAACGTGGGCTTGGTTTCCGTCAAGGCGCGCGCGGCCAGGCTGAACGCGGGTGAGAGCGAAGCCTCGGGCGGCAAGGTCACGCCAAACTCATCCGGGGCGTAGGCCAAAACCGTTTCCACCTTTAAACCCATGGGTTCAAAGCGCAGCTCCATTTCATCCGCGAGTTGTTGCGCCAGTTCCCGCGGGCCAAAAATCCGGATGTGTTTTACCTGGTCACGCAACTCGGCCGGCAACTGGCCCAGCGTCACCCGCGCCTCCCGGGCAATGATATCCGTGTGTACTGTCCGGCGGCTGCCACCCAGTTCCACCAGGCCTTCAAAGGCGCGCAGCACGGTGACGCCGCCACCGGTGGTGATCTGCATGTTCACGTTGGTTTCGCCAATGACCAGCGCCATGACCCCGGCGGATTTTTCAGCGCTGGCAGGCTGCAAGGCCGAAGTTCCGAGGGTAAAACTGGCGGGCCGCAGTTTCGCCGCCGTCAGCACCTGCTCCAGCGCATTGACATGCGTATTGGGTATGCCGGCGAGCAGGACAAATTGTTTGCCGTCGGCCAGGGCTGTGCGCGAACTGGCTATTTGCAGCGCAGTGACATCCGTGTGAAATCCTTTTTCCGCCTCCAGCAGCAACAGGCTGGCGGTGTCCGCTTCCGGCAGTTTCGGCAGCTCGGTGTGGACGGTTAAAACCCATTTCAACGGGACGCCGACCACGCAATCGCGTTCGCGCACGCCGGCCGCATCAAGCTGGTTGCGGATTTCGCGGCCCACCAGTTCCGGCGCGGCCGTCAGCGGGTCGAGCGTCAGCGGCGCGGAAAAGCTTTGCAGCTTTTGCAGCGTGCCATTGTTGCGCCGCAGCACCACGCCTTCAATCTTGCCGCTGTCCAGCACCAATCCCAGCACGCTGGTCAGCTTTTTTCGTTTTCGAAAGTTGAATTTCAAATCAGGTTTCATTGCGTATCCTTCGCGACCAGGGATTCCCGGGCCTTGTCACCCAGCGCCCAGCCAAGCCGGCTTAAATCCTGGCGATAGAGAATTTTTGGTGTGCCATCACTAACATCAAAAATAAATTTCACGCGCCGGTAGCCGCGCCCATACGCGCCCACCGCGGCGATATCCGCCGTGAACTGGTAGCTGTGCGTGGTCACATAATCGCCGGCGGTCAGCGCGGTCACCACCGAACTGCCGCTGCCCAGCGCATCGATGATCCAGGCCACGGTGCTGATGCTTTGGGGATTCTGCTGGCGATATTCCACCATTGACTGCGCCGCGCTTTCGGCGGTGGATTGATCCACGTTCAACCCCATGAACAGCGCCGTCAGCACATCGGCGCTGGCGGTGTTGACGTTCACCCGGTTGCGAAAATAAACATTCGTACTGGTCGTGACGTTGTTATAGAGCAAGGCAAAATCAGATGAAGTCATGCCAACCGTCCGGCATTTGCGGGCAAATCCAAACTGCCCGTGAAACGGCCGCCCGTTGCTGGCATTGGTGGCAATCAACTGGTCGAGATAGGAGGTGCTCAGTCCCGCCCCCTGCAACAAGGAACGCATCTGGCTCCGGGAGGCGGTGTTCACATTGGTCAACGAGGAACCATCGGAATGGTAATTGGGCTCGCGCGTATAAACCGTGGTGTATTCAAACAAGCCGGGGTCCAGTTCGCCGTTGCTGTTTAAATCCTTTTCATTTTTGTCGAGCACACCGTTGCGATTCAAATCTTCCCCCGCCAGCAGTTCACTGGTGGCACCGTAGACCAGCTTCAGTTCATCCACCGTTTCGAAAGGCGAGTTCTTGGCACTGTAACCGGAGGACGCATAATTCAGCGAAACAATGCCGTTGGTGCCCCGCCAGTCCATGATGGCATTGGCCAAATCCGTGGTCATGTTGGGCAGATATTGCAGCACATTGGTGCTGATATTATTCAGGTTAAACTTTCCGCCCTCATCAATGAGACCAAAATACGGCTCGGTGGGATTTACCGCGGTGGGATCACGCCCAATCAACCAGAACTTCGCATTGCCCACCGGCACCGCCTCGCATTTAAATTGTGTGTTATCCGGCATGGCACCGTTCGTGGCATACGTTTGCAACACCAGCGAGACGTATCGGGCCGCGCCTTCAATGGCCTGCTCCGAGACCATGCCGTTCATACGGTTGTCCGAAGCCGTCAATTCGTAATTCATCGAATTGGCAAAGTACAAGGCGATGCTCACCAGGCCAATGGACACCCACAGCACCACAATCAACACCGAACCGCGCTCGCTCCGGGGGGACTTGCCCCAGGCGTCACGAATGCGTTGCATGTTGGTTGGTAATTTCATCTGCTTCAGCCGCCGGCCGGCGTGGTAAGCACCATGTTGGTGCGCGATTGCGAATCGATGGGCACAACAATTTCAATGGGCTGGGCATTGAGCAAGCCGGCCATCTTGATGTCCACCTTCACGGCCGCCGGCAAATTCGTATAAATGGCCGTGGGCGAGGTCGTATCCCAATCGTCATCCCATTGCGCGCCGTCATAGCAGGAAAACTTGATGCTCTCCACGCCGCTGAGCATGAGTTGATCGGTGATATCCGGGGTGTTTATCGCCAGCAGGTTGCGGGTAACGGTGCGATACAAATCGCGGCCATTGGCGGACGCGGAGTTGAGCGGGGTTTTAAGCTCGTAAGTCACCCGTTGGACATCCCCCCAGGGCGTATTTTCACTCAGCGCGCCGGAGGCCGTAAACATTTCCACGGCCACGGGATCGCTCACGCCCGCGCTGGTGAGGTTGTTCCCGGCGCGAAAGCCGCCGGACAAAACTTTGCTCGTACCGTTGGTAGGCGTGACGGCGCAGGCCAGATCACGCTGGATAAAGGTCACGGCGGCATCCACCGGCGAGGCGGCATCCACCATCTCCGCCGTGTCATTGCGCAAATGCAAGGCGGTAAAGAACACCGAATTTACGGCAATCAGCACAATGGCCGCGATGCCGATGGCGAGAATCATCTCGATCAGCGTAAACGCGCCTTGGTTGTTCGTTTTAATGTTCACGGTTGTGTTGCATTACCCGACAACGTCTGGGTTGCCGAGGCGGCCAGTGTGCTCATCTGGACCGAATAATCTTTGCCCTGCGCGGAATAGGTCACTTCCGCCGTCAGCAACTGCATCGAATCCTGCGGCCAGTTCTGGGTGGTCAGTTTCCACCGAAAATCCAGGATGCCTTCCGTAATCGTGCCGCTCTGCATGCCACCGCTCCAGTTGGTGGTCACCAAACTCTCATTCAAAACCCGGCCCGCCACGCGGGCGGCCTCGCTTTTTCGCGCCGCCACTTCGCCGGCCAGGCTCGCCACGTGCAGCGCCTCAATCGCCGTGGGAATGACGATGGCCAGAAACAGCAGCGCCGCCAGCATTTCAGCCAGCGTAAAGGCCGCTTCAGATTTACGGGCTGGCGGCGGTAATGTCATAACCCGTTCGCAGGCTGTTCTCGACCAGCCAGCGCGAAAAGCCGTCGCTGTCGGTCAGTTTCAAGGTCTGCGGGCTGCTCTCATCAATGGTGCCATCCGGCTGAAAGCGGATGGCCGGCAAATTCTTAAAGGTGGTTGGCTGCCCGGCCACCGCACCCACGCTCAGCACGGAAATCATGACCGTCGCATCGGCGGTCAGATTTTCCCCTTTCGGGTCGCCCGTCGGACCGCTGGTTTCTGAGGCAAACCCATAGCTGTCAGCTTTTTCATCCACCCAAAACATCATGGCCAGGCCTTCAGACACGGCGCGGCTCTGGGCTTCATGCGTCAGCGCCAGCAACCGCCGGGCCTCGGAATCCAACGCCCGGCCGCGAATGAAACGCGACATCGCCGGCGCGGTGATGGACGTGACGATCACCAGCAACGCGAGCACGAAAACCAATTCAATCAACGTGAAAGCGCGGCGGCGGTAATCATTTTGTCCAGTTAACAATGTCATCTTCAGTTCCAGGCTTGCCGTCCGGGCCGGCAGAAATCAGGTCATACGTGCCGTGCTTGCCGGGATATTCATAAATATAGAGATTACCCCACGGATCCACCGGCAAGTTGGTCGATTCAAAATACGGTCCCTGCCAGTGGGTGGCAGTTGTTGGCTGCTGAACCAAATCCTGGAAAATTCCGGGATACGAACCGTTGTCTTTAAAATATTGGTTGATCGCTGAGGTAATGCCGCCATGAATGTCTGCATGGGCCGCCCAACAACGCGCTTTTCCTCCTCCGCCGTAATGCGGAGTAAAGACAAACACCAGCGCGAGGCCAAACAACGCCAGGAAAAACCAGAATATAACTGACAGGCGCACATTCAGCTCACCCTTTACCAGTTGCCAATGTCATCGCTCGTGCCTTCCTTGCCATCTGGCCCCGCCGACAACAAGTCATAACCATTGGGGTTGTGTTTGCCGGGATAATAATAGATATAGGGATTTCCCCACGGGTCCACCGGCAACTTGGTGGATTCAAAATACGGCCCGTGCCAGTTTTTCGCATTTCCCGGAACTACGATCAGGTCCTGCAAATTCTTGGGGTAACCGCCATTGTCCACCTCGTACTGACCCAGCGCGGATTTGATACCGCCGTTGATGTCCGCATTGGCGGCAGTGACGCGCGCGCGTTCAGAATTCCCGGCAATTTTAGGAATGACCAGGGCCGCAAGAATACCGATGATGACCACCACCAGCATCAATTCGGTAAGGGTAAAGCCACCCTGCGTTTGTTTCCTTTGACCAGCGTTTTGTTTTACTTGGATTTTCATAAGACAATGATTTCTATTTGATGTTTGAACTCATGGAAAGCACCGGCAGCAACATGCCGATGAAAATAACGCCAATGAAACTGGCAATCACAAACAGCAACAATGGTTCGGCAAAGGCCACGGCTGTCTTCATATTGCGGTCCAGGTCGTTTTCCGTGCCGGCGGCGATACGCACCAGTTCGGCGTCCAGCTTGCCGCTTTCCTCGGCCACGGAAATCATTTCCAGAACCGAACCCGGAAAAAGAATTCTGCATTCAGCCAGGCTTTGCCCCAGCCGGCCACCCTGCTGCACCCGCTCAATGGACTGGCCAACGGCGTCCACCAAAATTTGATTACCGATGGAACGGCGCGCCACGTTCAAGCTTTGTACCAACTGCACACCGGCGCCGATCAACGTGCCCAGCATGCGGCAGAAACGTGCCATGGCGAACTGCGCAATCAATGGCCCGACCAAAGGCGTTTTCAAGAGCATGCCTTCCCAGCTACGCCGTCCTTTTTCAGACATGAACCACGTGCGCAACATAAAGATCAGGCCCACGATACCGGCAAATACCAGCAGGCCGTAGGAACGTACCACGTGGCTGGCCCCAATGATTATCTGCGTAATCACCGGCAGCGAGCTGTGCATGTTGTTGAAAATATTCTGAAACTTGGGAATGAAAAAGGTGAGCAGCAGGATCAGCACGCCAATCGCCAGCACCATCAAGATGCAGGGATATAACATGGCCGTGATCACCTTTGATTTCAGGTCCTTTTCACGCGCTTGAAATTCGGCGATCTGCGCCAGCACCACGTCCAAAAACCCGCCGGTTTCGCCGGCCTCAACCATCGCCACATAGACGCGCGGAAAGGTCTCAGGTGATTTCGACATGGCATCGGCCAGCGAGAGACCATCCACCACTGAATCGTGGATTTCCTGCCATTTGCCCTTGGCCGCCGGTGACGATGCTTCTTTCTGCAAAATGACGAGCGCCCGGCTCAACGGCACCCCGGCCGCCAGCAAGCTGGACAGCAAGCGGGTGAAATTTTCCAGTTCCTTGGCCGAAACTTTGGTGCCACCCAATTTGAATGACATGCCGGACGGCGCTGCGGTGGTGGCCGGTGAACCCGAACCATTCTTGGCCGCCTTGGCTGACTTGGCCGCTTTTTCAGCCACGCTGACGGGTCGCAGGCCGAGCACTTCAATCTGGCGCAACGCATCCGGGCGGCTGCCGGCATCCAGCACGCCTTCGGCAATTTTGCCGTCGGCTTGCAAAGCTCTGTAGGAAAATGAAGGCATTTAAAATAAAAAATTACCGGGCAACGGCGATGCTGGCAGCAGATTCGCCGGTGTTCATTTTGGTGGCGCTCTCGACTTCCTTCGCCGTGGTCACGCTCAATACTTCCTGCACGGTGGTGACGCCCGCCGCCACCAACCGCCAGCCGTCCTCGGCAAGCGTGCGCATGCCGCCCTTGCGCGCGGCGTTACGGATTTGGTCCGTCGAGGCGCTCTTCAAAATCAATTGCCGGATTTCTTCGTCCGTGTCCATCCATTCGAAAATGGCGTGCCGGCCAAAAAATCCCGTGTTACGGCATTCGCGGCAGCCCACCGATTTATAGATTGGAGTCTCCACGGGAATACCGAGTTTCGCCTTTAGCTGTTGGGCCGTTTCCGACTGGTCAACCTGCTTGCAATGCGGGCACAGCACACGCACGAGGCGTTGCGCGAGCACGGCCTCAAGCGAGGACGCCACGAGATACGGCTCCACGCCCATGTCCACCAGCCGCGTGAGCGCGCCGGGCGCGTCATTGGTATGCAGGGTTGAAAAAACCAAGTGACCCGTCAGCGACGCCTGCACCGCGATCTGCGCCGTTTCGGCATCGCGAATTTCGCCGATGAGAATCACGTCCGGGTCATGGCGCAAAATCGAGCGCAACCCGCGCGCAAATGTCAGGCCGGATTTTTCATTAACCTGGATTTGATTGACGCCCTTGAGCTGATATTCCACCGGGTCTTCCACCGTGATGATCTTGCGGACGGCATCGTTGATCTCGTTGAGCGCGGTGTAAAGCGTAGACGTTTTACCTGAGCCCGTGGGGCCGGTAACCAAAATAATTCCGTGCGGCAGCCCGAGCACATGCTTGAAATGCTCCAGCTCCCGGCGGTTCATGCCGACATCCTTCAGGCCGCGCAGCTTCGAGTTTTGCCGCAGCAAGCGCATCACCACCGCTTCGCCGTGCAACATCGGAATCACGGACACACGAATATCCACCTCGGCATCATCAATGCGCACCTTGATACGGCCGTCCTGCGGCAGCCGTTTTTCCGCGATGTTGAGGTGGCTCAAAATTTTAACGCGCGAGACAATGGCCGGCTGAAATTGTTTCAACTGCGGCGGCACCGGCACTTCCTGCAATTCGCCGTCAATACGATAACGGATTCTAAATTCGTCCTCGAACGGTTCCAGGTGAATATCGGAGGCGCGCAATTCAATGGCGTCCTTCAACACCTGGTTCACAAACCGGATGATGGAAGCCTCATCCTCGGCGCCTTCATCGAGGTTGGTGCCCTCGGCATTTTCATCCACCACTTGGATGCCCTTTTCCTCTTCCAGCGTGCCGATGGTATCGGCACCCACGCCCAGGCGTTTCTTGATTTCCCGTTGAATGGCTTCGGTCGAGGCGAGCACCGGCTTGAGGTTCAGGCCGGTGAGGGTCTTGAGCGTATCCAGCCCCTGCGTGGCGAATAAGCGGCTGGTGGCCACTTCCACGTGGCCATCCACCCGTTGCAGGGGCAGCAGTTCCTCCTTCAACAAAATGCGGGCGGGAAAAAGGGAAAGAAGCTGACGATCCGGCTCCACGTCTTCGAGTTTCGTGTAGTTCAGGCCATATTCACCAGCCAGCCAGTTGAGGACATCCTCTTCGGTGGCAATATGGGGATTTACGCGCAACAGCACGTCTGCGTCCAGCAAAGACAGTTGCCGGGACGCAACCATGCGTTCCAGCAACTGCTTTGTCGAAGAATCCTGAACCATTGTGGCGGGCATGGATCGTCAGCTTTCTTTGTCTAATCTTTATCTAATTTACCAATCGCAATCGCAATCGTTTAGCGGACCAGGCCCATCATGTAGGCTTGGGCTTCCTGTTTGGAAGTCAAAACCGCTTTGAGCGCGTCTTGGGCAGCTTCGAGCTTGGCTTGCTTGGCCTGTTGCGAGGCTTTGTACTTGGTGAGCAAATCTTTGATCTGGGCAGCCGGCGCGTCATCTTCAATCGCCTTCTGCAACGCTTCTTGTTCCGGGCTGGGCTGGCCACCAAACATGCCGCCGCGCTGTTGGCCACCTTGCTGACCACCCTGGCCACCTTGGCCGCCTTGACCACCACGGGTGCGGCCGCCAAACATTCCGCGCATGCCGCTGCCGACATCGCGGCGGGCGTCCATAACTTTTTGCACCAACGGCTGCACCGCGCTCCAGTCGGTGTCATTGGTGAATTCCAGCGAATCACGGACATTGTCCATGATGCGCTGTTGGAATTGGGCGGGATCAAAATTGCCGCCGCCGGGGCCGCCGCCTTGGCGGTTACGGCGTTGGCCACCGCCATTGGTGCCACCGTTGCCATTGTTGTTGCCGTTGCCATTGTCTTGCGCAAAAGTGCTGCCCACGCTGAAAGCCAGGGCGGCCGCCACGGCGCACAATGTGATTATACGATTCAGTTTCATCGAATGTTCCTGTAGTTAATTTGTTGGTTATTGTAATCGGCGGCTTACACACAGACAGTCGCCGGGTTCAACCCCTTTACGCAAAGAACATGCCAAGCAGAAATCATTGATTTGCTGGCGATTCCACAAACGCAGCCGCGCAAAGCCTGCGCAAGCCAGCCGACCCGCGCATTATTTGCACACCTGTAAAATCCGCAAATCCACGTCAAAATTGTGTCGCCAAGCAGGTTCCCGCCGCCTGCCTGGACCAGGTCGCCCCCTAAAAATCAGCGCCCGGCAATGTGCGGTTCCTGCATTGCCAAGCCGTCAGGTTCAATTTACGATGATTGGCCGTTTCATGTCGGAATACAAAGTCCAATTTGAGGTCTTTGAAGGACCGCTCGACTTGCTTCTTTATCTTATCAAGAAGGAAGAAGTGGACATCTATGCGGTCAACCTCACCAAGCTGGCCTCGCAATTCATCGAATACGTCGAGTTGATGCGCCAGTTCGACCTCGAAGTAGCGGGCGAATTTTTGGTGATGGCCTCCACGCTGATGTACATCAAAAGCCGCGAACTCTTGCCCGTGGAACAGCAGGCCGTCGTGGAAGGCGAGGAGGAAGAAGTCGAAGACCCGCGCTGGGAACTCATCCGCCAGCTGGTGGAATACAAAAAATTCAAGGACGCCGCCGCGCAACTGCAACTCCTCGAAGCCCGCCAGGAAAACATCTATCCGCGCCTTCCCGGCAAGATTGAATTTGAAACCGAAACCACGCCGGCGAAGCCCGAGGTGGGCATCTTTGACTTGCTCAATGCCGTCAACGGCATTCTCAAGCGCTTCACCGACAAGCAAGCCTCCACGCGCGAAATCTACGAGGATAAATGGACCGTCAGCGAGAAGATTGAATTTGTCCGCGCCACCATTGCCGAACGCGGCTCGGTGCGCTTTTCCGCGCTGTTTGAAAAAGCGGCCAACCGCGCCGAGGTCGTGTGCACCTTCCTCGCCTTGCTGGAATTAATCCGGCTCAAGCAACTGGCCTGCGCACAGCCGGAGCCGTTTGCCGAAATTGAAATCACCGAACCCGCGCCAGTAAGCCCCGAAGCTACGCCCGCCGCCGCGGCAGAGCCGGTGCCGGATTCCAGTCCGGCCGCCGAAGACACGCCGCCAACCTCCGAAGCCGGTGACGCAGAGCAATTGTAAACCGCAACTCCCTTATTAAGATGGAAATCAAATTCATTCTGGAATCGCTCCTGTTCTCGGCGCAACGCCCCATGAGCGTCAAGGAACTGCGCGAAGTTTTTGTCAACGCCGCCACGGAAGAAAACGCGGATGAAGCCGCCAAGCCCTTCAAAAAAATCAAGGACGACGACCTCGCCGCCGCCCTGGAAGAACTGGTGCGCGACCACGAAGCCGCTGCGCGCAGCTACCGGCTCGTCTGTGTGGCCGGGGCCTGGCAATTCGTCACGCAACCCGAGTTTTCCCCCTGGCTCAAATCGCTGGTCGGCGTCAAAAACCGTCCATCGCGGCTCTCGCAGGCGGCCTTGGAAACCCTGGCCATCATCGCGTATCGCCAGCCGGTGACACGCGCGGAAGTGGAACAGGTTCGCGGCGTCAATGTGGATGGCACCATGCAAACGTTGCTGGAACGCGCCCTGGTGGAACAAAGCGGCCGCGCCGAAGTCGTGGGCCGCCCGGCTTTGTACAGCACCACGCCGTTTTTCCTCGAATACTTTGGTTTGCGCGGCTTGGAAGATTTGCCGGCAGCGGATGAACTGCGCCGCATTCCCATTGAACGCCCGCCCGCCCCGCTCACGGCTGAAGCCGGATTGGCAACCGTCCCGCCGGAGCAGCTCCAGTTGGCCGCCGAAGCCACGCCTCCCAGCGCAGAACCCGCTCCGCCCGGCCCGACCGAAACGCCGGCCTGAAGCCAATTTAATTCCCATCAACTACAGCGCTTCCAAAAAAAACTGTGGCCGTTCGTAAACAGAAGCAAACAAAGTAAAATACTTCGTTCTCTTTGTTCCCTTCTGTTAAATCTGTTTTGGCTGCCGCTCGTTTCGGCTACTGTCTGCGCTCATGTTTTCTATAGCCGCATTTTCGGCCCGCGAGCGACAAGGTGCCGTTTGCCAATTGATTGAACAACCAAGGTAGCAGGGAGCCATTAAAATTGTACGAAGGTCGAATGCTTGGGAGCGCGACTTGTCCCAAGTCGCAGCCCATCGACAGCCAGAGGCGCTGATTATTTTAAACGTATCGGCCAATTTACGCGCTGCGGATTGGGGACAATCCGCGGTCCGGCCGCCCGGCTCGCGAGGACGCCCGCCCCACCTGCGGTAATTCCAATTTCCAAAAATTGGTAGGGCGGGCGCTCCGCGCACGCCGCTTGGGCTGGGTGCAAGTCTTACCACGCTCGCGGCGCTCGCGGAGCGATCGCCCTACCTTTACAGGTCGATTTCACAATTCGCGGGCATTCGTGTTCATTCGCGGATGCAGAACGGCATAGTTCAAAGGCTGCGCGAGGTGCGTCTGCGCAGTCCGTGGCGTCGTATCTAAAACCTTGCTTAAGCCGAGAAGTGAGAAGCTAGGAGCTAGAAGCTAGAAGCTAGGGGGCTTTAGCCTCGCCGGTCGGCGCGGCTGGCGCGTCGTAAACGCAGGCGAGGTCCATGACCATGCCGCAGGTGCATTGGATGCGCAGATGGGTGATGCGGTCGCCGTCGCGCTGGACGGTGACGCGGGGTTCGCCAATTTTTTTCTCGGCGGAGCCAACTGCGGTGAAGGCGGAGGGACGGGGCGCTTCAAGTGTTTGGAAGCCGGCCTTCTGGGCCGCGTTCTCTTCCTTGCCGTGGTCGTGTCCGTTGAGAATGGCCACGCGAAATTCGCGGGGTGCCGATGGCGCGGGCGCGGCGCTAAGCGGTACGAAAGAGTCGGGAGTCTTCATTTGGCAATATCGGAGGAGATGGCCTCCGGCAGGCTGTTGATGGAGTCCTTGATTTTGACCAGCACGGTCACGCGGCGGTTGGCCTCGTCCGAGGCGGCGGTGTCCGGCATGGGCACGGTATCGGCAAAACCGGAGACCTTGCAAATTTGCGCAGCGGTAACGCCGCCATCGGTGATTTTACGGCGCGCAGCATTGGCGCGTTCAGTGGAAAGCTCCCATTTCTTGACGCCTTCGACGGCGAGGTTGGTGGTGGTCTCGGTGTGGCCTTCGAGCTCGATGCGGAAGTGCGTGTACCGGGCAATTTCCCAGGCGAGGGTGTTGAACACCCACGCGCCGTAATCGGTAAACTGGTCGGTGCCCGGATTGAAAATGGGCCGTTGCGAGCGGTCAAAGACGTTGATGCTCAAGCCATCTGAGGTCACATCAATTTTGACGGGCGTCTGGCCGGGGTCCTGGTCGTGGAATAACTTGGCCAAATCTTCGCTCAAATGGTGCATGGCCTCGATTTCAATGGCGGAAATGGAACTGAACCGGCCTTGCTGGCGGTAGGTGCTGGAGGCTTCCTTGTTGGGGATGATGCCCACGGATTCCTTGGTGACGGATGAGAACGGGTTACGGAAGGCGCGTTCGACGGCGTCCTTGATCTTCTGGTCCTGGGAGGTGAGCCACAAGCACAGGAACAGGGCCATCATGGCCGTGACGAAGTCCGCGTAAGCGACCTTCCACGAACCGCCGTGGTGAGCATCATGTTTCTTGGCCATGATACGAAATCATTTATTGCTCTTCATGGACTTGAACATCTGCTCAAGTTCCTCGGACGTGGGGCGGTATTCGCGGCTCAAGCCTCGGCGGCCCAGTTCCACGGCCGTGACGGGCGCCATGCCGTTGGCAAAGCCCGTGACGCAGGCGGCAATGCAGCGGGTGAAATCCAGTTCCGATTCGCTGACAAATTCCATGTTGGTGGCAAGCGGGCCCATGAAACCGTAGGCCAGCAAAATGCCGAGGAACGTACCTACCAGCGCGGCGGCCACGTGCGTGCCGATGTCTTCCACGGCACCGCCGATGGAGGCCATGGTAATGACAATGCCCAAGACGGCGGCCACAATGCCGAAACCCGGCATGGAGTCGCCGGTTTTTTGGAGCACGGAAATGGGGGCGTGATGTTCCACTTCCATCCGGCCCAATTCAGCATCGAGGAGCAGCCGCAACTGGTCGGGCTTAATCTTGCCGTCGATGATGGGGCGCAGCGCGCCGCAGAGGAATTCCACGGCGTGATGGTTGCTGGAGAAGCCGGGATATTTTTTGAAGACGGAGCTTTTCTCGGGCTCGAGCACGTGTTCTTCCAGGGCAATCATGCCGTTGCGGCGGCCGAGAAGGAACAGTTCATAGAGGACCTTCAACAAATCTTCGTAGGAAGCACGGTTGTGCGGCGCACCCTTGAGGGCGCTGGTCAGGCCCTTGACCATGTCCATCAGCACTTTCTTGGGGGACATGATGACGAGCGCGCCGAGCGCGCCGCCGGCGATGATCAGCACTTCATTCACGAAGGCGTCGAGGAGCACCTTGATGTGCCCGCCTTCCAGCATGAAGCCGCCAAAGACGCACAGGCAGACCGTGACGATCCCAATAATGATGATCATGAACGACGACCCGTTGTGGCCTGCCGGGACAGGCCGGATTCATAGCGCTGCAGGTAGGAGCGAATGGCAAGAATGGCTTGGGCGTGAATCTGGCAGATGCGCGACTCGGTGAGCTTGAACACTTCGGCAATTTCACGCAGGTGCATGTCTTCCAGATAATAGAGCGCAAGCACCTTCCGCTGCATCTCGGGCAGCTCTTTCAACCGTTCAAAAATGACCTGCTTCAGCTCGTTGTTGGAAACTTTTTCGACCGGCCCTTCCGTGGCTTGATCGGCAATCACCTCGTACAGCGGGCCGCTGTCGCCTTCTTCGGAGGAATTGACGGCGTCCAGGCAAACGAAGGCGGCGGGACGGACTTCATCCAGCAATTCCTCGTATTCCTCGACCGTCATGTCCATGGCCTTGGCCATCTGGGCCTCGGTGGGCGTTTTGCCGAGCTTCTGTTCGAGTTCGCCGAGCACTTGCTTGATGCGGCGCGCCTTTTCGTGAATGGTGCGCGGCACCCAGTCCATGCGGCGGAGTTCATCCAGCATCGCGCCACGGATACGCACGCGGGCGTAGGTTTCAAAGGAGGTGCCGCAGGCGGGATTATAATTGCGCAAGGCCTGAAGCAGGCCGATCAAGCCGACGCTGTAAAGGTCGTCGTGATCCACATGCTCGGGCAGCGTCATGGCCAGGCGGTTGACCACCGCGGAGACGAGGGGAAGATATTTTTGGACGAGCGCGTTTTCGGTGTCGCCCTTGGAGCCGGGTTGCTGCTGGTGATAGCGTTGCCAAAGTTCCTGTGCCATGATGCCTGAAACAGCGGGCGCGACGGGCGCGGCGGTTTCGACGACGGGGGCAGCGGTTAATGTACTCATACTTTAGCGGGTGTTTTGGTTTCTGCGGCTTGAGCGCGGGCACGACGTTGTTGCTCCAGGGCATCGGCCAGTCCGGTCAGCCACATGCGGCCACACCAGCGGGCGAGCAGCCCGCCGATCAAAGCCGTAATACTGGCGTGCCAGAATACCGTGGCATAGGTGCATTCTCCTGCCATGCTGCTGCCAGCACCGAGGATAAACCCCACTATTGCCCCAAGTATCATCATTGATTTCATGCGCGTTTACCCGTGTTAAGCAAAACCTTTGCCAGCCGATTTTTGACCTGTGAAAACATGTATAATCTCCAATGTTTACCGGTTGTTTTTGCGGGGAAATAAAAGCGAAGACTCCGCACGATGGAAGTCACCGGGAATTTTTTGCCCGCCGCCCAGCCAGCCCAAGGAGCAATTTGTGCCCAAAACAAAATTCCACAGTTTAACGCGCCGATGTTCCTCATCCAGATGCGTAAAAATGAGGTCTTCGGGCATCAATTGGGCAAACCAGTTGAACTGTTCAAACAGTAGAATTGTTTCGTTGGCGGCATTGAGCACCAAGTGGATATGCGGCGCGGGCAGGGAGGAGATGATCTCGCGTAACAGCTTCAGGCCAGCCGCGTTATGGCATTCCAAGCCGGGCAAATCCACGAACAACAGGTCTTCGCCGGTGCCGGTGCCGTCCCAAAAGCGTTCCACCGGCACGCCCACCATTTCGCAATGCAGGGAGAGGAATTCGGAGGTGTTGGCCACTTCCCCGTCCAAACGCCAGACGCGGGCGCGATGTTCGCCGCGTAAAACGGCACCGGTCAACCACTTGCAAAGCACGGTGGTTTTGCCCGAACCGGGTGGTCCAATGAATACATGGGGGCGTCCGGAAGCTTCGTCTTCGTGACGCGGAGGCCGCCAAAAAGCCGCCAAGGTATCGCGCACGGCGGTCCATTCGGCGATGGGCATTTCCGGCGGCTTGGTGCCGTGCGTGGTGCGCAGCTTGAGTTCCAGGCGGTCAGCAAATTCAGGCAATAACCCGAGCGATTCGAGCCAGCCAATGCTGCGCCAGCGATGGGCCATGCGCGGCGGCGGGGCGGCGGGTTCCACTTCGGTCTCGCCAAAGGGCGTGTAGACATCCACGCCTTGGGGCACCAGGTGGCGCGGTTTTTCCGGCACGCAAGCGGTGACTTCAATCTGGCCGGCGCGGTTGAGCAAACGCGCCAGGCCGCTGGCGGGGAGCTTGCGCACGTTCATGATCACGGCGTCGGGCCCGAGATTTTCATGCACGAGCCGCACGGCGTCATTGGCGTTGTCGGCGGTAAAGGCGGACAGTTTCATGGATCGTTGTTTAAATTGTTCCGGTCAAGCCTGATGGCGAAAAAAGGCTTAAAACAAAGGGTTTTCTGGTTATTCCAAAATGGGAATCACCGCCGCGTTCTGCACCTGTACGCGCGGGGGAATTTCCGCATAGGACAACACGGCCAGGTCGTTGAACGTGTTTTCAAAGAAGCGCCGGAACGCGAGCCGCAAGGTGGGCGCGCACAACACCACGGGCTGCTGGCCGGCGGCCATCATTTGCTGGATGAACCGGGAGAGGGATTCGATGACGTGCCGCGCGAGCCGCGGTTCAATGACCAGGGCCACTTCGCTGGCGGACTGGCGCACGCCTTGCGCGAGCAGTGCTTCCAGCCGGGGATCCATCGTGATGGCCCGCACGCTGCCGTTGTCGGATTGAAAAGGCCGCGCCAATTGCGGTCCGAGCGCCCGGCGGGCGTGTTCGGACAATTCATCCGGGTTCTTCGTAAAGGCCGCATAATCGCCCACTTTTTCGAGGATGCCGGCGAGGTTGCGGATGGAGATGCCCTCGGCGAGGAGGTTTTGCAAAATGCGCTGGACCTGGCCAATGGTCAACTGGCCGGGAATCAATTCATTCACGACGGCCGGGTGCGTTTGCTTGAGGTTATCGAGCAACGCCTGCACGTCCTGGCGCGTTAAAATTTCGTGGCAATGGCGGCGTACGGTTTCGGACAAGTGCGTGATCAAGACTGACGGCGCGTCGACGACGGTAAAGCCGCTGACTTCGGCGTTTTTGCGTTCGACTTCCGTGACCCAGGTGGCGGGCAGTTGGAACACGGGTTCCACGGTGGGCACGCCCTTGAGCTGCACCTTGCTGTTGGTGGCATTCATGGCCAGCCAATGGCCCGGCATGAGCTGGCTGGTGGCCACGGGATTGCCCTTTAAAACAAAGCGATATTCGTTGTTGCCCAGTTGGAGATTGTCGCGCAAACGGATCGGCGGAACGAGCACGCCCATGTCGGATGCAAAGGTGCGGCGCACGCCCGTGACGCGGTCCAGCAAATCGCCGCCCTTGGCCTTGTCGGCCATGGGAATCAAGCCGTAGCCCAGCTCGATTTGCAAGGTGTCCAGCGTGAGTAAAGTTTCCAGTTTTTCGTTGGCCTTGGCCTCGGCGGCGGTAGTGGCGCCGGCGACGGGATTCTTGCCGTCGGCGACCTTGGCATTGGTGGCACCGGACATGCCGGCTCCGCCGGTGGCAGCGGCAAGTTCCGTGGGCATGCCGTTTTTATGCAACGTGTACGACAGCAGGCCCACGATTAAACTCATGGTAAGAAACGGCATGGTCGGCAGGCCGGGAACCAGGGCCATAAAACCCAGCATGACGGCCAAAATCGTGAGGGCCTTGGGATAAAACAAAAGCTGGCGGCTCAATTCACGGCCGAGATCGTTCTTGGACGTGGCGCGCGTGACCAAAATACCCGCCGCCACCGAGGTGATCAGCGCGGGCACCTGCGAAACCAGACCGTCACCGATGGACAACATCGTGAAGCGCGACAACGCTTCGTTCATGGTCATGCCCTTTTGCAGGATGCCGATGGCGAACCCGCCGATGACGTTGATGAGCGTGATGAGAATGGCGGCGATGGCGTCGCCGCGCACAAACTTGCTGGCACCGTCCATGGCCCCGTAAAAATCAGCTTCTTCTTCCACGCTGCGGCGGCGGTTGCGGGCCTCGGTTTCATTGATGAGACCGGCGTTTAATTCGGCGTCAATGGCCATTTGCTTGCCCGGCATGGCGTCCAAGGTGAAACGCGCGGCGACTTCAGCGATACGACCGGCACCCTTGGTGATGACGATGAAATTGATGAGCACCAGAATGCAAAATACGACGAGCCCGACGACGTAATTGCCGCGGACGACGAAATTACCGAAGGACTCGATGATGTGACCGGCATAGCCATCCAGCAAAATTAATCGCGTACTCGCCACATTTAACGCCAGACGATAGAGCGTGATGAACAGGAGCAGGGTGGGAAAGCCGGTAAATTCTGCCGGAGTGCGCAGGTAAAGAATGACCAGCAAGGTTAGCAGCGAGAGGCCAATGCTGATGGTCAGCAGGAGGTCGAGCAACAAGGGTGGAATAGGCAAGATCAGCAGCAAAATCGTGCCGAAAAGCCCGAAAATCAGCCACAAATCGCCGTGGCGAAGCAGCTTTCGCATCCTGTCACTTAGTGCGCCCATGAGTCTGTTTTAGTCATTTTTTTGAGAACCGCCAATCAGGTGGTCCGGCGGATATTGTTTGCCGCCAAGCGCTGTTAAGCAGGAAGTCCGCCAGCCGTTTATTTTGCGCGGTTTACGAGCGGTTTAGGGGGATTCTGGCGAACAAAACCCGGTTTTTTTGATAGATAGCATTGCCCTGCGAACCGGGAGTTGGAACAATCCGCGCATGGCATCGACTCCAGCCACCAAGACGCAACAGGCCCGCACGCTTTGCGAAAAGGGACTCTGGCCGGAAACCCTGAAGCTGGCCCGGCAGTGGCAGGCGGAATCGCCGGGCGAGGCCAAATCGTTTTTTTACGAGGGGGTGGCCCTGGCGGCGCTGGGGCAGTTTGTGGCGGCGGAGACGGCTTATTACCGCGCGCTGGCGCTGGACGAAAACGATTTCAAAACCTGGAACAACCTCGCGGCGCTGTTATTTGATGTGCTGAACCAGCCGGCGGAAGGCGCCAAATGTTTGGCGCAGGCGCTGCGGCTGGACCCCGGCAATAAATTGGGCTGGGCCAACCTGGCCAGCATGCACGGCCAGCTTGGCCGCCATGCGCAGGCCTTGGAATGTGCCGAACGGGCACTGGCGCTGGACCCGCACATGGTAGAGGCACAATTGCATCGGGCACGCGCCGCCCAAGCGCTGGGTAAATCGGAGGTTGTCCGCGAGGCGGCTGAAGCCTTGTCGCGGGTGCCTCCCGAAAAATTTCACCGGACGCGATGATTTTATTTCACATGCTGAAATTTTATCGCGCGGCGGGCTTGCCAGTGACCAGCTAGGGACGCATGGATTCGCCAGTTTCCATTTCGCCGCCGGGCAACGCAAACGAACGGACGTCATCCGCCGCCGGGTATGAGCAGTGGTTTTCGCCGGGCAAATTCGCGCTGCTGCTGGCGCTATTTATTATTTCGCTGTTTCCCGATGTGCTCTTCGCCGGAAAATCGTTTATGTTCCGTGACTTCGGGTTGTTCACGTATCCCAATGCGTATTTTCAGCGCGAGAGCTTTTGGCGCGGGGAGTTTCCCCTGTGGAATCCGTATAACAATTGCGGCATCCCGTTTCTGGCCCAGTGGAACACGGTCTGCCTGTATCCGCTGACGCTGATTTATTTGTTGCTGCCGCTGACATGGGGGCTGACGGTTTTCTTTTTATTCCATTTATTCCTCGCGGGTTTCGGGATGTACCGGCTGGCGGAGTTCTGGACACACCACCGGCTGGCGGCGGCGGTGGCCGGCGTGGCGTTTGTCTTCAACGGCATGACGCTGAACTGCCTGATGTGGTCGAGCAACCTCGCCGCGCTGGCGTGGATGCCGTGGGTCATCCTGATGGTGGAACGCGCGTGGGTCTCCGGCAAAAATCGTGGCACCGTGCTGGCGGCACTGGCGGCGGCGATGCAAATCCTGGCCGGCGCGCCGGAAATCATCGTGTTCACATGGGTGGTGTTGTTCGCGCTGTGGCTGGGGCGGTTGCTGCAAAATAAAAAACACCTCGCCAAAATTATTTTTCAAACCGCCGCGATTGTGGGGCTGGCGGCCCTGTTGAGCCTGCCGCAAATCCTGCCGTTTTTAGATTTGCTCTCGCATTCGGAGCGGACCAGCGCCTATGGCACGAGTGTTTGGGCCATACCGATATGGGGCTGGGCCAATTTATTTGTACCGTTGTTTCATTGTTACCAATCGCCCTTGGGCGTTTATTTTCAGCCGACGCAAGACTGGACGTCCTCGTATTATCCCGGCATTGGCGCACTGGCGCTGGCGCTCGGAACGTTGTTGTTTGTGCGCAACCGCCGGGTGTGGTTGCTCGCGGCGCTGGCGATATTTGGATTTCTTGTGGCGCTCGGAGATTCTGGCCGGGTCTATCCGCTTTTGCTCAAGACGTTCCCGCCGCTGGGTTTCATGCGGTATCCCATCAAGTTTGAATTCCTGACGGTGTTCGCCGTTCCGCTGCTGGCGGCGTTTGGTGTGGCGCAACTCCGGGCGGCTAAAACCGCTGGCTCAAGTTTCACGTGGAAAGGGATGGGGCTCGTCTCTTTGGTCTTTACCGTCATCATTGTTGGAATTTTGTGGCACGTTCACGTGCATCCTTTCCCGAATGAATTCTGGCCGGTGGTGTTCAAGAACGGCTGCGCGCGTATTGCTTTGCTGGCGGCCATCGCGGGCTGTTTGTTGCTGGCCAATACGGTGCGGCAGGCGCGCAGCCAGTTGCTGGCGGGGTTGCTCGTGCTCGCGTTGCTTTGGGTGGATGCAGTGACGCATGCGCCGCGTCAAAATCCAACGGCTGATTCCTCCATCTATCAACCGGGGCTGGCCGCGCAGGTGGTGGATCCGCTGCCGAAGCTGGGCGAAAGCCGCGCCTTCATGACCAGGCAAAGCCACGACCTGGTTTATGGTCTCATGCTCACGAATGCGATGAGTGATTTCACCGGGCGGCGGTGCGCGTTGATTAGCGATGACAACCTGCTGGATGATGTGCCGGTGGCCGACGGTTTTTATTCGTTGTACATTCGCGAGCAGCACAGTTTGTTCTATCAATTTTTGTATGCGCCCACGAATGCGTTTCCCGCCGGGCTGGCGGATTTTCTAGGCGTGGGTCAAGTCTCCGACCCGCAACAAATCTTGAAGTGGCAAACGCGACCCACGCACCTGCCGTTTTATTCGCTGGGCATGCGGCCTGAATTTGTGGAACCGTCCAACATGCCGGCGCTGTTGCTGTCGCCCTATTTTAATCCGCTCGACGTTGTCTATCTGCCGGGTGACGCCCGCAAAGAACTGGCCCATCTCACCAACGCCCCGGGCATAGTGGGGCGGGCGCATTTCGCGGCGCAGAAAATTGAGATAGAAGTGGAGGCCAGCGCGCCAACGTTGCTGGTATTGTCGCAAACCTATTATCCCGCCTGGCAGGCCACGGTGAACGGCGCGCCGGTAAAGATTTGGCAGGCCGATTACGCCTTTCAAGCCGTGGAAATTCCCGCCGGCATAAGCACCGTGAAATGGGTTTACCACGACCGCCGTTTTTATGCGGGCCTGTTCGCGGCAGGATTCACGCTGCTGGGTTGTCTGGTGGTGTTGGCACGCAGGCAAACGAGCGCAGCTTAAGAAAGTCACAAACACCTCTCCCCAGCCCTTGCTGCGCAAGCGGAGAGGGAGAAATGCTCCCACTCTTCGCGTTGGCCAGACGTCTCTTTGTTATCCGTGATAATCTGTGCCATCCGTGTCGTTCATTATCAGGTGTGGAGTGCGCGGACATGTCCGCGCTTTGGAAGCTGGCAGACATGTCTGCCAGCCTAAAGGCGGCGACGTGTCGCCGCAGTCCAAAGGCTCGTGAGTACACTCGCCCCACCAGCGGTAATTCCAATTGCCAAAAATTGGTAGGGCGGGCGCTCCGCGCACGCCGCTTGGGCTTTGCGTAAGTCTTACCACGTTCGCGGCGCTCGCGGAGCGATCACCCTACCTTTACAGGTCGGTTTCATAATTCGTGTTCATTCGCGAAATTCGCGGATTAAATCGTGTTTATTTATGGCTCGCGCAATTGTGGATGGCTTGAAGCGCACCCCTCCCCAACCCTCTCCCCTTGCTGCGCAAGCGGAGAGGGAGAAATGCTCGGCGCGGTGCGTGAACTTCGCAGCCGTTTTTATGCGGGCCTGTTTACGCGGGATTCACGCTTGTGGGTTGTCTGGTGGTGTTAATGTGAAGGCAACGCCTAGAATAGAGACTTTTGAAAAAACCTATAGCGGCGCTCTATGCGTGCCGGGCACCAACCTCACGCTAGGCCTAAGCGGCGTGCGCGGAGCGCCCGCCCCACCAGCCCTCGGAATTTGTGATAATCCGTGTCAATCGGTGTCGGTTTCTCCCGCCGTTAGTTCCCTTAAAAGTGACTTTAACTCAGGGCTGCCGGTTGCTCACTTCCCTTGCCGCACACGTTCTTTTTTATCTTCCAGTTCTGCCTGGAGTTTTTTGCGGTCGGTCGCCAGTTGTTCGCGCAATACGGATTCTTTCTCCACGTCATCTGTGGTGGCGATTTCCGCTTTCAAGGCGATTTCGCGCGCGGCAATTTTCGCGGCGTATTGCGAATCGAGTTCCGCCAGCTCTTGTTTCTGCGCGTTGGACAGCTTTGCCGCGGGCGCAGTTTTGTTCAGGCGTTCCATGGCCAGTTCGTAGGAAGATTTCATAATGTTAAACGTTTGCTTAAAATTTAATTCACGCGCCGTATTTGCTCAACCGGCGGCTTTCTTTTTCCAGGGCTGGTCCGGGAATTTATCCGGCATGCGAATGACCTTCACGGTCGGCGGCTTGGGCTTGGCCATCTGCAATTCGGGGTCGCTCCCGGCCTTGGCTTCCTGGCTCGATTGAGCGGCGGCGTTTTCCGCGCGCCAGCCGGCGATGCGCGCCTGCAAGCCGTGATGCTCGGCGGTGACCTTGTCGCCGGACTTCATGTAAAAGAGCGAGAGATTGGTGTGCGCGAGTTGTTCCTTGGGGCGCAGCTTCTCGGCCTTGTGCCCCTCGGCGATGGCCGCCGGATAATCGCCGAGCCGGTAATACGCCATGCCCAGCGCCAGTTGCGCGTCGAAGTACGTCGCATCCTGGGCCAGCACCTGTTTCAACTTCTCGACGGCCGTGGCAAATTCGCCCTGGCTGAAGTCGAACATCGCGGCATCGTATTGTTCCTGCAAGGTCATGTCTGCTGGCACGCTAACCCACAACCGGCCCATCTGGCAAGCGGCAGGGCGGTTAATCGCTTCAGCACCTCTGGCAATGCTTTTTGTAGCGGCGGTCTGTGCCCGTCGTCCATTTCTCAATATGTTCACATCTTTCCGGCGCTCATAGAGCGCCGCTACAGGTTTTTTGCGGAGGTCGCCTTCGCGGTTGACATTTTCCGTTCCGGGTGGCTTAGTTGGTTTAACCCTAGCTCGTCACCGAAAATAAATGGCAACAACCTAACTGGAAACGACTATGAAAATGACCTCTGCACGTTCGTCGATTATCGTCAAAATGGTTTTACTCGCCGCCCTGGCATTCAATTTTGCGCTCGCTGCTTACGCGGGTGAGTTCGATGATTCCTGGACTTGGGACGACAATCCGCAGCATCGCGCCGACCACGCAACGCTGGAAGGCAAGCCCATGCCCGGCCTGGATGTGACCAACTGGGTCAACGGCGCGGTCTCCGCCGCCGACATGAAAGGCAAGGTCGTGGTGGTGGATTTCTACGCCACGTGGTGCGGACCGTGCATGGCGGCCATTCCGCATAACAACGAGCTGCTGAAAAAGTACAAGGACCAGGGGTTGGTCATTGTGGGCGTATGCACCTCCTCGCACGGACAGGAAAAAATGGAACAAACCGTCAAGGACCGGAACATTGAATATCCTACGGCGCAAGATGGCGCGCTGACTTCGCAGAAAGCCTGGCAGGTACATTATTATCCCACCTACGCCATTGTGGACCGCAAAGGCATCGTGCGCATCATCGGCCTGCAACCCGAGTATGTGGAAAGAGTGGTGCAGAAACTTCTGGCCGAACCCGCGCCGAAAAATTAAGCCGCCAGAAAGTTACCCCGATAGGTTAAGACGCACGGACCAAATCGTCCGCACGCGTCGTGCTGGACGGATGCGTTGCGAATTTCCGCCAAGTCACGCTTTATTCGACGGTGCCTTTCGTTTTGCGTGCCGCAGCTTTTCCAATTCTTGACGTAGAGGCAGCCAGTATTCCTTGTCCTGCTGGCGTTCAGCCGTTTCTTCCGCGAGTAACGCCTGCTGCAATTCCTCCGGTTTTCCTATTTGTGCGTCGATGAGCAGCTTGCGTCGCCCCGCCAGCTTCCGGCAAATCGCAGGATAACGGCGGGCGAGTTCCAAAAGCAGTTCTGGTGTACGAAGTTCTTGAAACCAGAACTGGATTTGCGCGGGTTTGGGCTGGCGCTGGTTCGCAAAATAGTGCGCCTCCACCAGGCGGCGAATCATCGGCCAATCCTTGTCGCGCTGAGTTTTCTTGGCTTGCACCAAATCGGGCAACGAAAGTAAATCACATTTTTCGCCGCCGGGAATTTGCAGCGTTGTCCGGTCCTTCCACAGTTTGGCAAAGGGTTCCACGCCACGCATTTTGGACATTACATCCACCCGCATTTGAAATGCTTCGGGATGCTGGCAACGAAAATGGATGGCGTGACCGCGCCGGAGGTATTTCAATTCAAAAGGGGGAACGGCAATCGGTTCGGCTTGCAAATCGCCGAGGGCTTTGCGCAGCCGGGCGAAATTGGCCGCGTCTGCCAGTATCGCAAAGTCCGTATCGCGGCTAAATTCGGCCGCGCCGTAAAACACGCACGCCTGTCCGCCCATGAGCAGGGCGCGGACGCGCTGTGCGCGCATCGAAGAAAGGACTTTGCGTATCGGGTTCGGGATCAAGTGAGCCTCCCAGCGCGAGATAAGTTTGCCAAAGCTTCTCGCTTTCCAGCCAGCGTTGCGCCGGCGTGAGCCGATACCACTCGGCCCATTCGTCGCCAACCAATTGTTCCGGCTGAATCATGAGGCAATTGATACCAATTCCGAACCAAGTTGTAAACCTCGGCACCTTTGGCCAACACTGCTTCAATTTGGCTTTGCCGTGGAATTTGATGGCTTTTCAGTTGCCGACAAAACTCCTCCCCTTGGTATGAATTCATAATTCGCGCCCAATTTTTTGGTTGCTTTGATCCGTATTCATCAGTGTCCTGCTGTGACTGAATTAACTGAGACTGGCACACATGAACTGGCTGGCGCATCTATATTTATCTGAGCCTGACGCGGCTTTTCGCGTGGGGAATCTGCTGCCTGATTTGACCGGCGTTAATCAATTGGCAACGTTGCCGGAGATGTTTCAGGGCGGCATCCGGCAGCATCGCCGGATTGATGGCTTTACGGACACGCACGCGATGGTGCGCCAGAGCATTCAACGCGTGCCGCCGCCATTGCGCCGGTTTGGTGGAATCCTGACCGACCTTTTCTATGATCATTTTTTGTCCGTGGACTGGCCGCAATATTCCGCGACGCCATTGCCGGCGTTCACGCGGGAAGTGTACGACTCCTTTGAGCAGTTCCGCTCCAGTCTTCCGCCCGAGGTAAACATGCGGCTGGAGTTAATGCGTGTCCACGACTGGCTGGGGTCGTACCAAACGATTCCGGGCCTGACACGTACTTTGGAACGCATCGCGCTCCGGTTCAGCCGGCCGGTGAACTTGGCGGGCGCAATGCCCGTGCTGGAGCAGCATTACGATTTGTTTCATTCGGACTTTCAAATTTTCTTTCCCGAACTGCGATCCCATCTTGCGGGAAATACAGTGGGCTAAGCCGAAACGATGCAATTGGATTGCTGGGGAGCGCAGCCGCCTCGGGCGCAGTGGGTCGCGCCCTCGCGGCCCGCACGGGGGCACAAAACCGCAAACCCATTGGTGTGCTCTGGGCGGGCGGGTTCGGCGCGAGGGCGCGCCGAACAGCAGCCGGGGCGGCTGCGCTCCCCAGCAATCCAATTGCATCGTTTCGTATGGCCAAGTTCGCTCCGCGCTGTGCGCGAGGCTAGTCGGGACGGTCAGGGAATGTCCGCCGCCGGACGTTTTCAGCATGATAGTTTGCGCGAAATGTGCTGTATTTTAGCAAGATAGGGTGAGTCTTTCCCATCCAGTGCTTGCGTTGTTTCTACGATAACAGCAATGACGGCAAATGTTGCTGTCGTTAGCCAATCAAGCATACCTATGTCGCAAGCAACTGGAAAATATCTGACGTTCACGCTACAGAATGAATCCTACGGCATTGATGTGCTGAAGGTGCGGGAAATCATTCGCCACATCACCATTACCGCCGTGCCGCAGATGCCGGCGCACATTCGTGGCGTCATCAATCTGCGGGGCAAAATTATCCCGGTGATGGACCTGCGGCTGCGGTTTGGGTTCCCCCATGCCGAGCATAATGACCAGACGTGCATCGTCGTGGTACAGGTCAAAGGTTTGGAGAACAAGACCGCGGCCATGGGTTTGGTCGTGGACGGGGTGGAGGAAGTGCTGAATTTAAATGCGGCTGACATCGAGGAAACTCCCAATTTCGGCGGGCAGATTGCCAGCGATTATATCCTGGGCATGGCCAAAATCCGGGACCGCGTCAAGGCCTTGCTGGACATTGACCGGGTGGTGGGAACTGCCGCCCTGGGCGCGGCAACGGTTTAATGAGTGCCACATTTTCTCCTACAAATTTTATGTTTATTCAATTCTGGCGGGTAAATATCCGGTTGATTTCAACCATGGGCATCATCGTGGCCTTTATTGGAAACGTTGGCAATCAAGCTTGGGCAGCCGACACCAATTCTCCGGCGACCGCTACCGCGAGCGCCCCGACGCCGACGCAGCTAACGGGTGAACAAGCGTTGCAAAATTTGTTGGAGGGCAATGGCCGGTATGTGGCTGGCTTGTCCATCCACCCCGACCAGTCAATCGAGCGGCGCGCGGCTTTAACCGGCGGCCAGGCGCCATTTGCCGTGGTGCTGACGTGTGCCGATTCGCGGGTGGCCCCGGAACTTTTCTTTGACCAGGGTTTGGGCGACTTGTTTGTCATTCGCAATGCCGGGAACGTGCTGGACGATCATGTCATCGGCAGCATGGAATACGCCGTGGAACATTTGCACGTGCCGCTGATCATTGTGGTGGGACATGAAAAATGCGGGGCGGTTTCGGCGGCAGTGGCCGGCGGGGCCGTGCCGGGACACATCCACAGCATCACGGATGATTTGGCCCCGGTCATTGAGCAGACCAAGGATTTGCCCGGCGACAAGGTGGATAACGTCGTGCGCGCCAATGCGCAGCGCGCCGTGGAAATCCTGCTGCACGTTGAGCCCATTCTCAAGGAAGCCGCGGGCGACCATAAACTTTTGATAGTACCGGCGCGCTACGACCTGGACACCGGCAAAATCGAAATTCTTAAATAAGCAGCCAACTGTATTTCAACAACGATCAAGCAAGGTAAAATTATGCAAAACATGACCATCGGGAAAAAAATCGCACTCGGATTCGGAACCCTCATCCTCATAGCCGCCGTATTGGGAGGCATCGCCGTCTACAGCATGAAGAATGTGCAGACGCAGGCGCAAACACTGGCGGAAGGTTATGTGCCGGAATCACAAATTGCGGGTGACTTGCAGGACGCCTTTGCCACGGCCGGACTGGCCTTTCGCAGCTATAGCTTTACCGCCGATCCCGCTTACCTCGCGGAAGGGCGCAAGGCCATGCTGGAAGTTCACGCGCAGGAACAGCTCGCGGAAAAACTCGCCACGGTACACCCGGAGCTGGTGAAGTTGCGCGAGAATCTGACGGCGCTGCAGCCCGCCCTCACAGGTTATGAAGCCGTGATCGACCAGACTGAAGCCAAGAACAAAGACATCCTTCAGGGACGGGACAAATTGAACCAGGCCGCCGCCGATTTCATTGCCAATATCGACAAGTTGATTGCCGGCCAGAAGGCCAAACAAGCCAGCGAAATCAAAGCCTTTACCGAAGCAGGCAAGCTACAGCAACGCGCCGACAAGCTGGCGCTGGCCAATGCCATCCGGGGCGAAGGCAATGCCGCCCGCATTGCGGTATTCAAATCGCAAGCCCTGCGTGACCCGCAATTGATCCAGGAAGGCCTGACGGGGTTTGACACGATGGACAAGAATTTTGACGAGTTGCAGTCCATGTTGGTGATCCAGCAGGACATTGATGAATTGACGCAAGTGAAATCCGATGCCCACGCTTATCGCGACGCCATGAAAGCGATCAAGGACGACTATGTGGCACTCGCGGATATTGGCAAGAAGCGGGTGGAGTCACTTAATGTGGTGGACACACTCGTCCAAGGCACGCAGGCAACCGGCATGAAGCGCACGGTGGAAGCCGCCCACATTTCAAACGAGAAACTCACCGCCGCCTCGCTGACCATGGTGGTGGGGCTGGTGGTGGCGTTAATAGTCGGCGTGCTGGTGGCGTTTTTCATCATTCGAAATTCCAATAACATTTTGACCACGGTGGCCAATGCGTTAAATGACGGTTCCAACCAGGTTTCATCGGCTTCGAGCCAGGTTTCTTCCGCGAGCCAGTCCCTGGCCGAAGGTTCCTCTGAGCAGGCTTCTTCTTTGGAAGAAACCAGTTCGTCGCTGGAAGAAATGGCGTCCATGACCAAGCAAAATTCTGAAAACGCCCGCAAAGCCAACGAGCTGGCCAAGGAAGCCCGCGCGGCGGCGGATAAAGGCGTGGGCGACATGCAAACCATGGCGGCCGCGATGGCGGACATCAAGGTGAGCAGTGACGACATTGCCAAGATCATCAAGACCATTGATGAAATCGCTTTTCAAACAAACATTCTGGCCTTGAATGCCGCAGTGGAAGCAGCGCGGGCCGGCGAGGCTGGCATGGGGTTCGCCGTGGTGGCCGATGAAGTGCGCAACCTGGCGCAACGCTGTGCGCAGGCTGCCAAGGAAACCGCCGGTAAAATCGAAGGCGCCATTACCAAAACCGGCCAGGGTGTGGACATCACCACCAAGGTGGCCGAGGCCTTGAATGAAATCGTTACCAAGGTGCGGCAGGTGGATGACCTGGTCACCGAAGTATCGGGCGCTTCCCGGGAACAAACCGAGGGCATCGTGCAAATCAATTTGGCCGTGGGGCAGATGGACAAGGTGACCCAGAGCAATGCCGCCACCGCTGAAGAAAGTGCGGCGGCAGCAGAGGAATTAAATGCGCAGGCGGAAGTCATGCGGCAGTCCGTGGGCGAACTGCTGGCGCTGGTGGGCGGCAAGGGCAACTCCGGAAAAGAGCCGGTGGCTCATCACCGGCACATCCAGCCCAGCCAGCATGCCCGGCCGGCAGCCAAGCCATCGAGTCCTGGCTCCCTGGCTAACAACGGCCGAAATGGCAATGGCCACCCGCATGGAATATCGGAATTAACGACCACGGCAAAAGGTCGTAACGAAATTCCGCTGGAAACTGAGTTTAAGGATTTTTGAAATCCTAGGGCATGTTTCAAAACGTCAAGCGCGGCGGATTGATTGATGGGAAGGGATTAACCTTCCCCGGCTTTAAGGCCAAGAAACATCCGCTGAAGCCAGAAAAGCCGGATAAGATAAAAGACTCAACGCGCCGGGTGGGTTCCGTAATTTACGTTTGCGATTGAGATTGCACTTGTGCCATGGCCAAGTTCGCAGATATTTGGGGGCACAAATTATGCGCAAGTTACTTAATATCGTCTCTGCCCTGGTGGTTTTTGCCGCCGGCAACCTCCAGGCCGCCCCGGATGCCTCCACCAATGCTCCGCTGGGATTTTATGTCGTGAGCCAGATTAAGATGGAGGGCGGAAAGCTGATTGATACGCCGCAGTTTCCGCACCTGGGCTATGTTGCGGCCACGCCGGATTTGGCGCTGACGCGGTTGAAGGCGGTGGCGCTTGATCCCTCGCAAGACCGCACCGTGCCCGCGGCAGCCGAGCATCCGGTGATTATCGTGACGATTTATCCCGAGGATGCCGATAAACTGACGATGTTGACGAAAAACAGCATCGGCCAGCGAATCTTGTTGATGTTGGGCGATACGCCGTTGCTGGCCCCGCATATCCGTTCCCCCCTTACGACGATGCGCTTCAAGCTGACTTGCGGCAAGGCCAGTGACGAACCGGTGATTGAAGCCGGATTGAAAAAGCTGGTGCAATAATCTTTGTAGGCGGCCACCACAGAGTCCCCAACACCGGGGCAGAGACACGGATTGCACAGATTGTCACGGATAACCAACAGACGTCTGGCCAACCATGGTGGGGCGAGTGTACTCACGAGCCGGGCGGCAAGGTGTCGCGGCCAATCATTCAACGGCAAAGTAATGAAGGGCGCGAGGGGGGCATGGTCGTTTTCATAATTCATGTTCATTCGCGTTGATTCGCGGATTCAAAACGGCATTAGTTCAAACATCCCGAAAAGCGGCGACGTGTCGCCGCATTCCAAATGCTGTGCGCGATAGGTGGACGCTGGGTTGGTGGCCGTGCGCAAAGATCGCCGCGTGAGGGCACGCGGCCTACAGGATTTCCCGGAACCACGGACGTTGCAGGCCCGGTGCCCTCACCGGGCGAGGCGCTTAGGCTTGGTGGAGGTCTTACCACAATTTCGGTGGCAGTCCGCAAGGACCGGCGCGCGCGGAGCGGTCGGCCTACCCGCGGTAATTCCAATTTCCAATTTTCAAATGCCAATTGGCATATAGAGCATTAAAATAAAAACTGTGGCCGTTTGGCATGCGGGAGCAGGCAGCGGTCTTTTTAAAGCTGGACTTCGTTTTCGCTCAGTTACAGGGTTCCTTGAACCTGCGCCTTCGCTCAGCCTCGTCCAGCTTTAAAAATCCTCGCTCCAAACCGGCTACAGTTTTTCTTTAAATGCTCTAATCTCTGCCCCAGAGAACCGGAATGGCGAGTTGCCACGGCCAGCTCACGACCAAAATTGTCACAAATTCCGAAGTGGGTGGGCGGGCGCTCCGCGCACGCCGCTGAGGCTTTGCACAGGTCTTGCCACATTTGCGGCGTCTCTCGGAGCAGTCGCCCTGTCTTTACCTGGGTTGATGACGGAATTATTTTCACAGAGCAAGCAAAGCAAACGAAGACAGGCAACAAGTTGCCTGAAAATGGCACATCTCATAAATGAAATGCGAATTCGTCGGTCATAGGCCGATGCTACCGAAGCGGCTGCCGTGCTGCGGTTGGTCTGCAACTCAGCTGCACTTCAGCTGTGAACTGGAACAAGGGAGCCAGCAGCCCAGCCGGGCAGCGGTTTATCAATCGCGCAGGCTGAATTCGCGGATCATGGCTTTCCACCACGGGGCGAGTTTTTCCTCGGGGCGTATCCAGGCTTGTTGATGCAGCCAGACCATTACGCCTTGGTCGGCCAATACGAGCACCCGTTCACTGGACTTGAGCTTTTCCGGGCCGCCGGTCAGGAGTTTCTCGCCCAGTTCCCGTGCGGTTTCCGTGTTGGCACCGAGACGCTTGAAGTGTTCGGCGTAGACGGGATTCATTTGTTTCTCACGCAACAGCGAAACATGCACGGCGTTGACGTAAGGGTCGAGCACGGCAATGGCCAGCCCGGCATGCGTGCGGAAACGCGGCTGGTCGTTGGCGGTGAGATCATGAATTTTCATGCGCGAACGCAAGGCGACCAGTTCCATGGGCGGGGCAGTTTCCTCGGGTGTCAAAAAGAGGCCGAGGCTTTTGGCGTGTGCGCCCAGGGTGCGGCGGCTGGTCAGCACGCTGACGGGAACGGAGAGAACGAGTCCGGCCAGCACCGGGGTGAACCACCAGAACAGGCCGGGGTCCAGCTTCCACGTGAACCAGCCCCAGAAAATGCCAATGAGCATGTGGCCCCAATGCCGTTGCAGCGCGTACCACCAGTCGGTGCCGTCGGCGGAGCGTTTCTGGGTGGTCCAGCCCACGCTGATGCCGGCGACATTGGTGAGCACGAACCGCGTGTGCCACAACATCAGCAACGGCGCGTGCAGGGTGGAGAAAATGGTTTCGCCCACGACGCCGCCAAAGGCCTTGAGCAAGCCGCCGAACTGCTTGCGGCGCGGCCAGTCGCGCGCCAGGTCAATGAGCGACAGGATTTTTGGCAGCATGATGACCACCATGCAAATCAAGAAGATGATGAAGGCCTGTTCCGTGCCGGTCCAGCGCCATTCCTTGAGGTAGGGATTGGAGGACTCCACGGGGATGTTCGAGAGTTCAGAGTATTTCTGGTAGCAATAAATCCAGTTGAACGTGAGCATGAACGCGAGCCAGAGCGGGCTGGCCACGTAGCCAAAGATGCCGAGGATGAGGTGCATGCGGCTGACGCCGCGCAGGCCCTTGGCAAAGAGCACGAGGGTGTGCTGGAGGTTGCCCTGACACCAGCGGCGCTCGCGCTGGGCATTGTCGATCAACGATTGCGGCGCCTCCTCGTAACTGCCTTCCAAATCGTACGCGAGCCACACCTGCCAGTTTTCGCGCAGCATCAGGGCGGCTTCCACGAAGTCGTGGCTCAGGATTTGACCGCCGAAGGGCTTGGCCCCAGGCAATTGCGGGAGGTCGCAATACTGCATGAAGGGGTCGGTGCGGATAATGGCGTTGTGGCCCCAGTAATTGCCGAAATCCAGCGCCCAATAATTGAGCCCGGCGATGAAGACCGGGGCATACAGGCGGTTGGCAAATTGCTGGATGCGGCCGAACAACGATTCGGCGTTGACCAGCGCGGGCACGGTTTGAATCAGGCCCACGGTGGGGTGCACCTCCATGAGCTTGACGAGGTCCACCAGGGTTTCGCCGCGCATCACGCTGTCGGCATCGCAGCAGATAAAGTAACGGTAGCGTTTGCCCCAGGTATTGAGGAAGTCGCGCACGTTGCCGCTCTTGCGTTCCTCATTGAACAGCCGGCGGCGGTAATAAATTTTGCCGAGGGCATCAAGGTCGCAAACGAGCTCGGACCAGCGTTGTTCCTCTTCAATCCAACGGTCGGGGTTGGTGGAATCGCTGAGGATAAAAAAGTCGAAGTGGCCCAATTGGCCGGTGCGTTCGAGGGATTCGTACGTGGCCCGCAGGCCTTCCATCACGCGTACGGGGTCTTCGTTGTAAACCGGGAAAATGATCGCGGTGCTGACACCCGCGATGCTTTGGTCTTTATAGGGTTTGAGCCCGGTAATCCGCCGCCGGGAACCGAAGATGCGAATCAAGAAACCGTACACGCCGTGCATGCAACCGATGGCGGTCAGAAGGAAGAGGATGATGAACAACACCAGCAACACGGTGCGCGAGGTGCTCCAGCCGGTGCGCCAGAGGAGGTCGGCAAAGAGCATGGTGACGAACCCGGTGAGCAGCACGGCCGAGGAGTAAAACAAAAACAGCCGGGCGGCGCGCCGGAAACGCGGGATGCCGGCGGGATCAATGACCCCAGTGATGTTGGGGTGGTCAGACATTTTGCCGGAACCATTCGATGACTTCGAGCACGCGCTCCTTCACGTCATTAAAACCACCATGTGTGAGCCAGAACACGAGCACGAGCAACAGGGCATAAGTTGTCCACGCCAACGCCATGCGGACGTAGGGCAGCCGGCCGAAATTGGTCAAGGTGGTGATGGGGCCCAGGTCGAGCGGACGCGGGGTCATCTTGGACAACTGGAAATCAGGGCCGGCGCGGAAGAAACTTTCGCGCATGGCGGTGACAAATTCGGGCGGCCACGGGCCGGGCCGGAGGAACTGGTCCTGCCATTTGCCGGGCATGTCGGCCAGCAGCAGGGCCAGGCGTCCGCGCGTGGAGAGCATTTGGTCGGTGCCGGTGGGCGAGACTTGCAGGACTTCGGCGAACCAGCCGGTGACGAGGCGGTCCATTTCCTCGGCGGCGATTTCAGTGGCGCTGCGTTTGAGGTCCTCGGGGGCACGGCGCTGGGCACGGTCCAGCACGCGCAGGACGAGCTGGCCCAGCAACGGCTTGTTGCGGATACGCAGGGCGTGAAAGTAGTTTTCCACCTTCACATAGGCCGCGTTCCATTCTTCAAGCGAACGCCCGGCGATTTGGCCGGAAGCATCCTGTAGAATGTTCAATGCGGACTCCATTGATAAACCCAGGTTTCTCCGATGGTGTTGGTGCCTTGTTGCAGCGAACAACGCAAATCCACCGCGGCGTTGGTGTCCGCGGGCGGCACCATTTTCAGGATGACGCGCCACGTGCCCATGAAGGGGTTGCGAACGACCAGCGAATCCGCAAAGTGGGCGCCGCCACTGCAATTGGAAATGGCCGTGGGCGGCTTGTCTTCGGGAATGGCATCAAACTTGGGTCCGGCAAAATCAATCACGAACTGGCGCGCGCCCTGGAATTGGGCGTCTGGCCCGATGCGCGTGGAGACGACGCGGTTTTCAGACCGTCTGAGGTCGGCCGCGCCGCCCTCCCAATGGAGGGTATAGCCGAAACGGAATGGCTGCAGTGGCGCGGGTTTGTTTTTTGGGTCCCAGAACGCGACGATGTTATCCAGGCCTTCGTAGGTGGTGCTCAATTCGACCAGGTGCAAATCGCCGTCGCCCCAGTTATTATCGGGTTCCACCCAGACGCTGGGCACTTGATTATAGAGGTTAAAAAGGTCCTGGTAGGCGGCGAAATTGCGCTCGCGCTGGAGCAGGCCAAAGCCCTTGATGTTCGGGGCGTGAAAGACCTGGTGGCGCGTGGCCGGGGGATTGTCCAACGGCCGCCAAAACGTCTCACCGTTGCCCATGTGGACGAGCAAGCCGTCGCTGTCATGCACTTCATTACGGTAATCGTCGAATTTGCGTTCCGTGTCCTTGCCAAACCAGAACATGCTGGTCAGCGGCGCCAGCCCGATGGTCTTGATCGGTTTGCGGTTCTTGTTCACAGCCGCCACGGTATTGTTATCGCGAAAATAGAGGATGGCGTGAATGTTGGCCGTGGTGGTGTCGCCGGGACGAATCCAAAATTCATAGGCACCGGCGCAACTGACGCTGTCCAAAATGGCAAATAAGTGCAGGTCGTTATCGTCCTTTTGGGGTTTGCCAAGCCACCAGTCGGTGAAGATGGGAAATTCTTCGGGGCGGTCGCCCTCGCCGGAATCCAAGGCCAGACCGCGCGCAGATTCACCGTAGCGCAGGCCCTTGCCCAGCAACCGGAAATAGCTGGCTCCAATGAACGCGCCGAGTTCATCCAATTGTTCCGGCTTGTTCAGCGGATAGAGCACGCGAAAGCCGGCATACCCGGTGTTTACCGGGATTTCATTGGCGATATGCAGTTTGCCGTAGTCGAAAAAATCCTGGACGAAACGGATGGGCTGCGTGTGGGAGGACGTGAATTCATGAATATGAACCGGCTCCTGATAGAGATAGCCGGGATGAAAAAATTCAACCCGGAACGGCAGATTATCCGCCGACCACAAGGCCCGGTCGCGACGAAACCGGATTTCCCGGTATTTGTCGTAATCGAGATTATCCTGCCGCAAAACCTTGGGCAAATCAGCACGGGGGGAGTGAAATGGCGTACGGGCACGCTCCAAGGCGCGCTGAGCCACGTAATCAAGGTTTACCTCGACGGACTCCGCAGCCCAGCAGGCCGTGCCGGCCAGCAAACTCCCTATCAAGAATAACCGCCTAAATGTTCGCTGCATCTTCCGTAATGAAAGCCGAAAACGGGCAAATTTGCAAGTTCGCGAGGGTAGCCCCTAAATCGGGGGCCTCACCGAAGAACCTCAGATTATCGCATTTCCAAAAATACTGTGGCCGTTCTTGAACCGAAGCATACCAAGCAAACAAAGTAAAACACTTCGTTCTCTTTGCTTTCCCTTTGTTAAACCCGCTTTTACAATTTTTGCTGCCGCTCATTGCGGCTGCGGCTTTTATTGAAATGCTATAAGGCGAACTGGCCAGTGATTTGGCGCAGGACTTAGAAATTTTGCGAGAAAACAGGAGGTGTATTTTCGTATTATGCTTGTAATTAAATGTTTACGTTAAATTAATGTGAAAACATTGGCTTTTTAGGGAAGGTGGAGGTCTTGTCACCGAATCGTCACACGGTTGTCACTCGATTGAAATTGTATGACGAATCGTAGCGTGACATGCTGGTGGTGTGAAGCCACGTATTTTAGTTGTGGATGACGAGCCGGAAGCAGTCGAGTTGGTGGAGTTCAACTTGAAGCAGGCTGGTTATGCAGTCAGCACGGCCATGGACGGTGCGGAGGCGCTCAAAAAGGCGCGGACGCAGACGCCCGACCTGATCGTGCTGGATGTGATGTTGCCTGAAATGGACGGATTCGAGATTTGCAAAACCCTCCGGGGCGAAGCTCCCACGGCGCGCACACCCATATTGATGCTGACGGCGAAGGCGGCGGAAATCGACCGCGTGCTGGGGTTGGAACTGGGCGCGGATGATTACCTGACCAAGCCGTTCAGCCCGCGGGAGTTGCTGCTGCGCATCAAGAAGATTCTCGCCCGTGGCCAGACAGAAGAAAAGCCGAAGGACCAGTTGCGCTTTGGCGACCTGCACGTAGACGTGCCACGGCATATCGCGAGCTGGAAGGGCCGGCCGATTGAACTGACCGCCACGGAATTCAAGCTGCTGACCATCCTGGCCCAACGGTCGGGGCGGGTGCAGTCGCGCGACCAGTTGTTGCGGGATGTGTGGGAATACGACAGCTTGATCGACACCCGCACGGTGGATACGCACATGCGCCGTCTGCGCGAAAAGATTGGCCCGGCGGCCGCACATCTGGAAACGGTGCGCGGAGTGGGTTACCGGTTTGTGGAATAAACGAGCTATGCCTGCGATTGTTCACGTGCCGGGATTTTTATTTTATCGGTATGCTTTCCTGGGGTTCCATGGTTAAATTAATTCTGTGTGGTTTGCCGCTTTCATAATCGCCCTGGCTGCCTTGGGATTGCTGCATTTTTGGTGGCGTAACCGTTTTGCCGCGCTGGAAGGCCGTCGCACGGCGGAAATCGAATCTTCGCAACGCCGCCAGCAGCAAACCAACGTGGACGCCAAGGCGCAGCAGCAGGTGCTGTTCAATTCCATGATCGAAGGGCTCTTGTTGCTTGACCGGTCGCAGAAGATTTACCTCGCCAATCGCGCGTTCAAGAACCTGTTTGGCCTCAAAACCGAGTTGCGGGGCAAAACCATTTTGGAAGCCTTGCGCCTGCACGAACTCGATCAACTCGTGGAACGGGTACAAACCGAGGGCCAGGTTTTCGATTATGAAATCAAGCTGCCCGAGCTGACGGAACGCTGGTTGCGCGTGAACGCGGCGGTCATTTCAAATTCCGCCGGCGAGCGCGAGGGAATGATCATGGTATTTCATGACCTTACCCGCCTGAAACAGCTTGAGCGCACGCGCGAGGAGTTTGTGGCCAACGTAAGCCATGAATTGCGCACGCCACTCTCACTCATCAAGGGCTACGTGGAAACGTTGCTCGACGGGGCGCGGAACAATCCCGAGGTGGCCGAGCGATTTCTTCGGATCATCGAACGCAACACCAACCGGCTGGATTTGCTGATTCAAGATTTGCTCACCATCTCCGCGCTTGAATCCGGCCGCATGAAATTGAACCTGCAGCCGGTCGATTTGCACGCCGTGGCGGAAAAAGTTTTCAACGACCTGCATGGCCGGGCGGAAAACAAGAACGTCGCCCTGATTAACCAAATGCCTTCGTTGCTCATCCGGGCCGATGCCAACCGTTTGGACCAGGTTTTTGCCAATTTGGTGGACAACGCCATCAAGTATGGCCGTACCAATGGGAAAGTGGTGGTCGGCGGACGTAAACTGGAGGATGGCCCGCTGGAGATATTTGTGCAGGACGATGGTCCGGGTATTCCGCCAGAGGCGTTGGAACGTGTGTTTGAGCGTTTTTACCGCGTAGACAAGGCCCGCTCGCGGGACCAGGGCGGCACGGGCTTGGGGCTTTCCATTGTGAAACACATTGTCCAGGCGCATGATGGTGAGGTGCGCGTGGAAAGCGAGCTTGGCAAGGGGACGACGTTTTTCTTCACGTTGTCGGTCAACGAATAGATTTTGCAGACTTTTCTTTGCGGCGTGGCCGTGCACGGTTTGCCTGGCTGGTTTGCGTTGCTCCCGGCAAGAAACGCAATTTCATTGGCATTTATTCTTATTTTTCCGTGACGGTCTTCAGTTTTTCGCCGGCATCGTAAGTATCACAGTATGAATGGACTGCCCCAAGGGGCAGTTGCGGCAATCTCGCTATGACGGTAAAAGATACCATCAATAAATACCAATGGCGTTTCTCTAGTTGCCGGGGGTTTAGGGCCAAAAAAGCGACCAGTCAAATATTGCCAACACAATAACAAAAGACGGTTAGTGAATAGTTAATGAAGATAGTAAGTTCGCCTAAGTGAAGTTTGGCCGAGGGTTTCAGGCTGGCCTGCCGGAAAAACTGAAAATGGAAAAATAGATTTAGGACAGAATTATGAGAAAGCAGCATGTAGTGATAGTCTGGTTGTGGCTCGCAATATTATTTCTTGGCTTGGACAAGTCCTTGGCCGCCACCGGGACCATTCAGGATGTGAAGCACGTGATCATCCTGATGCAGGAAAACCGTTCGTTTGATCATTACTTCGGAACCATGCAGGGGGTGCGCGGCTATAACGACCCGAATGTGCTGGTCTATCCCAATGGCGCTTCTGATTTGTTTCAATATTATAACTGGAATTCCAACTGGTGCCTGCCGTTTCCGACCACGAACCTCTGCATCAATGATGTCGACCACAACGAGGACAGCGGCCTGGTGGCGTGGAATAACGGCTGGTGGAATGGCTGGTTTCCCGCCAAGGGACCGGAAGGGATGGCTTATTACACCCGCACCAATCTTTCGTACTATTACTCGCTGGCGGATGCCTACACAATTTGTGATGACAATTTCTGTTCCTATTACGGAGCCACCTTTCCAAACCGCATCTATTTGTTCTCGGGAACGATTGACCCCAATGGAACTGGCGGCGGCCCGGTTGTTGATGACGGTATCCCCACCAACGGACTTGGCTGGACCACTTATCCCGAAAGGTTGCAGGCTGCCGGGGTGAACTGGAAGGTGTATCGCCCCAATGGGGATTGGTTTGGTGACGCCCTCCAATGGTTCCGGCAATACCGGAACGCCACGCCGGGCAACCCGCTGTATGATCGCGGTGTGGCCCAGGTGAGTGACGTCGTGGCCGCTTTCAAAGCGGATGTTACCAACGGCACGCTGCCGCAGGTGAGCTGGATCATTCCCCCCGATTTAACCTGGTCGGAACATCCGCCTTATTCCATAGGCCGCGGCGAATGGTTTGTGAACCAAATCCTGGCCACGCTGCAATCAAATCCGTCGCTTTACAATTCCACGGCGCTGATCATTAACTACGATGAGAATGGCGGGTTTTATGATCATATGCCCCCGCCGGTTCCGCCGCCGGGAACCACCAATGAATATATCGGCACCACGCGCCTGGGGTTGGGTATTCGCGTGCCCATGATTATTGTGTCTCCCTGGACCCGCGGCGGGAAAGTATGCTCCCAAGTATTCGATCACACATCCGTTATTCGTTTTATCGAGACGTTGACCGGCGTGCAGGAACCGAATATCAGCGCCTGGCGCCGTCAAACGTGCGGCGACCTGACCTCGGCGTTTAATTTCACGAATCCGGACTATACCATCCCAACGTTGCCGGCCACGTCCACCCAGAACGGCACCGCCATTACCGCCATGCCGCCTGTCGTGCAAAACATCCCGCTTCAGGAACCCGGCGTTAAACCTGCCTGCCCGTTGCCGTATCAGCCCGATATGAGTTATTTTACCGACTGTAGCAGCAATCGTCTGGTTGTCACCATGACCAATGCCGGGACGGCTTCGGTGCATTTCATGATTTTTCCGAATGGCTATCGCACGGACGGACCCTGGCAATATGACGCGTTGCCGGGCAGTTCAGTCTCGGATTCCTATATTCAACCGCATTCTTCCTTTGGCTTGTATGATTTCACCTGCTATGGCCCCAATGGCTTTCAGCGCCGGCTCGCGGGCAATATTCATATTGATTGCGGCCAGTACGAAATCGCCTCGCAAATTGATCCGGTTGGCGATGCCATTACGCTGACCTTCCAAAACGCCAGCGGGCTGCCGGTCAGTTACACCGTGGTGGACAACTTGAATTCCGGGAATACCCAAACCTTTAATCTTTCGCCAAACAGCTCCTCCAACTCCGTCTTTTTGGTGCAGTCCAATAATAGCTGGTATGATTTGACCGTGACCACCAGCGGCGATACCAATTATCTGCGGCATCTTGCGGGGCATATTGAAACCGGGGCTTATTCTTTTACCCAAATTCCGGCCGTGGTTGGCAATGTCCTGTTCTCCCTGACCAATGGCATGGTCTATCCCGGCCTGACGAACAACGCAACCGGTTCGCCGGTCACGACCAATACAACCACCACGGTCATCACTTCCATCACCAATGTGGTCAATGCCTTGATAAGCCAATATGCCTTGAGCACTGCCAGCACGAATTCATTGGCGCTGACCATGGGCGCTTTCGGCACCAATTGCGCCCTGATTTATCCCGGCTGGGCCTCGAATTATGTGGTTGAGACCACGACCAGTTTAACCCCGCCAGCCTGGACGACGGTGCCCATTTCGGCGACAACCATCAGCAATTGCAACGTAGTCATCATGCCAGAGGCCACGCCGGGGGCCTATTTCCGGCTGCGGCACTGACCCGGCTCGCCCGGTGGATGGCCAAGGCAATGTGATTAATTGCTTGGTCGCAGCGCGGTGCGTTTCTACAATCCCCGCATGGTCCATGTTGGCATTGGTTATGACGTTCATCAATTGGTCGCCGGGCGTAAGCTCGTTCTTGGCGGCGTGGAAATTCCGCACCCGAAAGGCCTCGATGGTCATTCGGATGCGGATGCATTAATGCACGCCATCTGCGACGCCGTTCTCGGCGCGCTGGGCGAGGAGGACATCGGCCATTTCTTTCCCAACACCGACCCGCGCTGGAAAGGTGTGCCCAGCCGGATTTTCCTGGAGGAAGCCGCCAAGCAAACCGCCAAGCGCGGCGGTAAAATCGTGAATGTGGATGCCACGTTGATTGCGCAGGCGCCCAAAATTTATCCCTACATCGCGGAAATGAAAAAGCGCATCGCGGCGGCCCTGGGCGTTACCGAAAAACAAATTGGCGTCAAGGCCACCACCAATGAGCTTATGGGATTCATTGGCCGTGAGGAAGGCATCGCTGCCATGGCGGTGGCGAGCATTAACCTGCCGGAATAACTGCGGAATTATCTGATTATTTTTTATGCCCAAAGCTGAAATCAGTTGGAAACGCACCACCGACGAAGGCGAAAAACTTCAGGTTTACGCCCAGCACATCGGGCGCGAATGGAAATTTTTTCATCGCGAAAAACGTTTTGATGTCTGGCGGCCGGTGAAAGAGCCGCCGCTGGAAGATTGGATGGAATTGCTGGATGCCGTTCATCGGCTCATTTCCCGCCGCCGTTATCAACCCGCTGACGAGGTGACCTTGCGCCGGCAGATTCGGGAGCGGTTTCCAGAAGTTGAGGTTTAGCCGGCCCAACGCTAAAATCTAATCATCGTCCACTGGTTTCACGGCCCAGTCGGGATACGGCTTTTGCGGGCCCATGGTTGCCCGCCAGAGAATGTGATTAAGTAAATCCTCCGGGCACTGGTCCGCCTTGGCCAATGGCAGACGCGCAGACTCACGGGCATCTTGACGTAGTTGGGCATTGGCGATTTTCTTGGGTGGAGGATTCATCGTATCCAATGGCACCAGGTTCGTTACCGCTTCAAACGCTGTAAAATCCGGGGCATTGGTAAAGCAATCGAACATGGGCGTGGCGGTTGCGTCCATCTGGTTCAGCGGCGGCAAGCCCAGGATTAATTCCATCGTGCGCAGCAAACTGGTTTGGTTGTATTGCGTGCTGACAATGGTTTGACGTTTGGTGTACGGACTAATCACGTAGGCGGTGGTGCGGAAACCGCTCACATGGTCCCACCCGGCTTGCGGGTCATCTTCCACGGCAAAAATACACGTGTTCGTCCAAAAACAACTATGGCTGACTGCGTCCACGATTTGTCCGAACGCCAGGTCATTATCGGCCACCTGCGCCTCGGGCGTGGGCGCGCCGTAACGGGTGGCGCTCGTGTGGTCATTGGGCAGCCAGAGAATAATGAAATTGGGAAAACCGCCATTCTGCTCGTACCCTTTTAATTCCCGGATAAATTCCGCTGCCCGGTAAATATCCGGCACATTTAAATCCCAGCCAACGGTGTTGGCATCCAGGTACGGACGCAACGATTCCACATCGGGTTCACAGCCAAAAACGGCATGGCCGGTGCCGGTCACAAAATCGCGGTAAAAATCAATCCAATCGCCGCCGCCTTTGGGGGTGGGTCCGTTCCAATGCGTGGTTGGTGAAGCATATTCGCCGTAGTCGCGAAATGTTTTGCCATGAGCCAGGGCATCGTTCCAGATAAAGCCCGCCGATGAATAGGCGAGGGCGTCCTGGTTGTTTCGGCCAAAACCGCCGCACGGATAACTTCGCGGCCAGCCGGAAAAGCTGCGTTCGACGTAGTCATTGGCAATGGCTGTGTCAGTCCATTGATGTCCATCTGCGCTAATCATTCCGGAGCAATAGGTATTATCCAGCAGCACAAAATCGTGGACCAGCTTGTGTTGGTTGGGGGTGACCTGCCGGCCGAAATTGCACAGCGTCGCGTCGCCATTTCCCGGTCGCACGTCGCCCAGCACCTGGTCGTACGTCCGGTTTTCCTTGATGATATAAATGACGTGTTGAAAGACGCCCGGCTCGCCCACGCGCTCGGGTACGGGCTGCACCGGCTGGTTTTCGCGCGCCGGTAATTTCGCCTGCGCCAGCAACGGATACCGCAGGTTTGCCAGCGCGGTTTTGGTAAGTTTGGCGAGCGGGTCCGCTGAGGGAATGCCGATGATGGACAGGGAGCACAAGTATTGGCTGGTGTTGAACTTTGCGTTGCCGAAGCCCTGGCCCTTGATGTTTGCCACATAAATCTGGTTTCGTTTGGAATTACAAACTACCGCGCCCGGAAACCAGCCGGTGGGGATCAAGCCCAGCAGCTTGGATGCGCCCGGATGAAATTGAAAAACCGCCACGGCGTTCTGGGTGCCGTTGCAGACATAAAGTTTCCCCCCGGCTGAATCGAATGCCAGAGCATTGGGCTGGGCACCAAACGGGTCGCCCGGATTTTCGCGCGCACAAATCGTTTCCACGATTTTATCCGTGCGCGTGTTGAGCACGCTCAAGGTATCGCTGCCGGCATTGGCAATCACCAGATACTTTTCGTCCGGGGACAACGCCAGCGCACAGGTATGCTGGCCGGTGACGGTTTCCGTTTGGTTGGTATTTTCCAAATCAATGATCGATACCGAGCCTTCGCTGGCAATCGAACGTGCATCTACGCGCACCAAGGTGCCGCGTCCGGCGAGGGCGGCGGTGCTGGCGTCGTCGGGACGCCTTCCGCCCCAGTTGCTGACGTAAATTTTTTGGCCTGCCAGCGCCACGTCAAACGGCGCCACGCCCACGTCCCACGTGCGCAAAATTTTGCCGGTGGCCGCCTCCAGTTCAATCAGCCGGTTGGAGAGATTCAGGGCCACATAGATTCGTTTGCCATCTGCTGAAACGGCAATGCCTGCCGGTATCTCCTCTTTGCGACCCGGAGCATCTGCCGGGGGTAACGGAATGGAAAACAGGGGCGAAACATTGTGGCTGGGGTCTACTTGAAAGACTTTGATGTCGCCATTGACATTGGCCAGGTAAATCCTTGAGCCATCCGGCGAGAAGGCTAGGCCGGTGAAACTGATTCCGGCTTTGGTGTCGGGTTTGAGAATTCCAGAAGCAACAGGCGTCGTGTCTGGTGCGCCACCGGAAGGCAGTGAAACGTGTTGCGCGATTTTGGCCGTTGCCGGGTTTACGATGATTAATTCGTGTGTCAGGCCCGCCACCGCGAGGATTTGGTGGTCGGGGCTTAATGCCAATGCCTGCGGGCGTATGCCGGGAAGTTCAAGCTGGTAACCGGCCGGTGCAATAATCTGGTTCGCCGGGGTGACAAACTCGTTGTTGCTTTGCAGGCCAACCGCAGCGGTGGTCGTCTCAAAGTCATTGGGTGAAGCCGAAGCGATTGCCAGCGATGCAAACAACAATCCGATGGCGAAGGATGGTTTCATAAAATATGACACGGCAAAACTTCCCTAAAAGTTCGGGGTCGTCAAATGGCCCGCCGCGAGCGGGCGGGCGGCAGATTAAGGTTGCCGGGCCGGATTGACCATGGCGGGTTTGGAATGGCCGTTTGTTTTCCGGGGAGTAAACAGCACGCTTTCCTGGCGCAGCCGGTCCAGCAGGAGAATGACCAGATACATGAGCAGAAAACGCATGACCAGGTTCCAGCCAAAGGCTTCGGCCACGCTCGAGTTATATTTGGATATGTATTCGTCGCCCGAGGAAACCACCGCTGCCAGCAGCACCATGATTGCTCCCCAACTGAGGTTGATAAACAACGTGATGAGAATGGCCGGTAGTAAATACAAGGGTAAAAATATGACGCGCGGTCCGGTAAACACATCACCCCAGGCGAAGCCGATGAAGGCCACGACACTGACCAGGACGATGGCCCAGTTGCCCGCAAAGTCGGCAGGCCGGCGTTGGGGCCGCATGATTTGCTGGAAAAAATCCCTTTGACGATGAATGCGGTCCGTCAGGAAGACGGCCATCTGGAGCATGAAGAAACGCATCAATATATTCCAGCAGATGAGGTCGGGATGCCGCCAGGCCGGGTCTTTGCTCATCGCCACCAGCGGTCCAATGGTGCTGGCCAGGCAGGCAAAAAAAGTGCCCCAACGGCGGTTAATGTTCCACGTGAGCAGCAAGCAAGGAATGGCCTGAAATGGCAGCAGCATGACGTGGTTCAAGAAGGAATATTGCAGGTATGCCAGGGCCGCTAAAAAAAGGCTGCAACCCAATGCCAGTGGCCACGCGGTTTTGAACTGTGCCAGCAACGGCGGCTGAATGTTGGCCGCCAGGGTTGGCTCCCAAAATACGTTGGCCAGTTGCGACCAGGCACCCTTGAGTTGTTGTTTGGCATCAGCCCAAAGGCCCGGTGAACCGGCTTCAAGCTGGGCGGGTTCCAAAACGGGGTTGGAACTGCCCAAGGAGGCCACGTGCAATTCAGTGGTAAAGCCCCAGCGCTGTGCCAGCAGCCGGAATAATTCTTCCGTGTCGTACGCGCCTTCCAATGGCTGGATCACCCACCGGTGATGGAGCAGATAGGCCAGCATGAGCGGTTTCTCGATTTTACTGATGCCGGTTTCCTGTGCGTACTTTAAAAAGCGCGGTGATTGCAACAGGTGCTCAATCTCGGCGGCCACCCGTTCCACGGAATAGCGCCGGGCCAGGATCGACGTTTGGACGATGAAGTGAAACCAATCCCAGGCTGGCGGCCCGTGGAGATGCCCGCGTTCCCAGTCAAAGGCCTGCAGGTTTTGGGAGTTTACGGCCCGGATGTTCCAGGGGGCAAAATCCCCGTGTTGCAACGTGCTGCGGATTTGTTTGCCAGCCAGGGCGGAACGAACCACCTGCCACTCGGCTGGCTTGTGCGCGGGGACCACCGATTCCAGTTCACGCCAGGCATCAAGGCTTTCAATCGGCACCGCGGTCCCGGGATTAATCCAGGAATGAAACAAGAGTTCCATGCCGTTGTCGTCATCCGGACTTTCGCCGGGGAAAAAGGCGGTGGCGAAGGCGGAAAGCTTGGGCGTGCTCAACCGGCCCGTCATGCGGATGCAACCCAGGGTGTTGGCCGGTAGTTTTTCGAGCAGATTGGCTTCGCGCTCCGTGGCGGCCCGGCCTTCTTCATCCAAGCCAAGTTTGATAACTTTTACCGGCCGGTTGGTTTGGTCACAGGCTAGCAAAACCAGCCGCGATTTGTGGTCCTTGTTCCCGCCAAATTTGATTGCCGGCGTGGCTAACCGTTCCACCGGCACGCCAGACTGCTCCGCCAAAAATTTGATGATTTCAGAATTCTGGCTGGCCTCAAAATGGATGCGCTGAAAAATCACCGCCGCCGGTGTATTCAGCAACACGGGGATGATGGAGCGCCAGATCTTCGCCCGCCGGCGTTGAGCAGAATAAATTTGCAGACTCACCCGGACATCAATTCCCGAAACCGGCAGCAATAGAAAGGGCCGCCGCCGGCGCCAGATTAAGCGCCACGAAAACCGGCACAAGTTCCCCGGCTCTTTTTCGGCCAGGAACAGGTCTGTGATGATGGGATGTACAGCCTTGGACATGGGTTCAACTTCCGCAGCGGTTGCGCGTCTCTTTTTGGGTTTTAAAGGGGATGTGTTTCATCAAGACGGCTGGCAGACAAACATCATATCAATCGAGCAATTACGCCAGACGTTTTCGCCGGCTAAAAGTTTGTCCACTGCCGCGGCTGGGGTGCGCAAGGGCGTGCGGTACAGGGTGGGCGGCAAAACGCCAAATCCAAATTGCCTGACAATTTTAAAGCCGCATTCTTGCAGCAATGCCTTGGTCTCTGGCGGCGACATTTCATTGAGCATGTCACCCACCGGGTGTGACCGTTCCCGCCAGCGGCGCCAGACGATGGCCGGGTGCCGGAGCGAACGGGAATTGCCATGGACATTTAATATTAAAATCGCATCGGGGCCGGACATGACCTCCCGTAATTTTTTTAGCACGAGCCGCCGCAAGGCGGGTTCCACGTTCAACAAGAAACGGAAGGTGGTGACCAGATCGTATTTGTCCGATAGCAAGGCCGGGTTTGATAAAATATCCCCCACCTTGACCTGGGCGGCACGGCATTTTGAGCGGGCGAGCGACGCCATCTGCTCGGAAATATCGACTCCTTCTGCCCGGTCTACCAGGGATTCAATGCAGGCCAGCACGCGACCGGTACCGCAGGCAAAATCCAGCAGCCGCACCGGCGTTTTCCGGGTCAGCTTGAAATCCGCGATGATTTTTTCCACCACCGGGCGCTGCCATTGCCAGACCAACGAAGAATAGCTGGTGGGTCCGTATTCCTTCGTCTCGTAAGATTCTACGGCCGCCTGATCTTGGAAACGGTTGGAATAACTGGTGGTTTGTAGCATGTACAAAGACTAACTATAACAAGTAGCTCGTGATATTTCAATTCTAAAACGTTGAATGTCACCGGTTAGCGCATTTGCTTTTTTAATACTGATCGTTTTCGCCTTTGGATTTTCCACGGGTTGGTTCAGATATCAAAATTGCTCAGGTCGTCTTTTACGGCCGCCAAAATTTCCTGATAACACTCGTCAACGCTCTGGGCGATGGTGTTGATGTAATGCTCGCGCTCTTGCGGGCGGGGCACATCAAACGGGTAATTGATCAATTGGGTTACCTGGCCTTCCAGCGCCCGCTTGTAAAGTCCCTTGGGGTCGCGCTGCATGCAAATATCCAGCGGCGCATGAATGTAAAACCACATGAGCTTGTCACCGAGAATCTTGGTCACCAAATCGCGTTGCTGATGTTCCGGGGCCATGGTGGATACGACCACGTTCAATCCCTGCGACGTCAGGAGCCGGGCGATTTCGGCGATGCGCCGGTGGTTTTCCAGCCGCGCCTCCGATTTGAATCCCAAATCCGAGCAGAGCGTGGAGCGCAATTCATCGCCGTCCAGATAGACCACCGGGATTTTCCGGTCCATCAGCCCATCCCGCAGGCGAAGTGATAACGTGGTTTTGCCGGCGCCCGAGCGGCCAAAAAGCCAGAAAATTTTGGCGATAGAATTGGTACTGCTCATGAATTCGTTTTTTCGATTAAACGAGCCTACAAGTTGAACTGATTTTAACAAGTGCAACTTTTTAAAGTTACAGGAGCTTTAGACCTGCGCCTGCGCATTATTGATTTTTGGGTTAGTCATCGTGGCTGTCTGGGATAAAATTTATGTCCACGTCAGGTTATGACGTCGTGACCGGCCATTTTGTGTCAAATATTTAAATTTTTTTGAGAGTCAGGAAGATGATGCACCCGGCTGGAATGACGAATCCAGCGGTTTTGCAATGACAAGCAGGTGGAATAATTCTACCTTTCAGTCATGGGCAGGCGACCATTAATTTTAATTTCACCAAGTATTGAAGAATGCGGCATCGAATTTCATGATTTGTCAGCAAGTCTTTCCGTCCGTTACAACCAGGCTGTTTTGGAGGCGGGCGGGATTCCCATCACCATTCCTACTACCACTGACCGTGCCACGCTGGCCGAAGTGCTGAGCCGGACCGATGGCGTGTTGTTGACCGGCGGGGAAGATATCAACCCCAAGTTATACGGGAAAAAGCTGCCCCCCAAAATCCTCAAAACCGTTCACCAAACCCCGGATGGCGGCGCGCGCGACCTGCGGGAACTGATTTTAATTGAGGAAATCTTTCGGCAGCGCAAGCCGGTTTTGGGCATTTGCCGGGGGCATCAAATGCTCAACGTGGCCTTTGGCGGCCGGTTATTGGCTGATATTAGCCAGGAATTGCCGGGGGCCTTGCAGCATCGCCGGATGGACAAACCTCTGGATTTAGTACACGAAGCGGCGTTGACACCCGGCTCATTAGTGTCCAAAATCTGTAAAACGCCTGTATTAGGCGTTAACAGCACGCATCATCAAGCGGTATTGGAACCGGCGGGCCCATTTGCCGCCACAGCGCGGAGCGCGGACGGAATTGTGGAGGCCATGGAATTAAAGCCAGAGTGTGCGGGCATGCTGCCGTTTATGTTGAGTTTGCAGTTCCATCCTGAGCGGTTGGTGCAGAAGCATGCGCGTTATCGTGCGATTTTTGAAACGTTTGTGGCAGCCTGTGCAAAACCTATAAAAAAATGAAAGGTAAAATATTAATCGTGGACGACGAGGCCGACTTGCGCACCATGCTCAAGGCGATCCTCGAGGACGATTACAACGTCATGTTGGCCGAGGACGCCGCGTCACTGCAAAAATTTTATCCGCTCGACCCGCCCGACGTTGTTCTGCTCGATTTAAAGTTGCCTGATGCCAACGGCCTTGACCTCCTGCCGCAAATCAAGAAAGCCTGGCCTGAAACCGAAGTCATTGTTCTCACGGGCGAGGCCACTTTTGAAGCCGCCGTGCAAGCCACCAAGCGTGGCGCCTACCATTTCATCAACAAGCCGTTTGACACCCAGGCCCTGCAGGTAACCATTGACCGCGCCATCGAGAACCGCCAGCAACGCGAGGAAAACAACTCGTTGCGCCGGGCGCTCTCCACCATGAGCGGCGGTTCCGCGCCCATTTTCCAAAGCGCCGCGCTGCAATCCGTGGTGCGCACCATTGAACGCGTTGCCCCCAGCGACGTGACCATTCTCATCACGGGTGAAAGCGGTTCCGGCAAGGAAGTCATCGCCGACCTGATTCATTCGCTGAGTTCCCGCGCCAAAAATCGCATCATCAAGATCAACTGCGCCGCCTTGCCGCGCGAATTGATCGAGAGCGAATTGTTCGGTTCCAAAAAAGGCGCTTTCACCGGCGCCAACACAGACCGCCAGGGCTTGTTCCGGCAGGCTGAGGGCGGCACGCTGTTTCTGGACGAAATTTCCGAAATGCCCATCGACACGCAGAGCAAGCTGCTGCGTGTGCTGCAAGACCAGGAAGTCCGACCCGTGGGTGATACTTCAAGCTACAAGATTAACTGCCGTATCATTGCCGCCACCAATCGCAAGCCCGAGGAAGCCATCAAGGACGGCAAGATGCGCGAAGACTTGTTCTACCGCATCAGTGCGATTTCCGTGCACCTGCCGCCGTTGCGCGAACGCCGCGATGACATCATGCCGCTGGCCAATGCCTTCTTGAAACGGTTTGCCGCCCAGGCCAACCGCACCTTGCGCGGCTTTACCACGCAGGCCGTCGAACGGCTGACCAGCTTTGAATGGCCGGGCAATGTCCGCCAGTTGCAAAACGAGATCCAGCGCGCCGTCCTGCTTTCCGAGGGGCCCGAGGTGAATGTCACCGACCTCTCCATCAGCGACATCAAGTTTGTGCCCACCGAAGGCCACGACACGAGCTTCACCTTGCTCGAAGGCGTTGAGCGCAATGCCATCATCCAAATGCTCAAGGAAACGGGTGGCAACAAGCTGGAAACCGCCAAACGCCTGGGCATTGGCCGCCAGACGCTTTACAACAAAATCAAAGCCTACGGCATTGATGTTTGAAGCGCGCGTCCGGTAATCCGGTTGTTTTTTGCGGTACGCGTCCATCTTTCAACGTCTGTGGGGTAGACGTATTCACGGTTGAGCCTGAATCCCGGGCGGGGTGTTTATTTCGCCTTTTTAGTTGCCTCAAGCTTCCTGAGGTCTAATCTTTCTACCCATCATCAAATGAAAACGTTGTTTGTTTCCGTTCTGACCTGGCTGGCTTGTCTGGCCGTCCAAGCGCAGCTAACCGTGCAACTGTCGCTGGACCAGGAGCAATTTTTACCCAATGAATCCATCCGCCTGGCGGTGAAAATCACCAACACGTCTGGCCAGCAATTGCACCTGGGTGCGGACCAAAGCTGGCTGACGTTTAGCGCGGAATCGGAAGACGGCAGCATTGTCTCCAAGCTGGGCGAAGTACCCGTGGTGGATGAGTTTGACGTTGAGTCGTCGCAAATCGCCACCAAGCATGTGAATATCCAGCCGTATTTTCAACTCTCCCAGCCGGGGCGATATAAAATCACTGCCACCGTGTTCATCAAGGACTGGTCCAAGAGCTTTAACAGCCTGCCCATTCATTTTGACATCATCAATGGCGCGGAACTGTGGTCGCAGAATTTTGGTGTCGTTACGACGGCCAGCGAACCGCCGGAAGCGCGCAAGTACTCACTGGTGGAGGCGAATTATTTGCGCAAGCAGTTGCAGCTTTATGCCCAGATCAGCAGCGGCGATGGTTCCCGTATCTTCAAGGTTTCCACGCTGGGGCCGTTGGTTTCTTTCAGTGCACCTGAGGCCCAGGTGGATCGCACCAACCAGTTGCACGTGCTCTGGCAGATGGGGGCGCAGGCGTTTTGCTATGCCGTGGTCAATCCCGATGGCACCGTGCAGTCGCGCGATATATATGATAACTTTAATTCGCGGCCGCGTTTGAAAATTGACGGTGAGGGCCAGGTCCTCGTGGTCGGCGGCGTGCGCCGCCTGCGGCCCTCGGAAATTCCCGCATCGCCGTTGCCAGCCCCCGCCGCCCCGGCGCCGGTCAAACACTAGCGCGCTTAAACGGCCCGTATTGATGCTGCCGGTTGCGCAGGTTATTTGGACAAATCGTCGGCTGAGGTGCAAAACTGCTGTAGCAAGCCCACAATAAGGCGGGCACGATTCACGGCATTATCCTGGGTCTCACCAAAAAAGCTTTTCAATTTGACGCGCGCAGCCGCGATATACTCGCCATTGCGGTCATGCAACGGCATCGTGATCAGTACCGTGTTGTGTTCGCGCCCGAATGAAACCGTCCCGTCCTGAATTGCCGCCAATTCCGCATCCGTGCCGGGCTGGCCACGTTCCGCCTGGTCTTTGCTGGCCAGGATGCTGGTGGAATTGGTGGAGTTCAGCGTATAAATTTGCAGCCCAAGGATGCGCGGTTGTTGTTCTAAAACACTGTTGACCATCGCCTGTGCCGCCGGTACGACCGGCGTGTAATTGACCACGGCATTGGCAAAATAAGTGACTGAATCGGACTTGGTCCAAAACCCAAGTTTGCCGTCGGCAAATGTATTGTCACCCAGCGGCGGCATGACCAGCTTGGTATCCAGCCAGAAAGTAATTTGATTGCCTTCACACTGCACTGATAATTCATGCCAGGTGCCCGCTTGCAGGCTGCAAGCCGGGCCAATGGGATCGGAACGCATGCCGTTCACAACCTTGTAGAAGCGAATGTTTTTGCCCAGGGCGCTTACGCGGACGACATAAAAATTGGACGGATTTTGGTAGCGAAACACCACGCCCGCCATCTGCTCGGCAATACCGCTGACAATTTTAAACTGCGTGGTGAAGCGGAAATTGCGGAATTTCTCGCCCTCATAGATATACAGGGGGAAACGCTCGTCGGTGGCATCCTGGCTGGTTTGCGCCAGCGCGCTGCCACCCTTCATTTCGCTATGGCCGGAGAGCGGGGCAAACGCCGAGGGCGCCTCGCCGGGCAATACCTTCCAGGCTGCGGGCCCGCCGCCGCCATACAAAGCCGGGTGGAAATTCGTGATTGAGCCGCTGGCCACCAAGTCACCGAAATTGAATTGCAGTTCCGCGCCAGCCGCCGGCCAGCACAGTACAAAACAGCAAAACAAGATGAAATTGCGCATGGCCGGAGACTAACAGATAAAGGTGTGCGGGCAAAATAGTTTTGCCACCTCGCGCCAAGCCGGCGGCATGGAAAAATAAACTGTGACTTGCCCGGCGGGGATATCGGCGGTAGAGTTTTCTCGAACTCAAAAAGTTTTATGTCACAAACGGGACGTCAATCTCTCAATATCAGCAAGGTGCTCTGCGTCATCATGGGTGGCGGCCAAGGCACGCGCCTGTTCCCCTTAACCAAGGACCGCGCCAAGCCAGCGGTGCCGCTGGCGGGCAAATACCGTATCGTGGACATACCGATTTCTAATTGTATTAATTCCCGGTTCCGCCGCATCTACATCCTGACCCAGTTCAACTCCACCTCGCTGCACAGCCACATCTCGCGCACGTACAAGTTCGACCAGTTTTCCTCCGGGTTTGTGGAAATCCTCGCCGCCCAGCAGACGTTCAATAATACGTCGTGGTATGAAGGCACCGCCGATGCCGTGCGCAAAAATCTGGTTCATTTCATGAACCATGATTTTGAATACTTGCTCATCCTGAGTGGCGACCAGTTGTATCGCATGGACTTCCAGGAGGTGGTTGAGCAACACCGGGAGACGGGCGCGGATATCACCATTGCCACGCTGCCCGTGGGCCGTAATGAGGCGAAGGCCTGCGGCATTTTGCAAATGGGCAAGGACCAGCGCATCACGCGCTTTGTGGAAAAGCCCAAGGAAGACGCCCTGCTCGAATCATTGCGCATCACCCCGGAAACGGCGGCGCAGGTCGGGCTCAAGGCCGGGCAGGAGTCTTATCTCGCCTCGATGGGCATTTATGTTTTTAACCGCAGCGTCATCCGCGAGTTGCTGGACAATCCGCTTTCCGACTTTGGCAAGCACATCATCCCGCACGCCATCAACACGCATCGCGTGTTCTCCTACGTGTATCAAGGCTATTGGGAGGACATCGGCACCATCCGCTCGTTTTTTGAGGCCAACCTCGATTTGGTGAGCGAACTTCCGCGCTTCAATTTCTTTGACATGAACGCGCCAATTTTCTCGCGCCCGCGCTATCTGCCCGGCTCCAAAATCAATGGCGCGCAGATCGACCACGCCTTGATTGCGGACGGTTGCATCATCAACCGCGCCCGCATCGTGAACACCGTCGTCGGCTTGCGCACCATCATCGGCGAGGGCACGGAACTGAACCGCGTGGTGATTCTCGGCAGCGACTACTATGAATCGCTGGAATCCGTGCAACGTCACGAAGGCGACGGCTATCCGCGCGTGGGCATCGGTGCGAATTGTAAAATCGAAAACGCCATCATCGACAAGAACGCGCGGATTGGAAACAACGTCGTCATCACGCCGGCAGGCAAGCCGGAGAACCTGGACCACGAACGCTATTACATCCGTGATGGCATTGTCATCATTCCCAAGGACGCGGTGATTCCGCACGGGACGGTGATTTGAGGCCGGCTGGTTTGCGTAAATCGGGCTGGAGCGAAGGCCCGCTGGCGGGGCGTTTTAATTATGGCCGGCCCTGCTTTGAGGCTGGTTTTTGAGTGTGTCTATTCGTGATGCGTACTTTTCTGGAATTCACATCTGATTTACTTTCGCCGTTTTCATTGCTAAAACATACCGGTGCCTAATACTGCCGCCATTTGGAAAAACCTTAATTCACCGGGCCGCTTATTTTTGATTGCCGGGCCGTGCGTCATTGAAAATGAAAAACTCTGCCGCCAGGTGGCTGCGTCGCTGACGAAGACCTGCCGGCAATTGGGCATTTTCTACGTTTTTAAGGCGAGCTTTGACAAGGCCAACCGCACCTCGGGCAAGGCCTTTCGCGGCCCCGGCATTGAAGCCGGACTTAAAACCTTGGCGGACATTCGTGAGGAATTTGGCGTGCCGGTGCTGACGGATGTTCACACTGAAACGCAGGCTGCCATGGCCGGAGAGGTCGTGGATATTTTGCAAATTCCCGCGTTTCTTTGCCGTCAGACGGATTTGATTGATGCCGCCGTGGCCACCGGGAAAATTGTGAACCTCAAGAAAGGCCAGTTTCTTTCCCCGGCGGAAATGGGGCGCGTGGCCGAAAAAGCCCGGCTTGCGGGTGGTAAACACCTTTTGCTCACTGAACGCGGTACGACCTTTGGCTACAACAACCTGGTGGCGGACATGCGTTCGATCCCCATCATGAAATCGTATGGCTTTCCCGTGGTGTTTGATGCCACGCACTCCGTGCAACTGCCCGGCGGCGGCGGCGACAAGTCGGCCGGCCAGCGTGAGTTTGCGCCGGTGCTGGCCAAGGCGGCCCTGGCCGTGGGCGCCAACGGTTTGTTTATTGAAACTCATCCACGCCCGGATGATGCCTTGAGCGACGGCCCCAATATGATTCCCCTGAACGAAATGAACGCAACCCTCAAAGCATTGCTAAAAGTGTTCAAAGCCGTTCGCTGAAATGAATTTTAAAATGGAAATGCTGGGTGGCCGGTTGGCCGCAAGCTTTTCCCCCGTAACCGGACTGATTGAAAATGGCTAAAAGCAAAACCAGCTCGCTGAAACCAAAGCTGCGCCGCATAAAATTATTTTTGTGCGATGTGGATGGTGTGCTCACCGATGGTTCGATTTTTATTGGCGGCGAACGGGAGTTCAAACGCTTTAATATTCGCGACGGCCTCGGCCTGGTGCTGGCCCGGCGCGCGGGGTTGAAGGTCGGCTGGGTTTCGGCGCGTCCTTCGCTGGCCACCAAGCTGCGGGCAGAGGAATTAAAGATTGATTTTTTAGTCCAGCAGGGCGACAACCTCAGCAAAACCGCCGCCATCGAGCAATTGCTGGCCAAAGAAAATTTGAACTGGAACGAGGTTTGTTTTGTCGGAGATGACATAATCGATTTGGGACCTTTAACGCGAGCCGGCCTGGCGGTGGCCGTGGGCGATGCCGTGGCGGAAGCCAGGGCGGCGGCCCATTATGTCACCAAAAATGCCGGCGGCCGCGGCGCCATCCGGGAAACGCTGGAGCTGATTTTGAAGGCGCAGGGAAAATGGCAGCGCTTTATAGACCAATATTCAGCATGAGACCTGGCACCAAAAAAACATTTCTGGCGGCGTTGGTGGCAGCGCTATTCGTTTCCGTTTTGCTGAACGCCGCCCCGGATGCCCAGCTTCATCAACTCGGTTTTGGTGCCTCAACGAACCAGTCAATCGCTTTTGGCGCCTCCACCAATATGACCTCGGTCATGTATTTTGAGCCGCCCAACGACCAGCACGTCCGGCTGCGGCTCACCGGTGCGGAAATGACGCCGCTCCCGCAGGCCATGTACGAGGTCAAAAAAATGAAAATCGAACAGTATGCGCTCGGTGGCAAACTCGAGGTCGTGGCCGAGGCGCCGAATTGCACATACGCGCCAGAGGATGAAATAGCCAGTTCGCCCGGTCACCTGGATGTGAAGCTGCTTGACGGCAAAATATCCGTACAGGGCGAGGGCTTTTTATATCGGGAGGCCGATCAAATACTCATGATTTCCAACCAGGTGCATACAGTGATCAAGACCGGAACCTGGACCCTGAACACCCCATGAATAAAATGAAATTTTCCCTGATTGTCCTGCTCGCCCTAAGCTGCGGCTCAGTTTGGGCGCAGACCAACGCGCCGGCCAAGAAAACCCCCAGCCAGCAAATTGAAATTAATTCTGACAGCGGTTATTACGACGGCATGACCAACCAGATGGTTTATATTGGTCACGTGATGGTAACTGACCACGTCAAGGCCCAGTTAAATTGTGGCCGTTTGACGGTAGACATACCATCTGAAGGCGATCAAGTCGGCGGCCATCCCACCAATATTGTTGCGGAAGCGGGCGTGGAGGTGTTTGTCACGGATGAAAAGGGCGAGACCAATCACGTGACCTCGGACCGGGCGGTTTATTCCTACCATGTAGTGGCTGGAATTACGAATGAAATGGTCGTGTTTACCGGCGGTAATCCCATGCCCAAGGTTGAGAATTCAACCGGCACAATCCTCGCCGACCCGCTGGTTTTGGATATTGTGAAGAAAAAATTTGAGATGCCCGGCAAGCTCAAGATGTATATGCCCATCAAGCAAACTGGTTCAGGCAACACCAATTCGCCGTTTGATTTTCTAAAATAAACTTTCTCGTGAGTGCATTTGAATCCAACCCCGAACTGCAACCTGCGGCCGCAGCCGTGGCCGGTGGCCTGCTGGTGACCGGGCATCTGGCCAAGGGTTATAATGGCCGCCGCGTGGTTGATGGTGTTTCCATAAACGTGGAGCCAGGGGAAATTGTCGGCTTGCTCGGGCCGAATGGCGCGGGCAAAACCACCACGTTCAACATGGTGGTCGGGGTGGTCAAGCCGGATGAAGGCCAGGTGGTTTTTCTGGGGCACGACATCACGCGCCTGCCCATGCACCTGCGCGCCCGGCGGGGAATCGGCTACCTGACCCAGGAACCCTCCGTGTTTCGCAAGCTGTCGGTGGAGGAGAATATTTTGGCGATTTTGGAAACGTGCAATTTATCCCGCAGCGAGCGCGCCGTGCGCTTGAAATATCTGCTGGAAGAACTGGATTTAACGCCGGTGCGGAAGAGCAAGGCGTACCAGTTGAGCGGTGGCGAGAAACGGCGTTTGGAGATAACCCGCGCCCTGGTGACCAGCCCGAAGCTGTTATTGCTCGACGAACCGTTTGCGGGCATTGACCCCATCGCCAAATTCGAGGTTGGCAAGATCATCCGCCGGCTCAAGGACCGTGGCCTGGGGATTTTATTTACCGACCACGATGCCCGGGAAACCTTGAAACTGGTGGACCGCGCCTATTTGATCCACAAGGGCAAGGTGGTTTACGAGGGCGACGGCCCCAATATGATCATTGATCCGAAGGCCCGCGAAATTTATCTCGGTCCGGAATTTAATTTGTAGCCAGAGCGCCCCACGTATTGCATGTTTGGTGGCAGACGACACGCCATGCTTGAAACGTAAAACTGACTTATGGAACGTCCATCCCTCACGGTCGAACAGTTTTTCAGGGAACATGCCGCCGCGCTGCAAATGAAATTGCTGACGGACTCGTGCGACCTCCGCCGCATCATTCGCGAACCCACCGTAAACCGTCCGGGCCTGGCCCTGAGCGGTTTCACCCGCTATTTTGCCTACAAACGTCTGCAAGTCATGGGGCACGCGGAAGTATTTTACCTGCGCGAATCGCGCCATGAGGAGCGGGAGGCGCGTTATGCCTACCTGTTTGCCTACAAAATTCCGTGCATCGTCTTCAGCCGCAATCTCCGACCGGACAAGCAATTTTTAACTGCCGCCTCGCAGACCGGGGTGCCGGTGTTCCAGACGCCGCTGGTGACCATGAAATTTATCAACCTGGCCACGCTGGCGCTGGAATCCATGTTTGCGCCGCGCGCCACGGAATTGGGCAGCATGGTGGACATCCTCGGCGTGGGCTGCATCATCCGGGGCGAAAGCGGCATCGGCAAGAGCGAGGCCGTGCTGGCGTTGATTGAGCGCGGTTACAGCCTGGTGGCCGATGATGTGGTGCGCGCCACGCTGATCGACGGTCGGGAAGTGCAATGCACCAGCGCCGAGTTGACGCGCGACCACATGGAGGTGCGGGGCATTGGCATTATCAATGTCGCGGCCATGTTCGGGGTCAAGGCCATCCGCAAGGAAAAGATATTGGACCTCATCATCACGCTCCGCCAATGGGAGGAAGTGAAGGATGTGGACCGGCTGGGCATGGAACAGGAATTTGTGAAGGTTTTGGGGGTTGATATACCGCATGTGACGCTGCCGGTGCGTCCCGGACGTGATATTGCCCGGTTGATTGAAGTGGCCGCCTTTCAAACCAAGCTTCGCAAGTCGGGTTACAACGCGGCCGAGGAGCTGAACAAGCGGTTGCTGGCGCAGATGGCCGACAAACCGCCTATTTCGCCCTTGTCACCATAAATAGTATTGGCGCAAAGCGGCCATGCTGTTTAAAATTTTTGCAGCCAATTAATGAGCGCCAAGAAAACTGACCCCGGCGAGTTCATCACCAAAGAACTCACCATCGCCAACAAGTCGGGCATTCATGCCCGGCCCGCCGCGATGTTTGTGAAAGTAGCCACCCGTTACGGGTGCGATATCTTCGTCGAAAAAGATGGCGAAAAGATAAACGGCAAAAGCATCATGGGCTTGATGATGCTGGCGGCCGGTCCCGGCAGCAAAGTCACCCTGCATGTCAAAGGCGCCGATGCCAGCGCCGCCATCAACGAGCTGGAAGAGCTGGTCAAACGCAAGTTTGACGAGGATTGACGGTGCGTCCGGTGTTTTATTGGCTTTCAACTTCACCGGCTGCGGCTTAATCTTTTGCCCATGGCTGTTGCTGAATTCAATGTTGACTACGTCGCGCATCTGGCGCGGATTGCCCTCACGCCGGAAGAAGGAAAAAAACTGGGCGCGCAGTTGGGGCACATCCTCGGGTACATCGAAAAATTACGGGAACTGGACGTGACCCAGGTTGAGCCCACGGCCCATGCCGTGCCCATGGTCAACATCACCCGGCCCGACGAGACCCGCCCATCGTTGCCGCATGATGAAGCGTTGCGCAACGCCCCCCGCCAGGTCGGCGGTCTCTTTGTGGTTCCTAAAATTGTTGAATAGCCGCGAACTTGGAAGACGGACCCGATGCTTAATCAACTCACCATTTCTCAACTTACGGACCAGCTTTCCCGGCGGGAAGTTTCCGCCCGCGAAGCCACCCAGGCCTGTCTTGACCAGATTGCCCGCGTGGATGGCACCATCCATGCCTTTATCAGCCATGATGCGGGTGACGCGCTGGCCCAGGCTGACGCGGCCGATAAATTGATCGCCCAGGGCGGCGACCGCGCCCGGCTGCCGTTATTGGGCGTACCCATCGCCATCAAGGACGTGCTGGCTGTGAAAAATCAGCCGCTCAATTGCGGCTCGAAAATTCTGGGCAAATTTATTTCGCCGTATGACGCCACCGCGGTGGAAAAATTAAAAGCCGCCGGCGCAATTGTTTTTGGGCGGCTGAACATGGATGAATTTGCCATGGGCAGTTCCACGGAGAACTCCGCGTTTGGGGTGACCCGCAATCCCTGGGATACCGCGCGCATTCCTGGCGGTTCATCCGGCGGTTCGGCGGCGGCGGTGGCTGCCGACGAATGCATTGCCTCGCTCGGCACGGATACGGGCGGTTCCATCCGCCAGCCAGCGGCCTTGTCTGGTTGTGTGGGCTTGAAGCCGACCTACGGACGCATTTCCCGCTATGGCCTGGTGGCGTTTGCCAGTTCGCTGGACCAAATCGGTCCCTTTACCAAGGACGTGCGCGATGCGGCCACCTTGCTGGGGGTCATGAGCGGGCACGACCAGCGTGATTCCACCAGTGTCCCGCAGCCGGTGCCGGATTATGCCGGTGCGCTGACGGGCGACATCAAGGGTTTGAAGCTTGGCTTGCCCAAGGAATACATGATCGGCGGGCTCGACCCCGAGGTCAAAGCCGCCGTGGATGCAGCCGTCAAAAAATATACGGAGTTGGGCGCGGAGATTGTTGAAATTTCACTGCCGCATACGGATTATGCCGTGGCGACCTACTATATTGTGGCGACCGCCGAAGCTTCCGCCAATCTGGCGCGGTTCGACGGCATTCGTTATGGCGCGCGGGTGGATGCGGATGATCCCATCAAGCTATACGCGCAGACGCGCGGCGCGGGTTTTGGCGCGGAGGTCAAGCGCCGGATTATTCTTGGCACCTACGTTTTGAGCAGCGGCTATTATGATGCGTATTATTTGCGTGCCCAAAAAGTCCGCACGCTCATCCGCAACGATTTCTTGAAGGCCTTTGAAACCGTGGACGCCATTGTCACGCCGACTACGCCGACCGCCGCGTTCAAGCTGGGCGAAAAGTCGGATGATCCGTTGCAGATGTATTTGTCCGATATTTTCACCATTTCCTGCAATCTGGCGGGCATTTGCGGGGTGAGTCTTCCGTGCGGGTTTACGCGCAGTCCGAAACTGCCGGTGGGCTTGCAATTGCTGGGCAAGCCGTTTGGCGAGGCGACCATGTTGCGCCTGGCGCATGCGTACGAGCAAAGTACGCCGTGGCACAAGGAAAAAGCCCCGCTTTGACGGTGGGGATGGGTTAAACTAGATACACACAAATGGTACCTGCTCAAAAAACAAAACGCGTTCTGTTTTGGATTGGTCTGTCATTGCCCATGGTGGCCCTGATTGCCATGACCTGGCTCGTGCACCAGGCGGGCGGACAGTTCAACAGCTCATTTAACTGGGTGCTGCAAAATTACAAGGTGCTGGACAAGTTCGAACAGACCCAGTCCCACATCGTGGACGCTGAAGCCAACCAGCGCGGCTTCCTCATGACCGGCCACAATGAATATCTGGAGCCGTACCAGTCCGCCATGACGGCCATTCATGATGACATTGCGGAGCTGAAACGACTTACCCAGAACGACCCCACCCAGCAGATCAACATCACCCAACTCGAACAACTGGTAAACGACGAACTCGTGTTTGACCCGGCTGCGGCCCTGGCTTCCGGGCAGGTCCAGACCAACGGTTCCGTGATCGCGCTTACAGCCCGCGGCAAACATAAAATCGAAGAGTTGCGCCATGTCTTGTTTCAAGCCCGGGAGGAACAGGAACACGCGCTTAGCAAACATCAGCAGGATGCCGAGACCGAGGTGGTTTCCAGCCAGATTATGTCGCTGGTGCTCATTGCCGCCGTGGCCGTGGCCCTGGTTTTCGTGGTCGTCATCCTGTTGCGCCTGGAAAAACTTCAGCAGTTTGTCACCGTCTGTGCATGGACGGGGCAGGTGCGGTTCCAGGGCCAGTGGCTGCGGCTGGACCAGTTTCTGGAACGGCAGTTTGGTATTTCGGTGTCCCATAGTTTGTCGGACCAAGCCGCGCAGAAAATGATGCACGAAATTGAGGAGTTGAACCGCCCTGACCGCAAGCGGGAGGTGCCGCCCAATCCGCCTGATCCGGCCCCCTGAAATTTGAGGTTGCACAATAGTAACTACTCGGTTACTTATGGGCAACCATGCGTCCCAACGCAAAGTCCCTTGCCCCTGCCACCCGCGACCCTGACCGGACCCGGCGTCGTATTTTGGCCGCCGCCCTCGTGGAATTTTCCGCCAAGGGTTTTGCCGGCGCCCGCGTGGATGCCATCGCCCGCCGGGCGAAAGGCAACAAGCGGATGCTTTACCACTATTTTGGCAACAAGGAGGCGCTGTTCAGCGCCGTCCTGCTTCATAAAATGACCGAGCGCCGCGCGTGGGGAGCGAGCTTGCCGAATGACCCATCCGAACGGCTTTCGTTCTGGTTTACGAGCGCCTGCAGCGATGCTGACTGGGTCCGGTTGTTGGAATGGGAGGCATTGCAGGTGGGGACGGGCAAGGTTATTGATGAAGCGAAGCGCCGGACGGATTCCGTGGAATGGTTGCAACGATTGCGCCAGCGTCAAAAGCTGGGACAACTGACCGCCGCATTTGATGTCTCCTATCTGGCGCTGGCCATGCAGTCCCTGACGCTTTTCCCCACCGCCTTTCCGCAACTGGTCCGGCTGGTTACCGGCAAGTCGGTGCAAGACCCGAAGTTCCAAAACGAGTACCGGAAATTTCTCAAGGAATTTGCCGTTGCCTTCAAGCCCCGAAAACCGGCGGGAAAATAACCCTTGTGAAAAACACCTCATTGATTTCAGTTTTGACGGCGCTGGCCCTGGCGGCCGGGTGCAGTCAAAAGGAAATGCCCAAGACCCGCCCAGCCGTGCCGGTGCTGACCGCGCAGACCATGGTCACCAATGTGCTGGTGCGCATTGACCCCGCGCCGGTGGGCCACGTGGTGTCCTACACCACGGTCACGGTGCATTCGCAGATTGGCGGCATCATCAGCACTGTTCATTTTAAAGAAGGGCAGGAGGTCAAAAAGGGCGACCTCTTGTTTACGATTGATCAGCGGCCTTCGCAAGCGGCCCTTGAACAAGCGCGCGCCGCCCTGGCGCGCGACACCGCGCAACTGGAATACGCCAAAATCAACTTTGAGCGTGAACAGAAATTGTTCGACCAAAAATTGATTTCCCACGATGAGCTGGATACGAACAAGGCAAACTTCGACGCGCTGAGCGGCACGGTTGCCCTCGACAAGGCCGCCATCTCCAATGCGCTTTTGAATTTGGAGTTTTGCCAGATTCGTTCGCCTATGGATGCCAAGACCGGCGTCCTGCTTGCCTACCAGGGAAACGTGGTCAAAGCGCCGGATGACGCGCTGGTGACGCTGAACCAGATTCACCCCATCTATGTGCAGTTTGGCGTGCCGGAACAATTCCTGCCCGAGATTAAACATCAGATGACCGCCAAGAAATTGACGGTTGAAGCCGCATTTGAGGGGTTGGCTGGTGCCCCGCCGCAGGGCGAATTGACCTTTGTCGACAACACCGTGGACACCACCACCGGCATGATTCAGCTCAAGGCCACGTTTACCAATGAAGATGATGTGCTCTGGCCGGGGCAGTATGTGAAAGTGCAATTGATCCTCTCGGAGTTGACGAACGTGGTGGTGGTGCCGTCGCAAGCCGTGCAAACCGGCCAGAACGGCCAGTACACCTACGTGGTCAAGGGGGACAATACCGTGGAACAGCGGCCCATTGTCATTGGCATCACTTATCAAAATAAAACGGTGGTGGAGAAGGGACTTCAGGCAGGTGAAACGGTGGTTACGGACGGACAGCTCCGGCTTGAACCCGGCGTAACGGTGAGTCCCAAGGCCGATACCGGCGACGCCGGCCCGCCATGAACATCCCGGAACATTTTATTCGCCGGCCCGTAATGACCACGCTGGTCATGGCCGGCATATTGTTGTTCGGCATCGTGGGATTCAAGCAGTTGTCCGTGAGCGACCTGCCGAGCGTGGATTATCCCACCATCAACGTCACGGCCAGCCTGCCCGGCGCCAGTCCGGAAAACATGGCTTCGTCCGTGGCCACCCCGCTGGAGAAACAATTCTCCACCATCGCGGGCGTGGATTCGATGTCCTCCATCAGCGCCCTTGGCGTTTCGCAAATCACCATTCAATTTTCGCTGGACCGCAACATCGATGCCGCCGCGCAGGACGTGCAGGCGGCGATTGCCCGTGCCGCCAAGCAGTTGCCGCCCAACATGCCCACGCCGCCGAGCTACCTGAAGGTCAACCCTGCCGACACGCCCATTTTATTTCTGGCCATGTCTTCACCGACTCTGCCGCTCTCGACGGTGGACAATTATGCGGAGAATTTGCTCGCTGAAAAAATCTCGATGGTGTCCGGCGTGGCCCAGGTGAATGTGTTCGGCTCGCAACAATATGCCGTGCGCGTGCAAGTGGACCCCAACAAGCTGGCCGCCTACGGCCTGGGCATTGACCAGGTCGAACAGGCGGTCGAGGCCGGCAATGTGAACCAGCCGCTCGGTGTTCTATATGGCACGCATCAGGCATTTACCGTTCAGGCCAACGGGCAATTGAACCAGGCCTCGGAATTTCGTCCCATGGTGGTGGCTTACCGCAATGGCAACCCGGTGCGGCTGGCTCAGCTCGGCAACGTCTATGACAGTGTGCAGAACGACAAGGTGGCGGCGTGGTATAACAACACGCGTGCCGTGGTGCTGGCCGTCCAGCGGCAGCCCGGTGCCAACACCGTGCAAGTCGTGGACAACATCAAGCGCTTGCTGCCTTCGTTTCGGGAAAGCATTCCCGCTGCGGCTCATTTGGAAATCCTGTTTGACCGTTCGCTCACGATTCGCAATTCAGTGCACGATGTCGAGTTCACGTTGATCCTGGCCGTTTGCCTGGTGGTCATGGTCATTTTCGTCTTCCTGCGAAATCTATCGGCCACGTTGATTCCCAGCCTGGCGTTGCCCATGTCGATTGTCGGCACGTTTGCGGTCATGGCCTTGCTGGGCTACAGCCTCGATAATCTTTCGCTCATGGCGCTGACCTTGTGCGTCGGCTTTGTGGTGGACGATGCCATTGTCATGCTGGAAAACATTGTGCGCCACATGGACAACGGGGAAACGCCGTTGCAGGCCGCGCTGAATGGTTCCAGGGAAATTGGTTTCACCATTATTTCCATGACGCTCTCGCTCTCGGCCGTGTTCATTCCGATTCTGTTCATGAGCGGATTGCTGGGTCGGCTGTTGCATGAATTTGCCGTGACCATCATGGTGGCGGTGCTGGTTTCAGGATTTGTTTCGCTCACCCTGACGCCCATGATGTGCAGCCGGTTTGTGCATTCAGAGCGTGGGCGCAGTCACGGGAAAATTTATAACTTCTTTGAAGATTGCTTTAATACGGTCCTGGGCTGGTACGACCGTTCATTGCAGGCGGTCATACGGCATTCGTTTATCACGCTGATGGTTTCAATCATTGTTGGCTGCGCTTCGGTGGTGCTGCTGATCATTGTGCCCCACGGTTTTTTTCCCAGCGAAGACACCGGCCAGATTTTTGCCTTTACCGAGGCGGCGCAGGACATCTCGTTCGACGCCATGAAACAGCACCAGCTTGACGCGATGAAGGTGATTGCCGCCGACACCAATGTGGACGGCTTCATGTCGTTCATCGGCGCGAGCGGGTCGTCGTCCACGCTGAACTATGGCCGTATGTTCATGCGCCTGAAACCGATGTCGGAGCGCAAGTTGAACGCAGACCAGATCATCCAGGAGATGCGCCCCAAGCTGGCGACGTTGACGGGCATCAATGTGTTTTTACAAAACCCGCCGCTTATCCGCGTGGGCGGCATGTTGACCAAGGCCCTGTACCAATACAGCCTGCAAGATACCGATACGAAGGAGCTGTTTGAATGGGCGCCGAAGTTGATGCAGAAGATGAAGGAGCAGCCGGAATTTCAGGACGTCAGCAGCGATCTGCAAATTGCCACACCGCAGGTGAATGTGGAAATCAACCGTGACAAGGCGGCGGCTCTCGGCGTGACCCCCGCACAAATTGAAAATGCGTTGTATGATGCCTACGGCGAACGCCAGTCTTCGACCATCTATTCTGATGTGGCCGAATACTGGGTCGTTTTTGAGGTGGAACCCAAGTATCAAATGGACCCCACGGCATTATCGCAACTTTACATCTCGAGCAGCTTTACCGGCACGAATGGCTTGCCGAAGCTGGTGCCGTTGAGCGCGGTCGCCACGCTCTCGCGCCGGATTGGGTCCACCAGTATTTCACACGTGGGCCAGTTGCCGTCGGTGACCATATCGTTCAACCTGCCGCCCAATGTTTCACTGGGCACGGCGGTAGACAAGATTCGGCAAATCCAGGCTAACTTGAACCTGCCCGCCACCATTTCACCCAGCTTTCAGGGCTCAGCGCAGGTATTTTTGTCATCGCTGTTTGGCATGATTTTCCTGCTGGTGGTATCGGTCATCGTCATCTATCTCATCCTGGGCATGCTCTATGAAAGCTTCATCCATCCGCTGACCATTTTGTCCGGCCTGCCCTCGGCCGTCTTCGGCGCAGTGATTACACTGCTGCTCTTTCGTTTGGATTTGAACATCTACGGCATGGTGGGTCTCATCATGCTGGTGGGCATTGTGAAGAAGAACGCCATCATGATGATTGATTTTGCCATCGATGCCCAACACCACGGTAAGAGCTCCTATGACGCCATTCATCAGGGCTGTTTGCTCCGGTTTCGCCCCATCATGATGACCACCATGTCGGCGCTGATGGCCACGTTGCCCATTGCGCTGGGCGTGGGGGCGGGCGGGGAATCACGCCGGGCACTGGGCTTGGCGGTGGTTGGCGGATTGCTCGTGTCCCAGTTGCTGACGCTCTATATTACCCCGGTAATTTACCTTTATTTCGAGCGGGTTCAGCAATATCTCAAGCGTAAAAAACCCGTGGCCCAGGTCGCGCCGCCGTTGCCGGCTTAAATATTTCAATTGTTTAAGACAGGTTCGTTGGAGCCTGGGATTGATAATTGGAAACCAATTTTGTTGAATCTCGTCTGCCCACATATGAATAACCGCAAAGGTCGCATGGTTCAGTCCTGTCTCACGGGATGGTTGCTGGTTACAGCCTCGGCGGTTATGCCGCAGGCCGTCAAGGCCGAGGCCCCGGCGCGGCCTAATATCATTTATATTCTGACCGACGACCTCGGTTGGGGTGACCTGGGGGTGCTGTTTCAAAACAGCCGGCGCGATGCCAACAACCGGAACAAGCCGTGGCATTTGACTCCGAACCTGGACCAGTTTGCCGCCGAGGGCGTCCAGATGCCTGCGCATTATTGTCCGGCACCCGTCTGTGCGCCGTCGCGTGCGTCCATTTTACTCGGCGTGAGCCAGGGACATTCCAACGTGCGCGACAATCAATTCGACAAGGCGCTGGAGAACAACCATACCCTTGCCACCGTGCTCAAACAGGCGGGTTACGCCACGGTAGCCATTGGCAAGTGGGGCTTGCAAGGCTTGCAGCCCAATGGCAATCCCGATACCTGGCCGGCCTATCCCACCAAGCGTGGCTTCGATTATTATTTCGGTTACATCAAGCATGAGGACGGGCACGAGCATTATCCCAAGGAGGGGCCTTATCGCGGCAGCAAGGTGGTATGGGACGGAACCAACTCCATTACGCCTCAACTTGATAAATGTTATACGGCCGACCTCTGGACGGCGCGCGCCAAAAAATGGATTGTGGATCACGAGCAAGGCGATCGTTCCCAGCCGTTCTTCATGTATCTCGCCTACGATACGCCGCACGCCACGGATGAGCTTCCCACCCAGGCTTATCCCGCAGGCGGCGGTTTGCACGGCGGCCTGCAATGGCTGGGCACACCCGGCCACATGATTAACACTGCTTCCGGCCAAGTTGACTCATGGATGTATCCCGAATACCAGAACGTCACCTATGACAACGATAATGACCCGTCCACGCCCGAAGTTGCGTGGCCTGATGTTTACAAGCGTTACGCCACCGATGTGCGCCGTCTGGATGATTGCGTTGCCGACATTAAACAGTTGTTGAAGGACCTGAACATCGACAACGACACGCTCGTGATTTTCACCTCCGACAACGGCCCGAGCATTGAATCATACCTGCCCAAGCAACCGTTGCGGGCCGATTTCTTTGACAGCTTCGGTATTTTCGATGGCATCAAGCGCGACTGTCTGGAAGGCGGCGTACGCGTACCCACTTTTGCGCGTTGGCCGGGACATATTCCCGCTGGTAAAATTATTACGCAGCCCAGCATTGCCTACGATTGGTTGCGCACCTTTGCCGATGTGGCGGGGATTCCTGCGCCCGCGCGGGCTGATGGCGTGTCTTTGGTTCCAGAATTGACCGGGCAGGGGACGCAGCAGGATCGCGGCTATCTTTACGTGGAATATTTCAACAACGAGCGCACTCCCAACTACAAGGATTTCACGCCCAGCAATCGCGGCCGGATGCGCGGTCAAATGCAGGCCATCCGCATTGGTGATTACGTCGGTCTCCGGTACGCCATCAAAACGCCGGATGCGCCTTTTGAAATATATAAAGTGACCGTGGACCCCAAGGAAGCCACCAATCTTGCGCCCGGCATGCTGGCGTTGGTGCAAACCATGAAAACCCTTGCGCTGCAGGTGCGGCGTCCAGACGATGATGCGCCGCGTCCGTACGATAACGAACTGGTGCCAGCCTCGCCCTCGGTGCCGGTGGTCAACGGTGTGAATTGGAAGGCGTATGAAGGTGCTTATCCATGGGTACCTGATTTGGAAACGCTCGCGTCCGTGTCCAGCGGTTCCACCGAGCAACCCGATTTGAACAAGCGCACCCGTGATAATAACGTGGGCATGTTGTTTAGCGGCTACCTCAATGTTCCCCAGGACGGCGGCTATACGTTTTATTTGCAGGCCGATACCGGGGCGCTGCTGCGTATTCATGACGCCACCGTGGTGGACGCGGATTTTGGGTATAAGGCGGGCAATGAAGTCAGCGGCACCATCCAGCTCAAGGCCGGCCTGCATGCCTTCCGGCTTTATTACGCGCGCCGTGACCAAGGCAAGCCCCGGTTGAACTTTTCCTGGAGCGGCCCCGGCATCGACAAGCAAGCCATTCCCGCTACTGCGTTTCGCCGGACCGCAAACTAAGGTGCTGGGCGACAGGCATCCTTGCAGGCTCCGGTTGCGCGGCAGGTAACCGCGTAAAAAATCGTGCTCATTCGGGCTGGTTTGGTTAAATTTCCCCTCGCAATGGAATACGAAGCCGTCATCGGTCTGGAAACGCACGTCCAGCTTAAAACGAAATCGAAAATGTGGTGTGGTTGCGCCAATGCCTTTGGCGCCGAGCCGAACACTAATGTTTGTCCCGTTTGCCTGGGCTTGCCCGGCGTGTTGCCCGTGCCGAATGAAGAGGCGTTGCGCCTTACCGTGCTGACGGGCCTGTTGCTTAATTGTACCATTCCCCGTTTCGCCAAGTTTGACCGGAAGAGTTATTTCTATCCGGACATGCCCAAGAACTACCAGCTTACCCAGTACGACAAACCGTCCACGGCCAACGGCTACGTGGATTTTGAATTTAACGGCGGCATTTCGCGGGTGAACATCACGCGCGCCCATTTGGAGGAAGACGTCGGCAAGAGCACGCACTTTGACCGTCATAGTGGCGTGGATTTCAACCGCGCGGGCGTGCCGTTGCTCGAAATTGTTTCCGAGCCGGACCTCACCGGCCCCGACATGGCCTATGAATATCTCAACGCCCTCAAGGACATTCTCGTTTATGGCGGCATAAGCGATTGCGACATGGAAAAGGGCATGGTGCGTTGCGACGTCAATGTCTCCGTGCGCCCGGTCGGGTCCAAGCAGCTTGGCGCCAAGATCGAAATCAAAAACATGAACAGCTTTTCCGGCGTGCGTCGCGCGCTGGAATATGAAATCCCGCGCCAGATCGAAATCGTCAAAAGCGGCGGCAAGCTGATCCAGTCCACCCGCCGCTGGGATGATGTGGCGGGCATTACCGAGCAAATGCGCACGAAGGAAGACGCGCATGACTACCGTTATTTTCCGGATCCCGACCTGATGCCGATGGCACCCACCGATGCCTGGCTGGCGGACGTGCAGCAGCGCGTGGTGGAATTGCCGCTGACGCGCAAGCAACGGTTCATGCGCGAGTATCAACTCCCCGCTGGCGACGCCGAGGTATTCAAAAACGATGTGTTGCTCGGCAATTACTTTGAGCCGCTGGGCAAACAATCCAAGAATCCCAAGGCCGCCGCCAACTGGGTCATCAATAATTTACGCGCCAAGCTGACGGAAACCAATGAGCGCGAGAAAAACGAACAAGCCGCGCTTGGCCTTGAACCGGCCGACATAAAATTGACCTCGCTGGCGGATTTGAAGTTCAAACCCGAGACCATCGTTGAACTGGTCGGCTTGGTGGACGCCAAAACCATCAGCAATTCGGCGGCGCAACAGGTCTTCGCCGAAATGTTTGAGACGGGCAAAACGCCCGCCGCGATTGTGCAGGAAAAAGGCCTGGCCCAGGTCAGCGACACCGGCGCGATTGAAAAGTTTTGCGACGAAGCCATAGCAGCCAATCCCAATCCCGTGGCCGATTACAAGGCGGGCAAGGTGGCCGCGCTCAATTCGCTCAAAGGCCAGGTCATGAAATTGTCCAAGGGCAAAGCCAACCCCACGTTGGTGGGCGAAATTTTGGAGCGGAAGCTTAAAGGTTGAGGCTCTCGTAATTTAACAAGCCGCCAGTCTGAATCAGGTGTTCGGATTGGCGGTTTTGCTTTATACACTTCAAACTTTTTTTGTGCGGGCGTTTTGTCCATCATGACTTGATGTTTTCATCCGTAATTAAATCCGTTCATTTTATCGGCATTGGCGGCACCGCCATGGCCAGCGCCGCCGCTGCGATGCAGGATAAAGGCTTTCAAGTCACCGGCTCTGACCAGAATGTCTATGAGCCCATGGCGTCCTTTCTGGCCTCCAAAAAAATCACCGTGATGAACGGGTACGACGAGCGCAATCTGGCGCATAAGCCCGATCTCGTGGTCATTGGCAATGCCATTTCGCGCGGCAATTCCGAGGCGGAATATGTGCTCGATCACAAGCTGCGTTATACCTCGCTGGCGGCGCTGCTGGCGGAATTTTTCATTCGCGGCAAACGTTCGATTGTGGTCAGCGGCACGCATGGCAAAACCACCACCACCTCGCTGCTGACGTGGGTTTTTGAGCACAACGGCCTCAATCCCAGTTATCTCATTGGCGGCATCCCGAATAATTTTTCGCAGGGAGCGCGTTTTACCGATAGCGAATGGTTCATCATCGAGGGCGATGAATATGACACGGCGTTTTTCGACAAGCGCAGCAAGTTCATCCATTACCAGCCGGAGGTGGCCATCGTCAACAACCTCGAATTTGACCACGCCGACATCTTTGAAAATCTCGAGGCGGTGAAGAAAACCTTCGAACATTTTATCCGGCTGGTGCCGCGCAACGGTTTGTTGTTGGGCAACGGCGACGATGCCAACCTCGCCCAGTTGTTGAATGTGACACATTGCCCGGTGAAACGATTCGGGCTCGGCCCGGACAATGCCGTGCAGGGTTTCAACCTGCGTTTTGGTCCCACCGCAACCGAGTTTGAAATTCCCAGCTTCAAGTTTCACCTGAACCTCGTGGGCGAACTGAACGTGCGCAATGCCCTGGCGGTCATTGGTGCGGCCAAGCACTGCGGCTTGTCCAACAAACAAATCCAAAGCGCCTTTGATACGTTCAAGGGCATCAAGCGGCGCATGGAAATCAAGGGCATTGCCGGCGGCATAACGGTGATCGACGATTTTGGCCATCACCCGACCGCCATACGTGAGACGTTGCAAGCGTTGCGTATCCGCTATGCCCGCGAAAAAATCTGGGCCATCTTTGAGCCGCGTTCCAACACCACCCGCCGGAATGTGTTTCAAGCGGAACTGGCCATGTCATTTGCCAATGCCGACGCGGTGGTGGTTTCGGAAGTGGCCCGGCTGGAGCAACTCCCGCCGGAAGAACGGTTGAATCCCCAAAAGCTCATGGAACAAATCAGTTCCAGCGGCAAGACCGCCGCCTATTTGCCTGATGCGGACGCCATTGTAAAATACATTGGCCAGCATGCGCGCGGCGGTGATGTGGTGGTGGTATTTAGCAACGGCGGGTTTGGCGGCATTCACGGTAAATTGCTGGCCCGGCTTAACTCGCGATAAATGAAGCTTTTCATGGACGAGCCCGCGCCGGTCTGGTAGAAGTTTTTTGTCCGATCTAACCATACCACTAAAAGACGCTATGAAACTCAAATTGAATTCTATTTCATTCTGCACCTCCACGCTGGCTCTCTGCGCGCTTTTGGCCGCAGGTTGCGCCACCAAAAATACTTGCTGCACCATGCCGGCGGCAGCCACTCCCGCTGCCGCCCCGGCAGCCCAGACTCCAGCGGCGGTCCCGGCTGCGGCAAATAAACTGGGCTTGAAAGTTGTCAAGGTGGACAGCGAGGAAACCTCCGGCGAAGACGGTCATGGTGCCAATGCCGTGGACGGCGATCCGAACACGTTCTGGCATACGCAATGGCAGGACGCCAATCCGCCGTGCCCGCATGAAATCGTCATTGAGCTGGCCATGCCTGCCACCATCAAGGGCTTTACCTATCTGCCCCGCCAGGATGACGGCATCAACGGCACCATCAAGGATTATGAATTCTATGTGAGCAACGACGGCCAGGACTTCGGCCAGCCTGTCTCCAAGGGCTCGTTTGAAAACAACAAGGATTTGAAGACCGTGACGTTTGCCCCCGTGGCCTGCCACTACATCAAGTTGCGCGCGATGTCCGAAATCAATGGCGAGGCCTGGACCTCGGCGGCGGAAATCGGCGTGGTGCAATAACCCGCTTATAAGTGTTTTTTTAAAGCTTACTTAACTTCAATAAAAGCCCCGCTCATCAAGGCGGGGCTTTTTTGTTATGAAGCCGTCCGGCTGGTGATTGGCCAATGCCGACAAGGGATTTTGACGGTCGCTGCTACCACCCGGCTCACCTGGATGACTGGCGGTATAGTTTTTAGCCATTCAATTTTATGGCACACGAATTGCGAATGAATCGCCGTGGCCAAAAAATTTCATACTCCTAGTACGGCGGTTCGTGGCGCGAATAACATCGCAACGATGAATTTGCGGATGGCAACCATGCAATTAACGGGAATGCGGGTGCCGCCGCGGGTCCGGAATATTCCGGCATTGCGCCGGCGTCTGCCCGTGGCGATGGTTACCGACCCGCCCCAAGAGGTGATTATTAGACATGTTGGCCAAAATTTGGGCAGTGAGGTAAAGCAGGTTCAAACGGTTCAAAACCAGCGTGTTTGAGCGTAGTTTCTTGGGTTTGAGCAGATCGCCGTAGCCGCCCAACAATTCTTGTCCTGATAATTCCTTAAATTGTCAGGAGTACCTATCGGCTCATTTTCAGGGCAAACCAGTTTCTTCGCACACGGCTGATATCTTTTCCAAACTCGCTATTTAACGAATTGTTTGTAGAAGGTTACCCCGGAAATGATGAAGCCAATGGCGGTGATGATTTGCCGGACCTGTTTGGGCGAAACCCGTTGCGAATAGTGTGACCCCAAATAATATCCTATCACCGCGCCCACGGTCATCACGCCCGCGCGCGGCCAGTCAATCAGGCCGGCCCCAATGAACCACAGCGCCGCCACCAAATTGATGAGCGAGCCCAGGATGGTTTTGAGCGTGTTCATCTCATAGATGTTGTGCATGCCGAGAAAGCCGAGCGCCGCCAGCATGAGGATGCCGATGCCTGCCCCGAAATAACCCCCGTAAATTGAAATTAAAAACTGGGTGATGATGGCCACCGCTTGATGGCTGCGCTTGCTGGCGGCGGGGTCAGCCAAGTGTGCGCCGGCAAAACGGCTAAAGATGCCTTGGGCCAGAAAGAGTACCGAGGCGAACAGGATGAGGAATGGGACAAGCCTGCCAAAAATCTGGTTGCTGGTGTTGGTGAGCAGGGCACTGCCAATCAACCCGCCCACGATGCTGACGGGTAGAAAACGCCACAGCCACGGGGTAATGGCCTTGAGATACTGCCGGTTGCCCACCATGCCGCCGCTGGTGCCGATGACTAATGCGAGCGTGCTCGTGGCATTGGCCACGATGGGCGAGGTGCCAAAGGCGAGCAGCGTGGGAAACGTCAACAGCGTACCGCCGCCGGCCACGGCATTGATTGCGCCCGCGCCGGCGGCTGAGCCCAGCAACCCGATGATTTCTACATAAGACATCATGTATCCGCACAGATTACCGGGTTTGAAGCCTGACTCAAGCGGGCTATAACGGTTCAACAAAAACAGTAGCCGAAACGAGCGGCAGCTAAAACGGATTTAACAGAAGGAAGCAAAGAGAACGAAGCGTTTTACTTTGTTTTCTTAGTTTGCTTCTGTTCAAGAACGGCCACAGTATTTTTGGAAATGCTACAATTGCAACGGGTTTTTAAAGCGCGCTAATTGGCAGATACATTCACGCTCACGATTTCACCGTTCTCGCATTCCGCAATCACTTCGAACGGGCGGCAGCAGACTTCGCAATCAGTGGTGAACTGTTGATGGGGGTAGGAGGTGTCGATGACCAGCCCAAAGGACTGGCCGCAGTACGGGCATTGAACGTCAGCAGATTCTTCCACACCGCAATCTAACCAGCCGCCGTGAAAGTGCAAACCCGCTTTGCTAAAAAATGCGAATGTTTATTTTGCATCCGGCTCGGGGGCGGCTCCCCGGACAGCCAGAATTTCCTGCTCGGCGGCAATCAAGGCGGCGCGCATGGCTTCAGCGTCGGGCGCCTCCCGCAACTGCTCCATGATTTTGGTTTTCATGGCCAACAAGCACAGGCGGGCCAGCGTGAGCAAATGCAGCCGGTCGTCCTGGCAGCAAACCAAAAAAAAGATATGCGTTGGCTCGTGGTCGGGCGCGCCAAAATGAATTTCCTGAACCGGGCGGCCCACCACAATGAAGGAAGTTTCAAACAGATAAGGCTCTTGTGCGCGCAGATGCGGCAGGGCAAAGCCGCCGGGGATCGCGGTGGAACACAATTCCTCGCGGGCTTCCAAGCTCTCCAGCAGGGTTTTGGGGTCGTTCAACTGGCCGGTTTTATCCGCCAATTCCACCAGGTCGCGCAACACGGAAGCCTTGGTTTTGGAACTCATGGCGGAGGCGATGGCCCCGGCTGCCAGCATTTCCGGCAAAATGGTTTCGTGTGGAAGAATCCTGCGCGTCTCGTGGGTGGATTTTTTATGGTAATTCTCCAGCCGCGCGTCGTTAAATCCCAAGATGCGTTGCGACGCCCAGGCATCGATGTCCCGTTTGCGGAACACCACGCGGTCGCCACGCTTTTCAAACGGAATCTCGCGGTCTTTCACCCGCTGCTCGATGTCCGCCGGCGTGAGATGCAAATAATCGGCAACGGCCTCAACGTTGAGTAGCTGGAATGGCATATATCCCTCAGGTGCAAACTTACGCCGGTAGCGCGGGCGAAACAAATCAAAATGTATTCTGCCGCGCCGCCAGTTCGCAACAGGTCCCAAAGGTGTCGTTAATAAAACTGGAAATTTCCCAAAAAAGGTGCAGAGATGAACTATGAATTATAGATTGCTTGGTAAATCCGGTCTGCGCGTTTCAGAACTTTGCCTGGGCACCATGACCTTTGGCGAGGAATGGGGCTGGGGCGCGAATCAAGACGAGTCCAAAACCATATTCGACGCCTTCGTGGAGGCGGGCGGCAACTTCATTGACACGGCCGATGGTTACACCAACGGCACCAGCGAAAAAATGGTGGGCGAATTTATTCGCGGCGAACGGTCGCGCTTTGTGGTGGCCACAAAATATTCGTTCAATCAACGCCGGGGCGATCCCAATGCCGGCGGCAACCATCGCAAAAATATGGCCCAAGCCCTCGACGGCAGCCTCAAGCGGTTGGGCACCGATTACGTGGACCTCTACTGGATGCACGCATGGGATGAATTCACACCGGTCGAGGAAGTCATGCGCGCGTTCGATGATTTTGTACGCGCGGGCAAGGTTCTCTATATCGGCATTTCTGACGCCCCGGCTTGGTGGGTGGCGCGCGCCAATACCATTGCGGAATTGCGCGGCTGGACACAATTCGTCGGCCTGCAAATTGAGTATAACCTGATTGAGCGCACCCCGGAACGCGAGTTGTTGCCCATGGCCAAGGCGCTGGGGCTGACGGTCACGCCGTGGTCGCCGCTGGCCAGCGGCTGGCTTACGGGAAAATATGCCGGCAAGGCCAAGGAGGAACGCCGGCTCGACAAGACGCCTCAATTCGCCCGTCCCACCGAGCGCAACGAGGCCATTGCCGCCACCGTGGTAAAGCTTGCCCGTGCGGCCGGCAAATCGCCCGCGCAAGTAGCGCTCAACTGGCTGCGGGCCAAAAAGACCATCCCCATTCTGGGCGCGCGAAAGCTCGAGCAATTTCGTGATAACATGAATTGCCTCAAATGGTCGTTGAATGCCAAACAACTCGCCCAGCTTGATGCCATCAGCAAAATCGAACCCGGTTTTCCAACGGATTTTCTGGAACGTCCCTTTGTGCGCGATTTTCTGCATGGCGGCTTATATGACCGGATAGCGCGGTAATTTACAAACTGCAGCGGGTTTGTGCCGGGAGATATTTAAAATTTAAAAATTTGGCTTGCAAGGCATGGCTGGCTGGGGCAATAGTTAACCATATGGTTAAATGTTCGCCGCGCAGGTTGGACCGCACGTTTGCCGCACTGGCTGATCCCACGCGGCGGCGTATTTTGGAACGGCTGGCCGAGGGCGACCGCTGCGTGACCGATTTGGCCCAGCCTTATTCCATGTCTCTGCCAGCAGTGTCCAAGCATTTGCGTGTGTTGGAAAAGGCGGGCTTGATCCGCCGCCGGCGGAGTGGGCGCGTGCATCAACTCAAGCTGGAGGCCGCCCCCATGCAGCAAGCCCAGCAATGGATTGAGGAATACCGCAAATTCTGGGAGGACAGCTTTGACCGGCTGGATGAATATTTAAAAGAACTGCAATCTAAGGAGAAAAAATCATGACTAACGAGATTACGGCTGACGGCTTGAACCGGGAATTTATCATCACGCGTGAATATGACGCCCCGCGCAAGCTGGTCTGGAAGGTTTGCACCGAGGCGCAACATTTGGCGCGCTGGTGGGGGCCGCGAGGATTCAGCGCTCCCGTTTGCGAATGGGATGCCCGGCCCGGCAAAAAGATTTACGTGGTCATGCGCGCGCCCAACGGCACGGATTATCCCATGGGCGGCCGGTTCGTGGAGGTGGTTGCACCGGAGCGGCTGGTGACAGTGACCGGCGCGTTGGATGTGGATGGCCGTCTGTTGTTTGAGATCAAGCATGTGCTCACGTTGGTGGAGCAGCAGGGCAAAACCCGGCTCACCATGCATTCCCGCGTCATCAAGACCACGCCGGGCGCGGGCAAATACATTGGCGGCTTCGAGGCGGGCATGACGCAAAGTCTCATGCGCCTCGCGGATGTGCTCAAGGCCAGCAGCGAGCCGTTGGTGATTGAGCGCACGTTTGATGCGCCGGTGGCCCAAGTTTGGGAGGCCATTTCAGACGTGGAAAAAATCCGGCGCTGGTTTTTTGAGTTAAAAGATTTTAAGCCCGAAGCCGGTTTTACGTTTCGGTTCGCGGTGGAACACAAAGGCTATAACTATCGGCACGTTTGCAAGATTACGTAGGCAATTCCGTTGAAGCGCATTGCTTATACGTGGCGGTATCAGGGTGTTCCCGGCAAGTCGCTGGTGACGATTGATTTAATTGGCGACGGTGCCCAGACGCGCGTGAAGCTGACGCACGAAGGGCTGGAAACGTTCCCGAAGACGAGTTCGTTTGCCCGGAAAAATTTCCTGCAAGGCTGGACGGCACTGGTTGGCACGTGCCTCAAGGATTACGTGGAAAATGCGGGCCGCGAAATTTATATCACGCGTGAATTTAACGCGCCGCAGGGACTGGTTTGGAAGGCCATGACGGACCCCAAGCACGTGGTAAACTGGTGGGGGCCGCAAGGATTTACGACCACCATCCAGAAAATGGAAGTTCGTCCCGGCGGCGTCTGGCAACACGTCATGCACGGGCCGGACGGCACGGATTACCCCAATAAAAGCATATTCAAGGAAGTCGTCAAACCGGAGCGCCTGGTCTTTGCGCACGGGGGTGGCTCCAAAGGTAAACCGGGCGCCAGCTTTGTGGCTACGTGGAGTTTTGAAAAGCTAGCTGCTAAGAAAACGCGCGTTTCCATACGCATGGTGTTTCCGTCGGTGGCCCAACGCGACACGGTGGTCAAGACCTACAACGCCATCGAAGGCGGCAAGCAGACGCTGCAACGGCTTAACGAATATTTGTCCGAAATGTGACGGGAAATTAACCATCAGTTGGGTATTGAAGGTCGAAATCGACACTGCATGGCTTGACTCAGCCTGCCGGCTGCGGGATATTTTGGCCATCATCAACAAGTGAGGCAGTCAGCCGGACGTCATTGGTCCGGCATCAACCAAAGGAAAGGCGGCACGTGACTGGAATTAAAACAAACAGCCAGGGTTCACGCGAAATTGGCCAGGTGGTGGAGCATCTTTTCCGTCATGAGGCGGGAAAAATGGTGGCCACCCTGACGGGAATTTTTGGGCTGGAACATCTGGCCCTGGCTGAGGATGTAGTGCAGGAAGCGCTCGCGCGGGCCCTGCAAACCTGGCCGTTTTATGGCGTGCCGCAAAACCCTTCGGCCTGGATCATGCGTACCTCGCGCAATCTCGCCTTGGATGTGGTGCGCCGCCAGAAAGTTTTCCGCGACAAGGAGCCCGAAATTATCCGGCTGGTTGAGGAAAAGGATGCGGAACCGAACGCCGCCATTTTTTCGGAGCTGGAAATCAGCGATGACCGGCTGCGCATGATGTTTGTGTGTTGTCATCCGCAGATTCCAGCCGAGGCCCAGGTGGCGCTGGCATTAAAGACATTGTGCGGATTCAGCATCACTGAAATCGCCCGCGCCTTCCTGACTTCCGATGCCGCGATTGCCAAGCGGATTACCCGTGCCAAACAAAAAATTGCCGAGGCAAAAATCCCCTTTGAAATTCCCGCCGGGGCCGAGCTGGTCCGCCGCCTGGATGGCGTCTTGCACGCGTTGTACTTGTTGTTCAATGAAGGGTACAAGGCGTCCGCTGGCGACAAGCTGGTGCGCGAGGATATTTGCGCCGAGGCAATCCGTTTGACGGAGTTGCTATCGGAACATTCCGCCGGCAACCAGCCCCAAACGCATGCGTTGCTGGCGTTGATGTGCTTGAACTCCGCCCGCACGCCCGCGCGCACCAACGATGCGGGCCATTTGCTCCGGTTGCGCGACCAGGACCGCACGTTGTGGGACCAATCCCTGATGGCGCGGGGCATGTATCATCTGGCCCAATCAGCGGAGGGCGGCGAGCTTTCCGAATATCATTTGCAGGCGGGCATCGCGGCCTGCCATTGCATGGCCAGGGATTACGAGGCCACCGACTGGCCGCAGATACTGTCGCTCTACAATCGGCTATGGGAATTCGATGGCTCCCCGGTGGTGGCCTTGAACCGGGCGGTGGCGTTGGCGGAGGTAAACGGGCCGCAGGCGGGCATTGAGGCCGTCCGGGCCATCCCAGACCGGCAATCGTTGGCGGGCTACTATCTGTATCATGCCGTCCTGGGCGAATTTGAATCGCAATTAAATCATCTGTCCGCTGCGGCCGTCCATTTCCGGAAAGCGCTGGAGTTGGCGGAAATCAAATCCGAGCGGGCGCATCTCGCCAGCCGGTTAAAGGCCTGTGAACCTGTCTTGGAACCGGCGTTTTAAATTATCAAAAAAATTTAATTTAATGTCCTAAATCGTACCGCCCGTTCGTTGTATCTGTGACGGCACAATTAATAACCAACAACATAACCAACGTTTCATTAAAATTATGAGCAAACAATCCCTCATCCAACCGTATTTGTTCTTCGACGGCAAATGCGAAGAAGCCATTGAGTTTTATACCAAAAAACTTGGTGCGGAAGTGACCATGAAGATGCGTTTCAAGGACAGCCCAGAGCCGCCGCCATCGGGCTGTGCGCCGCCCAACCCGGAAAAAATCATGCACGCGCAAATCCAGATCGGGCAAACGGTCATCATGCTTTCCGACGGCCGGGCCACGGGAAACCCGAAGTTCGAAGGCTTTGCCTTGTCCCTCACCGTGGCCACGGAGGCTGACGCCGACCGCGCCTTCAATGCCCTGGCTGACGGTGGCCGGGTGGAAATGCCGCTGGCCAAAACCTTTTTCTCCGCGCGCTTTGGCATGGTCATGGACCGTTTCGGCGTGTTTTGGATGATCCTGGTGCGTCCGGCCTGATTTTTTTTAACCTTACAAATCTATTTTAACGAAAGGTACATTATGAGCGCATCCAAGAAAAAAACACCTGCCAGCATTGTCTGGTTTGAAATTCCTGCGGATGACACCACCCGCGCGAAGGCTTTTTACACCAAATTGTTTGGCTGGAAAATCTCCTCCATTCCCGGCATGCCCGATTATCTGCACATTGATACGGGCGGCCCCGACGCCTCGCCCGATGGCGGCATGATGACGCGGAAACATCCCGAGCAGGGCCCCGTCAATTACATCATTGTGCCCTCAGTGACCAAGGCCGCGGCCAAAGTCGTGAAACTGGGCGGCAAAATTTGCGTGCCCAAGATGGCGGTACCGCGCATGGGTTATTTCGTCGTTTGCACGGACACGGAAGGCAACCAGTTCGCCCTTTGGGAAAAGAGCGAAAAAGCAAAATAAATGTCCTGAACGGCAAAGCCCATTCGTCGTATCCCTGAACGGGCAACAAAAACAATCAACCATAGGAAAGTTATGACCAATAAAAATGCGTACATGTTGATCTTCCGCGGCAACGAATGGCACAAGGGCCTTTCACCCGAGGAAATGCAGGAAGTTTCCAGCCGTTGGATGGCGTGGTTCAAACGCCTGTCCGAAGAGGGCAGGGCGATTGCGGGCAATCCGCTCGAACCCAAGGGCAAGATTGTATCCGGTGCCGGTGGCCGGGTGGTGGACGGGCCGTTTGCCGAGTCCAAGGAAGCCATCGGCGGCTATTTCCTGCTCAAGGTGGACACCATGGACGAGGCCGTGGCCATCGCTCAGGAATGCCCTGGGCTGCCTCACGGTGCCAAAGTGGAGGTGCGCCCCGTCATGGATCATTGCCCCATGTCCGGCCAGGCCGTGCCAGAAGTGCAACTGGCGGAAGCGACTGCTTAAATCAAGCCAGCCATGAACCATTATCAGGGCGGTGTTCATCCGCCGCCCTGTGCTCAAACCGAAACACATTGAGAATATGAATTCCGCCTCCGCCGCATCGACGCCACGTGCGTTTGTGATTTCCCGTACCTTCGATGCCCCGCGCGATTTGGTGTGGCGCGCATGGACGGAGCGCGAGCGTTTTATGCAATGGTTCGGTCCCAAAGGTTGCACCGTGCCGACGGTGAACCTGGACCTTCGCCCCGGTGGCGTCTGCCACTTTTGCCTGCGCACGCCGGACGGGCATGAGATGTGGGGCAAATGGGTCTTTCGCGAAGTCGTGGCACCGGAGCGTTTGGTGCTGATCCATTCGTTTTCGGATGCTGCCGGCGGCGTGACGCGGCATCCCATGAGTTCCACGTGGCCGCTCGAAATGCTCTCGACCGTTACCTTTGTTGAGCAGGCGGGCAAAACGTTGCTGACCATCCAATGGCAGCCGTTGAACGCCAGTGACGTTGAACGCCAGACGTTTGACTCTTCACTCGACAGCATGAAGCAAGGCTGGACGGGCACGTTCGAACAACTCGCCGATTACCTGGTCAAGGCGTGAATATCTGAACTCGTTTAAACATGCAAAAAATTACTCCATTTTTGTGGTTCAATGACCAGGCCGAGGAGGCGGTCAAGTTTTACACGTCCATTTTCAAAAAATCGAAAATTGTCAAAGTTGCCCGTTACGGCGAGGCGGGTGAAGCAGCCACCGGCCGCCCCCGGGACTCGGTCATGACCATCGAGTTCGAATTGGAAGGCCAGCGGTTTGTGGCCCTCAACGGCGGGCCGCATTTTAAATTCACCGAAGCCATTTCATTGGTTGTGAACTGCCAGACACAGGCTGAGGTGGACAAATATTGCAAGCGGCTCGCTGCCCCCGGCAGCAAGCTGCAATGCGGCTGGCTCAAGGACAAATACGGTGTCTCCTGGCAAATTGTACCAACGATCTTAAGCGAGCTGTTGTGCGATCGGAACTCCGCCAAGGCCCAGCGCGTCATGCAGGCGCTGCTGCGCATGGGCAAACTCAATATCAAAAAACTGAAACAGGCATATAACGCCAAAAACTAACGCCAAAAATTAACCCGCTCAAACCATGAACGAAACCAAACCTAAATCTGCCACGCGTTTCTTGCCCGCCATTGCCCGTTTTATAATGGGCCTGGGCTTTCTGGTATTCGGCCTGAATGGATTTTTCCATTTCATTCCCCAACCCAAGGAAGCCATGCCTGACGGCGTGACGGCGCTCATGACAGGCTTCATGAAAAGTGGCTATATGATGCCCTTGATTTTCGGCACCCAGGCACTGGTTGGCTTGCTGTTGCTGATCAATCGATTCGTGCCGCTGGCGCTCGCGTTGATTGCGCCGGTGATTGTGAACATCATTGCGTTTCACCTCTTTCTGATGCCCTCAACCATCGCGCCGGGCATCGTTGTCTTGTTGCTCGAAATTTATCTCGCCTGGTCGTATCGCAAAGTTTACGCGCCCATGCTGGCCTGTTGCGTCAAGCCTGGTGCCGATTAAATTCAACCCCCAATAAATAAAATCCATGCTCCCGTATATTATCCTTGGCGTGGCGGTGGTTATCGTTTTGCTGGTCTTGTTCATTGCGTCGCGGTCGGAGGACTTTAGCGTCTCCCGTTCGCTGGCCATGGCAGCGCCGGCGGAAACGGTTTTTGAGCAGGTGAATACGTTGCGCCGCTGGGAGGCGTGGAATCCCTGGGCCAAATTAGATCCCAATACCAAGGTCACCTACGACGGCCCGCCTGCGGGCGTGGGTGCCAGTTATGCCTGGACCGGCAACGCCAAGGTGGGCGAAGGCCGCAATACCATTGTGGAAAGCAAACCCGCCGAACGGGTGCGCTTCCGGCTGGAATTTTTCAAGCCCATGAAGGCCGTGAACACGGCCGAATTCACCTTCCAGCCGCAAGGCGGCCAGACCCTGGTGACGTGGACGATGACCGGCAAAAAGAATTTTGTGGGTAAGGTGTTCCACCTCGTTGTAGATTGCGACAAGATGATGGGCGGCCAGTTTGAAAAAGGGCTGGCGGCCATGAAAGTTGTGGCAGAAACTGCCGGCGGCAAATAACCAGCAACCCAAAGGACCACCATGAGCAAAATCCGGGTACTCGTCGGCACCAAGAAAGGTGCGTTCATTCTTACTTCCGATGGCAAGCGTCAGGACTGGCAGGTCAGCGGTCCGCACTTTGCCGGCTGGGAGATATATCATGTCAAAGGTTCCGCCGTGGACCCCGACCGCATTTATGCGTCCCAATCCAGCGGCTGGTTCGGTCAAATCGTTCAACGCTCGGACGACGGCGGCAAGACGTGGAACACGCCGGGCAGCAGCCCCGAGGAATTGCAGGGGCCCGGTGGATTTCCCAAGGGCGAAAGCAACAAGTTTGCCTACGAAGGCGAGGCGGGTACGCATAAATGGTACGACGGCTCGCAGCATCCCTGGGAATTTAAGCGCGTCTGGCACATTGAACCATCGTTGACCGACCCGGATACCGCCTATGCCGGCGTGGAGGATGCCGCCATTTTTAAAACGGTGGATGGCGGCAAGACGTGGCAGGAATTGTCCGGTCTCCGCAAGGCCAAGGGCAATCTCTGGCAGCCCGGCGCCGGCGGCATGGCGGTGCATACCATTTTGTTGGACCCGAAAAATTCCAATCGCATTTACGTGGCCATTTCCGCCGGCGGGGCGTTTCGCACGGATGACGCTGGCAAAACGTGGAAGCCGATTAATCGCGGGCTGAAATCGCCTTTTGAATTGCCCGACCCGGATGCGGAGGTGGGCCATTGCGTGCATCGCATCGCGTTGCATCCGTCCCGCCCGGATGTTCTCTACATGCAAAAGCACTGGGACGTCATGCGCTCGGATAACGCCGGCGAACTTTGGACCGAGGTAAGCGATAATTTACCGACGGATTTTGGTTTTCCCATTGATGTGCATGCGCACGAGCCGGAAACCATTTACGTGGTGCCCATCAAGAGCGATTCCGAGCATTACCCGATTGACGGCAAGCTGCGCGTGTACCGCAGTAAAACCGGCGGCAACGACTGGGAACCGCTCACGCGCGGCCTCCCGCAAAAAGATTGCTACGTGAACGTCCTCCGCGATGCCATGGCGGTGGACCTGCTGGACCCCTGCGGCATTTATTTTGGCACCACCGGCGGGCAGGTTTATTGCTCGGCGGACGGCGGTGATTCCTGGAACGCCCTCGTGCACGATTTGCCCGGCGTATTGTCGGTAGAAGTACAAACCCTAAAATGATCCGCGTCGTACTGCCATTTCATCTGCGTAACCTCGCGCGCGTGGGCGAGGAAGTGGAACTGGAGCTGGCGGGGCCCGTTACTATTGGCGTGGTGCTGGACGCCTTGGAGACGCGTTATCCCGTGCTGCGCGGAACGATTCGCGATCACGACACGTTCAAGCGCCGGCCGTTCGTGCGCTTTTACGCATGCAAGGAAGATATGTCCCTGGAACCGCCGGACACGCCATTGCCGGAGCCCATTGTGAATGGCACGGAGCCGTTTTTAATTATTGGGGCCATGGCGGGTGGGTAGAGCTCGATGAGGCAAGATTTGTGAGGCTAGGTGTTTCGCTGTGGCGTTGAAGTTTCCGTGTCAACTTTCACCCCAAGACTTCGAAAGAAATTGTCGGGGTCACTCGGCCTTAACTTTAAAGTGTGGTCATGGCCATCTTTGTCGCGGTAAGTTAGCAGGAACCTGTCCATGCCTAAAAAACTTGTCCGCCTGACTGATAAAATGGCACTCAAAGGAATTACATGTTCAAGGTCGCAAGCGGGTGCAATCAACGAAAATGGAAACCAGGCTGTTACCAGCAGCAAATCGGGAGTCACGATTAGCCATAAGCAATTCCTCATGCCGCCAAGTTTGGTTAGGATATTTTTCTCGGAACAGCCTGAGGCGGACCGGTCTTGATAGACTACCTCTGACTTTTTTATAGGCGGCCGGTTATGTTGTGCGCGAATGAATGACCAGATTACATAACCGAAAAATGCGAGGCCGGTGACGTCTTGCAAATAGTGCAAAAATCTTTCTGATAATGGTGGCATATAAACAGGCTTATCACCTGGGGCCGTTAAACAAAACTGCAGCCAACTTTTTGGACCGCGACTTGTCCCAGGTCGCAGCACGTCGGCAGGCAGAGACGCTGGGTATGCCAAATACAACGGCCAATACACGCGCTGCGGATTGAGGACAATCCGCGCTCCAACCGTGAGATTTCGGCGATAACATGGCTACATGTTTTGTTGAAAGGCTATAAAGCAGCCATTAATTGCGCTGGCCCCGCTTTGGTCAATCCGCCTGCAAATCGTGAACGATATGGGCTGATCTGGTGACTTCGTCAGGGCGCACACCGAGTTGTTGCACCACAACGGTTCGAAATTGTTCCCAAACTTGTTTTTCATCAGGCGATTCGCCGCGTTTTCGCAAAGCCGCCAGGACATAATCGTAGAAATCACCTATAACCGCGAGCTTGGGCGCGACGTCGTCTGGAATTTGAATACCAAATTCAGCTTCAACGGCCATGACCAGTTCTACGGTGTCCAGTCCCATAAATCACCGGATTGGCAGCATTAATTAATGCTCGTTATATTGCTCGTTATCGTGGTCTCCATAGATGCACATGGCCAATTCAATGCCGCGTTCTCCGAGTGCAGTGAGTGACTGGGCGGAAAGCGACATGCCGCCCTCTTCACCGCTCAGCCATAGTCCGCAAAACAAATCAACGCGAAATCTTTTGATAATGCTTTGCCAAATTGAAAGGTCATTTGTCATCCGGCCCAATATCTCTTCAATCTGACTATTCATGTCCTCGGGCTCGCGGTCAGATATATCCAGTATCCACATGCCAGACCTGGCCACTCTTACGCCGCCAACTTTTGGCCCAATAATGTGCTTTCCTGTCTCCCCTTTGACATGAGCGCGAGACGGTGATGTGCCTAACAGCGCCGTGACCTCATCCGGGACAAGGTCATCGCCCATGAGGCGGAGTGTTACGGCCGATTGTCGAATCTGTGCCATCGTGAGAGGGTTTAACGGTCAAAGCTCAGGCTTTCGGGATATTCGCCCCTGCGCGTGTAAGGCTGATTTGTTTTGTAAGCGCGTCAATAAATGAATCAAGCTGAGCTGCGTTCTTGCCTGCACGTGCAATATCCAAAATAACAATGCCGCCATCATTCTTGAAGCGAACAAACTCTACCTTACGGAAAGTGGCCAGCATGAGAATTACTCCACCCAAGCCGATGCAAACCAGCAAACCAGGGGCAAAAGTGGCAAAACTCATCCGAAATGCGCTAATAAGAACAGAACTGGCGACGAAGGAAATGACAGTCAGCCATAAACCAGCCGTGAAACTGGAGTTGCGAAGCCAGAGTCTGTCAGGAGGCGGCACAAGGCTCGCCAAGGGTATGGTCGTTTCAAACTCTGACGTAAGCGATTGTTTGCCCCGAATTGAAATCTTGTCTGGAAGCAGTGTGAAAGTACGGCTGCCCTCGAACCGAACTTCAGAATACGTTGCTATGGGTTCCATTGTGTCGATTGTTCTTATGCCTCCCAAACTGAGCCACCTCGCAGGAAAAGGCAACCACATCCTGGCGCCTTGCGTGAACCCGGGGACGTCCAAGGCGCTGGCTCCCGCGACTTGCCAGGCCACAACGGATTTTTACTGTTTGACTGCTTTGGCATACTGGGCGCCACAAATAATAAGGGCTACGCCAAGACCACCGCAAAACAAGGGTAAAAACATGTCTTGATGAAACGCAATAAAAGCACCAAGCCCAGACAAAACAAACAAAACGCCGCATAAATAGCAACAGAAGGCGCTTGCTTTTGCTGACAGCGTGCCCCGTCTAATGACCAGCTCTGCCGCTTTATCATCTCTTGCCAAAGCTGCGGAACAAGCGTCAGAGCAGGCGGTACGCTGGCCGCTGCCTGACCTGGTACAAGACGGGCACAGCGCCTTGCCACAATAAGGGCAAACCGCAGTCGCTTCAGAATTGTGGGTGGCGCATTTCATAGTGATAATCGAGTGGTCTAACCGGCCAAATCCGAGCCGCCTGGTCGCGGTTTAGTTTACTTTGCGTCAAAGACGAAAGCATAGTCCTCGGCTGTTACGCGCACGCCTGCAGCCTCTGCGAGACGTTTCGTCGCCTCTTCCACTGTCACGTTTTTAAGGTTGAGGGTGATCTTTGGATTAGCCACCGGCGTCGTGGCTGGCTCGTTGATCAAAAAGTTGATACCTTTATTTGCGGGAGATGGATAATTCTGCTTGATGGTGGCAGATAGTTGCCGAACTGCTTCTGACAACGTAACACCGTCCACCTTGAACTCCGGCAGCACCATGCTCCTGGCTCTGGTGGCTATGGCTGGGGGTAGCGCTTTCACGATGGGATTTGTACTGATGGGAGCGGAGTAAAGCGGACTGCTGGCAACTAATGCCATCGCGAAGACGAATACTGATAGTTTGATTGAGCGGTTGAGTTTCATAGTTTGTGCCGTGGTATGACTGGAATGTGTCCCTTGGAGCATTTTCAAAAAAACTGTCGCCGTTTGGTGGGCGGGAGCAGGCAGCGGTCTTTTTGAAGCTGGGCTTCGTTTTCGCTCAGTTACAGGGTTCCTTGAACCTGCGCCTTCGCTCAGCCTCGCCCGGCTTTAAAAATCCTCGCTCCAAACCGACTCCAGTTTTTCTTCAAGCGCTCCAACACCCAAAAATTGAACCACGCCGCCCAAAAAGGCAACCATAAGTTGTGGGCTCTACGGGAAGTTGTGTGGTGCCGTGTGCAAGAATCCCCAGCGCCGTTAGGCGCGACATATTTGTAGCTACGCGCCTCTTTCAAATAAATCCGAGCCCCAGCGGGGCGACATATCTTAACCGAGCCTGAGCCCCACACCGACATAACCAATATATAATTGGCAGCGGCACCTTGCCGCCCGCTCCTACGGAGTTCGCACAAGGCATTGCCAATTTACAATTTTTTTTGAAATGGGGATTTGCCTTGTGGTTTGCCACCCTGCACCAAGGATTGGCGGCCCAGGCCATTTTTTAATGGGATTTACCATCCAAAATTCCAGAAATCTAGGATCTCCGATTGCCCAGCCTGATCTCGAACTAAAATTTGTAGTTCATGCGGACTGATCGCTCCATCCTTACTCTCAAGAACGAATGAATATTTGGTGCATGGCTTGCCATTTAATTCAACATCTCTCTCAACACGAATCAGTCTTCCTACGCGCAAGGCATGACCAAGTCGCTGGGAGTTTTCCCACATTGTGATGCAGTCGTTGGCTCTCGTCCCAGGTTTGGCCAAACTACGCAAAGTGTCCCAATCTCCGTTGTCAATCGCGTTAGTCACCACTGCACACGGGTTACTGTGGTCCAAGGGCAGGCTCTTGGGTGCGATAGTTCGATTAGATGAACATGACACGGTGAGTATTACAGCGAAGAGCCAAGGCATTCTGTGTGTTAACCATTTCATACGTGTGCCATTCTACTTAACGGCCAAAAGCTGCTCCACGCTGCCCAAAAACGCAACCCTAACCTGACGTCTCGCACGGTGTTAGGCATCGTGGTTTGTGCTTGGGAAAGTAATATGGGGTGCGAGCTTCGCCTGAAGTTCATCAATCAGTTCCGGCTGCATAAAATCGTACTCATCCGGAATATGAAGACAAATCACGTGCTTGCCTTGCATGGCTTCTGGAAACTTCCGCCGAAGCCGGTTCAGGTGGGATTTTTCCATGCAAAAAATCAGGTCGGCCCAGCCAAGATGCCCCTCGGTGACAACAATGCGCGCACCAGGCTGGGTGCCTGCCGAACGCACCTGATACAACGAAAAGCCGTCAAACAACCGCTCGGCGGTGAGGCTTCGAAGTTTGTTCCGGCTACAGACAAACAACAATTTCTGGACTGGTTCTTCCATCATCACATAAGCGCGTTACACCGAACGTTTCCAAGCTGGGCCACATCGCTCGAAAAGGCAACCCTAAGGTGCGCACTTTACGGGAAGCTTGGGGTTACCGTGTGCAAGAATCCCCAGCGTCGTTAGGCGCGACCTATTTTAGCGGAGTCAATGGCTGGTGTCGCGCCTCGGCCAGGCCGGGAGATGGTCTGGGACTCATGGGATTTCTTCCTCGAACGGGAATGGGAGGGCCATGGGCAAGGAGCCACAAAATTATACAATTTGCGTCCGTTTGGCTGATCAAACGGCGTGATACTGTTCCGCATTGATTTTTAGGCGGTTTTTTGCTGTTGTATGCGACGCCATTTATGACTTTAAACCCTAATCCAAATCGCCAGCGCAAATTGCTGGTTGCCAACCGCAGTGAGATTGCCATCCGCGTGTTTCGCGCGGCGACCGAACTCGGGTTGCGCACCGTGGCGATTTACGCGGCTGAAGACCGCCTGGCCATTCACCGGTTCAAGGCTGATGAAGCTTACGTGGTGGGCGAGGGCAAAGGGCCCGTGGGCGCGTACCTGGACATCCCGAGCATCGTGGCGTTGGCCAAGGAAAAGGGCGTGGATTTCATTCACCCCGGCTACGGCTTTTTGTCCGAGAACGCCGAGTTCGCACAGGCTTGCGCGGAAGCCGGTATCACGTTCGTTGGCCCACGCGTGGATTTGCTGCGCATGATGGGCGATAAAACGGCCGCGCGTGCGCTGGCGCAAAAAGTCGGCGTGCCGGTGTTGCCGGGCACGGAAGACGCCATTTCGGATCGTACCGAGGCGTTGAAGGTGGCCAAGCAGATTGGTTTTCCGCTCATCATCAAGGCGGCGTTCGGCGGCGGCGGGCGTGGCATGCGCGTGGTGACCAAGCCGGGCGACCTCTCGGCCTTGCTGGACGAGGCGCAGGGCGAGGCGGGCCGCGCGTTTGGCAATCCAGCGGTATTTTTGGAGCGTTACATTCCACGCGCAAAGCACATTGAAGTGCAGATTTTGGGCGATAAACACGGACGCGTGGTGCATATGCATGAGCGCGATTGCTCGGTGCAGCGCCGGCACCAGAAGGTGATTGAAATTGCGCCGAGCGTGGACATCGACCGGCGCGTGCGCACGGAATTGTGCGAGGCGGCGGTGCGGTTGTGTCATGAAATCAAATATGACAACGCCGGTACGGTGGAATTTCTTTACGACCTGGACACGCAGGAATGGTTCTTCATCGAGATGAACCCGCGCATCCAGGTGGAGCACACGGTCACGGAAGTCATCACGGGGCTGGACCTGGTGCGCTCGCAAATTTTGATCGCCGATGGCAAGGCGATGCACAGCCCGGAGGTGGGCATTCCCGAACAGGAAGACATGCCGCGCAACGGTTACGCGGTGCAATGCCGTATCACAACGGAAGACCCGGAGAATAAATTCCAGCCGGATTACGGCCGCATTTTGACGTATCGCTCGGCAGGCGGTTTCGGTGTGCGTCTGGATGGCGGCATGGGTTACGGCGGCGCGGTGGTGACGCCGTTTTACGATTCGCTGCTGGTGAAGCTGACGGTGTCCGCGCAGACCTTTGACGCGGCGTTGCAGCGCATGGACCGTGCATTGCGCGAGTTCCGTATTCGCGGTGTGAAGACGAATATTCCATTTCTGGAAAACGTCATTCACAACGATATTTTCAAAAGGGGCCTGGCCACGACCACGTTGATTGACACCACGCCGGAGTTGTTCCAGTTCAAGGCACGCCGCGACCGCGCCACGAAGATGTTGCGGTATCTCGGCGACATCACCGTGAATGGTCATCCGCTGGTGAAAGGTTATTTGCCCAAGGAATCATTGACGGCAGCGCGCGTGCCGGTCAGCGACCGCAAGCAAACGCCGCTGGCGGGCACGCGGCAGTTGTTGCTGGAACTGGGGCCGAAGAAATTTGCCGAATGGACGCTGAAGCAGAAGCAATTGCTGGTGACGGACACGACGCTGCGCGACGCACATCAATCGCTCTTCGCCACGCGCCTGCGCACGTATGACATGCTGGCGGCGGCAGATGCCGTGGCGCGTCGCACGCCGAATTTGTTCAGCCTGGAAATGTGGGGCGGGGCGACATTTGACACGGCGCTGCGCTTTCTGCACGAGGACCCGTGGCAACGGCTGCGGCTATTGCGCGAGCGCATCCCGAACATTTGTTTCCAAATGCTCTTTCGCGGTTCGAATGCGGTGGGCTATTCCAATTATCCGGACAACGCCGTGGCAGGCTTCGTGAAGCACGCGGCCGAGGCGGGCATGGATATTTTTCGCGTATTTGATTCGCTCAATTACCTCCCGAATTTGAAGGTGGCGATGGAGGCGGTGAATGAAACACACGCGATTTGTGAAGGCGCGATTTGTTACACGGGCAATATTTTAGACCCGGCGCGCGATAAATATTCGCTAAAATATTACGTGAAGCTGGCGAAGGAACTGGAAAAGATGGGCGCACATTTCCTGGCCATCAAGGACATGGCGGGTTTGTGCAAGCCGGCGGCGGCGAGCAAGCTGGTGAAGGCGTTGAAGGAAGAAATCGGCATCCCGGTGCATTTCCACACGCACGACACGAGCGGCATCGCGGCGGCATCGGTGTTGAGCGCGGCGGAGGCGGGCGTGGATGTGGCGGACCTGGCCATCGCTTCGATGTCCGGTTCCACGAGCCAGCCGAATTTGAATTCCATCGTGGCAGCGCTGCAATTTACCAAGCGCGACACGGGCT
>Ga0265327_10000214_pt1 | contig 120181 bp, 108 predicted proteins | sample 41621metaG_FD_202089 | JGI IMG/M metagenome (GOLD analysis project Ga0265327, IMG submission 202089) | Rhizosphere microbial communities from Carex aquatilis grown in University of Washington, Seatle, WA, United States - 4-16-21 metaG | ecosystem: Host-associated > Plants > Roots >... | reverse complement strand
CAGCGACGAGGATGTGATCTTTCGCATCGCCGCCACGCGCACCAGCAAGCAGAAAAACTTTGGGGCCGGCGAGCGTCAATTGTTACAGCAATTATCGCCGCATCTACAGCGCGCCGCCGACCTGCGCAGTCGCATCAACGCCAAGGATGCGCTGGCGAATACGGCCTTTGAGCTCGCCGGCAAATTAGCGATCGGCTGCATCGTGCTGAATCCGCTGCGGCAGATTATCGCGATCAACGGGCCCGCGAATTTTTTTATCGAGCATACCGATGGTCTGCGTATCGACAATAATCAATTGCAGATCGGTGCCGGCGAAAATTTTGAAATGCTGAATCAGGCGATCGAACAGGCGCTTAATGCGCACGCCCAAAACAACAGCATGCAATCGGCGCTGTCGTTGAGCTGGCCGCATGCGGCGGATAAGTTTGCCGAGTTGATCGTCAAGCCGCTGTTTTGCGCCAATGTCTTCAATCGCGCGATGCAGCCGGCGGCAATCATTTTATTGCAGGATATCGCCGTGGCGGCTAACGAATCCGAAGAGCTGCTACTGCGCGAAAAATTCGGCCTCAGTAAAAGCGAAGCGGTGCTCGGCGTATTGCTGGCGCGCGGTCACACCCTGAACGAGGCTGCGGAGATTCGCGGCGTTTCGCTCAACACCATCAAAACGCATTTGCGCTCGATGTACGAAAAGCTCGGCCTGCACCGGCGCTCGCAATTGATTGCATTATTGGCGAAGAATACGAATAAATTACTTTAGGTGTTAGGTGTCAATTAAAGAATATTCGATGGCAACGAGCTTGACCGCTCGACGACCGAATGCTCTTTTCAAAACACCGGAAGCACACTGGTTTATATCGCGTGCTCCCAGAGAGCGATAACATGGAAAGAAGCTAACGGGAAAGCGGCAGCATATCGATCAGCACCAAGAAGTTTTGAAAAGAGTATCGGTCGGCGGGCACAGCGCCATGCGTTAGGTATGGCTTGTTAATCGTGGCGGCAGAGAGTTGCTGCGATGAGGGAGTTACTGCGATGGTAGAGAAAAATAATAATTCGGCAGGTCGTTGTCCGGGGCCATCGACGCAAGATATTCAGGCCGCGGATACGCATCCCGCGCCGCCGTTGCTGCGCGAAAGTTCCACGACATCATTGGGCAGCGCCGATCTGTCGATCGATGCCTATACCAGCTACGCGTTTCACCGCCGCGAAGTCGACAAGGTGTGGCGGCGCTGCTGGCAGATGGCGGGGCGCGAGGACACTGTGCGCGAGGTCGGCAGTTATCTGGTTTACGATATCGTCGACGACTCGGTCATCGTCGTGCGTGGCGCCGATGGCAAGCTGCGCGCCTTTATCAATAGTTGCCTGCATCGCGGCACGCGTCTATGCCAATCGGAGGATGAAGTACGGGGCGAGACGCACGCTAAGTTGCAGCAGATTCGTTGTCCTTTTCATGGCTTTAGCTGGGCGCTCGACGGCGCGTTGAAAACGCTGCCGTGCGCCTGGGATTTTCCGCATATCGATGCGGCGACATTTAATCTGCCGGAAATTAAAGTCGATTGCTGGGACGGTTTTGTATTCGTGAATTTTGCCGAGCACACGCCGAGTTTGCAGGTATCTACTTTGCAGGTACCTACTTTGCAGGAGTATCTCGGCGATCTGCCGCAGCATTTTGCGCGCTGGCCGCTGCAGCGACGCTATACCGCCGCGCACGTTGCCAAGCGGCTGCATTGCAATTGGAAAGTGGTGATCGAGGCTTTTGTCGAAACGTACCATGTCAGCGGCGTGCATCCGCAATCGCTGCCGTTTTTAGGCGATATCAATTCGCAGTACGACGTCTGGCCGGAACAGCCGCATTATTCGCGCATGATCAACCCCTCCGGCGTGGCCAGTCCGCATCTCGCTAACTCATCGCCGCAGCGGCTGCTCGATGCGGCGGCCGAATTCGGTCTCTGTCCGCCACATGTTTTGCAGTCGGACGAAACCGCGCGCGGTTTTATTGTCGATAATCTGCGGCGCGTTAATGAGGAGAGGCTTGGTATCGATTTATCCGCGTTCAGCGATGCGGAAGTGCTGGATGTGATTCAATATTATGTGTTTCCGAATTTGATGCCGTTCGGCGGCTTTAGCTCACCGCTGGTGTATCGCGTGCGCCCCGATGGCGATGATCCGCAACATGCCTATTTTGAAGTGTGGCTGTTGCTGCCCTTTCCTCAAGGCGAAGTGGCGGAGGGCGGCACGCCACCTCCGGCCGCGCCGCTGCGCGTATTGGCCGAACACGAAAATTTTGCCGATGTCGAGGCGCTAAGTTATTTCGGCCCGATTCTCGATCAGGATGCGGCATTGATGCCGCGCCTGCAGCGTGGTTTGCGCAGCAGCGCGAAGGGCAGCGTGACGCTGGCGAATTATCAGGAGATTCGCATTCGTCAGATGAGGCAAACATTGGCCCGCTATATGAGTGTTTAAACACTCATATAGCGGGTCAATGTTTAGTAGTTAGTAGTTAGTAGTTAGTAGTTAGTAGTTAGTAGTTAGTAGTTGGGTGTTAGTAGTTAGCTGGAAAAAGAAAGAGCAGCCTAAGCCGCTCTTTAAACTAACTACTAATACCTAACTATCAACTACTGTACGTCATGCGTTAGCGCATGACGTACTCATGTCTCTCCTTCAATACCGCCGGTACGTCTTTGACGTCGACGTAGAACTGTTGATACCACTGTCGCAATTTATGGATCGGGCCGTCGCCGTCGCATAGAATCGGATTGTCGACGCGCACTTTGTTGTGCCAAATGGCCACGTCCTGTTTGAATGCAACGCTGGAAAGATGGCTGTAGGTGGCGATCATTTCGGCGTTTTGCTCGGGCGTCAGCTTAGGATTTTTCTTGATCATCACGCCGAAGCGCAAATCGAAATTTTCGGTATCGATCGGTACATGGCTCACTAACAGGCGCGCTTCGACGTCGACGCCGCCGGTGGCGCCGGTCATATAGGTCACCATGTAGGCGGGGCCGTAGTAGGTCGCCGTGCTGGTCAGGCCTTCTTCGCCCGAATCCGATAAGGTATCCGACGAACCGGTTTGCACCTGCTCATAAATATGGCGATCGGAAATATTTTTAAAGGTATCGATATGGTTGGCGTGCACCGGCGAGAAATGACCAAGGTCGGCCATATTGTCGACCAGCTCGCGGCAGTTGGTGTGAATCGTAAACATCTCGATGGTCCACGGCGACCATTCCTCGCTGAAGCAGGCGTCGATACGCGGCGGCCGTTGCTCTTCGATCGGCGGATTGCCTTCGGGATCGTTCCAGACAAACAATAAATTGTTTTCTTCCAGGGTCGGCCACGATTTGATGACGGCCTTCGGCGGAATACGTTTGGCGTACGGGATTTCGTCGCAGACGCCATCGGCGCCCCAGCGCCAGGCATGGAACGGGCAGCGCAGCGAATTGCCCTCGACGCAGCCCAGCGTCAGATCGGCGCCCATATGCGGGCAGTAGCCATCGAGAATATGCACCTGACCGTCGCTGCCGCGATAGGCCGCCAGTTTGGTGCCGAAATAGTTGAGTGCCACCGGCGTCGACGTGTAGTCGCTGGCCAGACCGAGACAATGCCAGCCGCGCGCATAACGCTCCGGCAGCACTGCCGCTTCAATTTTTGCTATCGAGAGATTTGCCATATAACACCTCTATACTGCCCGATCCCGTACAGCTCGGGCTTCTTTATCGTCGCGTGTGCAAGCGCCGTTTGCAGCGAGTATAGGCTCAGGCTGTCGCGATTGGCTCGTCCAAAAGTATGATGTAGACAACGCCGATAGCGAATAGCGTGGGCGCTCGCCGCCGCGATGACATTTTTTCCTTTTTAGCGATCAGCCGGGACAGAACTCATTAATAGGACCGAACTCATTAATAGGATCGAATTATGAATGCAATACTCGAGCAGGAATTACAAGAGCTAGTCGATAAACAAAAAATTCTCGATTTGGTGCATGCCTACTGCAATGCGGCCGATCGTCACGATCACGAAAAAATGCGCACGCTATACCATCCCGATGCGATCGACGATCACGGCTCGTTCGCCAAGGGGCTGGCCATGGAATTTATCGAAAAGCTGCCGGAGATTCAGGCACCGATGGAAATTCTGCAGCACCATATCACCACCGTGAATATCAAAATCGACGGCGATTACGCCGAAGGCGAGATCTATGTGCTGGCGTTTCATAAAGTGCGCCTGGAAAACGGCAGCTGCGATCTGCTGATCGGCGGCCGCTACTTCGATAAATACGAGAAGCGCGACGGCGTATGGAAATACGCTTACCACGCCATCGTCGCCGACTGGGCCAACTACCACAATCCATCGATCGTCGATCTCGAGCATCCGATGCTGCAGGGCTCTTATTTCGGCAAGCCCGGCAAGATCGATCCGTCGTACGAATTTTTCTCGCTATTGAAGTGGGGCGAGCGCTAATGCTTGAATAGGGGCACTGGCCCGACTTTGCTGCTCCTATATTTTGCCGGTCGATACTTTGCCGGTTCGATACTTTGCTGGTTCTATGATTTTTAAAATCCCGTAGCGGCCGGCGCACGCAAATTGTAATAGGTAGCGCCGTCGCTATTTGCCCGCTTTAAAGGGCCACCTTAAGGAGTCACGATGTATAGCCTGCTGTACGCGCCCACGCCAAATGGTCACAAAATAACGCTGATGCTGGAAGTCCTGGCGGCGGATTATCGAATCATCCCGATCAACATTATGAAAGGCGATCAATTTCTGCCGAGCTTTTTGCGTATCTCGCCGAACAATCGCATGCCGGCGCTGATCGATCACGAGACCGGTATCGCGGTGTTCGAGTCCGGCGCGATTCTCACTTATCTCGCGGAAAAGCATCAGCGCTTTTTGCCTGCCAGCGGTGCCGAGCGCTATGCGGTACTGCAATGGTTATTCTGGCAGATGGGCGGGCTCGGGCCGATGGCCGGGCAGGCCAACCACTTCAACAAATTCGCACCGGAAGTGGTGCCGTACGCGATCAAGCGTTATACCGAGGAAACCGCGCGGCTCTATGGCGTGCTCGATCGCCAGTTACAGGGCCAGGATTATGTGACCGGTACCTATTCGATCGCGGACATGGCGATTTTTCCATGGATTCAGTTGCACGAAATGCAGCAGCAGGATTTGAATTTATTTCCGAATATTCGCCGTTATCTGGCCACCATGGAGGCGCGCCCGGATGTGGTGCGCGCATTGGCGAAGGCGGCGGAGTTCGATTGGAGCAGCAGTTTTACCGACGAACAGCTCGGTAAAGTTATTGCGCAGGGCGGGGCGGCTGGCGAATAATACCGAGAGCAGTGTTTTCTCGATGCTTAGATAACTATTGAAATGATAAAGTGGCTGAGTAGCGTAATTTTATCGCTGGGCGCGGGCATCGCCTTGGCAGACAACGGCGTAACACTCGGCAAGGTGGTGCAGTTTTCCGCCAATCAAAGTAAATATGTTTTTCAATTCGAGCAAAGCGCCGGCGACAAGGATGCGATGCCCGGCTGCCGACAGTTGCAGATCGAGGTCGATTACGCGCCGGTATCGCAGTATTGGCGATCGTTTAGAAATGCCAATTATCCCACTAAGGCGCAGACCAAGGCCGCGATAAATTTTCTCAAAAAATCCCTGCGCGAGCGTCGCGAAATTTATTTCAGCAGTGTCGGCAACGGCCTTGCTCCCAAGGCGGCGCAATGCGCTTTTGTCAGCCGAGCACTGGCGCTCGAGTACTGGGGCGAGAAGGAGCTGGTTGTTTCGTATTATGGGAAGGAATAGACACGCTAACTCACTGCGCGAGCTTACCATCGGCAAGCTGTTCATCGAAAAAGACGGCAAGCACTTGGCGGTTATTGCTGGTTAATAGTTTATTGCTGGTTAATAGTTAGTAGGGCTTGCCGAGATAGAAATAAAACGCGTTGTTGCCGTCGACGGCGTGTCCGTAGCCGAGATAGGCCGGTCCTATCGGTGTGTCCGAGCCGACGAACAGACTGAAGGATTTCAACACATCCTCGGAATTGCCCGACACCAATGGCTTGCCGACCTTGCCGGCCTCCAGCGAAAAACCGCCGTAAGCGCCATCCAACAAAGTACCTTTCATGATGCGCTGGTAATAGACTACGCGGCCAAATTTCAGATTTTCACCGAGCAACTGACCGGTCGCATAGCCCGATTGTTGCAGAAAGCCGCCCCACTGAAATTGGTCGTAGCGCGGCAGCGGGTCGTTGCCGATTTTGTCGCCCGCCTTGGCGCCAATATTGAAGGTGTGCTCGCCGAATGAGATAACGTAGCTACCGTCGAAGTCCCATTTTTTATACGCGTCTTCGGCACCGAGGCTGGTGCTGGAGTCGTAGATTTTCAATCCGCCGCGCCAGCCGGCGCGGGGGAAACTCGCATTATCCAGTTGGTCGAAGATCAGCCGCAGCGTATAAGCGCCTTGCTTGATGGAGGAATCTCCAGGCGACAATGTTTCCGGGCCGGTATCCAGCTTCGGCTTGAGCACTCCGTACACCACGCCGAGTCGCAGCTCCCCATAGCGATAGAACTGGGAACCAATATCCAGGCCGAGCAGACTATTGTTCATGTCATAGCTGGCGATATGGTTGTTGTCGCGGTAGAGATCGGTCGAGCGGCGTTCGTAACTCGCATTCGGCGCGATGAAGAAATAGTTGCGCGCCTCGAGCGGCTGATAGAACTCGGTCGCGATGCGCGTGGTGCGCCCGAATTGAATATCGTTGCGCCACTCGGCGCCCAGCGAGTTGAGCCAGGTTTGCCGATAGCTCGCGAGTAAATTGAAATAGGCGTCGCCGGTGAAGTCGCTCGACAGTCCCAGGCCAAAACGCAGATAGTCGGGTCCCCACGATTTTTCGACCGCTTCGACGGCCAGCACGCGCCGATTCGGCTCCTCGAGATAACGGTAGTTCACATGCTCGAAATCGCCGGTGCCATATATGCGTCGCATATCGGCGTCGAGCGTTTTCTGGTCGACCGGTTCGCCGACCTTGGTCTCCATGACGGCCTGTGCAGCGATCGGATTTACCCGATGTAGATTTACAAAGCGAATTTCGTCGATCGATGGGTTATCGGGCATAGCGATCGCCTGCTGGCGTTGGCGTACGGCCGCGTATTGCTCTGGCGGAATCGATAAGGCTTTGAGCCGGTCGGCCATCCTGCGCGCGGCCGTCTCGCCGAGCGGGGCAATCTGCGGCAATCTATCAAAGTCGCCGGTTGTGTAATCGCCCAAATCGGAGGCGTCGATCAAAATATCGTTAGGGGTCAATGTGGCGAGCGATTCCTGCACATTCTGCTCGGTCAGAATGCTAAGCATCTGCGCGGACACGCCGAGAATGCCGGTGATCTGCTCGCGCTTCAGCAGCGGCGTGCCGACGTTGACCGCAATAATGATATCGGCGCCCATGGCGCGGGCGGTTTGCACCGGCAGATTGCTGGTAAGCATGCCGTCCACCAATAACATGTCGTCGAGCACCGCCGGCGCCACCGCGCCCGGCACCGACATACTGGCGCGCATGACTTGGGCGAGTTCGCCCTCGCTGAATATCACCGCCTTGCCGGTGACCAGATTGGTCGCCACGGCGCGATAGGGAATCGGTAAATCGTCGAATTTGAAATAGCCTTTTGCCTTGCTCAGTCGACGTAGCACCGTTTCGAGCTGCACGCCCGATACCAAGCCCTTGCCGGCTTTCAGTTGGCCATCGTCGATCCCAAATTCCGGGCCGAACAGAATCGAGTTGTCGTCCTGCTTGCGGCGCATCGTTAATTCTTCGCGCGGCGGCTTTTCCCTGAATAGCAATTGCGTCGAAATAGAGCCGATGATTTCATTCATTTCCGGCACCGTCGTGCCCGTTGCATACGCGGCGCCGACCAGCGAGCCCATACTAGTGCCGACTATACAATCGATAGGTACTCGGTACTCTTCGAGCACTTTAATCACGCCGACATGCGCCGCGCCGCGCGCACCGCCACCCGATAACACCAGACAAATTTTCGGCCGCCGCAGCGAATCGGCCGCCTGGGGTTGAGGCTCGGCCGCCGCGGCGCGCGGCGCACAAATCAACAGCAGAGCGGCGGTATTCAGCGCCAGCGCGATCGAGCGAAGGATGGGTTTATCGAAGGGGTCGGAATTCATATTCGCATCTGCGAATCCGCTGACATAACCAGCGATGAGCGCGGCGATCGCCGATCCGCAAAATTTGGTATCGTTGCTTGCATGGGGGCGGCCGCTCTCGCTGTAATGGCTATGCGCATGAACATCGATAAAAGCGCTGCGCCGGTTCAACCCGCGCGCACTTAAAAAGACTTGCTCCTTTATCGAGCATAAAGAGTGCGCCATTTGGCTGGCAATTGGACCTTGGTCCCATAGGGAGCGTCGCGTATGGAAAAGCCGTACGGAAATCTGCATGCGGTAGTCGGTGAGAAGAGCTCGTACTGACGGAAAAAACTATTGGTGAATACGCGCCATACTCTGACGTATTGCGGAAGAGTGGTACGACGGCCAGCTCATGTAATACAAGAACCATACAACTTCGATACGGAGGGCTTACAGTGCCGCAACTGCTGATTTTTATCCCATTTGTCGGGATGTTCCTACTCACGCTGTCGGTATTTATTTACATGTTTTATCTGCGCATCGGTGTCATTCGCTCGACGGGCATCGAACCCAGGACGCGCGCGGATCTGGAGAAATATCCGCCGCGCGCGGTGAATTCGTCCAACAACTTCCAAAACCTGTTTGAGCTGCCGGTGATTTTCTACGCCTGCGTGCTCTCGTTACATGTCTTGAATCAGAGCGATTATCTGCATGTTTTTTGTGCGTTCGGGTTCTGGATATTTCGCATCGCGCATAGCGCGATCCATTGTACTTACAACCACATCATGCAGCGTTTTGTTGTGTATGCGATCGCCAGCCTGTTTTTATGGATTATGGTTATTCGTCTTGCATTCAGTATTTTGCGGAATGTCGCGGTCTGATGCGGTGCGCGGTGGGCAAATCGAGTAGGGAAATTATCCCGAACCGCGGCAGGCGGGCAGGCAATCAGCAAAATTTTCTCTATAATAGCGACTGGCAGCGCTCGGCGTTGCCAATTTTTTGGCCGCTCTCTTTCCGCTGGGCAATGAAGTAACGATGACAATGACCGATGACGATAATGGCATGGCGACCGACAGTAATGTTTATAGAGCGCTGTTGGAGTCCACCAAAGCGATTCCGTGGAAAATCGACTGGCAGACCAAGAAATTCACTTATATCGGGCCGCAGATAGAAAACCTACTGGGCTGGACGCCATCGAGTTGGGTCAGCGTCGAGGATTGGGCGGAGCGCATGCATCCGCACGATCGCGCCTCGGTGGTCGAGTTTTGCGTGTCGCAATCGCAGGCCGGCGTCGATCACGAGGCGGATTATCGCGCGCTCACCAAGGAGGGTCGCTATGTCTGGATTCGCGACGTGGTGCATGTGGTGCGCAAGGATGGAGAGGTCGAAGCGCTGATCGGCTTTATGTTCGATATCACCGAGCGCAAACTCAACGAAGAAAAATTACTGCATCTGCAGAAGGAACTCGAAGAATTATCGTTCAAGGACGGCTTGACCGATATCGCCAATCGCCGCATGTTCGATTCGATTCTGGATATCGAGTGGGCCAGCGCGCGGCGCAATCGGCAACCGCTGTCGCTGATCATTCTGGATATCGATTATTTCAAGCAGTACAACGATCACTATGGGCACGTTAAAGGCGACGAATGTTTAAGGCAGGTTGCGCAAGTGCTGAATTCGGCCGCGATGCGCCCGCGGGATTTTTTCGCCCGCTTCGGCGGCGAGGAGTTTGTGATCATCCTGCCGGAAACCGACGGGCCGGCGGCGGAAAAGCTGGCCGAGAAATGCCGTAATTTGATTCTGAAGCAGCAACTGCCGCACGAGCAATCAAAAGTGGAAAAAGTGCTGACTATTAGTTTAGGCGTCGGTACGACTTTGCCGTCGCACGATGCCGAGCCGATAGATTTCATCGAAAAAGTGGATCGCCTGCTATACAAGGCGAAACAAAAGGGCCGCAACTGCGCCGAGTGCGGTTGATCGATCGCATTCCGCGTTATCGCCGCCCATCGTTTCAACTTATCGTGGCAAATGAGGATAGAAAAACTCATCCCTGCCGGTTATTTTTTTGCCGCCAATACGACGAACTTCGGATGCGCGGCAATCTGCCGGCAATTGCCGAAAATTCGCTTGAGCTTTAGCGGATAATCCAAATGCCGATTGCCGACAATCCAGAATTCGCCGCCACTGCGTAAATGATTTTTGCTCTGCGTAAACATGCGCCAGGCGATTTGATCGCCGGTGACATGGTTTTGATGGAAGGGCGGATTGCAGAGAATCAGATCGAATGGATCGCCGCAATAGTGGCTCAGACAATCGTCGAAATAGTAGTTTGCCTGCGGCGCCAATGTCGCACCGATGTTGCGTCGATAGTTGTCGGCGGCGGCAGTTACGGCTTGATACGACTCATCGAAAAAACTGATTTCCGACATCGGCTGTAGACGTTTGGCGATAATGCCCAGCACGCCATTACCGCAGCCCAGATCGGCGATGGATCGCGCAGTCGGTAACTTGTCGAACTGCTCGATAAAAAAGCGCGCGCCGATATCGAGTTTGTCGCGCGCGAATACATTGACACCGGCGCCGAGCTGTAACGCGTATTCGGGAATATCCAGCATCTTCACCGTCGGTGACGTCGCCGCAGGCAGGTCCGGCTGCGGTGTTATTTTAAAGAGCCGGGCTTTTTTCTGCGCGTGCAGAATATCGACGCGCCCGAGCTGGCGAAAAATATCGACGGCTTGCTCCGGCAGATGCTTGATCATGCCGCCGGCCAGTATCAATGTGCTCTGATCGACGACCGACAGCAGTTGCGCTGCCTGTTGCTGAAATAACGCCAGTGTTTTAGGGATGCGCCACAGTACTACCCGATATTTTACCCCCCGATATTTTTGCGCGGTGTCGCGATCGAGAGCCGGCGGCTGGGTCGCCGGGATTAAAACGACATTGTTAGCGAGATGATTGTCTAAATAGTTAGTGGCGAGTGCCAAATGGGCATTACACGAATCGCTCCAGCTGTGCGGTTGCACCGCGTGCAGCGCGAGGGCCAGCGCGCCGAACTGATCGTTGATGACTAGCGTGGGGCTGGCGGACGAACTCGCACCGGAAAATCCATTGCGCGCCAGTTCCTCCAACAAATATTCGTCGGCCGCATCCCAAGCCTGTAATGGCTGGCTCGGCGTCGGCGGGCGGCGCTGCAAATGAAAATTGCCGAACGCGCTCTGAAAGTTGTTATCCATTGCAGCTCAAGGTGCGGCTTACGGTTTTGCGAAGTGACAGGCGGCCCGATGCGCGCTGTCGCTGGCGATAATTTTTAATTCCGGTTTCTGCGCGCGACAGATATCTTGCGCGATCGGGCAGCGCGTGTGAAAACGGCAGCCGCTGGGCGGATGCAGCGGGCTCGGTACCTCACCGACGAGTGGCGCTGGTTTGATACGGCCAGGCTCTGGTTTCGGAATGGAGGCGATTAAATACTGCGTATACGGATGGCGCGCTTCAGTGTAAATCGATGCGGCCGGCGCCAGCTCGACGATTTCTCCCAGATACATCACCGCCACGCGGTCGCTGAGATGGCGTACCACCGATAAATCGTGAGAAATAAACAGTAACGATAAATTCATCGACGCGCGCAGCGCCAGCAATAGATTGATGATTTGCGCCTGTACCGACACATCCAGCGCCGAGAGCGGTTCGTCGCACACCACGAAATCGGGATTGAGCGCGATGGCGCGCGCGATACCGACGCGCTGGCGCTGGCCACCGGAAAATTCGTGCGGAAAGCGCTCGATGCTGTTGGCGGGCAGGCCCACTTTCTGCAGCAATTCGACGACCGCGACGCGCCGTTCGCGCGCGCTGCCGATACCGTGTACCAACAGCGGTTCTTCGATGATATCGCCGATGGTGTGGCGGCTATTCAGCGAATCGTAGGGATCTTGGAAAATCATCTGCAGACGTTTGCGCATCGGTCGCATATCGGCGCGCGATAGCGCGCGAATATCGGTGCCGTCGAAAATAATTTCGCCCGCATCGGGCTCGTGCAGGCGCAGCAGTGTTTTACCGAGTGTGGACTTACCGCAGCCGGATTCGCCGACCAGTCCCAGCGTTTCGCCGCGCTGAATATCGAAGCTGATATTTTCGACCGCATGCACATAACTTTTGTGCTGTTTAAAAATACCGCTGCGTTGCACAAAATATTTGCGCAGATTGTGTACGCGCAGTAACGGATCGCTCATGGCGTGGCTCTCGCAAAATCGGCCGTCAGCAAATCGGCGTGGAAGCACGCGCTACGATGTGCCGTCGCGATCTCTTGCAGCGGCGGCAGTTGGCCGCAAATTTCCGTGCGGTAGCTGCAACGATTGGCGAACGCGCAACCGCTGGGGCGCTGCTCGATGTCGGGCACTTGGCCGGGAATTGCCGGTAGCGGTTGTTGCGGATTTGCGCTCAGCGCTGGCAATGAGCCGAGCAGTGCGCGCGTATAGGGGTGGCGGGGGGCGGCGAACAAATCTGCCACTGCGGCTTGTTCGACGATGCGTCCCGCGTACATCACCGCGACATTGCGACAGGTCTCCGCGATTACGCCGAGATCGTGGGTGATAAATAAAACCGCCATGCCGCTTTGCTGCTGCAATTCGCCGATCAGATTCAATACCTGCGCCTGCACGGTGACGTCGAGCGCGGTGGTGGGTTCATCCGCGATCAGCAGTTTCGGTTCGCAGGCCAGCGCCATGGCGATAGTTACGCGCTGGCGCATGCCGCCGGACAGTTGATGCGGATATGCTTGCAGGCGCTGTTCCGCCGCCGGCATGCCGACGCGCTCGAGTAATGCCAATACGCGTTTGCGTCGCTGCGCGCCGGTCCATGTCGGGCGATGCAATAACAACACTTCTTCGATTTGTTTGCCGATGGTTTGCACCGGATTGAGCGCGGTCATCGGGTCTTGAAAGATCATCGCGATGCGATCGCCGCGCAGCGCGCACATTTGCGCGGTCGACAGCGTATTAATTTCGCGCGAATCGAACACGATCGCGCCGCTGTCCACGCGCAACGTCGGTTGCGGTAATAGACGCAGGATCGACAGCGCGGTGACGCTTTTGCCGCTGCCGGATTCGCCGACCAAGCCCAGCGTCTCGCCTTCCTGCATAGTCAGCGTTACATCTTGCAAGACCGGCCAGCGCTGCGCTGTTTTTGCATTGGTGCCGCTAGCGACACTGACATTGAGATTTTCGATGCGCAGCAGGCTCATGGTTTTTGCCGCCAGGTTTCGTCGAGAATATTGATCGGCGGATATGGCGTGCCGAGAATGCGGGCTTTTTGCACCGCGTCTTTTTCTTCTTCATCGATCCACAACAGGCCGCCGGTGGAGCCCATGGGATCGAAGATCTGATCCGAGGTGCGGGTGGCATGCGCCGGCGGTAGTTTCATCCAACGCCAGAACGCTTCGCGCGTGTAAGGTACTTTGTAGCCTGGAATAAATGCGCCTTCGTCATACGCCATTTGCTCCAGTTCATGTGCGAGGCGGACGCGATCCGCTTTGGTTGTGGCTTCTCGGTAAGCGATTATTTTTTTGTCCATCGCCTTGTTGTCGGTATTGGTGATGTTGTTGGTTTGCGGTTTGTGCGCGTTGTCAGAGTGATAAAACTCCCAATAAACCGGCGCGATGCCGCCGCCGGCCCATGCCATCCAGGCAATCTGATATTTTTTCTCCATCGTTTGCTTATACGAGGTGGTGGCGTCGAGCAATTGCAGCGTTAATTCGATGCCGGCCTTGGCGGCATCCTCTTTTAGCACCGCCAAACGCGCGGTGTGGTCTTCGTTGGTGTAACTGATGCGCAGTGACAGGCGCTGGCCGTTTTTGACGCGAATGCCATCCGGTCCGCGCTCGTTCCAGCCGGCTGCGCGCAGATATTTGTCGGCCTGATCGAGATCGTAGGGGCGCGGATGAATATCGCGATTACTGTAGTCGCCGTATCCTTCGTTCTGTTTCTGCAAGCGTTCGTAATCGCCGCGCAGGACGGTTTTCAGAACCTTATCGAAATTCATCGCATAACCCAGCGCGTAGCGCACATTGCGATCGGCCAGCAATGGATCGTCTTCGTTCAGGTACATGCCCTGCGGCGGTTGCGGCGTATCGTTGTAAAATTTGATTTTGCCGATATAACCTTTTTCGTACGGTTCGCCCTGCGCTTTTTTATACCAGAGGCGCGGCATGATCAGCGGAAACGAATCCAGTTCGCCCTTGCTGAAGTAGTTGTAGGCGATATTGATATCGCGGATAACTTTGATACGGATGTAATCCGGGTTGAAGCGATATTGAAAATATTTTTTGTCGTTGCCCCACCAATCCGCCTTGCGTTTGAACTCGACGTATTTGCCCTTGCGGATGCTATCGACCTGATAGGGGCCGGTATTGGGTTCGATACGCCAGTTGTAATCCTCCACCCAATGTTCGTCGAGTTTGTGAAAGTGACGCGGCACCGGATTGATGGCGACATCGAATAATAATTCGTTGGACGGTTTGGCGGTGGCTTCGCGCACGGCGATGGTGTAATCGTCGTATTTAATGACGTCGGTGATTATTTCCGTGTAGTAGTTGTTGTACCACGGTGCGACGATATATTTCGAACGCATAAATTCTAACGCGAACAGATAATCGTCGGCGGTGACGGGTACGCCATCGCTCCAGCGCGCGTCGGGATCGAGTTTGAAATAAACAGTTTTACCGTCGGCATCGAATGCCCAATGCGTTGCGAGTTCGGGAATTGGATTCAGCGTGTTCGGATGCGCACTGACCAGCCCTAAGTTATTTTGCCGCAGGTAGCTGACGAAACCGCTGTTCGAATCAGGCCCGACCAGGCGCAGAGTCGGTGGGAAGCTGGTCATAAAGCTGCGAAAGCGGCCGCCGCGTTTGGCGTTCGGATCGGCGAAGATCGGATCGCTGTCGTTGGTCTGCCATTGTAGATTAGCGGGCAGGTGCGGGGTTTGCGCGTACGACATAGATGCGCAGGCAATTAACAACAACATGAAAAATTGTATCAGGGTGCGCTGTATTTCCCCCTTTGACAAAGGGGGGCGAGGGGGGATTTCGTGGTCTCGCAAAATCCCCCGCCCGCTTCGCGAGCCGCCCCCTTTGATAAAGGGGGCGATCATGCGGTAAAGCATAGTGTTATTCATAATGCAGACGCACTTTCGGGTCGAAGGCTTCGCGAATCGCTTCGCCGACGAAGGTGACCAACGTCAATATCAGCGTCATCGCCACCACCACGCTGGTGACGATCCACAGCGATTCGAGATTATCGGTGCCTTGTTTTAACAATTCGCCCCAGCTCGGTGTCGGTGGCGGCAGGCCGAAGCCGAGATAATCCAGCGCGGATAGCGCGGTAATGCCGCCGGCCACGGAAAATGGAATGAAGGTGACGATAGTGGAAATTGTGTTCGGCAAAATATGGCGAAACACGATGCGCGTGTTGCCGGCGCCGATCGCGCGCGCCGCCAGCACGTAGTCGCGTGCGCTTTCTCGATAGGCGGCGGTGCGCATATACCAGGTCATGCTGGTCCAGCCGAACGCGGCCATGATCAGCACTAACTTCCAGAAACTCGGTGGCGTGATCGAGGCGACGATCATGATGATGTACAGCGTCGGCGTGTTGGACCAGACCTCGATGATGCGCTGAAAACTCAAATCGAATAGACCGCCGAAAAAACCCATCGAACTACCGACCGCAACCCCGATCAGATATTCGAACATCAGCAGCACCAGCGAAAAAGCGATGGCGGTGCGGAAGCCATATAGCAGGCGCGCGAACACATCGCGGCCGCTAGTATCGGTGCCGAAGTAATGCTGCCGCTCGAATGAAGGCGGCAATGGCGGGAATTCATTCGCGGCCAGATCGTTTTCGTAAGGGCTGTATGGCACCGGCGGCATGATCACCCACGTGCCAGTAGCGCTATCCGCGGCGAATTGTTTTTGCAGCGCCTTGTAATTCGTTTCGTAGGCGTAGTCGAGGCCGAAGGTTGTGCCTGGCAAGACATCGCCGTAGGTTGGAAAAAACCAACGGCCTTGATAATGCACCAGCAGCGCGCGATTGTTGGCCAGCAGCTCCGCAAATACGCTCAGCAGAATCAGCGAGCCGAGGATAACGGCCGACCAATAACCGCGCCGCAATTTGCGAAAGCGCGCCCAGCGGCGGCGCGTCAGTGGATCGATACGAAACCAGCGCATGAGTTAGGCGCCGCCAAAACGAATGCGCGGATCGACCAGCGCAACGCAGATATCCGAGAGGATATTGCCGATTAAAAACAGCAGCGAGCTGATCACTAGTGTGCCCATCACCACCGGATAGTCGCGCTCCAGCAAGGATTCGTAGCCGAGTAGGCCCATGCCGTCGATATTGAAAATAATTTCGATCAAAAATGAGCCAGTCAACACCAGTGAAATACTATTGCCGAACGACGTGGCGATCGGAATCAAACTATTGCGAAAAGCGTGTTGCCATACCGCGGAGTTGAAGCTGCGGCCTTTCGCGACCGCGGTGCGCACATAGTCGGCGGAGAGATTATCCATCAGTGCGTTTTTCATCATCAGTGTGGTCAGGGCAAAAGCGCCGGCGAGATAGGCGATTAATGGCAGCGCCGCATGCCAAACGACATCGACGATTTTTCTCGGCAGGGAATAACTCTCGAAATCGTCGCCGATAAAACCGCCCAGCGGAAACCAGTCGAGGTACGAGGCAAATATCGTCAGCAGTGCGATGCCGACCACATAGCCCGGCACCGCGTAGCCGATAAACACGATGATCGAAGTAACGTTATCGAAAATGCTGCCATGTCGAATCGCCTTCGCTACGCCGAGTGGAATACAGATTAGGTAAGTGAGGAGTAGGGTGGCGAGGCCGTAGAAAATCGAAATCGGAAAGCGCTCTTTGATCAGCGTCCATACAGGATCGTGGTAGCGCGTGGATAAGCCCAGGTCGAGCCGCACTACGCGCGACAGCCAGTTGCCATAACTCGCGAGCACGGGTTGATCGAAGCCGTAATAGGCCTTCAACTGTGCGAGTTGCGCTTCCGACAAGGTATTGTTGGCGCGCGACTTCGAAGTCATTGCACCTTTATCGCCCTGCGCGAATGCCGCCTGCGTCATCATGCGTTCGATGGGGCCGCCCGGCACGACGCGAGTCACCGCGAAAACCAGAATGGTGATGCCGATAAATGTCGGGACCACCAACAGCAGGCGTCTGAGGAAATAACTGATCATGTGTTTTTATTAAACAAGTGTTGCCCCACCTTTGCGCGCCGCTACGTTAACAAGTTTATCCTTCTTTTGACAACCGGCGTTTTGCCGCGAGTTGCAGCGCAAATTTCAGGCTGTAGTCCAATATTTGATGCGGCGGCCCGAACTAAAACGATCACTGCCGACAATAAGCTGAACTACACTTCAGTCATCAAAATTAGCCGGCGATGTCGTAGTTATGGATATTAGTTATGGGTAATGTGCAAACCACTGGAATCGATGCTTGGGTGACGCGTTTAAGTCGCGCGGAATTGCCGGTGCTGTCCGAGGTAATGCGGGAGATAAATCGGCTTACCAGCGGCTCCGATACGTCGGTGACGCAATTGTCGGTGGTGATCCTGCGCGATGCGGCACTGACGGCCAAGGTATTGCGGTTGGCCAATAGCGCCTATTTCAATCCGCACGGCGATCAAGACGTGACGACGATCAGTCGCGCGGTCGTCAAATTGGGTTTTCAAGGCATTAAAGCGATCTCGCTATCGGTGATGCTGATCGATTCGCTGCTGAAAAAAGGCGCGAAACAGCGCATGTTGGAGTGGCTGGCGCGGGGTTTTCACGCCGCCGTACAGGCCGAGCGTTTGGTGGCCAGCCGCAATAAATCGATAAAGGAAGACGTATTCGTCGCGGCGCTATTACTGCATGTCGGCGACATGGCGTTCTGGAGTTGTCGCGGCACGCAGATCGGCGAATTGGAGCATTTATTGGCCGATCAGCACGGCGATGAACGCGCGGAGCGTCGCGTATTGGGCACCAGCATGCGCGAGATTACGCAGCAGCTAGTCAAGTTGTGGCAGTTGGGCGAGATACTCGATGAGGCGCTGCAGGATGGCGAATGCGATTCGATCGGGGCGCAGGCCGTGCGTCTGGGCGAGGAAATCAGCTTCGCCGCGGAGCAGGGCTGGCATTCCGAAGCGCTGGAGACGGTGCTCGATAAAGTCGCCGAGTTCAGCGGCTTGGCGCGCGAGGATGCGCGCGAAATGTTATTGAAGGGCGCCGAGGATGCGGCTGCGGTGGCGTTGAGTTACGGCGCCAACAAGGTTTGCAATTATATTCCGAGCACGGTCGATGCCGAGGTCAAGGTGACGCGCACCAGCCGCGGCGATCCACAGTTGCAGCTGAGTATTTTGCGCGAACTGGCGACCATGATTCAGGAGCAGGTCGACGCCAATACGTTGTTTCAAACGGTGGTGGAGGGTATTCATCGCGGCGTCGGTTTCGAGCGTGTGGCGCTCTGTCTGATCGATCCGAAAAAGAAAATCCTGCAGGCTAAGTATGCCCTCAGCGATGAAGGCACCGAATGGCGCGATGCATTGTCGTTTTCGATGAAGAGCGAGCAGGATAATTTGCTCGCATACTGCCTGCACTCGCGGCAATTGCTATGGCTGCGGCGCGATAAGCCGGGACAGTTAAAGCATTTGATCGATGCGCGTACAGCGACGACCATCGCCGTCGATAACTGTGTGATGGCATCGCTGTATGCCGGGTCGAGACAGGTGGGAGTGGTGTTGGCCGATCGCGGCATCGGCGGCGATGCGATCGAGCAGGATCAATACGAAAGTTTCTGCCACTTTGTACAGCAGGCCAGCATGGGTCTGGCGATGCTGGCGGATAGTAAAAAGCGTTGAGTTAAGATTGCTTGGCGCTTTAGCTCTTTCCTTTAAATTTTTGTTTTTTATTGTGATTTTATACTTAATGTAATTTCTTGAAGGGCTTGAGTGCGCCCTTATTGTTTGGCGCCGGGATAAAGCGTTAAGCGTTGGCCGGGCTGCAGCAGGGCGCGCGAATTGACAGTGTTCCAGCGCAAAATATCATCGATCTGCACATTGAAGCGGCTGGCGATCGCCGTCAGCGAGTCGCCGTTCTGTACTGTATAGCCCACCTTGCGATTGGTGCTGGTCTTGGCGACCTCTTTTTCCGCCCGCAAGGATTTGTCGACATTCGCCCTGCTCCAGATGCTGAGCCGTTGCCCCAGTTTGATGGCGTTATCCGACAGACCATTCCAGCGTTGTATTTCCTCTGGCGTAACGCCGTAGTGCTGGGATATGCGCAGAAGGTTTTCGCCCGGCATCACGGTATGCAAAATTTGATTGGCGCTGGCTTTGGTTTGCACCGTCATTTTGCCGCTGTCCTCGGCCGCGGCGACTACGGTGCGCGGACCGCCGCGCGGAATCAACAGCGATTGGCCAGGGTGCAACAAGCCGTCCGGTAGTTGATTGGCGGCGCGGATGCTGGCTGCGTCAACGCTAAACTTGCGGCTAATACTAGCCAGCGTATCGCCTTTGGCGACATCGTAGCGCTTCAAGCTGCCGCGCTCCGCTGGTGTCAGCGTCGCCAGTTGCTGTTTAAAGCGATCGACCGTCGCGACCGGCAGCAATAAACGCTGCGGGCCTTGCGGATCAGTGGCCCAGTGATTCAAACCGGGGTTCAATAGATAAATTTCGCGCGCATCGATATTGGCGAGATCGGCCGCCTTCTCTAAATCCAATTGCCCGCCGGTATCGACGGCGGCGAAGTACGCTTGATTCGGCACGGCATACAGGTTGATGCCATAGGTATGCGGCGCATTGACGATTTTCGCCAGTGCCAGCAGGCGCGGCACATAGGTGCGCGTCTCGTCGCGTAATTTCAAGCTCCAGAAGTCGGTGGGCAGACCGCGCCGGCGATTGTCGTCGATGGCGCGCTGCACGCTGCCCTCGCCGAAGTTGTAGGCGGCCACTGCCAACAGCCAATCGCCGTTAAACATATCGTGCAAGCGCTGCAGATAAGTTAATGCCGCATCGGTGGAGGCGACCACATCTTTGCGGCCGTCGTACCACCAGGTCCGTTTCAAGCCAAATACCGAGCCGGTGCCGGGCAAAAACTGCCACATGCCGGCCGCACCGCTGCGCGAATAGGCGAACGGATCGTAGGCGCTTTCGACGATCGGTAACAAGGCGAGCTCGGTGGGCATATTGCGCTGTTGGAGCGCCGAGACGACGTAATGCAGATAGCGGCTGGAGCGTTCGGTGGAGCGGTAGAGGAAGGCGGGATTATTGCGAAACCATTTCAGCTCGGTATCGATGGCCGGATCATCCATGCGCCAGTCGAGCTGAAAACCGCTGCGCACACTCGGCCACACGGTGTTCGAATCGGCGTTGTAGGGCTGATCGAAGCCGTTGCTATTGTTGGCGTCGGGGTAGGACAGAATAGAATTCAGGCCGCCGGTCGAATGGTTACCGTTCTTGGCGATGCTATCTGCGGCGTTTGGGGTTGGAAGCTGGTTCTGGGTACTGCTTGGAGTGGTGCTACAGGCGCTAATAATAAGAGAAGAGACTACGCAAAAAGAAGCTGCGAAGTCGCTGATCTTCAGTCGCTTTTTCTTACAGTGTGCAGAGAAAAATCGCATTATCGGCGCATCTTTATCATTGATTGTCGACCTGGAGTTTGGGGCAAGTGTATGGCTTTGAGGCGGTCGAGTCAAAAACCACGTCTCAAAATTGATCTTTCCAGGTGCGGATAGCGGCGAATATGGCCGCCAGGTTCTCGTTTTGCGCACCGTGTCGACGGGCGGCGGCGAGCACCGACGGGGTCTGACAGCGCAGAAAAGGATTTGTTGCCAGCTCCAGGCCGATGTTCGAGGGTAGCGTTGGCCGCTGTGCGGCGCGCAATGTCGCAGCCGCTGCGGCGCGTTCGCGTACGGCGACATTATTCGGCTCTACCGCCTGGGCAAAACGCAGATTAGCTACCGTGTACTCGTGACCGCAATACACCGCAGTAGCGGCTGGCAGTTGTGCGAGCTTTTGCAGGCTGGCCAGCATTTGCGGCGGCGTGCCTTCAAATAAGCGGCCGCAACCGGCGGCGAATAGGGTATCGCCGCAAAATAATGTGGGCGGATGGCTATCGGGCGCGTAGTACGCGATGTGATCCAAGGTATGGCCCGGTATTTCAAGAACGCGGAATGAGTAGCCGAGGACATCGACGGCATCGCCTTCCGCGACATGCTTATCGAGGCCTTTGATGCTGGGCTTGTCGTCGCGATTGCGCGGGCCGTAAATGTTTAGCGCCGGAAAGGCCTGTCGCAGTTCGCCGATGCCGCCTGTATGATCGTGGTGGTGGTGCGTGATCAAAATGCCTTGCAGGCTCAGCTTGTTAGCGGCGAGAAACATCAGCACCGGCGACGCCTCGCCGGGGTCGACTACCCAGGCGGTGCGGCCATCGTGCAGGCACCAAATATAATTGTCGGTAAAGGCGGCGATCGGTTCGATAAACATCGTGACTGTCTGCTCTGGAAAGTGCGCTCTGGAATCAGTCGTGCAGAATCGGGATGAGAGCGGGTACTATACTGCGCTCGATCGCGGATGATAACCGGCCATAGGATTCGCTGCATGCCTTCGTGGAAACACCAGCCCTCGCCCGATGCGTTAGCGCCCATTCTGCGCGCTTGGTATCAGACCGATTTGGGCCGCACCGTGCTGCATGCCGAACAGCGCTTGATCGAGCGCTGTTTGACCGATGCTTTTGGTTATCATCTGTTGCAGCTCGGCATCGATAGCGAATTAACCTTCTACGACGATTGCCGCGTGCAGCGCTGCTTTAAAGCCGGCGCGATGCCGCCCGCGCATATCGGCGGGCATTGCCCGGCGAGCTTTGTGCAATGCGATGCCGAGGAGCTGCCGTTCGAGTCGGATAGCCTCGATGTCGTCATCGTGCACCACGCGCTGGAGTTTGCGGCCAATCCACACGCGGTGTTGCGCGAGTTGTATCGCGTCGCCGTGCCGGAGGGACGCATTGTGCTGGTGGGATTTAACCCATGGTCGCCGCTCGGCGCGCGCATGGCGCTGGGGCGCTGGCGCAGCAACAGCATTTGGCGCAATCATTTTTTATCGGTGTCGCGCTTGCACGATTGGTTGCAACTACTGGGCTTTGCGATGCAGCGCACCGATTATGGTTTTCATCGCCTGCCGCTGCATCAGGCCAGCCAATGGCCGGTCGGCTACGAACAGGAATGGACCCGGCATTGGCCGGGTGGCGGGGTATACGCGATCACCGCCATCAAGCAGGTGTCGCGCTTTATTCCGATGAAGCCGCTGTGGGCGCGCGCGCGACCGGCGTTGTCGCCGCTGGCGGTGGTCAAACCGAGCGCCCAATTAAGGCCTCGCACTAAACTCGAACCGAAACAGGTAGGTAGTCGTTGAAGCAAGTGGAAGTATTTACCGATGGCGCCTGCAAAGGTAATCCGGGCCCCGGTGGTTGGGGAGCCTTATTGCGTTATCAGGACAGCGAAAAAACGCTCTATGGCGGCGAGCCGCAAACCACCAACAATCGCATGGAGTTACGCGCCGCGATCGAAGCGCTGGCCAGTCTGAAGGAGCCTTGCGAGGTGAGTCTGACCACCGACTCTCAATACGTCTTGAAGGGCATCACCGAGTGGATTAGTCAGTGGAAGCGACGCGGTTGGCGCACGGCTGCCAAGGCGCCCGTGGTCAATGTCGATCTGTGGCAGCAGCTCGACGAGCTGAATCAAAAACACGTCGTGCGCTGGCATTGGGTGAAAGGCCATAGCGGGCATCGCGAAAACGAATTGGTGGATGCGCTGGCCAATCGCGGTATCGAAGAATTGCGACAACGCTAGAGGAGTGGGGATGCGACAGATAGTTTTAGATACCGAAACCACCGGCCTGGAGCATAGCCAGGGGCACCGTTTGATCGAGATCGGTTGCGTCGAGTTGATCGATCGCAAACTCACCGGCCGACATTATCATCAGTACCTCAACCCGCAGCGCGAGATCGATGCCGGCGCGATCGAAGTGCACGGCATCACCAACGAAATGCTCGCCGATAAGCCGGTATTCGCGCAGGTGGCCGATAATTTGTTGGAATTTATCGGCGGGGCGGAGTTGATCATTCACAACGCGCCGTTCGATATCGGCTTTTTGAACAGCGAATTGAATCGCCTGGAGAAGGGTTTCGAGCCGATCGAGCGCATTTGCGGTATCGTCGATACGCTGGTGATGGCGCGCCAGCGGCACCCCGGCCAGAAAAATAATCTCGACGCATTGTGCCAGCGCTACGGCGTCGATAACTCGCAGCGCGATTTGCACGGCGCGCTGCTGGATGCGGAGATTCTTGCCGACGTCTATCTGCTGATGACCGGCGGTCAAACGGCGCTCGAACTGGCGGCCATCGAATCCGAGGATCGGGGTAGCGCGGGCGGCGGCACCGGCGTACGCCGGCTCGATTCGCGACGGCCGGCGCTTAAGGTCGTGCGCGCGGAGCCCGACGAGTTGGCGGAGCACGAGTTGCGGCTGGCCGGTATCGATAAGGCTAGCGGCGGCAATACGGTGTGGCGGCGCTAGCCTCGCGGGCGGCTGCGTTTTTTTCTATATGCTATACATAACAAGCATTTATTTCAGTTGGCCCAAATCGATCGCAATTTGTCCGCGCAGTGCGGTGAGGCTGAGTGAGTTTTTATCGTTAACCCTGTGGAAGGACGCAATGTGTCGCAGGATGTAGTCGTAAACCTAAATTCGTTGGCGCTGATTCGAGAAGAGCTGGATGCGACCATTCAACGCGCGGCCGGCGAGTTCGAAGCGTACTTGCTCGATCTAGGTAATCGCAGCGCCATCGATAATTGCTGTACCGATATCGCACAGATCGCAGGCACATTGCGGCTGATTCAATTCGCGGCCGCCGCGCTGCTCGCCGAGGAGATGTCGGCCACGGCCCGCGAAATCGCGGTGCCCGCCGCGGGCGCCAGCGCCGAGGCCTTGGCCGGCGCGCTAAGTCACGCTTTTTTCGTGCTGCCGCGCTATCTCGAATTCGTCGCAACTAAACATTTCGCCGATCCTATTTTAATTATTCCGTACGCCAACGAGCTGCGGGTGGCGCGGCGCTTGGCGCTATTGCCGGAAAGTCACTACGAGCGGCGCCCGCTGGCCTTGGCGCCGACCAGCCCGCTACCGACAGTGAGCGCAGCGGTGGCGGTCGCCGAGTTGGAGCGCCTGCGGCAAATGTATCAAGTGGGTTTGCTGGCGATTTTGCGGCAGAAGAATCAAGCGCTCAATCTGCAGCTGATCGCGCGCGCCAGCGCGCGTTTCGCGCAACAGATCGATGGCGGCAGCGGCCAGGGCATTTGGTATTTGGCGGCGGCCGTGGCGGAGTGTCTGGCGCAGGGCGGTTTGAGTCTGAATCTGAATCGACGCCGCACATTGGGTATTATCGAGCGCTTGATGGCGCGCTATTTAAAAGGCGGCGAGGCGGCATTGGCCGCTTTGCTCGACGACGGCACGCGCCGCGAGCTGGTTTTTTTATTGGCGCTGTCGCCGTATCGAGATGGATTGGCGAAGCGCGTCATGGATGCCTTCGCGATTCCGCACTTACATCCGGACGATCGCGAATTGACGGCGCAGCAGGAGTCGATGCGCGGGCCGGGTATCGAAGCGATCGATTCCGTGGTGAAGGTATTAAAGGAAGAGTTGCGTACCGCCAAAGATATTTTGGAGATCGCCGCGCAGAGCCAGGCGGTGTCGGCCGAGGAATTGACGCCGTTCAAGGAAACTTTGGGGCGCGTGGCGGAGACGCTGCGCATGGTAAATTTAAAAGCGCCGAGCAATATTCTGCGCGAACAATTGTTACAGGTCGAAACCTGGTCCGCACAAAAAAATGGCGTTGGCAGCGAGCAATTTCTCGCGGTGGCGGATGCGCTGCTTTTTATCGAAAGCAGTTTGTCGGGTTTGTACCGCAACGAATTGACCGCGAGCGATCTGGAGCAAGTGACCGACGCGATGCGTCAGCAGATCGTCGCCGATAGCCAGTTCGCCGAGGCCGCGCGTATCGTCATCGACGAAGCGCAATCCGGCATTGCCATGGCCAAACGGGCGATTATTTCCTATGTGGAGTCGAATTTCGATCCGATTCACATCGCCAACGTAGCGGTCACGTTAAATACCGTGCGCGGCGGCGTGCAAATATTGAATCATCTGCGCGCCGCCGCCGTTTTGAAGGGCTGTAGCGCTTTTCTTGAGGCGCATGTACAGGATCGGCAACACAGTGCGCCGCAGCGGCATCAATTGTTGGAAACTTTGGCGGATGCGCTGATCAGTCTCGAATATTATCTGAGCGAGTTGGCGGCGGTGCGCGCGCCGGACGAGAAAATTCTAACGGTTGCCGAGGAAAGTCTGGCCGCCCTGGGTTACGCGGTGAAAAAATAAGTGCTTTATTCTCTCCTCGCTCTCGCACTGCTAGTGATCGCAATAGTTGCGGCATTAGGTGCGCTGCGCTTGCTAATTGGCAGCTGGTTGCTCGGCTGGTTGCGCGGCACCGCCGGCATTGCGCTAACCGTTGGCGCGGTGGCGATCGCCGCCGCGGCGTGGGATTTGCGCGGTTATCAGCAACTGTTAGCGGCTAAACCGATCGGTACGTTGGCCTTCAATAAACTGGAGGAGCAGCGCTTCTCGGTGGCGCTGATCGACACTGCGGGAGTAGAGCATCGCTACGAGCTAAACGGAGATATGTGGCAGTTGGATGTACGTATGCTGCGCTGGACCGATGCGCTGGCGAGTCTTGGACTCAAGCCGGGTTATCGTCTGGACCGTTTGTCGGGCCGTTACCTGGCTCTCGAGGACGAGCAAAAACTGCCGCGCACCGTCATTGGTTTGAGTAGCGACAAACCACTCTTGGATGTATGGCAGTTGCTGCGGCGCAGCGGTCGTTACTTCTCGCTATTGGCGGCCGATTACGGCAGTGCCGCCTATCTGCCGATGGCCGACGGCGCGCTGTACAGCGTCGGTCTCGGCAATTCTGGACTGATCGCGACCCCACTCAACGAGCGCGCCAAATCGGCGGTCGAACACTGGCAATAACTCCATCGCCAACACAACTCCATCGCCTTGACATTCCCCTGGGTCAGCCGCCACCATGGCGCCCCGTAAAAAATGCATTCGCAGCCTATCCACTGGGAGATTCAGTTTGGCTTTTCTCGCCGAGTACGGCCTTTTTCTAGCAAAACTCGTCACTGTCGTAGCCGGTATTTTATTTTTGGTGGCGGGCATTATCGCTATCGGTCAGCGCCGCCATAAGGAGCCGGACGGCCATATCGAGGTTAAAGATCTCGGGGCGCGCTTCGAGGATTTCGAGGACGATATCAAGCATGCGATTCTGCCTGAGGATGAATTAAAGGCATTGTATAAAGAGCAACAAAAAGCAGAGAAGCGCGAGCAAAAAGCCCGCAAAAAAAATAAGGATGCCGAGCCCGAGCGCAAACGTATTTTCGTGCTCGATTTCGATGGCGATATCAAAGCTTCCGCGGTCGATAACTTGCGCGAAGAAATCAGTGCATTGCTCACCGTCGCCAAACCGCAGGACTCGGTACTGGTGCGGCTCGAGAGCTCGGGCGGGATGGTGCATAGCTACGGCTTAGCCGCGTCGCAATTGCAGCGTATCGTCAAAGGCGGCCTGCCGCTGACCGTAGCGGTCGATCGCGTCGCCGCCAGCGGCGGCTATATGATGGCCTGTATCGCGCAACAAATTATTGCCGCGCCGTTCGCCATCATCGGCTCGATCGGCGTTATGGCGCAGTTGCCGAACTTCCATCGCTTGTTGAAAAAACACGATGTCGATGTCGAGCTGCACACCGCCGGCGAGTTCAAGCGTACGCTGACCATGTTTGGCGAAAATACCGAGAAGGGGCGCCGCAAGTTTTTGCAGGAGTTGGAGGATACGCACGTCTTGTTTAAACAATTCGTCGCGCAGCATCGCCCACAGTTAAATATCGACACCACCGCCACCGGCGAAATCTGGTATGGCACGCAGGCGCTGGAGCAATCGTTAATCGATGCCGTTTCGACCAGCGACGAGTTCCTGATGGCGCGCCGCGCCGATCACGATTTGTTTTTAGTGCAGTACGTGGCGAAGAAAAGCTGGCAGGAAAAGCTTGGTGTCGCAGCCGAGATGGGCATCGACAAAGCGCTCAACCGCTGGTTGAATCGCTTTGCCACGCGCTTCTTCTGGTAGATTCTTTTGCTGCGCTAAATTCAGCGCCCGCTAGGGCGCTATCGATGCGCGCGGCCGATTGACCGGCGAGAAGGTATCGAAGTCCTCCATTTTTTCCGGCGGCGGAGGGTTGTTCGTTGTTGTCGATGGGCCCGGTTGTAGCGCTTGTTGCTGAGCCTCCTGCATATATTCGTAGCGCTTGCGACTGACCTGCACCGCGCGATCGTCGTCGCGCAGAATCACCGGGTGGATAAACACCATCAGATTTGTCTTCGTGCGCGAGTCGCTGTTCGAGCTGAATAGTTTGCCGATCAGCGGCAGGTCGCCAAGGATGGGCACCTTCTGGCGCGCTTTGGATTGCTCGTCGCTGATTAACCCGCCCAACACTAAAATCTGATCATCCTTAATTAGTGCTTTGGTATCGATTTCGCGTTTGGTGGTGACTATATCCGAAGCAGTGACCGACGTATCGATGCTTTCGACTTTTTGTTTGATATCGAGCGTGATGGTATTGCCTTGATTAATGCGCGGCGTCACTTCGAGCGAGATGCCGATATCTTTGCGTTCTATAGTGGTAAACGGATTGGTAGTGGCCGATGCCGCGCCAGTCGATTGGCCGGTGATCAGCGGTACATTCTGGCCGACCAATAACGATGCCGGTTCGTTGTCGATAGCGACCACCGTCGGCGTCGACAACACGTTGGCATTTTTATTGGTGCTCACGGCGCGAATCGCGGCCTGTAAATTGCCGCCTGTGTAATAGCCCAGCGTCAGGCCGCCACTGGCCCCATTGATTTTGCCGTTCGCGTCTTTCTGGAAAGGACTCAGATTGTTGGTCAGTGCGTTGACCGCGGCAACGCCGCCGCTACCGTGCAGATCGCCAAGATTAGTAGTGCTCCAAATGACGCCAAGATCGTTGGTGACATCGTTGCTCACTTCGACGATAAGCGCTTCGACCAGCACCTGCGCACGGCGCACGTCGAGCTTATCGACGACGCCGCGCAATGCATTGGCGAGGCCGGGAGGCGCGTTGATAACCACGGCATTGGCACTATCGCTGGCCTCGACGCTAAAGCTGGTTTCCTTATCCTTCTGATCTTTTAATACGCTCTGCGCGATGCTTTTTAGGATCGGCACGACTTCTTTGGCGTTGGCATATTGCAGATAGAGCACCTGCGTATTGCCTTCGCCGGTGACCTCCAAATCCATTTGCCGAATGAGTTTTTTCACCTGCGCGCGCTTGCTCGGATCGCCGCTCAGTAAAATACTGTTCGAGCGCTCGTCGGCGGATAGATTAAGCGGCAGCGCGGCGCTTTGACCGGGTCCGCCACCGCCGCCGCCCTGAGCGGGGAACAAGGTAGCCAAACTGGTCAGTACTTGTTTGGCGTTGGCGTATTGCAGATGAATTATCTCCGCCTCGGAGCCGCCGGCGCGATCCATCTTTTGCATCAGGTTTTGCAATTGTTCGACGCTGTTGGCGTGATCGGCGATCAACAGCATATTCGAGCTGGCATCGGCATTAATGATGGCTTCTTTGCTGGCCAGCGGTTTTAGGATCTGCGCCAATTCGGCTGCGCTGATGTTGTTGGCCTTGAAGACTTGTACCACCATATCGTCATCGGGTTTGCTGCGATAAGGTATGCCGCCCTGCGTAGCGATATTGGCGGGTACGATTTTGACGGCTTCGGGCGTCTCGATGGCGGCAAAACCGTGGACCTGCAATACCGATAAGAAAACTTTATAAGCTTCTTCGCGGCTCACCGGTTTTGCGGACAGCACCGTCACTTTACCTTGTACATCGCGGTGCACGACCATGTTTTTACCGGTCTGATCGGATATCCATTGGATCAGCGTGCGGATATCGGCGTCGCGCATATTGATCGTGATGTTATCGTCGCGCGCCGGTGCTTGGCTGTTGGCGATCGGCGCGATAGACAACAGCGCTAGCAGATAGGCAATAGTGGCGAAGGAGGGGCGACGCATTGTGGATTCCTTGAGGTTAATGCGAACTGCGCGCGCGCAGTTCTTCGAGTCTGCGCAAAATCGCAGCCCGCTTTAATTCTTCGGGCGAGGCAGCGGGATGATCGTCGACGCTAACAGGTGCATCGGCGCCGGGCACCACATCATTTTGTGCGACTGAACTTTCGCCGGCATTCGTCGGCGGTGCCGGGAAGTACAGCGATTCGGGTATGCCGTTGCGCATCAGCACCACGCGATTGCTGAATACCTGCTGCAGCACCGTATCGGCCGCGACGTTCGCGCCGGCTTTGACGATTTGCGCATGGCCATCGCTACTTTCGATCATAGCACTGGCGCGATGCGGATCGTCGGCGGTAAATACGCCGCGCAAAGTTAACTGCAGGCTGGTTTCGGGTGGCGTTTGATTGCCGGCCGATTGCGCCGGGGCGCGGCCAAACAATTCGGCGCCGATGATATGTTCTATGCTGGCGCGACTGACATCGCGGCTCGGGGTCGATGCGGCGGCAACGGCGGGGCGGTAGAAAAGCGCGTGGCTGGTGATCCAGATTTCGTTGCCGAACAGGAATAGCAGCACCGCCGCGCAAGCGGCCAATACCCAGGGCTGCGGATTTTCGATAAGCCTCCGCCAAGTCAACGACCGGATCATTTCCACGGACGCGGCACTCCCGTTCTTGAATACAGCGAAACTAAGAGCCATTATAGCAGTCCAGACAAGTGTTTATGGCCTATTGTTAGTTTTGATTCGATTAGGGAACGGAGCTTGCTCGGACCTTTCGAAGGAAACCGTGATGCAAGTCGCAATGGATGAAAGGACGCGTTTTTTTACGGCGCTTTTAACTATACAAGAAACTGGGCTGGGGAGGACAATAACGTCCGCCCTGTGCAAGCAAGCAGCGAGAAATATTTAGATGATGCAAATGCCGGCGCAACCATCGATTAAAACGCTTCCCTTTGCTTTCGCGCGCCGTTTCGGCGTATTTCTCGAACCCGAAGTAGAAGATGTGCCGGTGCTCTGTCACCGCCCGGGAATTCTTCCGCAAGTCTTGGCTGAAGTCACTCGCGTGCTGCAGGTGCCATTTGTCTGCCGCCCGCTCGACCCAGACCAGTTCGATCGCGCACTGGCGTTGGCCTATCAGCGGGACTCCACGGCCACTATGCAAATGGTGGAGGATCTCGGCGGCGAAATGGATTTAGCCAGTATCGCCAATTCGGTGCCGGAGACCGAGGATTTACTGGAGAAGGAAAACGACGCGCCGATCATTCGCTTAATTAACGCGTTGTTGACCGAGGCTGTGAAGCAAAACGCTTCGGACATTCATCTGGAAACCTTCGAGCGCCGTTTAGTCGTGCGCTTTCGCGTCGACGGCGTGTTGCGCGAAGTGGTGCAGCCGAAGCGCGAATTGGCGCCATTGCTGGTGTCTCGTATCAAAGTTATGGCGAAACTCGATATTGCCGAAAAGCGCGTGCCGCAGGATGGCCGCATGTCGCTGCGGGTCGGCGGTCGAGAAATCGATATTCGCGTTTCCACCATGCCATCGAATTCCGGCGAGCGCGTGGTACTGCGGTTGCTGGATAAAGAGGCCGGGCGGCTTACGCTGAATGCATTGGGCATGCCGGCGACCTTGCGCAAACAACTCACCGATCTGTTGCTGCGTCCGCATGGAATTTTGTTGGTCACCGGCCCGACCGGCTCCGGTAAAACCACCACGCTTTATGCCGGACTCTCCGAGATCAACGATCAGACCCGCAATATTCTGACGGTGGAGGATCCGATCGAATACAACATCGAAGGTATCGGCCAAACCCAGGTCAACGTCAAAGCCGATATGACTTTTGCCCGCGGTTTGCGCGCCATGCTGCGGCAGGATCCCGATGTGGTGATGGTGGGGGAGATTCGCGATCGCGAAACGGCGGAGATCGCCGTGCAGGCGAGCTTGACCGGCCACTTGGTGCTCTCGACTTTGCACACCAACACGGCGGTCGGTGCGCTGACCCGCTTGCGCGATATGGGCGTCGAACCATTTTTGTTGGCGTCGAGTTTGATCGGCGTATTGGCGCAGCGGCTGGTCCGGGTGTTGTGTCCACATTGCAAAATACCGCATAAGGCCAGTTCGATGGAGTCGACCTTTCTCGGCTTGAAGGACGCGCAAACATTTACCGCGGTCGGCTGCGCGCAATGTAATAACACGGGCTACAAAGGCCGCACCGGCATTTACGAGTTGCTGACGATCGATGACAAGGTGCGGCAGATGATTCATGGCCATGACACTGAAGAAAATATCGTGCGGCTCGTGCGGCCGACCACGCGCAGTATTCGCGATGACGGCATTCTGCGCGTGCGCGATGGCATTACAACTCTGGAAGAAGTTTTGCGCGTAACCCAGGAAGAATAGCGTGGCGGCTTTTTCGTTTGCCGCGCTCGATGCCGGCGGTAAAGAACAGCGCGGCGTGCTCGAGGCGGATAGCTCGCGGCAGGTCCGCCAAATGCTGCGCGATCGCGGGTTGGCTCCGCTGCGTATCGAGCCCGCAGTAAAAACCAGCACCCAGCGCGATGGCGTTACGTTTGGCGGACCATCGCTGCGCGTCGCCGAGCTGGCCTTGATCACGCGCCAATTGGCGACCTTGCTGCAGGCGGGTATGCCGCTCGAGGAAGCATTGGGCGCGGTGGGGCGTCAGGCGGAAAAGGCCAAGGTCGCGAATATTGTCCTGGCGGTGCGCTCGAAAGTGATGGAGGGGCACACGTTATCGAGCAGCATGGGCGAATATCCAGCAGCTTTCCCCAGCTTGTATCGCGCGACGGTCGCTGCCGGCGAGCATTCGAGCCATCTCGATCTGGTGTTGGGCCGGCTGGCGGATTACAGTGAAAACGCACATGTCTCGCAGCAGAAAGTGCTGATGGCTTTGTTGTACCCGTCGATTTTATTGTTGGTAGCCGTCGGCATCGTAGCGGGTTTAATGACTTTCGTGGTGCCGAAGGTCGTCGATGTCATCACAGGTCAAGGTCAGGAGTTACCGGCTCTGACGCGCGGCCTGATCGCACTCAGTTATTTCGTTACGCATTGGGGTTTGTTGGCGCTGGTGGGCGTAGTCGCTTTGGTTGCCGGGGTGCGCTACGCGTTGCGCAATGAAGAGCTGCGGCTGCGCTGGCATCGGCGCCTATTGCATTTGCCGTTGTTCGGGCGTCTCAGTCGCGGCAGCAATACCGCGCGCTTCGCAAGTACGCTGAGCATTCTATCGAGCAGTGGAGTACCGTTGGTCGATGCGCTCGCGATCGGCGGCGCGGTATTATCCAATACTTGGTTAAAGCGCGCGGTGGTGGCGGCTACTCAGCAAGTTAAAGAGGGCAGCGCGCTGCATCGCACCCTGGAGCAGAGCGGCTATTTCCCGCCGATGATGATATCGATGATTGCCAGCGGCGAGATGAGCGGTTCGCTGGCGTTGATGCTGGAGCGCGTCGCCGAGAGTCAGCAGCGCGAGTTCGACAATATAGTGGCGACGGTGCTCGGCATTTTCGAGCCCGTGATGCTCTTAGTGATGGGCGGCGCGGTATTGTTGATTGTGATCGCGATTCTGGAGCCGATTTTTAGTTTGAATCAATTGATTTAAGCGGCTGGGGTCGTGCGGCTTAGTATTTAAATTTTTCATAGTTTGCGGGCAAATGATCGCTGTTTTGCGCGCGCGAAAATGACCAACGGGGACCTGTCCATTGCGAATCACAATTAGGGAGCGCAGCGTGAATAATAAATGTAAGCAAGGCGGTTTTACACTAATCGAAATTATGGTGGTGGTAGTCATTATCGGTATTTTGATCGGTTTGGTGGCGCCGAATATTCTCGGTCGCGTCGATAAGGCGCGGGTGACCGCTGCGAAAGCCGATATCGCTACCCTGGATCAAGCGCTCGAAATGTATCGCTTGGATAATCACTCCTATCCGAGTACCGATCAGGGGTTGGAAGCCTTGGTGGCGAAGCCCGGCGGCGAGCCGGACGCTAAAAACTGGAACCCCGAAGGTTATCTGAAAAAGAAAAAATTGCCGCTCGATCCCTGGGGCCACCAATATCAGTACGTAGTGCCTGGGCAGGAGGGGCGCCCCTACGATTTGTATTCCTTTGGCGCGGATGGCCGGGAGGGCGGCGAGGGTTATGATGCTGACATCGGTAACTGGTCGAAAGAATAACGGGCCGACAAGCAGGGCGCCGCACTGCGGCGCTGCGTTGCGCGGCTTTACGCTGATCGAAGTGCTGGTGGTGCTGGTCATCATGGCGGCGATGGCCGGTTTGTTGGTGCTCGGCTTTAAAGATAGTCCCGAGCAGCGATTGCGGCGCGAGGCCAACGATTTGGCGGCGCTGTTGAATGCCGCCGCCGACGAGGCCGTGCTGCATAGTACCGAACTGGGACTGGCGATCGATAATGAAGGTTATCGTTTCGTTTATTTCGATGGCGAGAAAAAACAATGGTTGGCGATGACGGACAAAATGTTAGCGCCGCATAAATTTACCGATACGCTGGCGGTCGATATTGCGCTCGATGGCGAGCATATCGACGAGCAGGCACTGCAGCGTATTCATCAGCTCAGCGAGCGCAGCGAAGATGCCCATTTGCGCCCCACACTGTTGTTACTGTCCAGCGGCGAAGTAACTCCTTTCATATTGACGCTGGGCTACGGTGACGAATTGAAGATGGTCGTTAGTGGCGACGGCTTCAACCCCATCGTGGTACAGCGTGGTTGATATGCGCCGCGTGCGCGGCTTCACGCTGCTGGAGGTATTGATCGCACTGGCGATTTTGGCGATTTCGGCGGCGGCGCTGCTGCGTCAAACACAGCTGCAAGTAAAGCAACAACTCGAGCTGGAGCTAAAGACTTACGCGATGTGGGTCGCCGACGATGCACTGTCCGCGCTGACAGCGCAGTCGCAATGGCCGCCGCTGGGGCGCAACGAGCAGCACGTACTATTTCGCGAGCAGGACTGGCTGGTCACCACCGATGTACAGGCCACACCAGATCCGCTATTGCGCAAAGTGGAAGTCGGCGTAAACCTCGCGGCCGAGAATAATGCCAACCATTCGCTGGTGAGTTTTACGACGTTTCGGGGGCGCTATTGACATGCGCTCCCGCGGTTTTACGCTGATTGAATTATTGGTTGCGATTACGATTTTTTCGCTGATCGGGATAGCCAGTTATCGCGTGCTGAGCAGCGTGATACAGACCAATGAACGTTTAACGACGCGGGTCGAACAGTTGCGTATTCTCGATCGCGCATTTTGGCTGCTGCAACAGGATGTCGAGCAGTTGATCGCCCGCGACGTACGCGATGCCGAAGGCGTTTCGGCTGCGACCTCCAATTATCTGCTGATCGATAATGAGGCGGCGCTACCGTTGCAATTCACGCGTGCCGGCCGTGCCAATCCGTTGGGCTTGGCACGCAGCGACATGGTGCGCATCGCCTATCGCGTCGATCATCACCCCGATTACGATAAGACGGATAGCCCGCACTATCATGAAGAGCGAAACTATTTGTTGCGCTATGTCTGGCCGATGCTCGATGGCAGCGGCGCGCAAGAAAAGGCGCAAGTACAGGTGCTGTTACCGGATGTCGACAAAATCAGCGTCGGTGTATTGACCGCACACGGTGTAGAGTCGCAATGGCCGGTGCAAAATATCAAGGACCCACCGTTGGCGCTGCAATTTGAGTTTACTTTGGCCGAGGGCGGGGTCATCAATCGCTCCTATAAACTGCTGTGAGGCGAATAACCGCAGTGCGAGCGCGCCAGCGCGGCGTGGCGTTGATTACCGTCTTGCTGGTATTTGCGCTGGCGACCGTGATCGCCGCCGAAATGCTGCGGCGCAGTCAGCTGAGCCTGCGCAGTGTCGGTAATCTTTTGAGCTCGCGCCAAGCTTATTATTATGCGTTGGGCGGCGAAGCCTACGCGCGCCAGATATTGGCAAAGGACGTACTCGATGGATTCGGTGCGATCGATACCTTGCAAGAGCCGTGGGCGCGCACTAAAGACCAGCCGCCGTTTACTATCGACAATGGCAATATGAAGATCGAGATCAAGGATCTGCAGGGGCGCTTTAATTTAAACGATGTAATCGATGGTAATGGTATTAGAAGCGACAGTGGCTTCGCGCAATTTCAACAGTTGCTCAGCGTCCTGCAATTGAACCCTAAGTATGCCGCCGAATGGTCCGATTGGTTGGATACGGATCAAAAGACTGCGCCCAATGGCGCCGAGGATGCGGATTATCCAAATTATCGAACCGCCAATCGGGCCGAGAGCGATATCAGCGCGCTGCGCTTGCTGCGCTCGATGCAGGCCGAGGATTACGCCAAGCTGGCGCCGCATGTTGCCGTTCTACCGAAGCAAGTGATGTCGCCGCTCGGATTGCCAATTTCGATCTCGGCGCCAATGAATGTGAATACCGCAGACGCCGGGGCGCTGCGCGCTATACTTGGCGAAGCCCAGGTAGCGCAGGTGCTGGTGCGTCAGCAGAGCGGGGGCTATAAAAGTATCGATGAAGTGCCGCAAGCGGGTATTGGCGGCGCACAGTTGGCGGTGAGCTCGAGCTTCTTTGAAGTATTGGTCACGGTCAATTACGACAATCGGTGGCAGCGTTTACGCACGGTGCTCTGGCGCGACGCTACAACGGGCGCAGTGCTGGTGATTAGTCGGGCGCGCAGCCCCTTACTCGACGATAGCGAACAGCAATGAAACAGCATTTGGTGATACATCTCAACGCCGCCCGGATCGATGCCTCGTCGATAGTCGGTTGGTATTTATTCGGCGTAGCGAACGAATTATTGCGCAGTGGAGAGACGCCGCTCGGACAGTTGCAAGCCGAGCTCGGCGATACGTTCAGCGAGGGCGAAACCCTGGTGCTGGTGCCGGGCGCGTTGGTGTTTTTAACCGCCGCGCATATTCCGTCGCGGCAGGTACGGCAGATCAAACAAGCGCTGCCCTACATGGTCGAGGAGTTGATTGCCGATAACATCGAAGATGTACATCTGGCGATTCCCGATTTTAAACCGAACGATGACCAGACGTTGCCGGTTGCGGTAGTACAGCATCACCTGCTGATCGATTGGCTCGATCAGCTGTATCAGCACGGTATAAAGCCGAATGTGTTGTGCCCGGATACGCTTGCGGTACCGTGGCGCGAAAATAGCGATAATTTTTTTGCGCTGCAGGATCGAGTAATTTGCCGGAATAGCGCCTTCGGCGGTCAAGTCTTATTGCGCGAGCAATTTGCAGGCTATCTGCAATTGCTGAAGCAGCAGCTCGCCGGCGATGAGTTGACCGCGCCGCAGCGACGGCTAGTCTATTGCGGCGCCGATAATATCGAGGCGGGATATTCGGTGCTCGCCGCAGTGCAGACAACGATCGATGCCGAGGCGACGCTTACGGAGTATGCCGAAAGCGGGGGGGAAGTGCTCGCGGCGCATGCCGTGCGGCAAATAGATAGTCTGCTGAATTTGCTGCAAGGCGGATACAAAGTACAGGACCGCGGCGGCAATCGACACTGGGGACGCTTGGCTGCGGTGGCGGCGCTTGGGGTCGTATTGTATAGCGGGTTCACGGCGGCGAGCGGCGCCTGGTTCGCATACCAGGCGCGGCAGGCGGAAGCGCAGACCTTCAGCCTGTATCGCCAGCTTTTCCCGCAGGAAAAACGTGTTGTCAGTCCGCGTAAACAAATGCAGGCGCATCTGGGCGGCGGAGGGGCTGTCAATGCCGTCTCGCCATTGCCGCTCTTGGCGAAAGCGGCATTGGGGCTGCGCGGCAATGCGCTACAGCTCGATGAACTGCATTACCGCCACCAGCAGAACGATTTACAGTTACAGTTGCATACGCCGACTTTGGAAACGCTCGATCAGATCAAGCAGCAGCTGAACGGTGTTGGCCTCAATGTCGATATAAATTCCGCCGCTCGACAAGGCGATAGCACTGTCGGCCGCCTTAATATTCGAGATGGGCAATCATGAACCGCTTGAGCGAATGGTTGGAAATGTTGCGCGAGCGTATCGCCGCGCACGCGCTGACCCAGAAGTTGTGGACACGCTACGAGGCGGCTGCGCCTCGCGAGCAGTTGGCATTGCGCGCCTTAGGCGTTGTTCTGCTGGTGCTGGCAATCGCGCTATCGGTGATGATGCCGCTACATCGCTTTAATGTCGATGCGATCGCCGCGTTGCATGCGCAGCAGGATACGCTCGCGTGGATGCAGGCTAACCGCGCATCGATCGGTAATGCCAGTAGTGCGGCGCGCAAACCGGGCGACTCGATATTGACGCTGGCTAATCAAAGCGCGCGCGATCTGGGATTAACGTTCAAACGCTACGAACCGAGCGGAGAGCATGGGTTGAATCTTTGGCTGGAGCAGGTACCGTTCGATCAAGTGGTAAAGTGGCTCGATGTATTGGAGCGCGATTACGGCGTGATTGCCGTGGACTTTTCCGCCAGCCGTCGCAATGAGGCCGGCTTGGTCGACGTGCGATTGATTTTGCAAGGCTAACCATTTTGTAAGACAGTTTTTGCGACCCGAGCTTATTTATGTATAACCACCACTTCGGTTTAGCCGAAGCACCATTCTCGATCGCTCCCGATCCGCGTTATTTATATTTGAGCGCGCAACATCGCGAAGCGCTCGCGCATTTGTTGTACGGCATCGGCGATCACGGTGGTTTCGTCGTGTTGACCGGCGAGGTCGGTACCGGTAAAACCACCGTTTGTCGCTGTCTGCTGCAACAGATTCCCGATCACATCGATATAGCCGTCATCGTCAATCCGAAATTGAGTTCGCAGGAATTGCTGCAAACGATCTGCGACGAGTTGGGGGTGGCGTTGGCGGAGGAGCAGCCGACGTCTAAGCAATTAATCGATGCCTTGAATACTTTTTTACTGGCCACACATGCGCGCGGGCGCAACGCGATATTGATTATCGACGAGGCGCAAAACATTGCCACCGAAGTGTTGGAGCAATTGCGTCTGCTGACCAATTTGGAAACCAACGAGCGCAAATTGCTGCAGTTGATATTGTTGGGGCAGCCCGAGCTCAACACACTATTGGCCCAGCCGTCGCTGCGGCAATTGGCGCAGCGCATCACCGCGCGTTATCACTTGCGGCCACTGGCGCGGCAAGAGGTGGCGCAGTACATCGAACACCGCTTGGCGATTGCAGGTTGCCGCGGTCATCTCTTTACGCCCGCCGCGGTTGCGCGGATTTACCGCTACAGCAACGGCATTCCACGCTTGATCAATTTACTCTGCGATCGCGCCTTGTTGGGTGTCTACGCCGAAAATGGCGCGCTGGTGGATGCATCGATGGTGCGTCGCGCTGCACAGGAAGTGCTGCCAAAGCGCGCGCCGAAATTAGTTTATCGCGCGGTGGCCGCAGCATTGGCGGCACTGGGCTTATTGGCTGGCGGCGGATATTGGTACTGGTCCGCGCACGCGGTCGGCACTACCGATAGTGCGGCGGTAGCCCAGCAGGATTGGCGCGCTGCCTTATCTGCTAGCACTGCGACCGAAGCGGTCGCGCTGAATAGTCTTTATCGGCTTTGGGAGCAAATGCCGAGCGGCGAGGTTTCGACCTGCGAACTCGCGGTTGCGGGCACATTGCACTGTTTGCGTTTGCAGGCGACAACACTCGCCATGCTACAGCGCTACGATACACCGGTGGCCTTACGCTTACGATCGTCGAGTGCCGATGGGCAGTTCGTCGTGCTGAAGCAATTGTTACCGACGCATGCGCGCATCGAGTTCGATCGGCGCGAATGGAATGTGCCCTGGTCGGAGCTGGCGACTTTGTGGCAGGGCGAAGTGTTGTTATTGACGCCCGCGCCGGTCGGTTCGTTACCGTTGCGACTGGGGGTAACCGATCCCTTGGTTGCCTGGTTCGACGAGCAGTTATACCGTCATTTTCATCGCAACCAACCGCGTTGGCAGCGCGAAGTTTACGATAGTAGCGCTGCGCTGACGGATAGCATTCCGAAGCAGGCCTGGTTGATTCGCCATTATCTCTCGCTGCGCGAACAACCGGCGACTGCGACCTACGGTGCCGAATTATTGGAACAGGTGAAACGTTTTCAGCAGCAGCAGGGTTTGAGCGCCGACGGCGTTATCGATTTGGATACGGTGCTGACTTTGACGCACAGCCTTGCGGTCAATCAGCCGCGAATCGGCGCTGCCAGCGCGCAGCGGGGCGGTTGATATGTCGTTGATTCTGGATGCGCTGAAAAAATCCGAGCAGGAGCGGCGGCGCGATAAGGGGCCGAATTTACAGACGATCCATCAACCGCCGCTACCGCGCGCGCAGCGGCGCTCTTATACGGCGTTGTTGGGTTTTCTGCTGATCGCCGCAAATGCCGCGGTCGTGGTCTATTGGTGGCAGCAGCGGGCAGCGCCCACAGTGACTGCCGCATCGCCGGTGCAGCCCCCACTCTCGTCAACTATAGCCGCATTGCCCGCGGCCGCTCCGGCCGTGCGCGAGTCTACGGCAGCGACTACACCGAAGCCGGTCGAGGCGCCGGCCAATGCATCGACACCCACTCCGGTAGCGACAGCAACTCCCGAATATACGAGTATTACGCCAGCGAGCTCCACCGCGGCGACAGTGTCGGTTGCGAGCAGCGCGCGCATCGAGGAAGTCGACGAGTTGCCGGAGAATGTGCGCAACGATTTGCCGGCGATGACATTTTCGTTTCACGTGTATTCGAGCAATCCGCAGCAGCGCACGATTATTATCAATAATCGCCGCATGCGCGAGGGCGATGACATCGGTGCGGGTTTATTGTTGCAAGAGATCACCGAGGACGGCGTGATATTGCAGTACGCGCAGCATCGAATTCACATTAGCGTGTTGGCCGGTTGGTAGATTTTTCGCCAACCGCGCTGCCTTCATTAATTTTTCTCTGTGGCTGTCGATGCGGGCGGCACTTTTTGTTGCGGTGTTATCGATTCGAACTCGGGCAGCACCGCTGTTTTGCCGGTTTCCTCGAGTTTTCCATCCTGATATTTAAATTGTTGCGCGCGCATATCTTCGTATTTGCTTTGGGTAACGTCGTGCGCCAGGGTCGCCGAATCGATTATGACTGGATGAATAAATACCATGAGATTTTGCTTTTTGACGCTGTTGGTAGTCGAGCTAAACAATTTACCTACCAACGGTAGATCACCCAAAATCGGCACCTTGCTTTCCGTCTTTTGGTTTTGATTAGAAATGAGACCGCCGAGTACTACGGTGCGACCATCCTTCACCAACACCTTGGTAGTAATGCTGCGCTTATTGGTGACTTGATCTTTGAAGCCGGCACTATCGGCCAGCGACTGGACTTCCTGCACGATGTCCAGCGTCACCGAGTCGCCACTGTTGACCAGCGGTGTGATTTTTAACGTCACGCCGATATCTTTGCGCTCATAAGTCGTGAAGGGGTTATCGGTGGTGGAACCCGCGCTGGTCGCTTGACCGGTGATCAGAGGAATATTCGAGCCGACGACGATTTGCGCTTGTTGGTTGTCGAGCGTCATAACCGAAGGCGTCGATAAAATGTTGGCGGAGGTCGTGCTGGACAGAGCTGTCAACAGCGCGCGCAGCGAGCCGCCCTGGTAGTAACCCAGCGTCAACCCATCGCCCAATAAACTGAGGGGGGTTACGGTAGTGCCGGTCGCCGGTGTGGGTTGTAAACCGAAGTTGGTGCCGGCCTGCGCGCCGTTGGTTTTGAAATCGGTGCTCCATTGGACGCCGAGCTGATCCGCCAAATCTTGATCCAGCTCAACGATGACTGCCTCTACAAGAACTTGAGCGCGCTGCACGTCCAGCTTGGCGATGACATCGCTCACACTATCCAAGAGATCCGGCGGCCCGCTCATGACGATGGCGTTGTTGCTTTTACTTGCCTCGATACTCAGGGTGGCCGATTTAACCGTTTCGTCTTTCGATTCTTTTTGCGTGGAGTTCGTTATATTTTTCAGAATCGGCAGCGCTTCGGTGGCATTCAGGTAGTGCAAAAAAACGACGCGGCTGGTGGACGTGGCATCGAGCGTTTGGTCGAGCTGCAGGATTAATTGTTTTGCACGCTGCCGGCTGACCGGGTCGCCGGCCAGCAGCACGCTATTGGAGCGTTCATCCGCCGCGATCGATAGCGGCGACGCTCCTTCTTTGCCCGATGGTTTGGTCAGGCTTTCTAATACTTTTGCGACATCGCGCGCGCTGGCGTGCTGCAATTTGACGACATCGATTTCCAGCGAGCCGCTGCGATCCATGCGCTGTATCAACTCCAGCAGGCGCTTCACATTGTTGCTGTCGTCGGCGATAACCAGGCTATTACTTTCCGGCAATGGCGCGATATAGCCGTTGGGGCTCACCAGCGGTTTGATCAATTCGACAAGGCTGGCCGCAGCAACATTCTTTATTTCGGCCACATGCATGATTTGGCCGCTACCGTTAAAACTCTCGAAGTCTTCGACCACATTTTTCGGCGACATTTTGCTCAGGGCTGCAGGATAAATACGCACCACGCCGTCGGTGTTCGAGGTGCTGTAACCGTGCACTTCCAACAAAGCGAGAAATACTTGGTAAGCCTGGGCCACTGTAATCGGATGATCGGCAAGCGCGGTTACGCGACCTTGCACGCGCGGATCGATGACGATTTGCTGATGCGTTTGCTCGGCGATCCATTGAATTACGGCGCGTATATCCGCATCGCGCATGTTCAAGGTAACCAGCTCGGCATCGCTCTTTGGCGCCGCCGCGGGCACAACATTGTCGGTGGCTGTCGCAAAGTGAGCGTTTAAGCAAAAAAACAGCGCTATAACGATACCGATTTTGCGTGACCATACCATGAATAAAACACCAGCAAAATGAGGGATGACGGTGCGCTTGGACGGCGCTTGGTTTAAGTAACACATCTATAAATGTGTTGCGTTGGTTTGCGCAGTTTGTCGCGAAAAATGAGGAGCGACAAAAGCTTAGCTGAAAACATTAGAAATGCCTATGGCAGTAAAATAGGGTTGAGCTCGACCTGGAATTTAAGGTCTTGAACATATAGACTTCGCTCGCCGCGTAGCGGGGGTCGAGCTGGATTGGAAGACAGTGATTGGATAGTCGGGCTAATTAGTAGATTTTGCTTGACCGAGTAAATTATCACTCCTTACACTTGCACGGCTTTATGGTGATCGTTGATTCAGCATGATGATTACCTTGATAATTTTAATCGAGTAGATACGGTACTTGTACTCTGTGCCGTGCTCTACCGGACTGGTTCCCTTGCTCCCTTACACATGGATGTCGATGATTAGTGCTCGATTAGTTCTGGCGCGAGGCGAATAACTACTAACGTAGAGGCCAGTCGCAGGGGCGAGTGGGTTGTGTGTAGTCCCCCTCGTTTACTAGCGAGGGCGTTGTAGCGGAAGATAACCGGTTCATGACATATAAAACTCGTAAAACCGCATCCCAGCAACTTTCTGGGATTGGCTTTGTAATCTTTATCCATGTAGCTGTTATTTACATTATTGCATCGGGTCTGGGACATCAGGCTGTCGAAGCCGTGATGGGTCCCATTGAGACCAAGGTGATCGAAGAGGCGAAAAAACCGCAAGAGGAGTTGCCGCCCCCGCCACCTAGACTTGAAGCTCCTCCTCCGTATGTGCCTCCGCCCGATATTTTGTTGGCAGCTGAGCCCGTTGCGGCGCAGAGCACCGCGATTCACGACGTAACCAATGTCAAGGCGCCGCCGCCCGTTGCAGCTCCGCCTGCTCCCGATGTCGAGGCGCGCTTCAATCCGCGTAGCCGCAAAAATGCGCCGGGAGAGGACGACTACCCATCGGCATCGCGTCGCCTGAACGAACAGGGTGATGTCATTATCGCCATCTGGGTGACCGCTGATGGTTCTGCCGGCGAGGTCAAGGTCGAAAAAAGTAGCGGTTTTGAGCGTCTTGATGAAGCCGCTGTGGCTTTTTACCAGAAGGTCAAGTTTTTACCTGCCACTAAAGATGGCAAGCCGGTCGCTGCCTGGAAAACTTTAAAAGTTACTTGGAAGTTGAAGAAATAAGGGGTGGTCGGCCCACTGGTGGGTTAGCTGCTGTTCAGTTTTAACAATTTAACGCATAGATTAAAGAAGGAAGATGCAATGATTATTAAACGCTTCATCCCATTGATGCTCCAGTTGACCCTAGCGGTCGCCGGCCAGCAACTGCTGTTATCCGGCTCTGTCCACGCACAAGAGCAAGCGCCGGCAGACGCCGCCGCAGCTCCGGCCGCTGATCAACCGGCCGCCGCTCCTGCAGAAGCAGCCGGCGATCAAGCAACAAGCGCGGCAGCTAGCGCACAAGAGTCGACCGTTAAGGCCAGCCCATATGGTTTGGGCGCACTCTGGGAGGAGGGCGATATGGTGGCGAAAGGTACCCTGGTGCTGTTGCTGATCATGTCGGCCGGTACTTGGTTCATCATTTTCACCAAGCTTTGGGAGCAACAAGGCATCATCAATCAAGCTAAAGAGTCCCGTAAATTGTGGGAAGCTCCGAGCTTGGCGGAAGGTGTGCAAAAGCTGAACAAGAACAGTGTTTATCGCGCTCTGGTCGAAGACGGCTTGAACGCAATGAAGCATCACGATGGTCGTCTCACCGACAAAATCGATATGCAGGAATGGGTCACCATGACTGTACAGCGCGGCGTAGAGTCGCTGAATAGCCAATTGCAAGGTGGCTTGGCCTTCCTCGCGACCACCGGCTCCACCGGCCCGTTCATCGGTTTGTTCGGTACTGTTTGGGGTATCTACCATGCTCTCGTAGCGATCGGCATCGCCGGTCAGGCAAGTATCGATAAAGTAGCGGGACCCGTCGGCGAGGCGCTGATCATGACGGCGATCGGTTTGGCGGTAGCGGTACCGGCGGTGCTCGGATACAACTTCCTGGTGCGTCGCAACAAGTTGGCGATGGAGGATATTCGCTCCTTCGCCGGCGACGTACATGCCTACCTGTTGATGGGAACCCGCGTAGCTGATCAAGGTTCTGCAGCTGCCACTCGGAGCAAATAAAAATGGGGATGAACATTTCCTCGGGTGACGACAGCGATCTGAATGCGGCGATCAATACGACGCCGCTGGTAGACGTCATGTTGGTTATGCTGATCATCTTCTTGATCACGGTGCCGGTGGTCGTGCATACGATCCCGGTCGACCTGCCCAAAGCGACCAACGTACCGACCCAGACCAAGCCGGAGAACATCGTTATCGCGGTGGAGCCGGATGGTCAGGTGTTTTGGAATTCGGCTCGGCTGCCGGACAATGCCGCTCTGCTGCGTAAACTGAAAGAGATTGCGGTGCTTGTACCGCAGCCTGAGGTGCATATTCGTGGCGATTTATCGGCCCGTTATGAAAACGTCGGTAAAGTGGTTTTTGCCTGCCAGCGCGCCAGTATTCGCAAAGTGGCTTTTATTACCGAGCCCGGCCAAAGCGCGCAATAGCGCGCTTGTCCAGGTTTTAATTGCGTAGGAGATTTTCCCCATGGGGATGAGCGTTGGCGCTTCCGACGATGACATGATGATGGAAATGAACACCACGCCGTTGATCGACGTGATGCTCGTTTTGATCGTGATGCTCATCATCACTATTCCGATTCAAACACATGCGGTTAAGCTCGATATGCCGCGACCCAATCCCAATGCACCGCTGGTACAGCCCGAGGTGATCGATCTGGTCGTCGACTTCGACGGCACGCTGTTGTGGAATGGTCAACCGGTGCCGAATGGCTCGACGTTGGTGAGTTATTTCACTGAAGCGGCAGCTAAAGATCCGCAGCCCGAGTTACATCTGCGTCCCAACAAGCTGGCTAAATACGATGTGGTTGCGAAAGTTTTAGCTACGGCGCAACGTCTGCATATACGAAATATCGGTATCGTTGGCGATCAGCCGACAGAGTAGTTTGCTCGCTCAGCGAGTTCGATTTGAGCTTTGCGTTTGTTAGACGATGGTTTTGTTTCGGCGCCAGCTGTGTTTAGGCGCCATTTTTGTTTAGGCGAGAATATCGATGCGAATAGTTAAATCGGTTGTTATGGCATTGCCGGCATTAATGCTGACAGTGGGGCAGGTTGGTTCCGTATTGACTGTCGGCGGTGTGTTGAGCTCGTCGGCCTATGCGGCGGACAAGAAAGGTGAGAAACAGGTCAGCGCTAAAGTTGGCAAGCCGCTGAAAGAGGCTCTGGATTTAGCACAGGCGAAGAAGTTTAAAGATGCCATGGCCAAAGTTCAGGAAGCCCAGGCTATTTCTGGAAAAACCCCTTACGAAGAATACAAGATCAACGAGATCGTCGCTTATGTAGCGATCAACCTGCAGGACTATGCAACCGCGACCAAAGCGTATGAAGCGACGCTGGATAGCGGCGAGCTGAATCCTGCCGAGATGAAGCAGCGTCTCGATCAGTTGACCAAGATTTATTACCAGGCAAAAAACTATCCGAAGGCGATTCAATTTGGCAATCGCTACCTGAAAGATGTCGGTCCCGATAGTGAGATTGCGTTGTTGGTTGCGCAGGCGTATTACCTGCAAAAAGATTACCCGCATACCATCGAAGCGACCGAGTCGCTGCTGAAAATTGCCAATCAAGCCGGCCAACCCGTTAAGGAAGAATGGTTAAAACTGTTGATGAGCAGCCAGCACGAGGCCAATCGCGACGAGGATGCGATGGCAACGCTCGAACTACTGTTGGCTAAATATCCTTCGGCTGCTTACTGGCGCGATATCTTTGTCTACCTGCAGAACGAGGGTAATAGCTCCGATCGTAAAAGCATGGAGATGTACCGTCTGAAGTCGATGACCGGCGTGTTGAGAGACTCCGAGTATGTCGAGATGGCGCAGTTGGCGATGGCTTTGGGCTTCCCGGGCGACGCCAAGAATATTCTGGAGAAAGGCTTTAACAACAAGATACTGGGCACTGGCGCGACCAAGGACCGCGAAAATCGTTTGATGACGCTAGCTCAAACCAATTCGGCTACCGACCAAAAAGGCTTGCCGACTTTTGAGAAAGAGGCGATTGCCGCAGCGGGTGGCGATGCCGACGTTAAGCTGGGCGAAGCTTACGCGAGTTATGGTCAGTACGATAAAGCGATCGAGGCTATGAAGCGCGGATTGAAGAAAGGTAATCTGAAAGCTGTGGATGAAGCCCATTTGCAATTGGGCGTTGCTTATCTCGGCGCTAAACGTAATAGCGATGCGATCAGCGAGTTCAAAGCAGTGCCTGCCGATTCGAAGTTAGCGCATTTGGCGCGCCTTTGGGTTATCTACGCGCAGAACGCCAAAAGCTGATTCGTTAGTTGAAGTTATAAATACTCGAAAAAAGGCAGCTGATTAAGCTGCCTTTTTTATTGCCGGTTCTTTTTAGCTTAACTGACGGTTAACTCCCGACACAGCGCCAGCCAGCGCTGGATACCGGCGCTGCGATACTTATGGCGGTGTACGACAAAATAGAAGTGCCGGCGAAAATCGCGCTGCGACACCGCGAGCGGTACCAGGCTGCCGCGCTTAAAAGCATCCTGCAGCGCAATTCGCGATACGCAACCGATGCCTAATCCCGCTTCGACGGCGCGCATAATCGCATCGGTGTGCTGTAGCTCCAGCATGATATTGAGCCGCGAGAGCAGATCGTGTACTGCGCGCTCGAATGTTTGCCGAGTTCCTGAGCCGGGCTCTCGCAAAATCCAGGTTGCATCTAGCAGATCCTGGTCGGAGAGTGTTTGGCGCTTGGCCAGCGGGTGTTGCGGGGCGGCAAACACAGTGAGCTCATCTTCGAGCCAGGGCGTTATTTCCAATTCGGGATGTGTGAGCTCCCCTTCAATCAAAGCGATGTCGAGTTCGAAATTCGCTACTTTCTGGGCAATTTCGGCGGTATTCGCTACCTCCAGTGTTACATACGCGCCGGGCTGCTCGCGCATGAAGCGGGCCATCAACTCGACCGCGAGATAATTGCCGATAGTCATCGTCGCGCCGATTTGCAGTCTGCCTATCTCGGAGTGCCGTTTAAGCGCACTCTCCAGATCTTGAGCTTGTTCCAATAAAGCTTCGGCGCGTGGCCGCAAGGTACGTCCCAGCTCGTTCAGTTGGATGCGTTTGCCAATGCGATCGAACAGTTGTATATCGAAGTGGTCTTCAAAATCGCTGAGCGAACCGCTGACTGCCGATTGCGACATCGCCAAAGCTTCGGCAGCGCGGCTAATGTTTTGACTGCGAGCGACGGCGAGAAACACCTCTAGCTGGCGTAAGGTGTAGTGCATAATCGGGTGCTCCGAAAATAAAAATCAGAATAACCTGGTTTGCCGATAATGCAAAAGTGATTAAACTATTGGGCTGACTATAGGCCGAGCTGCAAGGCCACGGGGCCAGCGCATCGCTTTCGATCTCTTTAACGCCTTTTACGCTTATTAGTGCACTTTATGCAGGTGCAGCGAGAAAATATTATGGCAGCTTTTATTACCGAACATGTGCTCAGTGTCCATCACTGGACCGATAAACTGTTTAGCTTCACCACCACGCGCTCCAATTCGCTCCGTTTTAAAAATGGTCACTTCATCATGATCGGTCTCGAAGTGAATGGTCGGCCGCTGATGCGCGCCTACAGTATCGTTAGTGCCAATTACGAAGAAAACCTGGAGTTTTTCAGTATCAAGGTTCCCGATGGTCCGCTGACATCGAAGCTGCAGCATCTGAAAGTGGGCGATCCGATTTTGATGAGTACCAAGCCTACCGGTACGCTGATCCTCGATAATTTAATTCCCGGTAAACACCTGTATTTGCTTGGCACGGGTACCGGTCTGGCGCCGTTTATGAGCATTATTAAAGATCCGGAAACTTATGAGCAATACGAAAAGGTTATTTTGATACATGGCGTGCGTTCGGTCGCCGAGCTGGCGTACGATGACTTGATTACCCATCAGTTGCCGGAAAATGAGTTTTTTGGCGAGATGGTCAAAGAAAAGTTGCTGTATTACCCGACCGTGACGCGCGAGCCTTTCCGCAATCAAGGCCGCATTACCGATTTGATCGAAAGCGGGAAATTATTTACCGATCTGGGACTGCCGGGGTTGGATATTGCCAATGATCGCTTCATGTTGTGCGGTAGTCCGCAGATGTTGAAAGACACCTGCGTGATTTTGGAGTCGCACGGCTTGACCGAGGCTCGCCATGGCGACGCGGGTCACTATGTCATCGAGCGCGCCTTCGTCGAACACTAACTTTGACTACGGTGTCGGTATCGAGCTCATACTCGGTACTGACAACTGACAACTGACAACTGACAACTGCAATCAGCGGCTGCGAATCACGATACCCTGGCAGTTGCCGGCGCTTGCGGCGCGCTCGAGGCGCGTCAAATGTTGATCGCTGAGTAGGTCCGCGACGACGCAAACTACCGTATGGCTTTTACCCGCTTGTAGCGCTCGCTCCGCTAAATCGATCACCGCACAACGCTGATTGGGCAACACTTGGAGCAGGCGTTGCCAATTAAGCCGATACTGCTGGCAATCCTTTTTTGTTAACAGTTGTGGACCGATGCAGGTCAGCCAGCGCTGATTGCCGCTGTTGCTGAGATGGCTCAGCACCGGCAAAATCAATGGCAATTGCTGACGCGCTTCGCCGGGGAAAATGAATTCGCTGATCCGCTGCCTGGGAGCGGTTTCATCCGCCGTTTGCTCGAACTGGAAGGGTAGCGCCGACATATTCAGACCCCCCGCCGCAAAACGCCGACACTGATGCCTTCGATGGCGAAATCCTGTTCGCGCAAATCGACCTCAATGGGGCTGTAGCGCGAATTTTCCGGCAGCAGCAATAGCTGATGTTTGCTGCGAGTCCGCTGCAGTCGTTTAACCGTTACTTCGTCGCCGATGCGCGCCACCACGATTTGGCCATTTTCCGCGTCCGGCGCGCGATGCACGGCAAGTAAGTCATCCTCGAAAATACCGACATCGATCATGCTATCGCCTTTAACGCGCAAAAAATAATCGGCCGATGGATGGAAAAGATTGGCGGAAATATCGCAATAATCCTCGATATGCTCCTCCGCCAGGATCGGATTGCCGGCGGCGACCCGGCCGACAATGGGAATCCCTTTATTTTCTTCGATGATACGAATGCCGCGCGAGGCGCCGGCAATCATTTCGATCGCACCCTTCCGCGCCAATGCTTTAAGGTGCTCTTCGGCGGCGTTGGCCGAGCGGAACCCGAGCTCACGCGCGATGTCGGCGCGAGTGGGCGGATAGCCGGTGGCTTCGCTGTGGCGGCGGATTAAGTCGAGCACTTCCTGCTGGCGTGGCGTGAGTTTCATGGCGGTTCCATTCCCCTTGTTTGATCGCCTTGGCTTAGGGCTTAGCTTGGCGCGACGCTATTTGGCACGTGGGTGTTTATACAGTACATGTGATTATATACAGCTATCGGCGGATTGCAAATTTTCGAGTTGGCTAGTGCGGCGGGAGCGATCGGCAAATGAGTTCGGCGGGGTATGCGCTTCAATAAGTGGCGGTGTCGGTGTCAGGAGTACACGCGCTCAACGGGGCTTGTTAATCGTTATAATCCTCGTCCAAGCCATTGATGATATCCGGCTCGATCAGATCGAGCGGACTATCGTAGCCATCGGGGTGGTAGGGCAGGTCCGGATCGAGTCGATCCTCGCTGCTCAATTCATAGGCGTGGCGCCAATCCTCCGGCGCATCGATGCGGCGCACCGACATATCGCTCCAGGTATCGAAATCGTATTCGCAGATATTGCCATCGAGCAGTTGGACTTCGACGGTTTGCGCGTTGTCGTCGACCGCGACTACCTCGAATTGCGCATCGCTCTGCAGATCTTTGTACCAGATACCAATTTGCGCGGGGTTCTTGGACATCGTCGCTGCCTCCTTTGAGGCGAGAGGGAGTCGCGTCAAACCTTAACATGCATTTTCCTGCTCGCGAATAGCGGTGCGAGATGCTTTTGGTCTAAACGTAAAATTCAAGCGAATTATTAGTCTATATACCGCGTTGCATGCGATCATTTTTACCGATTTATTATTTTACGCAGAGAGCGCAATGTTCGAGATCGCAATTATTGGCGGCACCGGTTTTAATACCTTCGAGGGCGCACAATTAATCGCCGGCACGCAGTTACCGGTGGACACCGCTACGCCGTATGGGGAGATATCGGCGCCACTACAGGTTTTTGCATTGGGCGAACGCCGCTGCTGTTTTATCGCGCGCCACGGTCAACCGCATCGTATTCCGCCGCATCGCATCAATTATCGCGCGAATCTATGGGCTTTAAAGCAATGCGGTGCGCGCAGCGTGATCGCGGTAAACGCGGTCGGCGGCATCGCCACGCACATGCAGACCGGCGTCATCGCCATTCCCGATCAGATCATCGATTATACGTATGGCCGCGAACATACTTATTACGATGGTGACGCTGCAATACTCGATCATGTGGATTTTTCGCAACCGTATTGCGGGCTATTGCGCGAGCGGTTATTGCAGGCGGCAATGGCGGCCGGCGTGGCCGTCGTCGGCGGCGGCGTATATGGAGCGATGCAGGGGCCGCGTCTCGAATCCGCCGCCGAAATCGATCGCTTACAGCGCGATGGTTGCGCGGTGGTCGGCATGACCGGCATGCCGGAGGCTGCGCTGGCGCGCGAGTTGAATCTCAATTACGCGGCTTTATGCCTGGTCGTGAATCCGGCGGCGGGGCGTAGCAGCGAACCTATCACACTGGAAAAAATGCAGACTGCGATGGCGGCGGGCATGCTCGATATACAAAAAATTCTGCGCGCTGTGTTGAGCGCTTAGTGGTTTCATAAGAGCTTTTAACGAAATGTACCGGCATCAGACATGACCGCGCAGTAGCCGTACTCATTTCTCGGGTCGTGTGTCGCCATGGATGGCGACACCGAGCCTGTGCAGGGATGCACGTCGTTGCGTGCCCGGGAAATGGGTACGGCTACAGCGCCAGCCACAAGGCATTGCTTTTTATTAGAAGTACTTACCGGCTTACGGTGTCGCTGCGAGCGGCGTCACCTGTACTAATAAGCCGAAGCGCGAATGATCGAAATAATGCAATTCGCCGCTGCGCATGCGGCGTTGTTCGCGCAATACAAATAATTGTTCGACTGTATAGTTATCGTTGGCCGCAGTGCTCGTTGCGCCCATGCCGGCAGTCGGCGCGGCCGGCAAAACCAAAGTGTTTGCCGGGTTTGCAGCGCCGCTGCCGAAGCGACTGAGCCATAACTGCGTATTGATTTGCAGGAAATGTTCGGCGCTCAACGCGATATAACCCTCTACCTCGCGGTGGCTACCAAATTGTCGGCCCGCGCCAATCGCGACCGCTGTGGCATGCGCGGCATCCTCGCCGGGCCATAGCCAGGCTTGATGCAACAGGACGCGCGTGCCTCTGTGCTGTTCGAGAGCGCCGGCTTCGCGATTTAATAGCAGATTGGCCGCCGGCAGCAATTGGAACGGGCCGCTGCCGCCTTCGCTCAAGGCGATCGTTTTACCAGGATAGCGCAAATCGCCGCTGCTGCGCAGCGATTCTTCGCCATCGGCGGCATCGCGCGCGAAGACGATAATTTCGACCTGATAATTCGTATCCGCATACGCGACGGAGAACATCGATCCCATCGCTAACAGCAAACCGCAGACGATTTTTTTCATAGTTGCGCTCTTTGATGGATTACGCCGTTGTTATAAATACAGGGTTATTTCAGCCCGTCGCTAGTGAGACGCCAGGCTCATGCGCTACGTTTTTTCGGCGCAGCGACAGCTGCGGCCTGCGGCGCCAATGTCGTCAGCAATTGTTCGATAAATTGAAAGCGCAGTTCCGCATCCTCGAGATCGGCGGTAAAAGCGAGCGCCGTCGCGCCAGCCAAACGATAAGTGCCCGGTTTGGTTTGCACCAGCTTGACCAATACGATCGGCTCGATCAATGGCTGCTGTTCGAATTCCAGCTTACCGCCGTTAGGGCCGGCTTCGATTTTGCGAATGCCGAGTCTGTGCGCCTGCTGTTTCAGCGCGGTGACGCGAAATAAATTTTTGACGGGATCGGGCAGCAAGCCGAAGCGATCGATCATTTCCACCTGCAGTTCGCGCAGCGCCTCATCGTCGTCGGTATTGGCGATACGCTTGTACAGCATCAGGCGCGCCTGTACGTCGGGCAGATAATCGTCCGGTATCAATGCGCCGAGACGGAGATTCACTTCGGCGCCGCGATCCAGCGGCTCCTCGATGTTCGGCGTTTTACCGGCGCGAATTGCCTTTACCGCGCGCTCCAGCATTTCCATATACAAGGTAAAGCCGATGGTGTGGATCTGGCCGCTCTGTTCCTCGCCGAGCAATTCGCCGGCGCCGCGAATTTCCAGATCGTGCGTGGCAAGCGTAAAGCCGGCGCCGAGATCTTCCGCCATGGCAATGGCTTCCAGGCGTTTTTCCGCATCGGTGCTGACCGCGGAGTGCTCGGGCGTCAACAGATACGCGTAAGCCTGATGGTGCGAGCGACCGACGCGGCCGCGCAGTTGATGCAATTGAGCGAGACCGAATTTATCGGCGCGCTCGATAATGATGGTGTTCGAGTTCGGCACGTCGATGCCGGTCTCGATAATTGTCGAGCACACCAGCACGTTGTGGCGCTGATGATAAAAATCGGACATCACCTGTTCGAGCTCGCGCTCGCGCATTTGTCCGTGGCCGATACCGACGCGCAATTCCGGCAGCAGCGCGCGCAAATCGTTGGCGCATTTTTCGATGGTCTTCACATCGTTGTGCAGGAAATACACTTGGCCGCCGCGCAAAATTTCGCGTTGGATGGCTTCTTTAATCAGTGCGGTATCGTATTTGCGCACAAAGGTTTTCACCGACAGGCGGCGTGCCGGCGGCGTCGCGATAATCGATAGATCGCGCATGCCCGACATCGCCATATTCAGTGTGCGCGGAATCGGCGTGGCGGTCAGCGTGAGAATATCGACCTGCGCGCGCAATGCCTTTAACTGATCCTTTTGGCGCACGCCGAAGCGATGTTCCTCATCGATAATCACCAGCCCGAGGTTGCTGTATTTCACGTCGCTCTGCAGCAGCTTATGCGTGCCGATCAAAATATCGACCTTGCCTTCGGCGAGCCGCTCTAACACTTTTTCTTGCTCGGGGCCGGTGCGGAACCGCGATAACACTTCGATCGTCACCGGCCAATCGGCGAAGCGATCCTTGAACGATTCGTAATGCTGCTGCGCGAGCAATGTCGTCGGCACCAGAATCGCTACTTGCATGCCGCTGTGCACCGCGACGAACGCCGCGCGCATTGCCACCTCGGTCTTGCCGAAGCCGACATCGCCGCACACCAGCCGATCCATCGCCGCCGGCGCGCGCATGTCGTCTAACACGGCGGCGATGGCGTTGATCTGATCGGCCGTCTCCTCGAACGGGAAGGTTGCCGCAAATGCTTCGTAAGCCTGGCCGGGGTCGGTGAACGCGTGACCTGGCCGCGCGGCGCGGCGCGCATAAATATCGAGCAATTCGGCGGCGACATCGCGAATCTGTTCGGCGGCCTTGCGCTTGGCTTTCTGCCAGGTGTCGCTGCCGAGGCGATGCAGCGGCGCGGTCTCCGCGTCGGCGCCGCTGTAGCGGCCGATCAAATGCAGGGAGGCGACCGGCACATACAGTTTGGCGCCCTCGGCATATTCGAGCGCGACAAACTCCGCTTCCTGGTCATCCACCGCCAGCGTTTGCAGTCCGCAATAACGGCCGACGCCGTGATCGATATGTACCACCGGTGCGCCGATGCGCAATTCGGCTAGATTGCGCACCGCATTGTTGGCGGTTTCGCTGGCGCGTTTGCGCCGCCGCGTTTGCAGTACGCGCTGACCGAACAGTTGATTTTCGGCGACCAGCGCCAGGTGTTGCGCCGGTGATGATTGATCGCTTAACAACAGGCCGCGGTCGATCGGCGCCACGGTGATTGCCAGAGTCTCGTCGCCGGCGATAAAAGCGTCCCAGCTATCGACGGTTTTCGCGGGCAGTCGGTGCAATTTCAATAAATCGATCAAGGTCTCGCGGCGGCCGGCGGACTCCACGCACAATAAAACGCGTTGCGGCGCGCCGGCGAAACGGCGCAGCGCGGCGATGGGATCCTCGGCCTTGGCATCGATCGGCAATACCGGTGCGGGCTGGGTATCGAAATCGCGGCGGCCGGCGGCGGCGCCGACACTTTCGCTTTGCAGTGCTACCTGCTGGTGATCTTTGAAACGAGCGAACAATACTTCGACCGGTTCAAAGATGCTGGATGGCGGCAGAATCGGGCGCTCGCGATTGTGGCGGCGCTGTTCGTAGCGCTCGTTGGCCTCGCGCCAGAAAGTCTGGGCGGCGGTCTCCAGGCCGCTGTCGGTGAAAATCACCGTCTCGCGCGGTAAATAATCGAACAAGCTGGCCGACTGCTCGAAAAACAGCGGCAGATAATATTCGATACCGGCCGGCGCAATGCCCTGGCTGACATCCTGATAGACCGGGCAGCGGCGATGATCGACATCGAAGCTATCGTGCCAGGCCTCGCGAAATAGCTTGATCGCGGCCGGTGTCAGCGGAAATTCGCGGCCCGGCAGCAGGCGAATACTTTCGACCTGCGCGAGCGTGCGCTGCGATTCCGGATCGAAGGTGCGCAACGTATCGACTTCATCGTCGAGCAAGTCGATGCGATAGGGCAGCGCGCTGCCCATCGGGAAAATATCCAATAGCGAACCGCGCTGCGCGAACTCGCCGTGTTCGTACACCGTAGTCACTGCGCGATAACCGGCAGCGCCAAGGCGCGAGCGCAATTGCTCCACATCGAGCTGCTGCCCGCGGTCGATAATCAGGCTATTGCCTTGCAGGTAGGACGGCGGCGGCAGTCGATGCATCAGGGTGGCGATTGGCACCACCAATATGCCGCGCTGTAGTTCGGGCAGCCGATACAGCGTGGTTAAGCGCTCGGAAATAATGTCCTGGTGCGGCGAGAAGCTATCGTACGGCAGTGTTTCCCAATCCGGCAGATGCAGAACCGCCACATCGGGGGCGAAAAACTGCAACTCCTGTTCGATTTGCCGGGCGCTGGCGGTGTCGCGCGCGACCCATAACACGGGTTGCGCCAGGCCGGACGCGGCGCTGGTCACGGCTAAGCTGGCGGCGGCGGCGTGCAACTGGCCCCAATACTGGCGGTCGCCGGCTGCGGGCTTCAGTAGAGTAGGGAGCAGAGTAGGGAGTAACGCTGGCGGCATCGATGGAAGGCTATATTTGTGCAAGAGGACCGGCATTGTAACGCCAGTGGCGTTAGTTATCAGTCCTCAGTTGTCAGTTATTGGTTAAGCAATACTACAGGACTGCCAACTGGCGCCCGCCGCAGACTCTGCAATACTTGGTGCGGGCGGTGCGTTCGCAGGCGCCGCCCGGTTGCGCGGTGTCGATTGAACAAAGATAATACGCGCCTTTCTTTTACCTCTGCGGCAAAGGTGCCTTTTAATGGAACAGAGAAAACGCGGTCGTCCCGACGATTATTTCAAAGACTGGAAGGAGCGCGAAGCGCTGGCGGAAGGCTTGATTCCGTTAGTCGGTAAGCTCTACCGGGAAAATAACGTTAAGACGTATATCTACGGACAGGGCCTCGTCAACAAGTCTCCGCTCGATATCATGCAGGCGCACCGCGTCGTGCGGCAGGTCGAGCAGAACGAACTCTCCGAATTCGAAACCTTCCCGATCGTCAAGGCGCTGTCCGAGCTCAATCTCGGTACCGCGCACATCGATGCCGGCCGCATCGCCGTGATGTACGATCAGGTGAAAGGGCAGGGTATCAGCGTGCACGACTTCGTGCGCGAACAGGTGGCCGATTTAGTCGGCATCGATGCGAAGCCGATTACCAAGCCGCGCGATGTCGTGCTATTCGGTTTCGGTCGCATCGGTCGTTTGATGGCGCGCCTGCTGATCGAAAAGGCCGGCTCCGGCGATACGCTGCGACTGCGCGCCATCGTCGTGCGCAAGGGTAAGGGCGACGACGATTTAATGAAGCGCGCCAGCCTGCTGCAACGCGATTCGGTGCACGGCCATTTCAACGGCACGATTCGCGTCGACGAAGAGCGCAATTCGCTGGTCTGCAACGGCAACGAAGTCAAAGTGATTTACGGCGACGATCCGGGCGCGATCGATTACACGCAATATGGAATTTCCGATGCGATCGTGGTCGATAACACCGGCAAGTGGAGCGATCGCGAAGGCCTGTCGAAGCATTTGCAGTGTCCTGGTGTATCCAAGGTGCTGTTGACCGCGCCGGGCAAGGGCGATTTGAAAAATATCGTGTTTGGCGTCAACGACAACGAAATTTTCGACGATGAGGCCATCATCACCGCCGCCAGTTGCACCACCAATGCGATCGTGCCGCCGCTGAAAGTGATCGACCAACATTTCGGTATTCTCAACGGCCATGTCGAAACGGTGCATGCATATACCAACGACCAAAACCTGATCGACAACTACCACAAATCGAAACGCCGTGGCCGCAGTGCGCCGCTGAACCTGGTCATCACCGAAACCGGCGCCGCTAAAGCGGTGGCGAAAGTATTGCCGCAGTTGCAAGGCAAGTTGACCGGCAATGCGATTCGCGTACCGACACCGAACGTTTCGCTGGCGATTTTGAAGTTGAATTTAGGTCGCGAAACCAGCGTCGACGAAATCAACGAATACATGCGCAAAATCGCCCTGCATTCGCCGCTTCGCAAGCAGATCGATTACTCGAACTCGCCGGAAGTGGTATCGAGCGATCTGGTCGGTTCGCGCCATGCGTGTATCTACGACGCCGAAGCGACCATCGTCAATGGCAGCAGTGTAGTGCTGTACTGCTGGTACGATAATGAGTTCGGTTATAGCTGTCAGGTGCATCGCGTGCTGGAAAAAATGGCCGGCGTGCATTACAAAATCTATCCGAAAGAAACCGCCGAATAGTGCTCGGTCGTAACGTTAAACAACAGCCGCCCTTCGGGGCGGTTTTTGTTGGTGCTGCTATTTTTGTGAGCGTCACTCTTTTTAATGGCGAGCGCATTGCCCGCTCGAAGTTATTTGTGTGGCGCGCGTTTAAATGTTGCGGATTATCGTCGATTGCGATTTTGTTGGCCGCCTGTGGCGAGCGCGCGGCGTTCCAAATTAGCGGCATGGCGCAGGGCACCACCTACCATATCACCGTGGTCGCGGACAAAAACGCTGCGGAACAAGCTGCGTTAAAAAAGCAAATAGAAGATCGGCTAAGCGCAATCGATAGCGCATTGTCCAATTATCGGGACGATTCTGAATTAAGCCGTTTTAACCGCGCGGCGGTCGGCGAATGGATTTCGCTCGGCACTGATTTATATCATGTCTTAAAAAGCTCGCAGGATATCAGCGCGGCCTGCGCTGGTGTGTTCGATGTGACGATTGCGCCATTGGTCGATTTATGGGGTTTTGGCGCCAAGGGACATCGCGCAGATCTTCCTGGCGCCGATGCAATCGCCGCTGCCAAAGCGAATGTGGATTATCGTTTTCTGGAGCTCGATAAAACTGCACCGCGTGCGCGGAAGAATCATCCATTGCGTATCGATGTGAACGGTATCGCGCAGGGTTATACGGTAGACCGCTTGGCCGAGTTGTTGTCGGCGCAGGGTTATAAAAACTTTCTGGTCGAGGTCGGCGGCGAGTTGCGTTTAGTGGGCGCGAATGCGCAATCGTTGCCTTGGCATATCGGTATCGAAAAACCCACCGATGGTCTCGGCGATGTGCAGCAGGCGATCAGCGGAACGAACATCGGTATCACCACGGCTGGCGATTATCACGATTATTTCGAAAAAGACGGTATGCGCTATTCGCACACGATCGACCCAACCACCGGTCGGCCGATAGCGCATCGTTTGGCGTCGGTCACGGTGATCGGCGCTAGCGCCGAATATGCGGATGGTTGGGATACGGCGTTGGAGGTGATGGGACCGGAGCGCGGTTATGCATTCGCCGAGCGGCAGCATATGGCGGCGTATTTTATTATTCGTACCGATAAAGGTTTTACCGTGCGGTATACGGCGGAATTTGCTCGTTATTTGCATTAAGCATTAATTTAATAAATTTCTAACTACTTTTTTACTGTCTGCGACAGACAAGCCAGGTTTCGCCTGCAGGCGAGTCACTTTTCTTTTCCAAAAAGAAAAGTAACCAAAAGAAGTTGGCCCTTGCAGGGAGCCCCTGCCGGGAGCTCCCAACAGCATCAGGTCGCCAACTTAAGTTGGCGACTTCTCGAGTTTCAGAAAGTAGCACTTTCTGAAATTCGACTGCCGCGTTGGGGCCTTCTAGCAGCTCTGCTGCTGAAGGAAAGATAAAATCCAAACAGCATGACCGTAGGGCGGATTATTAATCCGCCATTCGCAGCTCGGCGAAATCAAATGGTGGATCGTACGGTCCACCCTACGGTTTTGTTTTTGAGCTTTGCTTCATGCGGTGCTGTAGCGAAAGTCTGTCATTCTTCAGTTGAATTTGCTGTTCCCTTCAGCAGCGCAGCTGCTAGAAGGCCCCCAGCGCGACAGCTGATAATTCGAAAGTGCTACTTTCGAATTATCAGGCAGTCGCAAACTAGTTAGTTTGCGACCTGACGCAATGGGGAAGCTCCCAGCAAGGGCCAACTTCTTTTGGTTACTTTTCTTTTTGGAAAAGAAAAGTGACTCGCCAGCAGGCGAAACCTGCATTCCGCGCCATCGGCGTAATCAATTAAAGTTTAGAATTTAGTCGGTCGATTGGATCAATAGACCATCGATTGATTGTTATTAATATCAGCCGGCCGCCGCCCAAATTTTCCTCCGCGCGAGATAAGCGCTCCTGGCTATCTCGATATCCTTCAAAAAATTCTCCAACTCGCTCAGCAACAACGCCTGCGGTCCATCGACCAATGCCTCCTTGGGATGCGGGTGAAAATCCACCAGTACCATGTTGGCGCCGGCGATAATGCCCTGCGCGGTGGCGTGAATGAGATCCATGATGCCGTCCGGCGCCTGTTCGCGGCTACCGACCGAATGCGAGGGATCGATGCACACCGGCATGCGCGTCAGGCGTTTGATAACCGGAATCTGCGCGAAATCGACCAGATTACGGTGCGGCGCGCCGAACTCGCTCTTCATGCCGCGCAGGCAAAAAATAACGCGATCGTTGCCTTCGCTGGCGAGGTATTCGGCGGCGTTCAGCGATTCGCTCAACGTGATGCCGAAGCCGCGCTTGATCAACACCGGATAATTATTCTGTCTGCCGACCGCTTTTAACAGTTCGAAGTTTTGCGTGTTGCGCGTGCCGATTTGCAGCAGCACGCCGGTAGGATTGCCGGCGGCCGCGAGCGCGGTGTCGATATCGGCGATTTGATTTTCGTGCGTAACCTCCATGGCGATTACTTTGATGCCGTACTTACCGGCCAATTCGAATACCCAGGGCAGACACTCGGCGCCGTGCCCTTGAAAGGCGTAGGGACTGGTGCGCGGTTTGTAGGCGCCCATGCGCGTGCATTGCTGGCCGTTGTCGCGCAGCGCGCTCAACATGGTTTCGACATTGCGGCGGTTGTCGACCGCGCACAGCCCGGCGAAAATATGCAGCGTATCCTGATCGAAGCGCAGCCCTCGATAATCGAAGCCGTTGATGCGCCGGGTATCGCGATGCCGTCCCAGCACGCGATAGTCCTCGGAAATTTTAATTGCGCGCTCGACCGCCGGCAGCGCTTCGAGGGCGGATTTATCCAGCGTGTGCGTATCGCCGATTAAATAAATTTCGGTCAGAGTTTGTTGCTGGCCCTGCACCAGATGGTGCTTGATGCGCACGCCCGGCAGCTGTTGCAGATAACTTAGCGTGGCGCGGTAGGCGTCGCCGCTCTCGTCGATATCGGGATGTAATATCAGCAGCATGGCGGTTGCTCCCGGTGCCGAGACTTATTGCGCGGTTTGCTGTTGCCGCTTGGCGGCGATCTGCACCTGCAAAATATGCTTCGCTAAAATTTGTCGATCGCTTTCGCGCAGACGCAAAAAAGATACGACGCTGCGCGCCGGCGGTTCGTCGCGATTCATCACCACTTCGCCGTAGACCGCCAGGCCGGTGTGTTGCGGCAATAGAATTAATTCCAACGCCACCGTCGCGCCCACCGTCAAATGCGGATCGACGACAAAGGCGATGCCCGATTCGCTGATCGATACCTGCTGCGGCGTTTGGCCCTGTTGCACCTGATCGAGCGAGGCCAGAGCGTTCGCCACCAGCTCGATTTTGCGATTGACGTTTTTCAGATAGAGGCCGAGTTCGCGATTTTGTTCAGCCAGCGCGCGCAATACGTTATTATGCTCTTGATCGATGTGGCGTAGCTCGCGCAGTAGCTCGAACACTTCACTGTTATCGAAGTGATGCTCGGCGGGTGCGTTGCCCACTGCGTCGCGCGGTACTTCGCGATAGCGCAGTATCAGCTGATCTTCGATACGAAAATATTCGCGCCGCTCTCCGCCGGCAGTAGCCGTTGCAGACGGGCCGGACGGCGCTGCATCTAAGTCTGGTTCGGACGACACCGTGCGATCTCCATTGCGGTGGATGTAATAAGTGTGGCGATACCTGTTGCCCCTGGCGCTATGGTATGTGCTGTCGACGATGCCGCGCGCCGGGATTTAAGCATTCCGCAAACCGCTGCTGCGCCGGTAATGTCGTTACGCAGAATGTAGTTATGCAAGTAATGTTATGCAGGTAATGTAGTACAGCCGCACTGGAATGAACAGAGGGGCCGTCAGCCGGTCATCGGCTGAGTGGCGGGCGAGTGGATCGGCGCGAACCGCGTTGGTACGACTTTTATAATTTCGAGGTGGCAACACGCATGTTTCAGCCGCTTGCAGGCTTTATTGGCTGGCGTTATACGCGCTCGCGTCGGCGCGATCACTTCATCTCGTTTATCTCGCTGTTGTCGCTGCTGGGGATGATTCTCGGCGTGGCGGCGCTGATCGTCGTGATGTCGGTGATGAATGGCTTCGAAGCGGAGTTGCGCGGGCGCATTCTGGCGCTGGTGCCGCACGGCTTTATCGATGCGCGCGACGGCCGTTTGGAAAACTGGCAAGAGCTGGCCGATAGCGTCAGTCATACGCCCGGCCTGATCGCGGCGGCTCCATATATCGGCGGCAGTGCGATGCTGGCGACGCGCGGTCCGGTGCGCGGCGTGCAATTATGGGCGATCGATCCCGCCTACGAGCAGCGTGTGTCATCGATTCAGCGGCATGTGACGGAAGGGCGCTTCGAGGATTTGGCCAGCGCTTCATTCGGCATTGTCGTCGGCGATATTTTGGCGCGGCAGTTAGGCGTTGGGGTGGGCGATAGCGTCGAGGCGATTCTGCCGAAGGTAACAGTGACGCCGATGGGAGTCTTTCCGCGCCAAAAGCGTTTTACCGTGCTGGCAATATTTCGCAGTGGTTCGCAACTCGACGGCAGCACTGCCTTCATTAATCTACGCGACGGTCAGCGTTTGTATCAGCTAGGCAGCGCCGTGACTGGACTGCGCGTTGCCGCGCAGGATTTGTTCGCCGCTGGACCGCTATTGCGGCAATGGAATGCGCAGCACGGCGACCGGTTCGCGGTGCACGACTGGAGTCAAACGCAGGGCAGTTTATTTCAGGCGGTGAAAATGGAGAAAGCGATGGTAGCGCTGTTGCTGCTAATCATCGTCGCCATCGCCGCGTTCAATATCGTGTCGATTCTCACCATGATGGTCAACGATAAACGCGCCGATATCGCCGTGTTGCGCACCATGGGCGCGTCGCCGGGTTCGGTGATGCGCATTTTCATGGTGCAGGGCGCAGTGATAGGTTTGTCCGGCGTGCTGACCGGCGCGGCGCTGGGTGTGCCCCTGGCGTTGAAGGCCGGTGCCATCGCTGCGTTATTTGAGCAACTGCTCGGCATGCATATCTTCGATCCGCGCGTTTATTTTGTCAGCCGCATTCCGTCGGTGGTGGTGCCGGTCGATGTGCTGGCGGTGTGTGTGCTGGCCTGGATATTGAGTTTGCTGGCGGCGCTGTATCCCGCCTGGCGCGCCGCGCATATCGAACCGGCCGAAGCGTTGCGGTATGAGTAAAAGCAGTTGTTAGTTTTTAGTAGTTAGCGTTTAGTTAAAAGCAGACACTCAACCTAAAACCTAAAACCTAAAACCTAAAACCTAAAACCTAAAACCTAAAACCTAAAACCTAAAACCGACAAAAGCGAACCGCAAAAATATGTCCGAAGATCAAATAGTGCTGGAATGCCGCGATCTGAATAAATCCTATGAAGAAGGGCCGCAGGTTTTACAGGTGTTGACCGGTATTAATTTGCAGGTGCGGCGCGGCGAGCGCATCGCCATCGTCGGCAGTTCCGGCTCGGGTAAATCGACGCTGCTGAATTTATTGGGCGGTTTGGATACGCCGAGCAGCGGCGCCGTGTACGTGCAGGGCGAAGCGATCTCCGCGCTCGACGAAAAACGCCGCAGTCAATTGCGCAATCGCACGCTCGGCTTCGTCTATCAATTTCACCATTTGCTCGGCGAGTTCAGCGCGCTGGAAAACGTGGCGATGCCGCTGTTGATTCGCGGCAATAAGGTGGCCGATGCGACGCGCGCCGCCCGTGCGATGCTGGAGCGGGTCGGCCTCGGCGCGCGCCTGCAGCACAAACCGGCGGAATTATCCGGCGGCGAGCGCCAGCGCGTAGCGATCGCGCGCGCTTTGGTGGCGCAGCCGGTGTGCGTATTGCTCGACGAGCCGACCGGTAATCTCGACCGCACCACGGCGGAAACCATTCATAATTTAATGCTGGAATTGAATCGCGAATTCGACACCTGTTTTGTCGTGGTGACGCACGATCCGCTATTGGCGCAGCGCATGGATCGCACGCTGCATTTGCGCGACGGCGCGCTGGCGGCACTATGATATTCAATCCGTACAGCGTATTTATCGGCGCGCGTTACACCGGCTCGCGGCGCGGTTCGCGCCTGACTACATTCTTGTCGCGCACCGCGATCACCGGGCTGGTGATTGGCGTCGCGCTGTTGATTCTGGTGTTGTCGGTGATGAATGGCTTCGAGCGCGAAATGCGCGAGCGCATTCTCGGTTTGATTCCGCACGTCAATTTATTTCCAAGCGACGAACATAGCGATTGGCAAACCACCGCGCAACGCGTCGAAAAAGTTCCCGGCGTGGTCAGCGTTACGCCGCTGCTGCAACTCAATGCGATGGTGGTGAACGGCGAACAGGTGGCGACGACGCTGGTATTCGGTATCGATCCGCAACGCGAGGCGCGCGCCACCGCGCTAGGCCATTTCATCGCGCCGGCCGCCATCGACAAACTTGCCGGCGATGCGCAGGCGATCGTATTGGGGCGCGGCCTGGCGCAAAAATTAGGCGTAAATAGCGGCGAGCGCGTCACCGTCGTGGTACCGGATACGGCGGCCGGCAGCGGCCAACTGCGACCGCGCATCGTGCGCTTCACCGTGGTCGGTACGATCGCGAGCGGCACCGAGCTCGACGAAAGCCTCGCGCTGTTGCGTCTGGACGCGGCGCAACAGCTCGGCGGCAGCGGCGATGAAAGCGTCGCGCTGCGCGTGATGGTGCGCGATTTATTCGCGGCGCCGCGCATTGCCAGCGAGTTGTGGCGCGAACTGGGGGGCCATTACTACGCCAGCGATTGGACCGTCAGCCAGGGCAATCTGTATTCGGCGATTCAATTATCCAAACAATTGGTCGGCATGATGCTGGCGATCATCATCGCGGTGGCGGCGTTCAACGTCGTCTCGGCGTTGGTGCTGGTGGTCAACGACAAACAAAGCGACATCGCGATTTTGCGCAGCCAGGGCGCGACCTCGTCCGGCATTATCAAAATATTTTTAGTGCAGGGTTTTTTGGTCGGCTTGATAGGCACAGCGATCGGCGTTGTTTGCGGCGTGCTGTTGTCGCTGGTAGTGACGGATTTGGTCGCGGCGCTGGAGCATTTATTACATATCCAGTTTTTAAAAGCCGACGTGTATCCGATCAGTTATCTGCCTTCCGACCTGCGCTGGCCCGATGTATTGCGTGTCGCGCTGACGGCGTTGGCGATGAGCACATTGGCCGCGCTGTATCCGGCCTGGCGCGCGGCTAAAGTACAACCGGCGCAGGCGCTGCGTTACGATTAAAGGCGGCGGCGCATTTTTTGGCTGACAAAGCGCAACAACCGAGTCCGGTCCTATCGGTTTATATGCCAGTAAATACCTCCATTCAAGTCAGCCGAATTGTTCATGGTTCAGGTAAACATTCTGGTGCGGCGCTTTTACTGAGATTTTGGCGAATTGTGGTACACAGCGCAGCCCCTTCAATAGGGCAATCCTGCAAAGCCCTACCAATAATAATTTTGGTTTCGTTGCAGCCAATAATTTCGCCAAGATGCTGGGTAATAAAATTCAGATACGATGGGTGCTGATGGGTCAGCTCGATAAGCTCTGGTAGGGTTTGCCACTGATAAGCGAGTGTTGTTCCTATAAAGTCAGAAATACCTTCGCTGACTTCGCCGTCATCGTACCGAGGAGGATAAGTCTGGTACCACAACAATAGATCCCGCCAGCTTTTCAGGGCTTCCACTTCATTGCTTGCGGCAACAGCTAGCGCTTTGCTGTGATCTTCCGCGCGGCAAAAGGAGGAGAGGCCGAGGAGAAGTGCTAACGAAATGGTTTTCAATAGGCATCCTCCTGCAAATAATCGGTGCAAAATTCGCTAATGAGCCAACCTTACTGATATTAATCGGCAGCTGCAACGGTCATGGGGGAGGCAGACTGTTTCCGATTATCAAAACCCTAACCGGCTCCGTGGCGTTAGCGATGGCTGCATTATTGGTTGATGTTTGACCAGCTTTCTTGGTACAGTCGCGAGAGGGCTGTGGTTGAGGTTGATGCTCCGTGGGTCTGAGAGTTCCTGATAACGATAAATAAGATAAAAAATAAGGAGATCGACATGAAATTCAAACAGGTGTTTCCATTTATTCTGGCATTACCAATGGCGTCGATAGTGCAGGCGGCTACGGTGCACTATCAGGGCACCTTCCTCGGCGCGACCGATGTCACCAACCAGGCGGTGCAGGTACAGCAATTCGACAGCAGCCTCGGCACTCTGCAAAGCGTTTCGTTCACCCTGAGCTCGAAGATGACCTCCAAGCTTACCGTCAATAATGACGGCGATTTCTTCGTCGGCTGGGACAAGGCGCTGTACAACGTGACGCTGGCGGGCAGCGGCGCTACCAGCGGTATCTCGGTTACCGCCAACGGCGATAACCAGCGCGTGGTGGGCACGGGAGCTGTCGGCTCCGCGTTTACGACCTCGACGATGGAGCATGTGATCAGCGGTCCGACCGGTTCTTATGTATTTACGCGCTCCGCATCGCCGCTGACGGTCACCCAGGTGTTCAACCTCGCACCGGCGGCTGGTTTCGAAGGCAACGGTCTGTTGAGCTTTCTATTGACCACGCAGAATTACGACAGCTTCTCCGCAGCCGGCACGCAAACGGGCGGTGTTCCCGTCAATCTGCAGCAATTGCAGACCAATGTTGCGGCCTTCGTCGATGTGACCTACACCTACGCGGTACCGGTACCCGCCGCCGCATGGCTGTTCGGTTCCGGTCTGATAGGATTGGCCGGCATGGCACGCAGGCGCAAAGCCGCTTAAGTTTTTATTCACGACAGTGACGGCCCGGGCGGCCGTCATTTTTTCTTTCGAGTAATTTTCTGTTATTTAAGTGTGAAAGGCACTGCAAAAAAAACGGCGACCATTGGCCGCCGTTATCCTCCGCAATAATTTTTATGCTATCGCTTTGCGTCGTCGCGCAGCGGCACTCAGCCCAATCAAACCGGAACCCAACAACCATACCGCGGCGGGTATCGGTACTGCCTGCGGTGTCAGCGTAAGGTTGCCATCCAGGTACAGTCCCGCCGTAGTGCCCAGAGTAATGACCTTGCCAGCAGCGCTATTGAAACCCGCACCATTCACCACGCCATCCCAGAGGCCGGGTAGGGCAGTGGTGCCCGGTGCAAGTAACAAACCTGCAATGGTCTGTGAGGATGGGGCGAGTCCAGAGTCAGGATATGCGGCATCGTCCGCGTAGGCACCCGTAGCTCCCTTGATGAATACCGGCTGAGCCTCGGAGACATCATTAGTAGGGAGTGGTAGCCAAGTATATGTGTAGGGAGGGGGGTATCCTCCGCATCATCCTCGCTACCAAAAATGAACCCTGCGATACCACCAGCTGTGAAGGTAACACCGGAACCGGCAGCATAATGCCCGTCGGTAAAATCAAAGTTGAGGTTAGCGGGCGGGAGGTCGCCGCCCGTAAAAAATACAGCACCGGCCAGCGTCAGATTGCTGCTGTCGATGGAGCCGTTGTCGTCTTCGTCGGTGGCGGTGCCAGTAATGGCAAATCCCGTGAAAGAACCATCGTATTCGACGGATATCAGGTTAGTGGTGCTTAACCACAGTTGCACACCGGTAATATTCGACGTGACATTGTAAGTGGTCGATGCACTGGCGCCAGTGGCCATGCAAGCGATAAGGGTTGTAGCCAGTAGAGATTTTTTCATGCCATTCATCCTTGGTTTTATATTATTTGCGGACAATACGCGAAGCTGCACTAGCTGTCATTATCGTCCAGAGACTCGCGTTAACTTTGTGTATTACGTATCTCGGTTCAATTTGAAGGTGAATAGCTTCTATATTTGATACCGGTTGCCCACGCTCGTCAGTTCATCGTCAGTAATATTTGCTATACGGTAGCAATGAACTGCTGACCGCAGAATCATAACGCTAATAAAAACGACCACTGTCTGAGCCAGCTCATGCCAGCCAACCTATTCAACGCGCCGCAAAAATAATCTATTTGGGATGTAATCGTGAAGGCAATAATATTTGCAAAATCAAAAGGGGTTTTTCTCATCGGCTTTTTGGTCTCGTCCAGCCTAGCGGCACCTATAGCGTTAGCCGCGCCGGTAACGATTTATCTGGAGGGGACGACCACCGTTCAGCCGGGATCGACCGATCAGCCGCTGCCATACAGCGCAACCATCAGCTACGACACCGATATCCAATTCACCCAGGGCGATGGCTACTTTGCAACGGCGCCACAGGCCAATTTAGGTTTTATCAAGGTCGATACCAATGGCGTCATCGACGATACGCCGATTACACGTATGAGCTATAACTTGAACCAAGTTCAGGGCAGTCCATTTCCGACTAATTATTATTCGTCGTTTTGGATACAAAGCGCGGATTTCAATTTTATTATAACTGCGACGGGTTCTACTCCAGCCACCGGCGAGGCGAGCTTTGTACCAACCGCGTCTGATCCGCTGTCGTTTTTTTCCGGCTCCGGTGTGACACAGTCCGTTGTTTTCGGGACATCGACTTTTGATCCCAGCGGTGTTCTTTCAATAACCTCTTACTCGTTCAGTGCGCCGGCAGCGGTACCGGTTCCCGCAGCGGCGTGGTTATTTGGCTCCGGTTTGATCGGTTTGACAGGCTTGGCTCGCAAACGTAAAGCGGTTTAATTCGCGAGCGCGCGCATTTCATCGTTATATGATTGCGCGTGGCGCGCGCCGTAAACAGCAGTATTTTATCGATTAGCGCGACAGCGCTGCCGCGTGCGCCAGCGCGCAATCACATGCAGTCGCCAGGCGATGCGCACCAGGCCGGCGCCGAGAAACGCCGCGCCCAAACCGCAAATCAAGCAACCCAATAATAATGGCTGCCAGATATGCACGAACTCCATGCGCAGCCAATGCAGCGATAATTCGAACTCGATATGCAGTGGCGGTTGTTGCAGTAACTGAGCGCCGACTTTATACGCCATGAAAAATTGCGGTGGTATGGTGATCGGATTGGATATCCAGATTACGGACAAACTGATCGGTAAATTCGCGCGCCACCAGATGGCGATTAAAGCAACCATGATGATATGAATCGGCAGCGGCACGAACGCGACCAACAAGCCGATAAATACCGCGCTCGATACCGAGTAACGATTCAGGTGCCAGAGATTGGGGTCTTCGAGCCAATGGCGAAACAGGCGCAGCGTGCGATGTTGATTAATCGTTTCGCGGCTGAGCGTAAAGCGCCGAAAAAACTTACGCGCCATCGATAGCGTCCAATGTTGCCGCCTGCAAAATTTGCGCAGCCGAGTCGCAGCTCGTGTTATCTAATGGTGTATTCAGCGCTGTCATCGGTTGGTTATCGCTTATTTAATCTCTATGGATGTTTGCGTCCGGCGGCTATGTTACGGCCTACAACCGCCGCGCTATTATGCCGTCAGATTCGTGTCAGACAAAGTATGTCTACGCGATCGTTGCCAACCGATCGGCCACGGCGTCAAATCACAAGCCCTGGAGTTAAGCCACAAGCCCCAGGATTAAAATATCGCTGGGGTGAGTCAAGGAAGGAGTTTGATCCGCGATGCGCGCATGGATGCTGTGCATGGCGATCGGCATCGGCTCGATTGCCTATCTACCCTCGCTACCTTCACCGCAACTTTGCCTGCTGCTGTCGGCGCTGGCGCTAGGTTGTGCTTATTTAGCGATCCGAGGCGTGCGTCCACGCGCCAATTCGAGCACCGCGTCGATTCCTACGCTGGCCTTACCCGCAGGACCGTCGATTCCCATGCTGGCGTTGATTCCCATACTGTCGTTGATTATAGGAGCCTTATGGGGAATCGGGTACGGCCATTTAATTCGCCGCGAATTATTGCCGGTCGCACTCGAGCAACAAACGCTGCGGTTAACCGGTCGCATCGATGGTCTGGTCGAACAGCGCGCGGGTTTCGGCGCACGCCCGACGCGGCGCTGGCTATTGCGCGTCGAACGCTGCACACAGTTGCGGGGCGCGGACTGCGGCGTGGCGCTGCACGCGGTGCAGCTCGCGGCCTACGATACCGAACTGCAGCCGAGCGGCGGCGAGTTATGGCAGCTGCGCGTCAAACTTAAGCGGCCGCGCGGTTTCGCCAACCCGGCCGGCTTCGATTACGAGGCGTGGCTGATCGCGCAGCGCATCGGCGCGGTCGGTTATGTCGAGGCCGACGCCGACAACAGGCGCTTGGACGCGGCGCCGCCATGGTCGGTGGATCGCTGGCGCAGCGCGCTGAAAAATCATTTAGAAGCTCGTCTGCACACGTTAAGACACGCCGATTTATTGAACGGCTTATTGCTCGGCGATGGCAGTGCGATCGAACAAAACGCCTGGCAGACCTTTCGCGCTACCGGCACCGTGCATTTGTTTGTGGTGTCGGGTTTACAAATCGCCTTTACCGGCGGCCTGGCGTTGTGGTTCAGCCGGCTGTGGTGGCGCAGCCCATGGAGTCGCAGCAGCCGTCGCGCTTATTTGCTCGGCGCGCTGCCCGCCATCGCAATCGCTACCGGTTATGCGCTGCTGGCGGGTTTTAGCCTGCCGCTGCAGCGCGCGTTGATCATGTTCGGCATCGTCGTATGGGCGCTGGTCGCGCGCCGCGAGATTGGCGCCGGCGCCTGGTTGTTCGCGTTGTGGTTAGTGTTATTGAGCAATCCGCTGGCGGTGCTCGATGCCGGTTTCTGGTTTTCTTTCGTAACCGTCGCCGTGATCTTGCTGTGTGTCTATAGTGGCCGCGGCGCTAGCGGCCGCGACGTGAACGGTGCGAGTCGAGCGTGGTGGCGCGTGCAAAGTGCGCTGTTCATCACCTCGCTGCCGTTGCTGTTGGTATTGAGCGGTCAATTTACATTGTTGGCGCTGCCGGCCAATGCGCTGGCGGTGCCTTGGTCGACGCTGGTGACGATGCCGCTGGCTTTTGCCGCATTGTTATTGGATGCGCTTGCGCCCGCCTGGAGCGGAACGCTGTGGTGGCTGGCCGATCTCTCGTTGCAATGGTTGTGGCGCTACTTGTGCTGGTTGCAGCAGTGGGGCGGCGCCGCGATCTGGCGGCCCGCTGGTTTCGGGCCTTTCTCGTTGGCTTGCGCGACGCTATTCGCCGCCTTGTATTTATTGCCGCGCGGCGCGCCGGGGCGCAGTTGGGCGTGGTTATTTTTATTGCCGCTGGGCTGGCCGCAACTCGAGCCGATCGCGGTCGGCGATTGCCGGATCACGGTGATCGATGTGGGGCAGGGGCTGAGCGTGTTAGTGCAGACGAGTGCGCATAATCTGTTGTACGACACCGGTCCGCCGTTCGGGCCGGAGCGCACGGTGGCCGAGTTGACGGTGGCGCCGCTGCTGCAACTGCGCGGTGTCAAAAGTCTCGATACCGTGGTGATCAGTCATAAAGATAGCGATCACGCCGGCGGCTGGCCGACCATCGCCGCGCAATTTTCCGTGCGACGCCTGTTAGTTGGCGAGAAGTTAGTTGGTGAGGCGTTGGTCGGTGAAGAGTTAGTTGGTAAAGAATCAGTTGGTAAAGAATTGATCGGTGAAAAGTTGGCTGGAGCGGCATTATCGGTTGCCAATTCGTCAAGCAGTCGCGCGCGCTACGATAAACCGGTGCAACAGAAAACCGCGCCGCCGCCCGAGTTTTGTCGAGACGATATGTTTTGGCGTTGGGATGGTGTCGACTTCAAGCTGCTGCATCCGCACGGCGACGATGCTGGCACCGGCAACAACCGCAGCTGTGTCCTGCAAATCGATACCGGCGGTATCGCGATTTTGCTGCCCGGCGACATCGAACGCGCGGCCGAGCAAGCATTGCTCGCGCGTGCGCAATTGACGCCGGTCGCTATCTTATTGGCGCCGCATCACGGTAGCCGTACTTCCTCGACTGCGGCATTTATCGAGCGGCTGCAGCCGCGCTATGTGGTATTTTCGACCGGCTACCTCAATCGCTTTCACCATCCGAGCAGCGACGTGGTCGAGCGTTATAACAAGCAGGGCGCGCGGTTGCTCGATACCGCGTACGGCGGCGCAATTACTTTCGTTATCGAGCGGGGCCGTGTGGCGCAGATCACGCAGCAACGACAGACGAGTTCCCACTACTGGCAATAACAATGCTGGCCGTCGTGCCGGGCGGCAGCGACGCATTTCGCGCGCGCGCGGCCATGTGCTACATTTGCGCCACAATTAATCCGGCAACTCGCCGCCGCGCCGGTAAAACGCGCGTCGAGCTTGCGGCAGCAGGGGTTCTCGAGTGTTCGAAATTATCAAAGCGGGCGGTTGGTTGATGCTGCCCATCATCGCCTGCTCGATCATTGCATTGGCGATTTGCGTGGAGCGACTACTGGCGTTGCGCGCACGCAAAATCGCACCGCCGCAATTGCTGGGCGAAGTGTGGGCCTGGGTTAAAAACAATCAATTGGATGCGAATAAACTCCGCGAGTTAAAGCAGGGCTCGCCCCTGGGTTTATTGCTGGCGACAGGCCTGACCAACGCGCGCCACGGCCGCGAAATCATGAAGGAAAGTCTCGAGGAAGCGGCGTCGGTCGTGGTGTACGGCATGGAGCGTTATTTAAACGCGCTCGGCACGGTAGCGTTGATCGCGCCGATGCTGGGGCTGGTCGGCTCGGTGATGGGCATCATGAATGTGTTCAACGAAATTCGCTTTCATGGCACCGGCGATCCCGGCATATTGGCCGGCGGCATCTCCGAAGCATTGATCACCACCGCGTCGGGTTTGATCGTCGCGATTCCCGCCACTGTCATGCATCGCTTTTTTAATGGCCGCATTACCTCTCTGGTGTTGATGCTCGAACAGGAGACGTTAAAACTGGTCGATGCGCTGCACGGCGATCGCAAAGTGGAATTGAAGGAGATCCGCTGACCGTGCGCTTTAAAAGACCGAGCACCACCGATATCGATCTGGGCACCAACATCATCAACTTGGTCGATGTGCTACTGCTGTTGCTGATCTTTTTTATGATCTCCACCACCTTCACCAAAAAAAGCGAATTGAATATCCAATTGCCGGAAGCGAATGCGCAGCCGGCGGAGCATAACGATAAACAAATCGATATTTTGATCACCGCCGACAGCCGCTACAGCATCAACGATCGCGGTCTGACCAAGAGCGATGTGGACAGCATCAAGGCGGCGCTGCAGGAAGTATCCGGCGGCGACAATTCGCTGCCGCTGAGCATCACCGCCGACGGCAATACGCCTAATCAGGCGGTCGTGCGGGCGATGGATGCGGCCGGCCAGCTCGGTTTCGCGCATTTAAGTCTGACGACGCAGGTGCCGAAAGCCGATCATTAATACACGCATTGCGCGCGCCGCTCGGCGCGCGTTCCATTTAATAATATTCACTGGGAAATTTGCGCGGCGCGATGAATCTCGAAGCAAGCTTGCAACGCCGCTGGTACGGTAGACCCGGCTGGTTGAAATTGTTGTTGCCGCTGGAGGGACTCTATCGCCTGGTCATCGCGCTGCGCCGCTGCGCCTATCGACGCGGTTGGTTATCCGTGTGGCGCGCGCCGGTGCCGATCATCGTGGTCGGTAATATCGCGGTCGGCGGCACCGGCAAAACGCCGGTGGTTATCGCCCTCTGCGCCGCGCTGCGCCGCAGCGGTTTTACGCCCGGCATTATCAGCCGCGGTTACGGTGCGAGTCCCGCCGAATTTCCCTATTCAGTCACCGCCACCAGCACTGCCGCCGACAGCGGCGATGAACCGTTATTGTTGGCGCGCCGCAGCGGCTGCCCGGTCGTGATCGCACCGCGCCGCGCCGTGGCCGCGCAATATCTGTTAGCGCAGCACACTTTGTTAGCAGGCAAATGCGATGTAATTATTTGCGACGACGGCCTGCAGCATTATGCGCTGGCGCGCACTATCGAATTGGTGGTCGTCGATGCGGCGCGCGGCTTCGGCAATGGTCATTGTTTACCGGTAGGACCGCTGCGCGAATCGTTGCAACGTCTGCACTCGGTCGATGCGTTGCTGTGGAATGGCGCAGCGCATACGGATTCGAGCGCTGCACTACATAAAGCGTCGAGCGCCGCACTGGCGCACGCTGAAATAACCTGCCCGCAATATGCTTTTCATTTATCGCCGACGGTCGTCGTGCATCTCGCAACGGGTCGCGCGGTGCCGGCGGCGGAGTGGGCTGCAGAACATCCGCGCGTGCATGCGGTCGCCGGCATCGGCAATCCGGCGCGTTTTTTTGCGACCGCGCGGCAGCTCGGCTGCGAGCCGATCGAACATGCGTTCGCCGATCATCATTTGTTCGTCGCCAGCGATTTTAATTTTTCGGAGCAACTGCCGGTGCTGATGACGGAAAAGGATGCCGTCAAATGCAGTGAGCTGGCTGCGGACCATTTTTGGTTTTTACGGGTCGAGGCCGCGCTGCCCGATTCCCTGCTAACGGCGATAACCGGTAAACTGGGCGCACGTTAAGCCACCTAAGCCGTCGCCATGTCTTTTATCGTCGTCATCCCCGCGCGTTTTAATTCCACTCGGCTGCCCGGTAAGGTATTGCTCGATATCGCCGGCAAGCCGATGGTGCAATGGGTGTGGGAGCGCGCCTGCGCCAGCGCCGCCGAGCGCATTATCATCGCCACCGACGATACCCGCGTCGCCGCCGCCGTCGCCGCATTCGGCGGCGAAGTCTGCATGACGCGCGCCGAGCACGAATCCGGCACCGATCGCCTGCAGGAAGTGGTCGAGCGGTTGGGTTTCGACGATCGCCAGATCGTCGTCAACGTGCAGGGCGACGAGCCGTTGATTCCGCCGGCGGTGATCGATCAGGTGGCGCTCAATTTAGCCGGCTCGGAGCGCGCGGGTATCGCGACACTGGCGAAGCGCATTCGCAGCACCGAGGAAGTATTCAATCCGAATATCGTTAAGGTCGTGGTCGACAATACCCAGCACGCATTGTATTTCAGCCGCGCGCCGCTGCCGTGGGATAGAGAAGCCTGGACCGCGAAAATGTTGAGCGCTGCCGAGCACAACGCGCCGCTGGCCGGCGATTGGGCGCGCCATATCGGCATCTACGCGTACCGTGTCGATTTTTTGCAGTGCTTCGTGACTTGGCCAATGGGACGGCTCGAACAATTGGAAAAGCTCGAGCAATTGCGTGCGCTGGAAAACGGTGTGGCAATTCATGTCGACGAGGCGCGCATCGCGATTCCGGCCGGCGTCGATACGCTGGAGGATTTGGAAAACGTGCGGGCGTTGCTAGGGGCCTCTAACAAAATGAATGTTTAGTTCGTGCCTGAGCGTAGTGGCTGTAGCGCTTTTCCGGGCACGCAACGGCGTGCATCCATGCACAGGCTCGCCGGTCGCCATCCTGGCGACCCACGACCCGGAAAAGCGCTACAGCCACCACGCTTTAATATTCCGCACCAGTTCATTTTGTTAGAGGCTCTAACTAAAAAGAGTGAGCGAAAAATCGCGAGTAGCGAACAGTCATCGGCAAAATGAGAAGCGAAAAAAACAATGAGTCATAATCTAGCGGGCAATAAATTATCGTGACCATCAACGTTTTATTTGTTTGCCTCGGAAACATCTGCCGCTCGCCGACCGCGCACGCGGTGTTTCAACAAATGGTCGATGCCAATCGTTTGCAGCACGCGATTGCGGTCGATTCGGCCGGTACCGGCGATTGGCATATCGGCAAGGCGCCGGATAAACGCTCGACCGCGGCCGGCGCAAGGCGCGGTTACGATTTAAGCGTACTGCGCGCGCGGCAAGTCAGCGCGGTCGATTTTCAGCGCTATCACTATATTCTGGCGATGGATCAACAAAATCTGCGCGATCTGCAGCAAATGCGGCCGGCGGATTATCGCGGCGAGCTGGCGCTGTTTTTAAATTACGGCGACAGCGTCGAGCGCGAAGTGCCCGATCCGTATTACGGCGAGGGCCAGGGTTTCGAGCAGGTATTGGATTTGGTCGAAGTCGCATCGGCCAGCTTGCTCAATGCCATCATGTTGCAATATGGTTTGCAGCCGTTGCGGCATTAGTTACGTTCCCTCTCCCTGCGGGAGAGGGTTAGGGTGAGGGCAGAATTACGTGCCATTATTTTTAAAATTTAAATTACAGCCCTCACCCCCGGCCCCTCTCCCGCGGGGAGAGGGGAGAAAGCCCATTAATCAGATACTCCACGATGCCTGCCAATGCAAAAATGATCAATTCATTCGAGACCAATAAGTTGTGCTAACCAACCTGCGCGAACACGTCGATCTGCGACAGCTGAATACCCTGGCGCTGCCGGCGCGCGCGCGCTATTTCTGCCGGGTCTCCAGCATCGAAGAAATCGAAGCGGCGGTGGTGTGGGCGCGCGCGCAACAGTTGCAGTTGCTGGTATTGGGCGGCGGCAGCAATGTGGTGCTGCGCGGCGATTGGCCCGGCCTGGTATTGCAGATTGCGCTGCAGGGTAAAACGCTCAAGGAGATCGACGGCGGTGTACGTGTCACCGTCGCCGCCGGTGAGAATTGGCACGAACTGGTGCAATGGACCTTGCAGCAGCGCGCCTACGGTTTGGAAAATTTAACGCTGATTCCCGGCACGGTCGGCGCCGCGCCGATTCAAAATATCGGTGCGTACGGCGTCGAGCTGGCCGATTTTCTGGAGTGCGTACGCGGCTTTTCACTGACAGAAAATCGCAGCATCGAATTGTCGGCGGAGGATTGCCGGCTCGGCTATCGCGACAGCATTTTCAAAAACGCGCTGCGCGGTAATTTTATCGTCTCTGAAATTGTCTTGCGTCTGCGGCGCGACTTCGCACCGGTATTGAGTTATCCCGCGTTGCACGCGTTGCGCGACATTGAAAATCTAACCGCGCAGCGCGTCGAATCGACAGTGCGGGAGTTGCGCCAAAGTAAATTGCCCGATCCCGCGCAGTTGCCGAATGCCGGTAGTTTTTTTAAAAATCCGGTGATCGACGCCGCGCACTTTGCGCAATTGCACAACGCGTATCCGACCTTGCCGAGTTTCGCGGCCGACAACGGCGTAAAAATACCTGCCGCCTGGTTGGTCGAGCACAGCGGTTGGAAGGGGCGGCGCCACGGCCAGGTCGGTGTACACGCTCAGCAGGCCATCGTGCTGGTTAATTTTGCCGCCGCGAGTGCCGACAGCGCGGTCGGCGCTGAGCTATTGGAGTTGGCCGCGCTGATTCAAGCGGATGTACTGCGTAAATTCGCCGTGACGCTGGAGCTTGAGCCCTCCGTGTACGGCGATAGTCCTAGCTAAGATTTTTTACAATACCCGCACTGTTGCCGATTTATTTATGCCGGCCGTCAGCCGTTATTTTTTAACTAAATTTAATAAATGCTGCTGCGATATAGTGGCTAAGCTGTAGTACAGGAACAAGGAGTACAGGAACAAGGGCTGCTGCAATCAGGACCGCCGCAATCAGGAATACTGCAATATAGAATACCGCAATAACAGAGTACGACAATAAAGAGCATTGCGATGAAAAGTACGGCAACAACAGTACGGCAACAACAGTACGGCAACAAAAGGATGGCAGCAAAAAGTACGGCAACAATAAAAGTGGCTAGTCGAGTACGCTGGATACCGAATCGAAGTAGGCGTAAACAAGCGCATCCGTTGTAAGCGACTCGCTGCAAGCTATCTATTGCAGGCTGTTCGTTGCAACTAAAGGGAAGTCTCATGGCGGTTATCAAGATTTTGCTCGCCGACGATCACGATCTGGTTCGTGCGGGTGTGGGTCGTATGTTGGACGATGTCGCCGATATGACTGTGATCGGTCACGCCACCAGCGGCGAGGAAGCGGTGTTGCGCAGCCGCGAGTTGCAGCCCGATTTGGTGTTGATGGATATCCGTATGCCGGGCATCGGCGGCCTGGAAGCCACGCGCAAAATCGTTGCGCGCGATCCCAATATCAAAGTCATCGCGCTCAGCGCCTGGGACGACGATCCGCTGCCGGCGCGGCTGCTGCAGGCCGGCGCCTCGGGTTACGTCGCGAAGGGCGCGCCGTTCGAGGAAGTCGTCAAAGCCATTCGTAAAGTGATGGCGGGGCAGCGCTATCTAAGCGCCAACGTCGCGGAGCAAATGGCGCTGAAGCGCTTCGATAACAGCGAAACCTCGCCGTTCGAGCGTCTCTCCGAGCGCGAATTGCAAATCGCGCTGATGGTGGTGAACTGCGAGAAGGTGCAGGACATCTCCGACAAGTTGAATTTGAGCCCGAAGACGGTCAACAGCTATCGCTACCGCCTGTTTGAAAAACTCGAGATTAGCAGCGATGTCGAGCTGACGCATCTGGCGATCAAATACCATATGGTCGATCGCGATCCCGAGTGAGCAATGCTAGGTGCGCCGCGCAGAGTGCGCGACCGCCGTTTTTGGCACCGCGCGCGAATGTGTTAACCTGATCGCCCATTGCGTAATTCGACGGTTTCCATGGCGGCAGCCACACCCCAGCCTTTCGACCATCAGGCTTTTCTTAAGTCCGTCACCGGCAAGCCCGGCGTGTATCAGATGCTGGATGCCGCCGGCGCGGTGCTCTATGTCGGTAAAGCCAAGAACCTCAAGAAACGTCTGACCAGTTATTTTCGCGGCGCGCTATCGATTAAAACCGCCGCGATGGTACGCGTCATCGGCGAGATTCAGGTCACGGTGACCAATACCGAAGCCGAAGCGCTGCTGCTCGAACATAATCTGATCAAGCAGCACCGGCCGCCCTACAATATTTTGCTGCGCGACGATAAGTCGTTTCCGTATATTTATTTATCCAGCGATCAGGAATTTCCGCGCCTCAGTCTGCATCGCGGCGCCAAGACCGGCAAGGGCCGCTACTTCGGCCCATACCCCAGCGCCAATGCCGTGCGCGAGAGTCTCGCCTTCCTGCAAAAAGTTTTTAAAGTGCGGCAGTGCGAGGATAATTTTTTTCGCAATCGCTCGCGGCCCTGTCTGCAATATCAAATCAATCGCTGCACCGCGCCGTGCGTCGCCGAAATAGACCGCGAAAATTATGCGCTGGATGTGCGCCACACCCAAATGTTTCTGAGCGGGCGCAGCGCCGATCTCGGCAGCGAATTGGCGAATCAAATGGAGCGCGCGGCGGCGGAGTTGGATTTCGAAACGGCGGCGCTATGCCGCGATCAAATTCAATTTCTGCAACAGGTACAGGCGCGTCAATATATCGAGGGCGAGAGCGGCGATCTCGATATCATCGCCTGCGCGCTGCGCGCCAATTTGGCCTGCGTGCAATTGCTGTACGTGCGCGCCGGCCGCATTCTCGGCAGCCGCAGTTATTTCCCGCGCTACCATCTCGATGAAAGCGCCGAGGACGTGCTGCAGGCATTTATCGCGCAGCATTATCTCGACGGCATCGGCAGCACGGATATTCCCGGCGAAATTCTCGCCAATGTCGAATTGCCGGACGCCGCCGCGCTCGAGGAAGTGATCGGCGGCGCGCGCGGCCGCAAGGTGCAGATCACGCATCGGGTACGCGGCAATCGCGCCAAGTGGCTGCAACTGGCGCTGACCACCGCCGAACAGAATCTCGCCAGCCGCATCGCCAATAAACAAACGCAGTACCAACGCTTCGAAGCGCTGCAGGAAGCGCTCGGTCTGGCCGAATTGCCCGAGCGCCTCGAATGTTTCGATATCAGCCATAGCGGCGGCGAGGCGACGGTGGCCTCGTGCGTGGTATTCGATACCAACGGCCCGCTGAAATCCGATTACCGCAAATTCAATATCGAAGACATCACGCCCGGCGACGATTACGCGGCGATGGCGCAGGCGCTGTCGCGCCGCTACGCGAGATTGAAACGCGGCGAGGGCAAGATGCCCGATATTCTGTTTATCGACGGCGGCAAAGGGCAGGTGACGCAGGCGCTGCAAGTGCTCGAAGAGTTGCAGATCAGCGAAGTGATGATCGTCGGTGTCGCCAAGGGCGTCGATCGGCGCGCCGGCCAGGAAGTGCTGATCAAGCCCGATACTCACGAAGAATTGATGTTGCCGCGCGATTCCAGCGCGCTACATTTAATTCAGCATATTCGCGACGAGGCGCATCGCTTCGCGGTCACCGGCCACAAAATGCGCCGCGACAAGAAGCGCCGCCAATCCACGCTGGAGGATATTCCCGGCGTCGGGCCGAAACGCCGCAAGGAACTACTGCGCCATTTCGGCGGCCTGCAGGGCGTGCTCGGCGCCAGCCTCGACGATCTATGCCGGGTGCCGGGTATCAGCGATACCATCGCCGCGCAGATTTATGCGGTATTACATAGCGATTGACCGCATGGCTCCTATAAACTCGAACCTCTATCAATGGGGCTCGGCTAAACTGAGCAGAGCGAGCGAGTCGGCGCGACCGACATTCAAGGCATCGACCTACCGAGAGCAGCGGAGCGAAAACGTTGGCGATAATTAATATTCCGAACACCATTACGCTGCTGCGTATGCTGTTGATTCCGGTGTTCGTGCTGCTGTTTTATCTGCCGGTTTCGTGGAGTTACGTAGCCTCGGCGGCGGTATTCGCGCTAGCCGGCGCCACCGATTGGCTCGATGGTTATCTGGCCCGGCGCCTCAATCAAAGCACGCCGTTCGGCGCCTTCCTCGATCCGGTCGCCGACAAATTGATGGTGGTGTTCGCGCTGGTGCTGCTGACCGAGAGCTATCACACCCTGTGGTTCAGCGTGCCGGCGATGGTGATCATCGGCCGCGAGATCGTTATTTCCGCGCTGCGCGAGTGGATGGCGAAGGTCGGCAACCGCACCAGCGTCGCCGTATCGTTTATCGGCAAGGTCAAAACCACCTTTCAAATGATGGCCATCACCGGCTTCCTGCTGGTCTCGCCGAATAGCGGCCCGTGGCTGCAATCGATATGCTACATATTGTTTTACGCGGCGGCCTCGTTGACGCTGTGGTCGATGGTGCTGTATCTGCGTGCCGCCTGGCACGACATGCGCGATGCCTGATGTTGGCTGGACTTAAGGTACGCTGAAATCGTGGCCGATTGTCCAAAAACTGCGCGAATCCAAGCGCTTGGCGCCGTTATCTAGAACGATGGAGGGGAAATACCTTGACTCTCCGGGGCAAGCCAATACAATGTGCCTTCCCAAAATTCAGTGGATTTAACGCCGCCCCGTGTGTGCTTGAATCGATCGAACGAGGGCAAAGCTCCAAGGAAATTGTTCCAAGATATAAATGGCTCTAGATATAAACGTAATGCGGGAATAGCTCAGTTGGTAGAGCGCAACCTTGCCAAGGTTGAGGTCGCGAGTTCGAATCTCGTTTCCCGCTCCATTTTTACCGGCACCTGCCGCATACGCGGGGCGGTGAAATAAAAAGCGTAGCCCGTACCCATCGGGCACAGAATAGATTTAGAGTGAGTCGCTCCCACTAATTTATGCAGTGGCGGTTCGCTGAAAGTTATGGCGCGGTAGCAGAGTGGTTATGCACCGGATTGCAAATCCGTGAACGCCGGTTCGATTCCGACCCGCGCCTCCATTCAAAATTGTTTGTACGGCTGACACCTTTAAAGGACGGCCAATACTTCGGTAACAAACACGGCAACAATAACAAGCGCGTTAAAGCCGGACGCAATGCAACTCCGCTACCGGCCCGGGTGGTGAAATAGGTAGACACAAGGGACTTAAAATCCCTCGGCTGGAAACGGCCGTACCGGTTCGATTCCGGTCCCGGGCACCAATTAAATCAATGAGTTACGTCGTATCTCCTCCTTTCTTTTGATGCTTCTTCGCCGTACAGATTGGCTGTAGGCGGTTTGTGGGTGCATGGGCGGATATGCTGAGCTTAAATTGACAATCTCGATCATCATATTTGGTGCTGCTGGGCGACGTTGGAAGCTGTTGATTTTGGGGGATTAATTGGCTTGAGGATGCTTGAATATTGGTATAGGCTACATGCGCTCTTTAGCGTTGGGCCTGGAAACGTATTCTTGGTCTAGTCGGGCGTTTCGCCAGACTCTAATTTATTGCTTGGCTTTAGGGTTGCGGAAGATCTTTTTCTGATTTTTCCGCAAAACTTTTTTGCGGAAAAATCAGAAAAAGATCTTCCGCTTCACTCAGTAAAGAGCAGTTCTCCGCCTAACTGCCAGCCGCAAGCGGCTGGCAGTTTTTCTATTCCTTTGGGGAGTTTGATGAGCATATACGAGTATCTTTCGTCGGAGCTTTCCCTCTCCGGTGCGAAGATAAATCAAGTGGCTCGCACTGCTCCGCTTCGCTATAAAGTCTACACCATTCCTAAAAGAACTTTTGGTGAGCGAACGATTGCTCATCCAGCAAAAGTTCTCAAAGTTATCCAAAGAGTGCTGATTCGGTATTTTGAAGACAGGCTTCCTGTTCATGAAGCCGCGTGTGCTTACAAGAAGGGCAGTAGTATCAAGAAAAATGCTGCCGTTCACATGAAGTCTAAATATCTATTGAAAATGGATTTCTTAAACTTTTTTCACAGCGTTAGCTCAAGTTTGTTCTTTGAGAAGTTGGATGGCATAGATTTTAAATATACGAATGAAGAACGTTACTTGTTAAACAGGGTTTTGTTTTGGAGCCCAAGTAAACGCTTGGGGGGGAAGTTGATCCTAAGTATTGGGGCGCCAAGTTCTCCATTGATCTCCAATTTCATTATGTATGATTTTGACTGTGCGCTTCACGAAGCTTGTAGTGAAAAGGGAATTAAATACACTCGATACGCCGACGACATAACTTTTTCAACGAATAGTACTGGGACGTTATTTTTAGTGCCTTCCTTGGTTAGAAGGCTTCTCAAGTTACACACGAATGGAAAAATATCGGTAAACGAGAGCAAAACTATATTTTCGTCTAAAGCGCACAATCGCCATGTCACAGGAATTACCCTTGCTAATAATGGGCGACTGTCAATCGGTAGAGAGCGCAAGAGGTTAATATCGTCAATGCTCTATCGTTTTAAGATGGGAAGCTTGTCTTCGGAGGATGTTCCTACGCTCCAGGGCTTGCTGGCTTTTGCCTTTAACATTGAGCCGGCTTTTAAAGCGTCAATGGTAAGAAAGTATTCGTTAATTAGTGTTGAGTCCGCTCTGAAGGGGCAGCAATGACAAATCAAGAAAAAAGCTCAATGCATCGAAATACAATTCAATCTTTGGAAAAGAGGGCTGCGAAGGGAAGTGTTCAGGCTCTTTATCAGCTGTTTGATAATTATTTGAGTGGAAAGCGTGTAGAGCAAGATGATGCCAAAGCAAAAGAATATATAGGTAAAGCAATTTCTATATTGAGTGATGCTAAACCCAGGCTAAAAGGGCTTAAGCTTCTAGGTTTTAGAGGGTTGAAAGATGTTGATGTTAATCTTTCAAAAAGACCCGATGGGCATGGTGGTTTTGTTGTTTTTGTTGGGGTTAATGGATCTGGCAAAACCGCCATACTTGAAGCAATCACTTCTAGCTTGAGTTGGATTGTGCAAGGGGTCTTCAGTCATGGAGGGAGTGGTTTCATCATTAAAGATAGTGATATAAATAAAAACTCAGGTGTTGACTACTCTTCAATTGTGGCGGAGTTTGGTGGTTTTGATAGATTCGATGCTGTCATTGAGCTGTCGAAATCCATTCCAGGAAGTAATACTTCGCGAAGAAATAATGTAGTAGAGGCAAGGCTTTTATCGTCCTTGTATAAGGAAGCTTTATCTGCCGTTCCCAATTTTAATCTACCTATCTTTGCATACTATTCAATTGACAGAGCTGTCGAAGTTTCAAAGAGAGATATTGAAATATTTAGGCAGGCTGACGATATCAAAAGATCAATGCAGCTTGATGGTTATAAGGGATCGCTAAATGGGTCTGCGAGTTTTGGGATTTTCTTTTCTTGGTTTAAATTGCTTACCGATGTAGCTAACAGTAACGGAAAAAACATCGCGAAGGAGTTGGAGAAAATATTACTGGAAGGTGATGAATTAGAAAAAATAAGGAATTTGGTTGGGGGAATAAAGAATAATCAGGAGTTGCTTGATTATTTGTCCAATGTTGTTCGAGAAAAAATAAAAGGTAACGGGGAGGTGGGGAGTGGCGAAGAAAGGATTTCGAAGAGTGTTGATCTTATTGGGTCTGCTATTTGTAATTTTATTCCCGGTCTTTCAAATCTAAGGGTTAGCTATGATCCAGTGTTAGACCTTCTTGTTGACAAGGATGGTGTCGCACTTAGTGTTTTACAGTTATCTCAAGGGGAGAAGTCTCTTTTTGCTCTTGTTGCTGATATAGCTCGCCGGCTAATTTTGTTGAATCCAGGGGCGGATAATCCTCTTTTGGGCGCCGGGATAGTGTTAATTGACGAGCTTGATCTTCACCTTCACCCAAGTTGGCAGCAAAAAATTGCAACAATTTTGAGAAATACGTTTCCCAATGTTCAGTTTATTGCCTCGACGCATAGTCCCTTCATAGCGACAACACTCGATCCCGATGAGATATACATTCTTGATGGAGAGATGATTTACTGCTCGCCGTTAGGGACAAAGGGAGCGGCATCGTCGAGATTGTCTAAAACTATTTTTTCTGTAGAGGAGAGACCGCCTGGGATAAAAAATACTCAGGATCTCGAGCGGTATAGGCAGTTGGTTTATAGCGATGAGTGGGGAACCGAAGAAGCTAACTCATTGGCTCTTAAGTTGAGGGAGGAATTCGGTAATGAAGAGCCCCTTCTTCACGAGTTAGACTTGTACATAGAAGGAAGAAAGTGGGAAAAGGAAATTGAGAAAGATAAATAAGTCAAATCCGCCGAATGCATTGACACTCTATTACTCTCAATTTCAAAAGAATACTTGGGAGAATTTTTATCATTACAACTCAGGTAGTGATTATAAGGTTATTAAAAATTTAATACTTACTGATCAAGCATATCTCTGCGCGTACTGTGAAGTAAGTCTGAATAGTATCGGCGATCATCGTCGTCGGGTAGAACATTTTCACCCGAAGCGCGATCGTTCAGGAGTTGTTAACTGGGGCCTTGCTTGGAGTAATTTGCTCGGGGTGTGTCTTGGGGGGACATATTCAAGCGGAGATGGGGTTGCCCAGTTTCCTTTGCCAGCGAATCTTAGTTGTGATAGCGCAAAAGATCGGAATCATAAGGTTGGAAATCCAGAGGGTATTATTTTAAATCCACTAGAAATGATGAAGTTTCCATCACTTTTTCAACTTGATAAGTTGAATTGCTTTTTAGAGCCATGCACTGAAGGCTGTGAAAGATACGCTCCTAAAAATAATATATTTGATTCCACGATCAAGCTTGTAGAAAACACAATTAATGTATTGAATTTAAACTGTAGCCGTTTATCCGAGGCGAGAAAAGGTGTCTTAAAGTATTATAATCAGAAAGCTGCTGCTGCAGCTAAAGTGAGGGACAAGTACTATAAGGCTAAACTGGCTGATGAGTGGTTTGGTCGAGGTGTTACAAGTCTTTTCACAACCAAAAGATTGCTTCTCGGAGAGGAGGCAGAAAAAGTAATCAGAGGCGAGGATCGCTCATAGTTTCTCATTTGCTGTGCCGGTGGTAGCAATATTAATTATTGGCAGAAGCGGCGGGGCAGTGCAAAATCCCGCGGCGGCCCGCAAGACTATTCATGGGCTGTCTCTTTTTTTCAGACCCGATTTTTCAGCTCCGATTTTTTATAACTGGACTCAATACGAATGACCGAGACTCAAGCTGTGTCGTTGCCTAACAAAGAATGGTTCGACTCTCACTACCACTGGGCTGCCAACATCGTTGGCACATGGGTCAGCGAGGCGATCGACATTAAGTCGGCGACTATTCTCGACTTTGGCTGCGGCGATGGCACGACGGGTTTGGGTGTGGCGGACAATTTTTCGCCGAAAATGGTGATTGGTGTCGATATAAGAGACTCATTCAAGAATATCGCCGTGGTCGCGCAAAATATGGCGCCAACGCAAAAGTTACCGGCAAATATTTCGTTCCTGAAAATAGATCCTTCCGAGCGCTTGGCCGATAAGGTCAAAGCAAACGTGGTATTTAGCTGGTCGTGCTTCGAGCACATCGAACGCAAATATTTAACGTCGATCTTTCAGGACATATACGACATGCTGCCGGCCGGCGGCTTGTTTTTCCTGCAAATTGAACCACTGTACTTCTCTCCTTATGGCTCGCACCTGGCGGCCTATACCAAGCAACCGTGGCAGCATTTACTCCTTTCCGAAGAAGAGTTGCGGAAATTGGTTCAGGAGGCAAACCCGGACGACGAAGCCAGGGGCAAGATGAGAAACTCAGTCGTACCACTCGATCAGCGCAAGAGTTATCACCTCAAGCAATACTCGACCTTGAATAAGCTCACGGCCGACGAGGTTTTAAAAATTGGCACTGACATTGGATTCACGGTTAAAAAAGAAATGCGCTCAAAGGTCGGTCTTGTGCCGTCCACCGCGTTGATAGAGCGGCATGGTATCGACAACTTACTCACCAATGAAACGCGGGTGTTGTTTAAAAAAATAAGTCCTTATTCTGTGGAGTCGCTCGCTTTGAAAGCGCAGCAGCTGATCGCGCGCGCCAAGAGTTCTCTAAGGCTGCATTGATATGAACGCTAGGGGGCGATTTTCTCGCCCCTCTTATAATCAGCTAATCCATTGCTACTTATTTAGCCTGTGCGCTTCCCGCGATCTGCCAATTTACTTCGGTGCTGTTGGCGGTTAAGCCGGAGCCGCTGGTGTCGGTGCCTTGCAGCGTGCCGCTAAAAGCCGTTTTATCCGCGTTGAAAACGAACTTCAATGTCAGACCTTCCCAACCCGGCGTCGCCGACGAGAACGATTTGCAGACCTCGCCGAGGAAACTGGTGTCGCCGTTGACGCACGAGGAGGATTTCTGTGTCTGTGTCGAGGCGCTGCCGTCGTTGACCTTTTTGCCGGCGTAGGTGTACGTGAAGGTGTTGGTCGCCGCGTTGAAAGAGCCTGTGCCGGAGAACGATTGGGTGACGCCTTCATACGATTGGCGTCCGTCGATAGTCGCCATGCCCGTTACATTGGTCTGCGTTCGATAGTCGCCGTACACGATATTGCCGCTGAATTTAACCGCCGCCGGATCGGTGAAATCGAAACTCCAATTGCTGGTTTTAACCAATTGAATGGCCGGCGCTGTTTTATTGCTTGCCGGGCCGGAAGCGGGATCGACGTAATAAGCATTGGTGGTGGTTTTAGCGCTTATCACAATGCTGGCGCGCGAGTCGGCTGCAGTGCCGGAGGTCGCGGTGCCGTGAAAAGTTGTTTCCGCGAAGGCGGGCAGGGCGACCACCGCTAAAGCGGCTGCTATCGATGTCATATATTGCATTGCTTGGTACCTTTGGTTCGTCGATTTATAGTTGTTGGATTGTGGCGCATCTTAGGGCAGATAAAAGCGTTTTATCAAGATTGGCTGGTCTGTTAAGTCAGGCCTCCAACCCGTACGTGCTGTTGCGATCCGCGCTTTGATGCCTAGCCGGCCGTTACGCCGAACAACAGACCGACGCCGGCGGTGAGTGCCATCGCCAGTGCGCCCCAAAACGTCACGCGCACGGCGGCGATGGCCACCGATGCGCCGCCGACGCGCGCCGATAAGGCGCCGAGCAATGCCAGAAATAGCAGCGAGCTGCCGGCCACCACCCACGGCAATAAATGGCGCGGCGCCAGCAACACCACCAGCAAGGGCAGCGCCGCGCCAGTCGCGAAGGTGAGCGCCGAAGCAAACGCGGCCTGAATCGGTTGTGCCGTTAACATTTCCGAGATGCCCAATTCATCGCGGGCGTGCGCACCCAGGGCATCTTTCGCCATCAACTGGGTGGCGACCTGCGCAGCCAATGTCTTATCGAGTCCGCGGCCCACGTAAATAGCGGTCATTTCCTCGTGCTCGTGCACCGGATCGGCGGCCAGCTCCAGGCGCTCGCGATTGAGATCGGCGGTTTCGGTGTCGGCCTGCGAGCTCACCGAGACATATTCGCCCGCCGCCATCGACATCGAGCCCGCGACCAGACCAGCGACGCCGGCTACTAATAGGCTGTTGGCGCTCGCGCCTGCCGCCGCCACACCCAGCACCAGACTGGCGGTGGAGACAATGCCGTCGTTGGCGCCGAGCACCGCCGCGCGCAGCCAGCCGATACGGTGCGTGCGGTGCCTTTCAATATGTCGCATCGAATATAACTCCTTCCGTAAAAGTGTTGCCGCGATATTTCGCGGCGACGATAAATTACGCTAGCGGTAGCTGCATTATGAGTGTGCGAGAGTCGTTGCGCGGCAAACATAAAGCGCAATTATTTTCGCGTCGGCAGCATGCGCAGCAGCGTGCCGTCGCGCAACACATAGTGATGAAACAGTGCCGCGGCGGCGTGCAGGCCGATTAGAAAATAGCCCACGGTGGCGCCGGTTTCGTGAATCTCCTGAATCGTCTCCGCCAGCGCTTTGTCGGCCGCGAGCAACGGCGGCAATTGCCAACCGAAAAATGGAATCGGCTTGCCGGCGGCGCTGAGAATCAACCAGCCCGCCAGCGGCATGCCGATCATCAGTGCATACAACGCGTAATGCATTAGTTTGGCGGATAGCCGTAGCCACGCGGGCGTGTTGGTTGCCAGGCGCGGTGCGGGGCTGGTGACGCTCAACACTAGTCGCAGCAGGGCCAGTATCAGCACCGAGAGTCCGAGCATGAAATGCCAGGTTTTCAAACCTTGGCGCAGAGCGCTGCCTTTCGGAAAAAATTCGTGCAGCTCCATACAGGCGTACACTGCGACGAGCAGTAATAACATCAACCAATGCAGCCCGATCGATAACAATCCGTAGCGTTCGCTGCTATTGCGCCAATTCATTGCGATACTCCGAGCTGATTTAATTCGATTGGGCTGCTGCCACTATTCGATCTGCGTTTGGCTTGCGTCGCCGGCATGGCGGACAATGATACACGCTCGGTCCCGATTAAGGCATGCGCTACGTCAAGCGGCGGCGCGTTCGCGGCGCAGTTTTTATTAGCGTACCTGTGGTTCGTGGATCGATGGATTTCCGGGCTGATATTATTGCTGGTATCCAGATCGCAATAATTCGGTGTGCTTAATAGCGGATTCAGAAGGGCGAACGACCATGACGCTGCAGCAACTCTTCGGCATTGATCTGCCAATCATTCAGGCGCCACTCGCCGGCTTTCAGAATAGTGCGCTGACTATTGCGGTATGCAACGCCGGCGGGCTTGGCTCGTTGCCCTGCGCGCTGCTGAGCGCGGATGCGTTGCGCTGCGAGCTGACTACGATTCGCACGCGGACGAACAAGCCGTTCAATCTTAATTTTTTCTCGCATGTCATGCCGGCGCCGGATGAAAGCGCCGCTAATGCCTGGCGATTTTTATTGCGCGATTATTACGCGGAATTCGGTATCGATCCGGCGGCACAACCCAGCGGTGCAATGCGCATGCCCTTTAATCTGGCAATGGCGAAGCTGGTTGCCGAGTTCAAGCCGGCGGTGGTGAGTTTTCATTTTGGTTTGCCTTCGACGGAACTGTTAACGCGGGTGCGCAATACGGGAGCAAAAATATTATCGTCGGCGACGACGGTCGACGAGGCGATTTGGCTGGCGGAGCACGGCGTCGATGCGGTGATCGCGCAGGGCCTTGAGGCGGGTGGGCATCGCGGCATGTTCTTGACCGAGGACATCGATAGCCAAGTCGGTATTTTCGCGCTGCTACCGCAAATTTTGCGCGCCGTGAATGTGCCGGTTATCGCCGCTGGCGGCGTAGCCGATGCGCGCGGCGTGCGCGCGCTGCTGGATTTGGGTGCGGCCGGCGTGCAGGTGGGCACTGCGTATATGCTCTGTCCCGAGGCGACCACCAGCGCGGTGCATCGCGCGGCGTTGCAAAGCGTAGCCGCGCATCACACCGCGCTCACCAATGTGTTCTCGGGCAAGCCGGCGCGCGGCATCGTGAATCGCTTGATGAAAGAGTTGGGTTCGATGCACGCGCAGGCGCCACAATTTCCGTTTGCCGCCGCCGCATCGGCGCCGTTGCGAGCTGCCGCCGAAAAAATCGGCAGCGGCGATTTTTCGCCGCTGTGGGCGGGCCAGAATGTTTCCGGCTGCAAGGAGATTCCGGCGGCGGTTCTGACGCGAGAGCTGGCCGGTTTGGTGTAAGCCGCACATCGATGCGATCAGTTAAATAAATTTCTTGTGTCAGCGGATACGAGATAGTGCACAAGACTCGGACGACTGTATTCGGCTTCTTTAAAACGCCTTTCCATTAATACTGAGCTTTACCAACATAACCTCGGATATAACAAAGATCTTTCTTGATTTAACGCAAGGAAATTTTTCCGTACCGCATCGATACTTCAATCGCGATGACAAATAATTTCACTGACGGGCATGGCGCTCGCGCGCCGCCGGGAGACGATGCAATGTTGGAAGCCAATACACTACCGATTCCATTTGGCTGGTACGCCGTGGCGTTTAGCGCCGACTTAAAAGTCGGCGAGGTAAAACCGATCAAATATTTTGGCAAGGATATGGTGTTATTTCGCACCGAGTCCGGCGCCGCGCAGGTTATCGACGCGTTCTGTCCGCACCTCGGCGCGCATTTAGGTTATGGCGGCAAAGTACACGGCGAAAGCATTGCCTGTCCTTTCCACGGTTGGGAGTTCAACGGCGGCGGTCAGTGCACCAAGGTGCCGTACGCGAAAAATATGCCGCCTAAAGTGGCCGGCAATAAGCAATCGATTTATGCGTATCCGGTAGTCGAGCGCAATCAGGCTATTTTTGCCTGGTATCACCCGGATCGCAGCGAGCCGACTTACGAAGTGGAAGTATTGCCGGAATATAACTCCGACGCTTGGGTCATCACGGCGCGCCGCACCTGGGTGATGAATACCACCGTGCAGGAGACGGCGGAGAATCCGGTCGACGCGGCGCATTTTATTTACGTGCACGGTTCGGTGGGGATGCCGACCGGCGAGAGCGTATTTACCGGCGTGCAGCGCAGCTCGACCTACGATGCGCAGGTACCGATGATTTCACCGGACGGGCAGTTCGATATTTCCGGCGGCACGCAAACCTTACATTTGCACACGGTGCAGCAGGGCCCCGGGTTTACCTTTCAGCGTTTCAGCGGTGCATTGAACGTGGTTTTAATGGGCTTGCCGACGCCGATCAGCGCGACCCAGATGCAATTGGATTTTGCCTTCGTCGAACCGAAAAATCTCAATGAAGGCGAGCGCTTCCTGGTCGAATTCACCAAGGCAGAAGTTTCGCGGCAGGTGGAGAACGATATTCCGATCTGGGAGCACAAGCGCTATTTGGAAACGCCGATGTTGTGCGACGGCGACGGTCCGATTCACCAATATCGCAAATGGTTCCGGCAGTTCTATCAACGCGGCACACTTCCGGATAATTTACTGGCGGTCGGTTGATCCGAATGACTATGAATATAGCGACGGCGATTAAGTTTCAACATGTGATCGATCCGGAGGATTGCGCGCGCTGCGGCAGTTGCGAAATGGAGTGCGAGCGCGGCGCGATCAGTCACGACGAGCGCAATTATGTCGTCGATCCGGCCAAGTGCGAGACTTGCTTAAAGTGTCTGGCGGTGTGTTCCACCGGCTCTATCGATTGCTGGCTGCCGGTGCAGCCGGGCAACGAGTTTTCGCTCGCCGAGCAATTGGCGTGGGATGCGTTGCCGCAGCAGCCGGCGCACGCCGCCGATGCCGCCGTGCAAAAAACCTTTTCGAGTGCCGCAGCGGTTATCGCCGACGCGGTACTGCATGCGGCACCGATCAGCGCGGCGCCGCCGCAGGTTAATTTATTTTCCGCGCATGCGCCGGCCGTGGCGACCGTTGTGGAGAGTTGGCGGCCTACCAGCGGCAACGATATTCGACATATCGTGCTGGATTTTGGCGACCAGGTATTCCCAGTGCTCGAAGGGCAGACGATCGGCATTTTGACACCCGGCGGCGACGCCGATGGGCGCCCGCACGCGATGCGCGCTTATTCGGTCGCCAGTGCGCGCGACGGCGAGCATGCCGGCGGCAATACCGTTGCATTGACGGTAAAACGCATTGTCGAAAACTACGCGGGCGAACCGGTGCGCGGCGTGTGTTCAAATTATTTATGCGATATGGGCGTCGGCGAGCGCGTGCAGGTGGTCGGTCCGTACGGCCAGAGCTTTTTGGCGCCGAATGCGCCCGGCACGAAAATTTTAATGATTTGCACCGGCACCGGCATCGCGCCGATGCGCGGCATGATCGAGCGTCGCTGCCGCCATCCGGTGAACGAGGGCGACGATCTATTTTTATTCTACGGCGCGCGCAGCCCCGCCGATATGCCGTACTACGACGATTTAATTAAATTGCCACCGCGCCGGCTCGATCTCAACCTCGCCTTTTCGCGTTTGCCGAGTCGGACGCGCGAATACGTGCAGGATCTGCTGCTGCGTCGCGCTGCGTTGGTGATGGACTTATTGCGCGACGAGCAGTGCTATATCTATCTGTGCGGTGTAAGGGGAATGGAGGCGGCCGTTATGCAGGCCTGCGCGGAAATCTGCGGTATGTACGACACGGATTGGTCGGCGCTGGAGACACAATTGCGCGCACAGCGCCGCCTGCATATCGAAACCTATTGATCCCTGGCGCCGGTTTTCTCATTAACGCGAAAAGTTAGTTATAGCGCTCATGCAATTAACAGCGCGGGCGTGTCTTCCAGCCGATCCGGCAGGACGATACTCCCTTATCCCATTTTGGCACGATTCCTCCTGTTTGGTCCGAGATTTACTCGGCGGCCCAATTGCAGTACCGTTGGGCTATCAAGCGGGGGCATGAATGAATCGACCATCGATACCTGCAGTGGACGGTGCCACCGGGCCGCACTGTCATCAAGATTTTCAAATATCGTGCGCGAGCTGCCGCATGGCGCAGATCTGCCTGCCCATCGCGCTGGAGGCGAGCGATGTGGAGCAGCTCGATTCGATTATTCAGCGCGGTCGGCCGCTGCGCAAAGGCGAGCGGGTGTTCCGGCAAAACGATGTATTCAACGCGGTGTATGCGGTGCGCTCGGGGACGCTGAAAAGTTATCGCGTCGGCGGCAGCGGCGCGGAACAAATAACGGCGTTTTATTTTCCCGGCGAAATCCTCGGTATGGAGGGCATCGGCAAGGGCATTCATCCGAATACGATCGAGGCGCTGGAGACCGCGGCGATCTGTGAAATTCCATTCGAGCTATTGGGCGATCTCAGCAGTCGTATTCCCAGCCTGCAGCGTCATTTCTTTCAGTTGCTGAGTCAGGAGATCGCCGAGGACCAATTATTGATCGCGATGCTCGGCAAAAACTCGGCGGAGCAGCGCGTCGCCGCTTTATTGCTGAGTATCTCCGCGCGGCATGCGCGCCGCAAACTGTCCGCGACCGCGTTCCGTCTGACGATGACGCGCGCCGATATCGGCAACTATCTCGGCCTCACTGTCGAAACGATCAGCCGCGTATTCACCCGCTTGCAAAAAAATGCCTTGCTGAGCGCGGATGGCCGCGAAGTGATTATTTTAGACGCCGGCCAATTGCGCGCCGTTGCCGAAGGTACGGCGCAGCTTTAAGCCCGGCGGCATTGCGGCCGCTATGCGCGGCTGCATTTGCTGAATGTCAGTGGCCGACCAGAATGGCGATCGCCATCAAACTAATCGCGCCGATACACATCGCTAAAATAGCCGTGCCCAAACGCCGCAACGTAGTTTTATCGTCGACGATTTCGTTCATGGTTGTGCTCCGTTAGCCGATTGAATAGTTGTTTTGCAAATTCAGCTTAAGGCGCTCGCCCTGGTTTTTCCTTGATATGAATCAAGAGCATGCAGGTAAAAACGCGGCTTCGCGCGGTGCCTGGGCGGGCGGAGATCGGTCCGTATCGAGAACGCGGTTTCATTGATCCATATCAATGCGGTGGGGATGCGGTGCGGCTATCATAAAATCATAACTCGCTGACGCGAGGCCGCGATAATCCTCCGAGGACCTACCGATGACACAGGCCGCGCGCCCCATTCCTGCAGTCTCCATCCGTACCGGTTCGATCGCTGCGGCGCAAATGCGCTCGGCCATCGTCGGCACGGCGCCAGCCAGCGCCCAACAGCAGGTTGCGTGCGGTGGCGAGCGTTGCCGCACCGACTACAAGGTTTCCTGCAGTGGCTGCCAGCTTTCGACAATCTGCCTGCCGATCGCGCTGCAAGCGCCGGATATCGAGCGTTTAGACGCGATCATTCAGCGCGGCAGACCGCTGCGCAAAGGCGAATATGCCTATCGGCAGGGCGATCATTTCAAATCGGTTTACGCGGTGCGCGCCGGCACTTTAAAGGCGTATAGCTACACCGATAGCGGCGAGGAGCAAGTTAACGGTTTCTATCTGCCCGGCGAAATATTCGGCATGGACGGCATGGGCAGCAATGAATATCTCAGCTCGGCGGTAGCGCTGGAGACGGCCGCTATTTGCGAAATCCCGTTCGAACTGCTGAGTGAATTGAGCGTGCATATTCCCAGCCTGCAGCGGCATTTTTTTCAGCTGATGAGTCAGGAGATTGCCCAGGACCAGCAATTGATCGCCATGTTGAGCAAAAAGACCGCTGAGCAGCGCATCGCATCGCTGTTGTTGAGTATTTCGACGCGCAATGCGCGCCGTAAATTATCCGCCACGGTATTTCGTCTGGCGATGTCGCGCACGGATATTGCCAATTATCTCGGGCTGACCATTGAAACCGTAAGCCGTATCTTTGGCCGTTTCCAAAAGAGTGGGCTGTTGAGTTCGGCGCAGCGCGAAATAGAACTGTTACAGCCGGCGCAACTACGCGCCATCGCCAGTGGAGCAGGCAGCGCAAGCTAAATAGTCGCCGGGCGCTGCTTTTTATTTTGAAGAAGGGGGCGGCGCTGCAAACACCTCCGCAATTCCCGAACAACTATTGCGCAAGCGCAATCAAACCGCATCTCGCCTGGCCCCATACGGATGTTTGTGCCGATTGCGCGGACCGCGACAGCTGATCTTTATCTCAAAGCCTCTGACAAAATGCATGTTGAGTCCGTGCGCGGACGCAGCCACTACGCACTCATGTCCCGAGTCGTCGGCGATCCCCGGAAAGATCTGCAGCATCTCGCCAATCGCGCGCGCCGACGTTCCTTTTCTGTGCTTTAAGTATCTTCACCACTTTCGTTGATAGCTCGCGACGCCACCTCGGCGCCGAGAAATAATCCCTCATACTTCAACCGCTTGCCATCGGTGATGGCCAATAGTCGGCGGCTCGATGCCGCGCGGGAAAAATTGCCCGCGAGTTCATGACAGCAGCGTCGTGATACACATGTGATAATTCCGCTACGGAATCGCGATAGCTATTCGGTACTTTGTGCCATCGCTGCGGTCTATCCACGACTGCAGCGCAAGCGACTTACGGAGACCGTTACATGATTATTGCTTTGGCAGCCTTTCTCGGCGGCGCACTGACGATTTTAAGTCCCTGCATCTTGCCGGTATTGCCTTTCGTGTTTGCCAGAACCGAGCGCTCCTTCGCCCGCAGTACTCTGCCGCTGCTGATCGGCATGGCGCTGACCTTTGCGGCGATCGCTACGCTGGCGGCGGTCGGCGGCGGTTGGGCGGTGCGCATCAATGCGTACGGCCGTGTGTTCGCGTTAATTTTATTGAGCGTTTTTGGTTTGGCTTTGTTATCCCGGCGCGTGGCGGATTGGGTGGCTAAGCCGTTTGTCGCACTCGGCAATCGTTTACTGCAACGCAGTGGCGCGGGCGGCAATACCAATGCGTTGCAATCCTTTGTGATCGGCGTTGCCACCGGTTTTTTGTGGGCGCCATGCGCGGGACCGATTTTAGGTTTGATATTGACCGGCGCTGCGATTTCCGGTCCCAGCGCGCAAACTTCATTGTTGTTACTCGCCTATGCGCTCGGCGCCATGACGTCGTTGACGATAGCGACGCGCGCCGGCAATCGCTTATTTGCCGCGTTGAAAAAAACGTTTAATCCCGGCGAATGGCTGCGCCGCGGTCTGGGCATTGCGGTATTAGCCGCGGTAGCGGTGATCGGTTTAGGTTTAGATACCGGCGTATTGGCGCGTTGGTCGCTGTCCGGCACCAATCGTATCGAACAGTCGGTGCTGGCGGCACTGCATCCGCAGGCGACCGTACCGAGCGGCGAGGTTACCGGTGGTGCAATGATCGGCGCGACGGTTGGTGAGGATAGCAGTTCCGCTAACAAATCCAGGCCGGGCGACGCGAACACCGAGACCAATTCCGATATCAATGCCGATGCAGCGAGTGAAGCAGCGGGCGCGACAATAGCCGAAAAAGCTGCCGCGCCCGACGCATACGCTAAGAGTAAGTTGCAAGCATTGAACGGCGCCGTGGCGTGGCTCAACTCGCCGCCGCTGACGGCGGAAAGCTTGCGCGGCAAAGTCGTGCTGATCGATTTCTGGACGTATTCGTGCATCAACTGTCTGCGTAGCCTGCCGTATGTAAAGGCGTGGGCCGAGCGCTATAAAGAACATGGATTAGTGGTGATCGGCGTGCACGCGCCCGAGTTCGCCTTCGAGAAAGACGCAAATAATGTGCGGCGCGCGGTGCAGGATTTGGGCGTTACGTATCCGGTCGCACTCGATAACAAGTTTGCGATTTGGCGGGCGTTTAATAATCAGTATTGGCCCGCGCATTATTTTATCGATGCCAGCGGCCGTATTCGCGGCCAGCATTTTGGCGAAGGGAATTACGCGGAGTCCGAGCAATTGATTCGCCAACTGCTGAAAGAGGCGAACGCGAGTAATCTGCCATTAATGACCAACACCGAGATGCCGGCGAACGGTGTGTCGGCCGCTTCGGACGACAGCCAGGTCGACTCGCCGGAAACGTATATCGGTTACGCGCGCGCCGAAAATTTCAGCGCGGCGATGTCAATGCTGCACGATCTGCCCGCGCTGTATGTGGCGCCGGAAGCGCTGCGCCTGAATCATTGGGCATTGGCGGGCAACTGGCTGGTCGGCAAGGAAAAAGCCGAATTGAAAGAAGCGTCCGGAAAAATTGTCTATCGATTTCGAGCGCGCGACTTACATCTGGTCCTGGGCCCGTCGGCCAATACCAAACCTATTCGCTTTCGCGTAACGGTGGATGGAGCCGCGCCGGCGCAAGATCGCGGCACCGACGTCGACGAAAATGGCGCGGGCATTATTCGCGAGCAACGGCTGTATCAATTGATTCGACAGAGCGGCGAGGTTCGCGAGCGCACGTTCACTATCGAATTTTTAGACGCCGGCGCGCAGGCCTATGCATTTACCTTTGGCTGATGGCTAATTGTTAACGATCGAGGTATACGATGAATAGCAAATCGAAATGGCGGCAAGATACTCAGGTCAATGTATCGCGCCGTCGCTTTATCGGCAGCGGCTTATTTGTTGGCGCCGGCCTGTTGCTGACTAATGGATTGCTGACCAACGGATTGTTGTCTAGTCGAGCGCTGGCCGCAGAGCCCGCCGAAGCTAAGCGCAGCGCTACCGTGACGATTGAAAACTTCTCCAGCGATGGTAAAAGCGCAGGCACTGTCGAAGTGGCGCGCATCGTTAAAACCGATGCGGAATGGCGCGCGCAATTATCGGCGGCGGCTTACGATGTAACTCGTCGGGAGGGCACCGAGCGACCTAACTCCGGCGAGTACGTCAACAATCACACGGCCGGATTGTATCGCTGTATTTGCTGCGACACGGCGTTGTTCAACGCCAAAACAAAATTTGAATCCGGCACCGGCTGGCCCAGCTTTTGGCAGCCGATTTCCAAAGTTAATGTCGTTGAAATTCAGGATTCCAGTTTAGGCATGCGCCGCGTCGCCGTTGCCTGTAAACGCTGCGACGCGCATTTGGGGCACGTGTTCGACGATGGACCGCCGCCGACTGGTTTGCGTTATTGCATGAACTCGGTGGCGCTGCATTTTGTGGCGCTGGCTTAACGCTAATTATTTTATTCGGAGTCTGCCATGTTGCTGCCGCCAATTTTGAATTGGTTAAAACAAGTTTCGCACTGGTTAAAAAAAGCCGCACGGATTAAATCGATCCTTGTTGTGTTGTCGTTGCTCGGTGTTGGCTTTGGATTGCTATCGACGCTGCATGCCGAAGAACCGGGAATAGTTCTGCCAGTACCCGTAATTGATAATCCCAAAGCGGCCGGCACGTCGCAAACGGCGGTTTTGGCGGGCGGTTGTTTCTGGGGCGTGCAGGGCGTATTCGAGCATGTTAAAGGCGTGCAGAAAGTGCTGGCCGGTTATGCGGGCGGTAGCAAGGCGACCGCCGCTTACGAAACTGTCAGCAGCGGCGGTACCGGGCATGCCGAAGCGGTGCAGATTAGTTTTGACCCGAGGGAGGTTTCCTACGGCGAAATTTTGCGCATTTATTTTTCGGTGGCGCACGATCCCACGCAGCTCAATCGGCAGGGGCCCGATACCGGCACACAATACCGCTCGGAGATCTTTTATAACGACGATACGCAGAAAAATATTGCCCAGGCATATGTTGCGCAATTGGACAAAGCCAGGCTGTTGCAGGGAGCCATCGTTACACGTATCGAACCGCTAAAAGGATTTTATGCCGCCGAGGACTACCATCAGGATTTTCTGGTCAAAAATCCTCGCCATCCCTACATTGTTTTTAACGATCTGCCGAAGATTCAGAATCTTAAACGAACGTATCCCGATTATTATCGGGCTCAGCCAGTCACTGTCGACGCGATCCATTGAGCAGCGCAGCGAAAATATTGAACAGAGCAGCAAAAATAAAGCGTCCGGCTATTTTCGCTGCGCGAACTATTCGCTAGGCAACTAAACGCAACAGGGTCGCGACCAATACATCGACCTCCTGGCAGGTATTGTAAAACGCCAGCGACGGTCGCACCGTGCTCTCGACGCCAAAGCGCCGCAATATCGGTTGCGCGCAGTGGTGGCCGGAGCGCACGGCGATACCTTCGCGATTGAGCGCCTGACCGACTTCGGCGGTAGTGAAGCCGTCCAGCACAAACGACAGCACGCTGGCTTTGTCGTTGGCGGTGCCGATTAAACGCAAACCCGGCACGCCTTTCAGTGCATGCGTCGCATAGACCAGTAAATCGTGCTCGTAGCGCGCGATATTTTCCATGCCGATGCGTTCGACATAATCGATCGCCGCGCCGAGCCCGACCGCATCGGCGATGTTGCCGGTGCCGGCTTCGAAGCGCGATGGCGCCTCTTGATATTGCGTGTTTTCAAAAGTGACGTCGGCGATCATATTGCCGCCGCCTTGCCACGGTATCATCGAATCGAGAATAGAGCGCTTGCCGTAGACCGCGCCGATGCCGGTCGGAGCGAATATTTTGTGACCCGAAAATACGAAGAAGTCGGCATCGAGTGCCTGTACATTGACGCGCATGTGCGAGACCGACTGCGCGCCGTCGACCAATACACAACTGCCGTTGCGATGGGCAAGCTCGATGATTTCGCGCACCGGCGTAATAGTGCCCAGCGCGTTGGAGACCTGCGTGATTGCAACCAGTTTGGTGCGATCGTTCAATAGGCGGCGATATTCATCGAGCAGAATCTGCCCGCTGTCATCGACCGGGATCACGCGGATTTTAGCACCGGTCTGAGCGGCTAATTGTTGCCACGGCACGATGTTGGCGTGGTGTTCGAGTATCGACACGATAATTTCATCGCCGGCGCCGACATGTTGCACGCCCCAGGTTTTAGCGATGAGATTGATACCCTCGGTGGCGCCGCGCACGAAAATAATTTCGTCGGCGGAGCCGGCGCCCAGAAAGCGCGCGACTTTATTGCGCGCGCCTTCGTAGGCATCGGTGGCGCGCGCCGCGAGTTCGTGGGCGGCGCGATGAATGTTCGAATTTTCGTGCGCATAAAAGTAGACGAGCCGGTCGATCACTGCCTGCGGCTTATGCGTGGTAGCGGCGTTGTCGAGCCAGATCAACGGGCGACCGTTGACGCGCTCCTGCAAGATCGGGAAGTCGCGGCGCACTGCGTGTACATCGAATGGCGGATGGGCGCTTGGTTGTGTCGCCGGCACCGCTTCGATAGCGTTGGGTTGTTGCGAGTCCAAAAAATAAAAATGCTGATTGTTTTGCGGCGCGGTTGCCACCGGCGCTCGCGTCGCATCGCTTAAACTCAATAAAGCTTTAAGTTCGGATGCGCCCGGCAACCCGAACGACTGCGCAGTGACGCGATCGTCCGGCACCGTCAGCTCGCCCGAGGCTGGCAAAGCGGATGGATAAGCGCTGGCTTCGCCGAGAAAATAATAGGGCGAGGAGGGCGGTGTGGTATTGGTCGGTGCTGTGGTTGGTAAAGTTGTTGGCGCAACCGGTACGCTCGATATCGGTAAATTCGCGTGCGGTAATTGCAGCGGCGCTAAACCCACTTGCGGCGCATGCGCGGCATAAGCTTCCGGCACGCCGAGCGACGCCGTGCCGGGGCGGCCGAGTGTCGGCGAGCTGGTTGCCGCGTTATCTGGTACACCCGTTTGCGTTGCGGCATTGGGCGCCAGGCTTGGCGTGCGCTGTGTCAATGCGGCATCGACGATCGAGGGTTGCGGAGCGCCAGGCAGCAACGCAGCAAGCGCGCCGCCGGGCAGCGCTGAAAAAAACTCGTTTGCCAAACGATTGATCAGCGACTCGTCGGGCAAGCCATTAGTTGGCACAACATCACCGCTATTTGTAGACATCGGGGTACTCGTGGTATTTGCCGACTTCTACATCTTCCAACACAGCCAGTGCATCTTCGGTTAATACGGCTAGAGAGCAGTACAGCGAAATTAAATACGATGCGATGGCATTGCGGCCGATGCCCATGAATCGCACCGACAAGCCGGGACTTTGTTCGCCGGCCAAACCGGGCTGGAACAGGCCGACCACGCCCTGGCGCTTTTCGCCGACGCGCAGCAACAGAATTTTGGTTTTGCCGTCTTCGATCGGTACTTTATCGGATGGAATCAGCGGTAGACCGCGCCAGGTCAGAAATTGCGAACCGAACAGACTGACGGTGGGCGGCGGCACGCCGCGCCGGGTGCACTCGCGGCCGAACGCGGCGATCGCCAGCGGATGCGTTAAGAAAAAGCCCGGTTCCTTCCATACTTTTGCAATCAGATCGTCGAGGTCATCGGGTGTCGGCGCGCCGCTCAGCGTTGCAATGCGCTGCGAATCATCGACCGCAGCCAATAAGCCGTACTCGGGATTGTTGATCAACTCGCTCTCTTGGCGTTCTTTGATCGTTTCGATGGTTAAGCGCAGTTGTTCTTTGATTTGATCGTGCGGGCTGCTGTACAAATCGGAAACGCGCGTATGCACATCCAGCACGGTGGTGACCGCATTCAAAAAATATTCGCGCGGTTGCTCTTCGTAATCGACAAATGTCTGCGGCAGATTCGCTTCGTCGCGCTGCGTGCAGGCGACCTGCACATTGGCCGGATTTTTTACTTTGTTTACGCGGTAAATGCCCGCCTCGACCGGTAGCCATTGCAGCAAGTGCACTAACCAACGCGGCGATATGGTGGATAACTGTGGTACCGTTTTTGTCGCATTGGCAAGTTGACGCGCGGCGTTATCGCCAAGCGCCAATTGCACATCCTGAGTGTCGGACATGATAGTGTTCCTGCTGAGACGAAGAAAATTTCATAGTAGAAAAAACGCTAAGCTAAGATCGGTGGATTCTAAAAAGCAGTCAACCGTCTATAGCCATCAAAACAAAAGGCAGCAAAATTATTATTCGATGATTGCCAATGAATGTTCGCAGCGCGCAATTAATACCGACAGATTTATTCCCAAGGCATCGGCGAGTTTTGCCACCGTGGCCAGCGACGGCATAGCGCTGCCGCGCTCAATCTCGCCGAGATAGGAACGATTGAGGCCGGCCCTGTCGGCGAGTACCTCTTGCGACCAATTTTTTTCTTCGCGCGCCAGCCTGAGCGTGCCGCCGAATTGTTTGCACACTTTCATAATCGATACATCATTAATGGAGGCCGCCGCGCGGCAAATCACAGTGGAGAAGTTTCGTGCTGCGAACTAGCCTGCGCGACATTGCTGCCCGGCGGTACGCTGCGCGTCAGCCAGACATTGCCGCCGATCGTCGAGCCGCGGCCGATAGTGATTCGCCCCAGTACGGTTGCGCCCGCGTAGATCACGACATCGTCCTCGACGATTGGATGGCGCGGTTCGCCTTTCAGCAAATGCCCATTGGTATCCACCGCGAAGCGTTTCGCGCCCAACGTGACGGCTTGATACACGCGCACGCGATCGCCGATCACCGCGGTTTCACCGATTACCACACCGGTGCCGTGATCGATAAAAAAGCCGGCACCGATTTGCGCGCCGGGATGAATATCGATGCCGGTTTGCGAGTGCGCCAGCTCGGCGAGAATGCGGGCGACCAGCGGTACGCCCAGCCGATACAATTCATGCGCCAGGCGATGATGAATAATCGCCAGAATACCCGGATAACACAGCAGCACTTCATCGACACTGCGCGCCGCCGGATCGCCGCGATAGGCGGCCTGTACATCGGTATCGAGCAGCGCGCGGATCGATGCCAGGCGCGCGGCGAAACTTCGCACGATGCCGAGCGCGTGCTCACCGACGACGGCATTTGCACTGGGCGCGTGGCGCTCCGCGTAGTGCAACTCCAATTGCACCTGCGCAAGCAATGCATTCAGCGCGGTATCGAGCGTATGCCCGATATAAAAATCCTCGGTTTCCTGGCGCAGATCGGGCGGCCCCAGTCGCATTGGAAATAATGCGCCACACAGCGCCAGCGCTATTTCCTGCAGCGCTTCGCGGGCCGGCAATTCGCGACCGCCGTATTCGGGGTTGCGGTGTTGTTCGGCGCGCCAGCGTTCGCGTTGGGCGCGCAGATCGGCAACGATGGCGTTGAGATCCCATTTACTGGCTTGCGGCGTTGCCGATAGCGGTAACGTTGCTTGCGATACGAGTGCTTGTGGGGATGGTTCGGCCAAGTCCGCGGACATAATTATTTAGTCCTGCTGCCAGGGTAGGTCATATGAGCGCCAGCCGCCGAGTTTGCCGCGTTGCCGCTGGTCATCAATTTCGCCTTCAAAGCCTTCGAGAACATTGAATACATTTGCGAAGCCGCTTTTTGTAGCAGCTTGCGCGGCATCGGCCGAGCGTTTACCGCTGCGGCAGATAAATAACAGCACCTGATCTTTTTTAGCCTTCGCTTCCAACTCGCGGGTAAAGCGCGGGTTGCGTGTCATCGCCGTGCCGGTCGCCCAGGCTACATGCAATGAGTCGGGAATCTGGCCGACAAATTTACGTTCTTCGGCGGTGCGCACATCGATCAGCGTTGCTGCGCCAGCGCTAATTAATTGCCACGCATCGAGCGGCGTCACGCCGCCGGCATAGCCGAGGTTTTCCGCGCTCGCGGCGGCGCGTGCGCGCTGCAGAACCGCGTTTAAAGCAGCGCCATATTCCGCATCATTGGCGATTTCGGCACTTTCCGACGGAGTCGATTTTTCTAGGATTGTAGGTTCCGGGGTTACAGATGTCTGAATGGCAGCGCTCATAAATACTCCTCTCTCGCCGGTTATCGATAACAGCCGATTCCGCGCAAGCCGCCCCAAAATTCGACGGCCTGAATGTTGGCTATAGCCACTAAATTACCGGCTGGGTTTTGGCGAGGGAAATAGTATTTAAGACTATGGTTATTCCGTTGATGGGAGTTCCATCGGCTCATTATCACTTGTTATGACGGGCTCGGCCGAGCGATGGCGCCGACGTTTTAATATTTATTTATTTTCTGCGCCGGTCATCGGCAATTGATCGCCGCTAAAGACTTATGAGCGGGGCAGCGCGCGCACTTGTGCCGGCGCGCTCACGTTCCTAGAAGGACCTGCAGCACCACGCTCTGTCGCGAACAGCGTGGATTAATTTTTTAAAAAATCGCTCAATTATTTTCGCGATCGAGTATGGCTTGCACGCCGTCGAGCAGCGCATGAAAGTTGAACGAAACGTCCGTAATGATGCCGTTGATATAAAACGTCGGCGTATTGCGCACGCCGCTGCGCACGCCATCGGCAATATTTTCGCGCACGCGCTGCAGATAAATTTCGTCGCCCAGTTCGGCATCGAAGCGAATCAGATCGAGTTGCAAGCGCTCGGCATAGCTGCGTAAGTTCTGCGGCTTGAGATGGCTTTGATTGGCGAATAACAAATCGTGCATCTCCCAGAATTTACCTTGCGCGGCGGCGCATTCGGCGGCCTGCGCCGCCAGCAGTGCGTGCGGATGACTTTCTTCCAGCGGGAAGTGACGAAACACCGCGCTCGCGCGACCCGCGAAGCGTTCGAGCAGCAGGTTCACCACCGGCGCGGCTTGTCTGCAGTTGGGACATTCGAAATCGCCGTATTCGACGACGATGACCGGCGCGTGTACGGAGCCGTGAATGTGATCGATCGGTCCGACGGGGACCGTCAGGGTAAAGGGGCGCTGCTGACTCATGCGGAGACTCTCGCAGTGGTGGAGATAATATTTCCGGCGATATGGCGCATCGTAAAACCCCTATAGGGTCTACGCCAGCAAAATAAATGTACCACGCCCTATAAATGTACCACGCATGGTTGGATGTGCCGCAAACCGTGGATATTTGCGTATAACGGATGATCCGCGGAGCTTGACCGCAGCAGACTCTGCGGTAACGATGGGACGTTGGCTGCGTGGAGATATACCGGTGAGCGAAGATATTCTACATTTAGGCTTGATCGACGATGAGTTTATAACGCTCGATGAAGCGGCCTTGGCGCTGGCTGCGCCGGATCATCCCGGCATCGATCTGGCGCCGTATCGCGCGCTGCTCGCGGAGATGGCCGAGCAGTTAACTTTGCACCGCGATGCGGCGCGCAGCGTTTACGATCAAGCGGTATTGTTGGCGGCGGTTATCGCCGGCCAATACGATTTTCGCGGCGCTGTGGAAAACTACGACGATCCCGCCAATGCCGATCTCATCGCGGTGCTGGACCGCCGGCGCGGTATGCCGATCGCATTATCGATTCTGTATGTGGCGTTGGCGCGGCGCGTCGGTTGGCGCGCGGTGGGGCTGAATACGCCCGGACATTTGCTGGTGCTGCTCGGGCAGGCGCCGGCCAGCGTTATTATCGATCCATTCAATGCCGGCGGCGTGGTCGAGCGCGATGCCATCGCCGAATTGCAGGCGCGCTCCGGCGTCGCCCCGGCGGCGCAGGGCGCGGTCGCGGCGCTGTCGAATCGGGCGATGCTGGTGCGCTTGCTGTTAAACCAGGCGACGCGCGCGCGTAGCGCAGGAAAATTGGAGCGGGCGCTGCTGCTTTATCAACGCATGACGACGATGGCGCCATTGTTGAGTCATTTATGGTGGGACCGCGCGGAAGTTGAGCGCGAGTTGGGGCAGGTTGCGGCCGCGCGCGCGAGCTTAAACGCCATGCTCGAAACCACGCGCGATACGACCCTGCGCCAGCACATTCGCGCGGTGCTCGATAATCTGGCGCGCTCGCTGCACTGAACGACGTCGAAGAGCTCTCGGCGTTTAGGCCAGCACTGTCTCCAGCGCCTGCAAACAGACGGCGACATTTTCGCGCCGCGCGCCGTAACCCATTAATCCGATGCGCCACGCTTTGCCGGCCAGCGCGCCTAAACCGCCACCGATTTCCAGGTTGAACTGTTCCAGCAGTTGCGTGCGCACGGTGTTATCGTCGATGCCTTCGGGAATATAAACCGCGTTGAGTTGCGGCAGCCGATAGGCTTGATCCACGACGAAGCGAATACCGAGTTGTTGCAAGCCATCGCGCAGTAATACATGCATATCGGCATGGCGCTGCCAGGAGCGCTCCAGACCTTCGGCGGCGAGCAGCCGCAACGCTTCGTGCAATGCATATAGCGCATTCACCGGCGCGGTATGATGGTAGCTGCGTTTAGCGCCGCCGCTCCAATAGCCCATCACTAAGCTTTGATCGAGAAACCAGCTTTGCACCGGCGTTGTGCGCGCCTGCAGCTTCGCTACCGCGGCGGGGCCGAACGACAGCGGCGAGAGGCCCGGCACGCACGATAAACATTTTTGGCTGCCGGAGTAAATCGCATCGATACCCCAGTCGTCGACGCGCAATTCGACGCCGCCGAGCGAAGTCACCGCATCGACGATCGTTAAACAATTATATTTTTTTGCCAAGGCGCATAAAGTTTTGGCGTCGGATAACGCGCCGGTGGAAGTTTCCGCATGCACGAAAGCCAGGAATTTAGCGTCGGGGTTGGCGGCTAATGCCTGCTCTACCAACTCCGGGTCGACCGGCTCGCCCCAGGCGTTGTCGACCATCACGGCAATCGCGCCGATGCGCTCGACGTTTTGCCGCATGCGCTCGCCAAACACGCCATTGCGGCAGACGATGACCTTCTCGCCGCGCTCCACCAGATTGACGAAGCACGCTTCCATGCCCGCCGAGCCCGGCGCCGAAATGGCCATGGTCACCGGGTTAGTGGTTTGTAGCGCGTATTGCAGCAGCGTTTTCAGTTCATCCATCATGCCGATGAAGAGCGGATCCAGATGGCCGATGGTGGGGCGCGCCTGCGCGGCCAATACTTGCGGAAAGACATCGGATGGGCCGGGTCCCATCAGGATGCGCCGCGGTGGCGTGAAAGCGTCGATATGGGGTGGCTGCAGCATATTATCTCCTCAATGGTGGCGCGCATTATGAACTATCCGGCAGCGACGGTTAAAGCCGAGCTGTCGTACAGGTTGCGTTTAACTTTTTGCCGGACGCATTGTTAGCACCGCGCCGCCGGTGTTATGTTGCAGTACAAGTCGCGCCGTTAGCCGGCCTCGGCGGTTAACGAATGCGTGGGATTCGCTGAAACTGTTATTCGCCGGAACTATTGTTCGTTGAAACTGTAGTTTGTTGAAACTACGGTTCGTTGAAACTACAAATGCGAGGAGAAGCCAGTTGAGTGGATTGACGGGTAAGCGCGTCATCATCACCGGCGCCGGCAGCGGTATCGGTCGCGCCAGTGCGATTTTATTCGCCGCCGCCGGCGCACAAGTATTGGCGGTCGACCAGACGGAGGCTGCGGTTGCCGCTACCGCCGCGGCGATTGCCCGGCAGGGCGGGCAGTGCAGCGCGCTGGTGGCCGATGTGAGTCGCGAGGACGATGTGCAGCGCTACGTCGCGCGAGCGGTGGAACTATTCGGCGGCATCGACGTGGTGTTTGCCAATGCCGGCATCAGCGGTCCATTGAAGCAATCGTTATTCGATCAGGATGCGGATTTCTGGCAAAAAATTTTACAGGTGAATTTGATCGGACCTTTTTTGGCGATGAAATATGCCGCGCCGTATTTGATCGAGCAGCGCGCCGGCTCGATCATCTGCACGGCATCGGTGGCCGGTCTGCGCGCCGGCGCCGGACCGCATCCATACAGTGCGAGCAAGGCCGGGCTGATCAACCTCGTGCAGACCGCGGCGAACTCGCTGGTCGGCACTGGCGTCAGAGTCAACGCCATTTGCCCGGGCATCATCGAAACCGGTATGACCGAGCCTATTTTTGCCGGTGCGCGCGCGCATGGTAAGGAAGATAAAATCGGTCAGCTCAATCCGTTGCAGCGCTATGGACAACCGGAAGAAATCGCGCGCGTCGCATTGTTTCTCGCCGGCGACGAATCGTCTTATATCAACGGCCAGGCGATCGCGGTCGACGGCGGCCTTTCCAGTTCGCTACCGTTTTCCTCGAGCAAAATAGCGTTGGGCGAAGCGCGCAGTTGACGGTTGTGAGCCGTGTAGTTTCAAACAAGTAGTTTCAAGCAAGCAGTTTCAAGCAAGCAGTTGCAAGCAAGATAGATGACTATTTTATCCGTGGGGTTTTGGTTCGATGGCAGTTACCACCCATTTATCGATACTCACTTAGGGAGATTGCGTTATGAAACGTTCGGCATCGGCGGTTTGGAACGGCGGACTCAAAGACGGTAAGGGCAGTATTTCCACGCAGAGCGGCGTATTGGCGAATGCGCAGTACGGTTTTAAAACGCGTTTCGAAGATGGCCCGGGCACCAACCCGGAAGAACTGATCGCGGCGGCGCACGCTGGTTGTTTTTCGATGGCTCTCTCGGCGCAACTCGGCGAGGCGGGCTTGACCGCCGAAAGCATCAACACCACCGCCGCGGTCACGTTGGAAAAATTAGCCGACGGCTTTGCGATCACCGCCGTGCATTTGAATTTGGTGGCGCGCATACCCGGCACCGATCAAGCGCAATTCGAAGCCATCGCGAATAAGGCTAAAGTCGGCTGTCCCGTCTCCAAGGTATTGAATGCGAAGATTACGCTGGAAGCCAAGTTGGAGAGCTAGGCTTGGTAGTTAGTAGTTAGTAGTTAGTAGTTAGTAGTTAGTAGTTAGTAGTTAGTAGTTAGTAGTTAGTAGTTAGTAGTTAGTAGTTAGTAGTTAGAAAATTCGATGGCAGTAAGCTTGACAGCTCGACGACCGAATGCTCTTTTCAAAACACTGAAAGCAAGCTGGTTTATATCGCGCGCTATCAGAGAGCGATAACCTTGAAAGAAGCTAACGGGAAGGCGCCGCTGCTATCGACTCATACAAAGAAGTTTTGAAAAGAGTATCGGTCGACGGGCATAGCACCAGTTGCCAGGGTTTAGGGTTTAGGGTTTAGGGTTTAGGGTTTAGGGTTTAGGGTTTAGAAAAAATTGTGGGCGATAGCGCCGAGTGAATGGGTTCATTTGAGGGTTTTGTTATGACCGAACAACGAATATCGCCGGCGCTGCCGGATTGGATTAAAGATCATCTTAAGCGCTATCTCGCATCGGACGGTGCCGATGGCTATTTGTGGGATGCTTCGCTGGGCGGCGGCGAGGGCATGATCGCTACCTTATTGTTGACTACCACCGGCCGTAAATCCGGCGAGCCATTGACAATGCCGCTGATTTTTTGCAAATCGGATACCGGTTATGCGGTGATTGCATCGAAGGGCGGCGCGCCGGCGCATCCTTCCTGGTATCTTAATTTGCAGGCCAATCCGAATGTGCACGTGCAAGTGAAGGCCGACAAGTTCCAAGCCAAGGCGCGCACCGCCAATCCTGCAGAGCGCGCTGCGCTATGGAAAAAAATGGTGGCGATCTACGCGCCGTACGATAAGTACCAAGCAAAAACCGAGCGCGAAATACCGGTGGTTATCCTCGAGCCGGTTTGACGATTTAAGTTGTTTGTCGGTATTCAACTACGCTGGGGGTTCAACTACGATTAGAATTTAACTGCGGCGCACTCGCAGTTAAATTCCATTGATGTACGATAGAGCAACCATGGAGCAACCCCCAGCCTCGCAACCCAACTTAGCACCGGCCGAACTCGGGCTGATCGTTAAAGCGTTGTCGTTCGCCGCGCATAAACATCGCGATCAGCGCCGCAACAACGCCGACGCTTCGCCGTATATCAATCATCCGATCGCGCTGGCCGATGTATTGACGAACGAAGCCGATATTCGCGACGGCGCAATTATTTGCGCGGCATTGCTGCACGATACGATCGAAGATACCGATACCAGCTTCGCTGAGTTAGAACGCCATTTCGGCGCCGTGATCGCGGGTTTCGTATTGGAAATGACCGACGATAAAACACTACCTAAGGCCGTTCGCAAGCAACGTCAGATCGATCGCGCCGATCGTTTGTCGGATTCGGCCGCGCTGGTGAAGCTGGCGGATAAAATCTGCAACTTGCGCGATTTGGCAGAGCAGGCGCCGGTTGGCTGGGATACAAATAGAAGGCGCGAGTATTTCGATTGGGCCCGGCAAGTGGTCGATCGCCTGCCGGCGACGGGTGTCTGGCGGGACGCAATGACGCGCTTGAAGGCAGCATTTGCGCGCGCTTATGCGCAACGGCCGACCTAGAGTGTTTCGCTCAAGGGTATACTAATAATTAGCAATGTCGTTTTAACCGGTGGATGGGTATAGCACCAATTGGTTTTAGCAATTAATAATTTTGTGACAAATTACCGTTCTCGAAAATTACTTGTTGCACTCGATCACAAAAGCCTGAACACTCGATTGAAATTAAATAATATCGAGACGAGGGCTGACAATGCTGGATATTTTTGTGTTATCCGCTTTGTTAATCGCAGTCGCCGCGCTGATCAATCATTTTCGTCGGCGCCGGCCAGCCGCCGGCAGGTCGGATAATAATTCCACTCATCAGTATCATGCTGTCGCTATCGCTAAAAATGCGACGGCGTGTCCGGCAGCGGCATTATTGATCGGTAGACGTTTTCTTTCGAGAGAGGCGCCGCCATTGCCGGTGGCGGGCTGCAGTACGTATCCCTGTCGCTGTCGTTACCTGCATTATGCGGATCGTCGCGCCGATGATCGCCGTTTTCCCTTCGGTGTGCGAAAAAGCTCCGAGCCGGGTGCGGGCGATGTCGAGCGGCGCCGCAGCGATCGACGTAAATCGGCGGAATTTATTTTGACTTAGTGGATCTGTCCTCGCCGGCGAGTCCCGTTTTGCACTTTCCCGCTAACAGAACTACAGCCAATCCATGATCAGCCAGCTGTCATGAGTCACGTAATCGGCGGTATGGGCGCGTATGGAGGGATTTCTCCTGGCGCTAAATATATACGCAGGGCTCATAAAGTTCACCGGCCTAGCCTAAGGCTATACTGAGGCAAATAACTAGACTGCCTGCGGTTCGTCCCGATGCGGTTGTTGCGCGTGGAGAAAATCTATTGAGCAACCTTTCACCGGCTAAAGAGAGGTCTCCTAAACAGCGTTGGCTACTGCCCTTAATTTCGCCTTTCGTTATTACCGTGGTCTTATCGGTGGTGTTGGCGTTGTGCGGCTTAAGTATTATCAATGCCACCCGCGCCTATGTGAATGGCGAAAGTCAGTGGTCGAAGGGCCAAAAGGACGCAAGCTTTCTGCTGCATCGCTACGCCGAGAGCCACGCCGAAGTCGATTATCAGAAATTCCTGCAAGCGATAGCGGTGCCGCTGGGCGATCGCCGGGCGCGGCTGGCGCTGGATCGGCCGCAGCCGAATTATGTCGAGGCGCGCGCCGGGCTGTTGATTGGTCGCACGCAGGCCGACGACATCGACGGCATGCTGCGGCTGTTCGTAAACTTTCGCCATCTGCACAGCGTCGATCGCGCGATCGTGGCGTGGCAACGGGGCGATCGGGATATCGAACGGCTGCTGAGCGTCGCCGAGCAATTGCGCGGCAATATCGCTGCCGGCAACATCGCCCCGGCGGTTTTGAATCCATTGTTGCTGCAAATCGAAGCCATCAACAATAACGTCACTCAGCGTGAAATTGAGTTTTCGAATGCCATGGGCGAGCTGTCGCAGCAGACGGCGCGCATCGTATTCGTCAGCATCGTTGTGCTAGCCGCGCTGTTGTTGTGGGCCGCGATCTGGCGCACGCGCCGGTTGCTGGCCGCGATCGCCGCTGCCGACGAAGAGGTGCGTCTCAGCGAGGAGCGTTATCAACTGGCGTTGGCCGGCAGCAATGACGGGGTGTGGGATTGGAATATCGTCACCGACACCGTGTATTTCTCGCCGCGGGTCATGGAGATTCTCGGCGCGACACTGGCATCGGAGCAATTGCGTTTCGCGGAGTTTGTCGACTATCTACATCCGGATGACAAAGATAAAACCATGCAAGCCCTGCGGGCGCATCTGCAGGAACAGTTGCCCTACGACATCGAGTGCCGCAGCCGCACGACTTCCGGCAATTACATCTGGCTGCGCATTCGCGGTCAATCGGTGCGCGATGCGACTGGCGTAGCCATTCGCATGGCGGGCTCGATCACCGATATCACCGAATATCGGGTCACCACTCAGCGCTGGCAATTCGCTCTCGAGGATGTCGGCGAGGGACTTTGGGAGTGGGATGCGATCAGCGGTCATATCGACTATTCGCCGCGCTGGCTGGCATCGATGGGCTTTGCCGCAGACGAGGCCTATGTGCTCGATAGCATCCGTGGTTGGTTGCATCCCGATGACGATGCGCGGCAATGGGAGTGTCTGCAGCGGCATTTGCGCGGCGACGCTCCGCTGTATCGCAGCGAGCATCGATTGCGCTGCAAGGACGGTACTTATAAATGGGTGGCCGATCGCGGCAAGGTCATCGAATGGAGCGCCGATCGGCGGCCGCTGCGGATGATCGGCAGCCATATCGATATCACTCACCTCAAGCACACCGAGGAGGCGCTGGCGCATAGCAACAGCCAATTAAAAGCGATTCTGAATGCGGCGACGCATGTCTCGATTATCGCCACCGATCGCGCCGGTTTAATCACGCTGTTCAATAGCGGCGCCGAGCGTCTGTTAGGTTACACGGCGGCTGAAGTGTTGGGGCGATCGCCGGAGCTATTTCATCTGCCGGAAGAAATGCAGGCGCGTAATCAAGGCTCGCCGGTGCCGTCCGATGCTTCTTTGGTCGAGCAGTTGCAACGCGGGCGACCGGAGGACAACAACTGGACCTATGTCAGCAAGGACGGCACGCATCGCGCCGTAAATTTAATTATCACGCCTGTCTTTGAGAGCGAGGGCGAAGTCTCCGGCTTTCTCGGTGTCGCGATCGATATGACCGAGCGCCAGCGCGCCGAGCAGGCGCTGCGCGATAGAGGCGCGGTGATGCGCGCCTTGTTCGAGCAGTCGCCGCTCGGCATGACGCTGATTTCGCGCGGCGGTTTGTATGCAGAAAGCAATCGCGCTTTCGAGCGGATTGTCGGCTACAGCCGCACCGAACTGGCGACGATGCCGTTCGACCAGTTATTCGCGCCGGAAGAGCGCGCCAACCATGCCCTCACCGTGCAGGAAATCATGGCGCGGGATGAGTTCGGGCCGATCGAGCTGAGCTTAATGCGCAAGGACGGCACGCAGGTGCCGGTGTCCGCGAATGGCGTGGCCTTGAAGATAAATGACGATGTATTGATCTGGTCGATCGTCGAGGATATTACGCTGCGCCGCGCGGCCGAACGAGAGATCGAGCAATTGGCGTTTTACGACGCGCTGACCGGCTTGCCAAACCGGCGTTTATTTTTGGATCGATTGCAGCATAGTTTGTTGCGCACGCGCCGCGATCGCCAGTTCGGTGCGCTGCTGTTTCTGGATTTGGATCAATTCAAACGCATCAACGATGCGCACGATCACGTGACCGGCGATCACTTGCTGCAAATGATCGGCCCGCGCTTAAGCGCCGTATTGCGCGCCGAGGACACGGTGGCGCGGCTGGGCGGCGATGAGTTTGTGGTATTGCTGGAGGCCGTTGGCAGCACTGAGGTGGAAGCGACGTACAGCGCGCAGGCGCTGGCGGAAAAACTGCGCGGTGCGCTGCATCTGCCGTTCTATTTTGCCGGCGTGCAACACAAAGTCAGCGCCAGCATCGGCGTTACGCTTTTTCCTAAGAAGAGCGAATCCGCCGACGATTTGATGCGTCAGGCCGATACCGCGATGTATTACGTCAAGGAGCATGGTCGCGACGGTATTTGTTTCTTCGCGCCAGCCATGCAGGCGCTGGCTTTGGAGCGCCTGGCGCTGGACCGCGATTTACAACAGGCACTTAGCGGCGAGCAATTGCGACTGTTTTTACAGCCCCAGGTCGATGCGACGGGGCGCGTGATCGGTGCCGAGGCATTGTTGCGCTGGCAGCATCCGCAGCAGGGCTTATTGTCGCCGGCGATGTTCATTCCGGTCGCGGAAGAGTCCGGCCTCATCGTGCAGATCGGCGAATGGGTGCTGCGCGAAGCGAGCCTGCTACTGGTGTACTTGCGCACGCAGGCGATCGATTTCTCCATCTCGGTGAATATTAGCCCACGGCAATTTCGCGAGTCTAATTTCGTCGAGCGCGTACAGTCGGTCATCCTCGCCAGCGGCGCCGATCCGCGCCAACTAGTGCTGGAGATTACCGAGAGCATTCTGGTTAGCGATATCGATGAAGCGATCGCCAAAATGACGGCGCTGCGCGAGTTCGGCGTGCGCTGGTCGCTCGACGATTTCGGCACCGGCTATTCGTCGCTGGCGTATTTAAAGCGACTGCCGCTACAGGAATTTAAAATCGACCGCAGTTTCGTCGCCGATGTAACCACCGATTCCAGCGACGCCGCCATCGTCGAAACGATTTTGTCGATGGCGCGCCATTTGGGGTTGACGGTGGTTGCCGAGGGGGTCGAAACCGACGAACAATTTGCCTTCCTGAAAGCGCACGGTTGTCCGCTCTTTCAAGGTTATCTATTCGGCAGGCCCACCGATATGCAGGAATTTTTTCCCTTCATGAGCATTGCAGAGCCGAGTGGATTAAAGCGTCGCTGCGGACCGCCGCAACCATAATTTGCTATATTTGCGCCGCGCTCTGCGCGGCGTGGAGAACTTTCGGCCGCAGCGCTCGATTCGCGAATAATTTATTTTGGGTGCTCCATGGATATGCAAAGTGGGATCGGCTATGCGGCGGCGATATGTACGACTATCGCGTTTTTACCGCAGGCCTGGGTGGCGATCAAAACCCGCAATACACAATCGCTGTCGCTGGCGATGTACATAGTATTCACGCTAGGCGCCGCGCTGTGGCTGGCTTATGGCGTAGTCAAAAACGATTGGGCGCTGATCGCGGCGAATAGCGTCACGGCGTTGTTGTCCTGCGCGATCCTGATCACCAAATTGCGCTACGATGTGCTCGGCGCTAGACGCGCGCTCGATCGGGCGCAATGATAATTCGATCAAGCGCCTCGATAAAACGCACAACGATAAAAGATGCAACGACAAAAATAGCGGAGTTCTGGCAATGATCGAATGGTCGCACCACCACGCCAAAATAAATGGCATCAATATGCATTACGTGGAGCAGGGCGAGGGCGTGCCGGTCATTCTATGCCACGGCTTTCCGCATCTCTGGTTTAGTTGGCGCCATCAGATTCCGGCGCTGGCGCAGGCGGGTTGGCGGGTTATCGCGCCGGATATGCGCGGTATGGGGCAGACCGATGCGCCGCCGAATATCGAGGATTACGGCGTCGAGCCCATCGTCGGCGATCTGCTGGCGCTGCTGGATCACATCGGCGCCGAGCGCGCCGTTTTTGTCGGTTTGGATTTTGGCGCGTTCGCGATTTACGACCTGGCGATGCGCGCGCCCGAGCGCGTGATCGCGGTGATCGGTCTGGAAAATCCGGCGGCGCCGCACAATCCCGCCGTGCCGCCGTTGACCGAATACGCCGAAATGGCGAAGACGCATTTTTTACACATCGAATATTTCCGCGAGCCGGGGCCGGCGGACCGGGCATTGAATGCCGCGCCGCGCGAATTTCTCAATAAGGTGTTTTATGCCTTGAGCGGCGATTACGAGATGGCTGCGGTGTTTCGCAACCCACCCGGCATGACCTATCTCGATGCCTTGCCGAACCCGCCGCCGCTGCCGTGGCCGTGGTTGAGCGACATGGAGATGGAGTATTTCGTGTCCGAATACAGTCGCTGCGGCTTCACCGGCGGCCTCAATTACTACCGCTCGATGGATATTAAATGGGCGCAGCGCAAACCGTTCGAAGGTGTGCAGAGCGCGGTGCCGGCCTTTTTTATCGGCAGCGAGCACGATATCGATCTCGAGGCCTTTCACGGCGACGATCCCATCTCGCTGATGCGGGCGCAATTTCCCGATCTGCGCGCGGTGGCGATGATTCCGGCCGCCGGCCATCTCGTGCAAATGGAGCGCCCGGACGATGTGAACGCGCATTTGCTGCGGTTTCTGGAAACTCTGAAATAATCGACGGCGTAAACCCTGCCCCTAGCTATGCCAGAAGTGGTGGCCATGGAAGGAGAGGTGGCTAAGGAGGGAGCGACGGGGCGCGGCGTGGATCGAGCTGATGAGGCTGGCGCTGTGCCCGCAATGCAGTACAATCGCGCCTGCCTGTGCCATTGTATAGGCCCTGAGTGCGATACCTAACGGCAACTAGTAGTGGAGAGAATTGACGATGGCTCAAACGGCACAGCTGCGCGGCTTTACCGAACCGCATTCGGAAGCGCAATCTATTTTTCTGGCGCAGCGCGCAGCTTATTTACGGCAGCCGTTTATCGATTACGCGGAGCGCGTCGCCAACCTCGATAAGCTCGAGGCATTATTCACCGACAATACCGATGCAATCGCCGCCGCTATCGCCAAGGATTTCGGTCATCGCAGCGCTGTGGAAACCAAACTGCTGGAAATTTTCGGCGTGCTCTCCGGGATTCGCGATACGCGCAAACATCTCAAACGCTGGATGAAGCCGCAGCGCCGCCATGTCTCGATTTTATTCGCCAGCGGCAAAAACCGTTTGGTGCCGCAGCCGAAGGGCATTGTCGGTATCATCGTGCCGTGGAATTACCCGGTGTTTTTGCTCGGCGGCCCGCTCACCAGCGCCTTGGCGGCCGGCAATCGCTGCATGATTAAAATGGCGGCCAACTCCCGGAATTTATGCGCGCTGCTGCACGATTTATTCAGTAAAACGTTTGCGCAGGACTTAATAACCATCGTGCCGAATGTCAAAGGCAACGATTTCGCGGCGCTGCCGTTCGATCATCTGATTTTTACCGGCTCGGCAGATACCGGCCGCACGGTGATGCAAAGCGCGGCCGAGAATTTATGCCCGGTCACCTTGGAGCTGGGTGGTAAAAGCCCGGCCATTATCGGCGACGATTACGATTTAAAGGAGGCGGCCGCGCGGCTGCTGTATACCAAATTTATCAATGCCGGGCAGACCTGCGTGGCACCGGATTATGTCTTTGTGCCCGAGCTGAAAGTCGACGCGTTTGTCGAAAGCTCGCGGGCGTTGGTCGGTGCGCGCTATGCCGATATCAACGGTACCGATTATACCTCGGTGATCGACGAGCGCTCTTATCGCCGTTTGCGCGAGACGCTGGACGATGCGGTGGCGAAGGGCGCGCGCGCGATAAAATTGGTCGACGGCGACTTCAACGATGAGCTGCGCAAATTTCCGCCGCACTTATTGTTGAATGTGAACGACGATATGCGTGTCATGCAGGAAGAGATTTTCGGACCGCTGCTGCCGATAAAGACCTATCGCAATCTGGATGAAACAATCGATTTCATCAATCGCCGCGATCGGCCGCTGGGATTGTATTTGTTCAGCAACTCGACCGCCGTGCAGGAGAAAGTGTTGTACAACACGCTGTCCGGCGGCGTCACTATCAATCATTGCGTGTTTCACGCTATTCAACACGATATGCCATTCGGCGGTGTCGGCCCCAGCGGTATGGGGCACTATCACGGCTACGAAGGTTTCGTCGAGTTCAGCAAGCTGCGGCCGGTGTTTACCTATCCCAAGTTCGGCAAGCCGGATTTGTTTTACCCGCCGTATACGCGCATGCACGATTTATTATTCACGCTGGTGAATAAGCTCAAATTATAGGATGAATAAGTTGCAGTACAGGATGAACGAATTTTTGGCGTAACAGTATTTAATATAAAAATGCTTGGAGTTTTAGAATGTCTCAGTTAGTACGTTATTTGGATAAAGTCGTCATCGTTACCGGTGCGGCATCGGGTATCGGTCAGGCGACAGTGATACGTTTAGTCGCCGAGGGCGGCAATGTCATCGGTGTCGATACCAACGAAGAAGGTCTGCGCGCCACCGTCGAGAAGGCGCAGGCTACTGCGGCCGACGGCGGTAAGGCGCGCTACCTGGCGGGTTCGGTCGGCGACGAAGCGACTGTCAAACGCATCGTCGCACAAGTCGTGAGCGAGGAGGGACGGCTCGATGTGTTGATCAATATGGCCGGCGTGTTGCGCTCTTGTCCCGCCACCGAAACGACGCTCGATTTGTTTCAGACCTTGCTCACCATCAACTTGGTTGGAACCTTCCTGTTTTGCCGCGAAGCGTTGCCGCATCTGCTAAAAACTCGCGGCAACATCGTCAATGCAGCTTCCACCTCGGCACAATTTGGACATCCCTACATGGTCGCTTACGCGGCGAGCAAGGGCGGTATCTTCGCTATGACGCGCACTCTGGCCTGGGAATATTTAAAGCAGGGCGTGCGTGTTAACGCCGTCGCGCCGGGCGGCATATTGACGCCGCTGGTGATGCAGCAAGCCACCGAAATGAATGCCTACGATCTGGATCTGTTCGGGCATTTGGCGCGCGTCGATGGCGCGTTCGGACAGCCGGAAAATGTCGCGGCCGTAATCGCCATGCTGGCGTCGGCCGATGGCGCGCATATGACCGGCGAAGTAGTTAAGATCGATGGCGGGGTACACAACTAAAAAGGGGCGACCTCGGTCGCCCCTTTTTAGCTAGTTCTCAGTTACAAGTTGTCGGTTGTCAGTTACAAGCATTTATTAATAACAAATGCCTACGACAATCCATCAACTGACAACTAAAACGCCCGCTTCGCGAAGCGGGCGTTTTTAATTACAGCTTGGCGAGATCCGCGTCGACCGCAGCCAGCATATCCGGAGTGATTTTGCCACCGGAAAAGCCCGCTACCATTTTCAAGGTAAAGCCTTTCGCCATACCGATTTGCGGATTGGTGGAAAAGCCTTCCATGTGTTTGTCCAGGATTGCTTTAGCTTGATCGTTGGCCAGCAGGTCGCCTACTTTCGATTCGATATTGAATGCCATGTCGTTGGTCCTCTAGGGTTTTTAAAATACGAAGCTTTAAAGCTATTCTTTGCAGCTGTTCTTTTTAGCCGCTCCTTGAAGCTGCTCTTTAAAACGACTGCAATTACAGTTGTTGAAGCTATTGTTTTAGACTGCATTTTCGCTGCGCAACCGGTGTACACCGAAAGAGCTTTGCGCACTTTATGGCAGCTGCCCGCGGCGAGGCAAGTGAAATATTTGTCATGGCCGGAGGCCTGCGGCCGCATGTTAAATTAGCGCCATCCCATCGATCGATTCGGAGAGCCGCGCAGTGACAGCGCCATCGATACCGTCCGTATCGCCAGCAGTTTCGTCGTTAGATAACGGGCCAGCACTGTGGTCGCCGTCGCCCGAGCGCATCGCCGGCTCTGCGCTGACGCGTTTCCAACGGCAATTGCAGCGACAATTCACCGATTATGCCGATCTGCAGCGCTGGTCGATCGATAATCCCGCGGAGTTTTGGCAGGCGGTCTGGTCGTTCGGCGAGGTGCGCGCCAGCCATCTGGCCGCTACGGTGTATCGCTCCGGCGCGCAATTTTTCGATGCGACGTGGTTCGAGGGTGCGAGGCTCAATTTTGCCGAGAACTTGCTGCGTCGTCGCGATGGACATCCCGCGTTAATCGCTTATCTCGAAACCGGCGCGCGCCGCGAGCTCAGCTATGCGCAGTTGTATCGGCAAGTGGCCGCTTTTGCCGCGTCGCTGCGCCGCCTGGGTGTAGTGGCGGGCGATCGCGTCGCCGGTATGTTGCCGAATATTCCCGAGGCGATGATCGCGATGTTGGCAACCGCGAGTATCGGTGCGGTATGGTCGTCGTGCTCGCCGGATTTTGGCGCCAGCGGTGTACTGGATCGCTTCGGCCAGATCGAGCCAAAGCTTCTCATCGCGTGCGACGGTTATTATTACGGCGGAAAAACGCTCGATGTGCGCGCTAAATTGTTGGAGGTCGCAGCGGGTCTGCCGACGTTGCTGCAGTTGGTCATCGTGCCGCTGTTGCCGGACACGAACAGTTTGACGTCATTCGCGGCGTGGCCGGTGTTGTCGTTTGCGGATTTTATCGCTAACGATGCCACCGAGATCGCGTTCGAGCAATTACCCTTCGCGCATCCGCTGTACATTTTGTATTCGTCGGGCACCACCGGAAAACCCAAATGCATCGTGCACGGCGCCGGCGGTACTTTATTGCAGCATTTAAAAGAGCACCGTTTGCATACCGATATCGACGCGGACTCGGTATTTTTCTATTTCACCACCTGCGGTTGGATGATGTGGAATTGGCTGGCGTCGGGTCTGGCCAGCGGCTGCACACTGGTGTTATTCGATGGCTCGCCATTTCATCCGACGCCCACTGTGTTGCTCGATCTAATCGAGCGCGAAAAAATCAGCGTGTTCGGCACCAGCGCGCGCTATTTGGCTGCGCTGGAAAAATCGGCGATCAGTCCGCGCAATACACACTGCTTGGATTCGCTGCAAACTATTTTATCGACCGGCTCGCCGCTATCGCCGGAGAGTTATCGCTATGTTTATCGCGAGTTTAAACAGGATGTCTGCCTATCGTCGATCTCGGGTGGCACCGATATCGTTTCGTGTTTTATTGCGGGTAGCTCAGTGCTGCCGGTCTGGGAGGGCGAGCTGCAATGCGCCGGGCTCGGCATGGCGGTCGATGTTGTCGACGAGAGCTGTGCATCGATCGCGCATGGCAAGGGCGAGCTGATTTGTCGACAACCGTTTCCGAGTTGTCCGCTCGGGTTCTGGAACGATGCCGATCGCAGCAGGTTTAATGCCGCGTATTTTTCGCGCTTTCCCGGCGTGTGGGCGCACGGCGATTTTGCCGAAAAAACGCCGCACGGCGGCTTTATTATTCACGGCCGCTCGGACGCGACATTAAATCCAGGCGGCGTGCGCATCGGCACCGCGGAAATTTATCGGCAGGTCGAGAAAATTCCCGAGGTACTTGAAGCGGTGTGTATCGGTCAGCGCTGGCAGCAGGATGTGCGCGTGGTGCTGTTCGTGTCCCTGCGCGCCGAAGCGATTTTGGACGATGTGCTGCGCGAGTCGATTCGACACGTTATCCGCGACAACGCTACGCCGCGCCACGTGCCGGCAAAAATTCTCGCGGTCGCCGATATTCCGCGCACGCGCAGCGGCAAAATCGTCGAGTTGGCGGTCGCGAATATCGTGCACGGCGAGCCGGTGGCAAATATCGAGGCGTTGGCCAATGCCGAAGCACTAGAATATTTTCGCAATCGCCCCGAGCTGGAGTTTTAATAAAATATTTTTACCAACTACCAACTACCAACTACCAACTACCAACTACCAACTACCAACTACCAACTACCAACTACCAACTACCAACTACCAACTACCAACTACCAACTACCAAC
>Ga0265327_10000213_pt1 | contig 121151 bp, 124 predicted proteins | sample 41621metaG_FD_202089 | JGI IMG/M metagenome (GOLD analysis project Ga0265327, IMG submission 202089) | Rhizosphere microbial communities from Carex aquatilis grown in University of Washington, Seatle, WA, United States - 4-16-21 metaG | ecosystem: Host-associated > Plants > Roots >... | reverse complement strand
ATGAACGAAAAAACAGCGCCATAGGCTATTGAAACAGCCCAACCCAGAACGGATTCTGGCCCGCTGCGGAAAAATTCATGGCTTCGTTCGTCACGCTTCATTTTTAAACGAGTTTCGCAGCGGTTTCGTATTATGTTTTGGTGGGATTCTAGAACGGAATATCGTCCTCAAAATCATCAAAGCCGGAGCCGCCAGCGGCTGGCTTGGCGGCCGGCGTCGGAGCGGATTGCTGGCTGGGCGCTGGTGCGCTGTTGTCGCTACCATCCTCCATTACTTCGAAAGCGTTGCCGCCGCTGCGGCCGCCCAGCATCTGCATGCGGTCGGCGACGATTTCAGTGGTGTACTGATCCTGGCCTTCCTTGTTGGTCCACTTGCGAGTTTGCATACGGCCTTCGATATAGACCGAAGAACCTTTCTTCAGGTATTGGCCGGCGATTTCCGCCAGTTTGCCGAACATGGCGATACGCACCCACTCGGTACGTTCCTGCTTTTGGCCTTGCTTGTCCTTGAAGCTGTCGGTGCAGGCAATAGAGAAATTCGCTATCGCATCGCCGCTCGGCATGTAACGGATTTCGGGGTCGCGCCCGAGGTTGCCGATAAAAATGCATTTGTTTACTGACGCCATGTCAATTTTCCTTTTCGATCAAGTTACGTGCGCCGGCTTCGTTCCACTCCCCCATGCGCACCTTCAAGTATGCCACACCTTCTTCGGCAATCACGACCGCTTCCACCACGCCGTCCACACGCGCCAGTTCCGCTGATAGTTGGGCTGCCTGCGCCGCATCCAATTCCTGCACATGATACATGCGCGTGCGCACCGCCGGGGGCGTTTGCATCGACAAGGCCAACAACAGCCAGGCAAAAGCCAGCCCGGCGGCGAACACGAATACCGATGCCCCGCCCACGTGCTGCGCCAGGAAGCCGCCCAGCGCACCGCCGAGGAACAGCCCGAAGAACTGGAAGCTGTTGTAGACACCGATGGCGGTGCCCTTGCTGCCAGCCGAAGCGATTTTGGACACCAGCGAGGGCAGCGTGGCTTCCAACAGGTTGAAGGCCACGAAGAACAGAAACAGCGCCACGACCACACCGCTGAAATTGTGGATAAACACCGCCATCAGCAGGGTGGAAAGCAGCAGCAGGGCCACCGCGCCGCAGAATACCGGCTTCATCTTGCCGCGCGTTTCACCGATGATAATGGCCGGGATGACCGCCAAGAAGGAAATCGCCATTACCGGCAAGTAGACCTTCCAGTGCTCGTTGACCGGCAAGCCGCCAACATTGATCAGCACCAGCGGCACCACCACGAACAGCCCGCGCATGGCGGCATGCAGGCTGAAGATGCCGAAATCCAGGCGTTGCAGTTCCGGGTTTCTGAGCACGGCGGCGATTTGCGCCGGCACCGTTTCAGCATCGGCATGCACGCGGCTGACACGCGGTTCCGGCACGATAAAGCGCACCACCGCCATCGCCAGCAGCGCCAGCACGCCAGTCATGGCGAAAATGCCAGAAACGCCGACCACGTGCGCCAGTGCCGGCCCGATCACCATGGAGGCGCCGAAAGTGACGCCTATGCTCATGCCGATCACCGCCATGGATTTGGAGCGATGCTCCTCGCGCGTGAGGTCGGCGGTCAGCGCGATCACCGCCGCCGCGATGGCGCCAGTCCCCTGCACCAGCCGACCGAAGATGATGAAATAAATATCATGCGCCCCGGCGGCGATAAAGCTGCCCAGTGCGAACAGCACCAAGCCAGCATAAATCACCCGCTTGCGGCCGTAGCGGTCGGACAACAAGCCGAACGGGATTTGCAGGAAAGCCTGCGCCAAGCCATCGATGCCCAAGGCGATGCCGACCAGGAACGGGCTGGCGCCACCCGGCAACTGCTGGGCGTAAATCGCCAGCACCGGCAGGATGGAAAACATGCCGAACATGCGCAAAGCAAACACCATCGCCAGGGCAATGGTGGCGCGCAGTTCGAGGGGGGTCATTTTGTCGGCTAGGGGCTGCATGAAAATTCTGATTGAGGGTAATGCCGGAAATTGCGTATATTAGCAGGTTAGCTTTTCAGCCAGAAACTTAAGTGACATGGATTCCATACGCATCCGCGGCGCACGCACGCACAACCTGAAAAACGTCTCGCTCGATCTGCCGCGCAACAAGATGATCGTGATTACCGGGCTGTCCGGTTCAGGTAAGTCTTCACTTGCCTTCGACACCTTATACGCCGAGGGCCAGCGCCGCTACGTGGAATCGCTGTCGGCTTATGCCCGCCAGTTCCTGGCACGCATGGAAAAGCCGGATGTGGACTTGATCGAAGGGCTTTCCCCCGCCATTTCCATCGAGCAGAAATCCACTTCGCACAATCCGCGCTCCACCGTCGGCACCGTTACCGAAATCCACGACTACCTGCGCCTGCTGTATGCGCGGGCCGGTGACCCGGAGTGCCCGGAGCATGGGATTAAATTAGAGGCGCAGACGGTGTCGCAGATGGTGGACAGCGTATTGGCACTGCCGGAAGACACCAAGCTGATGATCCTCGCCCCGGTGGTGGCCAACCGCAAGGGCGAGCAAGTAGACTTGTTCGACGAACTGCGCGCGCAGGGCTTTGTGCGGGTGCGGGTGGACGGCACCATCTATGAGCTGGACAACCCGCCCAAGCTGGCCAAGACCACCAAGCATAATGTGGACGTAGTGGTAGATAGGCTGAAGACCCGCGAAGACATCAAGCAGCGCCTGGCGGAATCATTCGAGACCGCGCTACGCTTGTCCGAGGGCCGCGCGCTGGCGGTGGAAATGGATTCTGGCCACGAGCAACTGTTCTCCGCCAAGTTCGCCTGCCCGGTGTGCAGCTATGCGCTGCAGGAGCTGGAGCCGCGCCTGTTCTCCTTTAACAACCCCATGGGTGCCTGCCCCAAGTGCGACGGCCTGGGGCAGATCAGCTTTTTCGATCCCCGCCGCGTGGTGGCGTTTCCGCATCTCTCGCTGGCTGCCGGCGCCATCAAAGGCTGGGACAGGCGCAACCAGTTCTATTTCCAGATGCTGCAAAGCCTGGCCACGCATTACGGTTTCGACCTCGACACCACCTTCGAGAATCTGCCGGAAGCCATCCAGCACATGATCCTCAACGGCAGCGGCAAGGAGAGCATCCCTTTCAAATATCTCAACGAACGCGGCACCGTGTTTCAGCGCAGCCACCCGTTCGAGGGCATTTTGCACAACCTGGAACGGCGCTACCATGAGACCGATTCCGTCATGGTGCGCGAGGAGCTGGCCAAATACCTCAACTCCAAGCCCTGCCCCGAATGCAACGGCACCCGTTTGCGTATCGAGGCGCGCCACGTCAAGGTCGGCGACAGCACCCTGCACCAGGTGTGCGAGCTACCGTTGAAGCAGGCGCTCACCTTCTTCCATGGCCTGCGCTTAAGCGGGCAGAAGCTCGCCATCGCCGACAAGATCGTCAAGGAGATCACCAACCGCTTGTCCTTCCTCACCAACGTCGGGCTGGAGTATTTGTCGCTGTCGCGTTCGGCGGAAACGCTGTCCGGCGGCGAGGCGCAGCGCATCCGCCTGGCTTCGCAAATCGGCTCCGGCCTCACCGGCGTGATGTATGTGCTGGATGAGCCTTCCATTGGCCTGCACCAGCGCGACAACGACCGCCTGCTGGAAACCCTGCATCGGCTGCGCGACATCGGCAATACCGTGATCGTGGTCGAGCACGACCAGGATGCCATCCTCTCCGCCGACTACGTGGTCGATATCGGCCCCGGCGCCGGCGAGCATGGCGGCCACATCGTTGCCCAAGGCACGCCGCAGCAGGTCAAGGACGACCCCAATTCGCTCACTGGCGCCTACCTCAGCGGCCGCAAGAGCATTGTCGTGCCCGGCAAACGTCACGCGCCCGACCCCAAGCGTTGGCTGCGCGTGGAACAGGCCAGCGGCAATAACCTGAAAAACGTCACACTCAAGCTGCCGGTTGGCCTACTAACTTGCGTTACCGGCGTTTCCGGCTCCGGAAAATCCACCCTGGTCAACGATACCCTGTTCCGCAGCGTGGCGCGCCACTTGTACGGCAGCAGCACGGAAGCGGCGCCCTACGAGGAAATCCACGGCCTGGAATTCTTCGATAAGGTGGTGGACGTCGACCAGTCGCCCATCGGCCGTACCCCGCGCTCCAACCCAGCCACCTACACCGGCCTGTTCACGCCGATCCGCGAACTGTTCGCCGGCGTGCAGGAATCGCGTGTGCGCGGCTACGGGCCAGGACGCTACTCGTTCAACGTCAAGGGTGGCCGCTGCGAAGCCTGCCAGGGCGACGGCGTGATTCGCGTCGAGATGCACTTCCTGCCGGATATCTACGTGCCGTGCGACGTGTGCAAGGGCCACCGCTACAACCGCGAAACCCTGGAAATTCTCTACAAAGGAAAAAATATCCACCAAGTGCTGGAGATGACGGTGGAACAGGCGCACGAATTCTTCCACGCCGTACCGGTGATCCAGCGCAAGCTGAGTACCCTGCTCGACGTGGGACTGGGCTATATCACCTTGGGACAATCCGCCACTACGCTGTCCGGTGGCGAGGCGCAACGTGTCAAGCTGGCGCTGGAACTGTCCAAGCGCGATACCGGCCGCACCCTGTACATCCTGGATGAGCCCACTACCGGCCTGCATTTCGCCGACATCCAGTTATTGCTCAACGTGCTGCACCGCCTGCGCGACCACGGCAACACCATCGCCGTCATCGAGCACAACCTGGACGTGATCAAGACCGCCGACTGGATCATAGACCTAGGCCCGGAAGGCGGCGATGGCGGCGGCCTCATCATCGCCGAAGGTACGCCGGAGCAGGTGGCGGAGAATCCAGCCAGCCATACCGGGAAATATTTGCAGGCGATGCTGTAACCCCCTCTCCCGCAAGCGGGAGAGGGTTGGGGAGAGGGCAGCCAATCCCATGTAGAATGACCCCATTTTTCAGGATAAGCCCATGGACTTTCTCATCCTCCTCAAAGCCCTCATCCTCGGCCTAGTCGAAGGCGCTACCGAATTCCTGCCGGTTTCCAGTACCGGCCACCTCATCATCGTCGGCGACCTGCTCAATTTCAACGACGAGCGCGGCAAGGTGTTTGAAATTGTCATCCAGTTGGGCGCCATCCTGGCGGTGTGCTGGGAATACCGCGCGCGGATAGGCCATGTACTGGGCAATAGCGCGGAACCGGCGTCGCGCCGGCTGATAGGCAACCTGGCGCTGGCCTTCCTGCCCGCCGCACTGCTAGGACTGGCCTTCCACGATAAGATCAAGCACTACTTGTTTTCGCCGCTGACGGTAGCATGGGCGCTGATCGTAGGCGGCTTGATTATCCTGCTGATAGAAAAGAATGCCCCGCAGCCGGACACGCCGACAGTGGATAACATGGACTGGAAGCATGCCCTGAAAGTCGGCTGCGCCCAGGCGCTGGCGCTGATTCCCGGCGTTTCGCGCGCCGGGGCCACCATCCTCGGCGGCATGGTGTTTGGCCTGTCGCGCCAGGCGGCGACCGAGTTCTCCTTCTTCCTCGCCATCCCCATCATGTTCGCCGCCACCGGCTACGACCTGCTGAAAAGCTGGCATGATCTGCACGCCAGCGACTTGGCCGTGTTCGCCGTCGGCTTCATCACCGCCTTTTTCAGCGCGCTGCTGGTCGTGCGCGGCCTGCTGCGCTACGTGGCGCACCACGATTTCCGAGCCTTTGCCTGGTACCGCATCGTATTCGGCGTCATCGTGCTGGTTTATTTTGTCGCATAACATACGTTAGGGTTCCAGTGTCAGTTACATTTACAAAAGGCGGCCCACTTACGCTAGCTCTGACGCTACTTGCATGTGTGGTTATCTGGCTCCTTTTCTATACGTTGCTAAAACAGGCAGTTAAGAAATATCAAGAAAAATATACAGGCACGAAAACAGGAGCCATCGTTGGGAGTCTAGGTTGTATAGCTATGGGGGCGTTCCCTACTTATCAGGTGCTCACCAGTTTTTTTCGCGGGGAAATCTATTGTGGGTTTCGCCATAATTGCAACAAACTGATTTCGCTGTCGTCTCAACCCGATTATTTCTGGGCATCATTTGTTATCTGGTTGGCTTTTTCTATTTTTTTCTTTTTGGGTGGGTGCTATGTTCTTATCAACGTGGTTATCAAAAAACGCTCCCCACCCTAACCCATCAAATGTTAGATATCCCCCATGTCCACCTCACAAAGCACCTTAGATTTCCTGCTAGATCAACTTGCCACAGCCGGCCAGGTCACGGCGAAAAAGATGTTCGGGGAGTATTGCCTGTATTTGGCGGGCAAGCCGGTCGCCTTGATTTGCGACGACCAGATGTTTCTGAAGCCGACCAGCGCGGGGAAGAGCATGTTGGCGGAAGTGTTGGAAGGGGCACCCTATCCTGGCGCAAAGCCACATCTGTTAATCCCCGCCGACCAGTGGGAGGACCGGGAATGGTTTTGCCGGCTGATCCAGGCTACGGCGCATGAGCTGCCGCAACCCAAGCCACGAAAATAATACATGCCTCACCAATATCGTCATTCCGGGCTTGACCCGGAATCCAGTCAAAAACCAACAACGGCTCGCTTTGCGCGCCACTGGATACCGGCCTGCGCCGGTATGACGGTAATACTTTTAACGCCGAACCCCTAGGTCAAACAATGTGCAACAACCATACCCTGGTCAACACCCTGCAACGCTTTGCCGACCAGGCCAAGGGCGGCCACCTGACGCTGGGCGAGGCACTGGATTCCTTGGACAAAGCGGGCTACGCCTTTATTGCCTTCATCCTGGCGCTGCCTTTTATGCAGCCGATCCCGACCGGGCCGCTGTCGGTGGTCGGCGGGCTGGCCTTCGCCGCGCTGGGCTGGCAATTGCTGCGCGGGCATGAATCGCCGCTGTTGCCGGAGAAAGTGCGCGCGGTGGCGTTGAGCGAGAACAGCTGGCGCATCCTGACCGGCATCTGCCTGAAAATCCTCGGCGTGTGCCGTAAATTCACCAAGCCGCGCCAGACCTGGCTAGTCAGCGGGCGGCAAGGGCAGAAAATCGGCGGCGGCATCCTGCTGGCCGGCGGGCTGCTGATGGCGATTCCGTTCGGCGTGCTGCCATTCAACAACACCCTGCCGGGGCTGGCCATCCTGTTCTATGCCATCGGCGAACTGGAGGAGGATGGCGTGATGGTCTACATCTCTTTTTTCTGGCTGGCGGCGACGGTGGTTTACTTCTCGGCATTCTTCTTCGCCCTGTGGCATTTCGGCAGCGAAGCACTGAATTACTTCCGCTGGGGTTCATGATCTGCCGGCGCCGGTGCTAAACTTTGCGCTAGCGCTTTAACCGGAAGCCTGCCATGAACAAAGCCCTCAAATATGCCCTGATTGCCGCTGGCGGCCTGCTTGGCTTGCTGGTGGTCGCCGCCGTCGTACTGGCGCTCACTTTCAATCCCAACGACTACAAGCCGCTGATCGTCAAGCTGGTGAAGGAGAAGAAGCAGCGCACGCTCAATATCGAAGGCGACATCAAGCTGGCGTTCTGGCCCAAGCTGGGCGCCGACCTCGGCAAGATTTCCCTGTCCGAGCACAACGGTGACAAGGAGTTCGCCTCCATGCAGGGCGCCAAGGTGTTCGTAGCGGTGCTGCCGCTACTGAAAAAAGAGCTGGTGATCGACACCGTTTACATCGACGGCGTCAAGGGCAATATCGTGCGCTACAAGGATGGCAGCACCAATTTCGACGACTTGCTGAGCAAGGAGGAATCGGAGGAAATCAAATTCGACATTGACGGCATCCGCGTTACCAATGCCTCGCTTAACCTGACTGATGAGCTGGGCGGTCGCCGTTTAAGCATCACCCAGGCCGACATCAAGACCGGCCATATCGCCAAAAACCAGCCGATAACCCTTGATGCGCAATTTCACGTCAAAGCCAACAATCCCTTGCTGGATGCCCAAGTGCAGTTCGCGGGAATACTGCTGGCCGACACCGAGCATAAGCAATACGGCGCCAAGGGGCTGAAGCTGGCAGTACAGGGCGACGTGGCGACAGCCAAAAGCGTTGACCTCAAGCTGTCCGGCGACCTCGACGCCAAGCCGGAAATCATGGAGTTCCGGCTGGACGGCCTCAAGCTGGCAGCCAAGGCCAACCTGGAAGGCAAGGCTACCGCGCTGGAACTGGACGCCCCCAGCCTGACCGCGCAAAAGGACCAGGTCAGCGGCAAGGAGGCACACCTCAGCCTGTCGCAAGCCCAGGGCGCGGACACACTCAGCGCAAAGCTCACCATTGCCGACCTCAAGGGCTCGCCCAAAGCCTTCCAGAGCAGCGGCATTTCCGGCGAGGTTTCCGCCAAACAAGGCGCCCGCAACATCGCTGGCAAATTTTCCTCGCCGTTCTCCGGCAACCTACAAGGGCTGGTGTTCGACCTGCCCAAGCTGGTCGGCAATGTGGACGTGAAAGACCCGGCACTGCCCAACGGCGCGATGAAGGCTAGCTTCAACCTCAACGCCCACGCCGATTTCAAACAGGAGCAGGCCAGGGTAACGCTGGATGCCGACATCGACGGCAGCAAGCTCAAGGGCAACGTCGCCGTGGCCAGCTTCGCCAAGCCTGGCGTCAAATTCGATCTTAGCGCCGACCAGCTCGACCTCAACAAAATCCTCGGCGGCAGGAAAGAATCCAAGCCGGCTGCCGCTGCCGTACCCGCCAAGCCGGCCGATCTGTCGGCACTGAAGAATGTGCTGGCCGAGGGCAAGCTCGCCATCGGCAGCATCGTTTATGACAAATACCGCATCGCCAACCTCGCCATGACCATCAAGGCCGACGGCCAGGCGTTGAGCGTCAACCCACTATCGGCCAAGTTCGACGACAGTCAGATCAAGGGGAGTGTCGGCATTCGCCAATTTGACAAGCCCTTGTACGTGTTCGACCTCGACATCGACCGCATAGACGTCGACCGCTACGCCACCGCCAGCGACCCCAAGGCGGCGCCATCGGCCGCTTCGGACAAGCCGCTCGACCTCTCCGCGCTTAAGGCACTCAATGCCGAGGGCAGCTTGCGCATCGGCAGCCTGAAGTACGGCAAGCTGCAAAGCTCCAACGTCCGCATCGACCTCAAGGCCAATAACGGCCAAGTGGCGCTGGCGCCGTTTTCCGCCAACCTTTACCAGGGCTCCATGGCCGGCGCGCTTAACGTGGATGCGCGCGCCGTCCCAGCCATCGCCTTCAAGCAAGACATGCGTAACATACAAATTGGCCCGCTGTTGGCGGATGCGATCAACAACGACATGCTGGACGGCAAAGGCACGCTCAACCTGGATGTCAAAACCCAGGGCGCAACGGTGGGCGCCATGAAGAAGGCGCTCAACGGCAATGCCGCCGTGGTGCTGGCCGACGGCGCGGTAAAAGGCATCGATATCGCCGGCACGGTGCGCGACATCAAGAACAAATTCAATTTCAAGGGCAACTCCCTGGGCACCGATCAGAAGAAGAAAACCGATTTCAGCGAAATGTCCGCCAGCTTCAAAATTACCAACGGCGTGGCGCACAACGATGACCTCAGCATGAAATCGCCCCTGCTACGCATCACCGGCAGCGGCGACGTCGACATCGGCAACGAAACCCTCAATTACACCGCCAAGCCCACCGTGGTGGCTTCGCTCAAAGGCCAGGGGGGCTCCGACCTAGGCGCACTCAACGGCCTCACTTTTCCGGTCAAAGTCACTGGCAGCTTTTCCGCACCCAAGTACAACATTGATTTTGCCGCCGTCGGTGCCGAGATCGCGCAAAAGAATTTGCTCGGCAAGGTCGCTGGCGAAAAAGGCGCGGCAGTACAGAAGCTGTTTGGCGGCGACACCGCCGGCGCACTGGAAGGACTCGCCGGCGGCAAAAAGAAGGAAGCCGCCCCTCCCCCAGCCGAAGGCGGCCAACCCGCCACGCAGGAACAGCCCAAGCCGACGCCGGAAGAAAAAGCGAAGAAGAAACTCAACAAGCTGCTGGGACTATGATTTGTAGCGCAGGCGGCCTCGCCTGCAACACAGTAAACCTAATACATGCAGGCGAGGCCGCCTGCGCTACGAGAGCATGACTTCATGAAACCCTGGATACTCCACGCCTTCGCCGCGATGCTATTTGCCGGAGTGACTGCCGTCATCGCCAAGCAAGGCATGGTCGGCATCTCAGCGGAACTGGGCATCACCGTGCGCACCGTGTTCGTCTTCTTTTTCATTATGGTGTTCGTAGCGTTCGTCGTTCCGCTGTCCGAGATCAAGCAACTACATCAGGAAAACCTGCTTTGGCTGGCGCTTTCCGCTCTGACCACCACCATTTCCTGGATTTACTACTACAAGGCACTGAAAGCGGGCGACGTCGCCACCGTTGCCCTGATCGACAAGGGCAGCGTATTAGTGGCGATCATCCTGGCGTGGGTTTTCCTCAAAGAAGTGCTGACGCTGCGCATCGTCATTGGCGCGGCGATGATCGTGGCCGGGCTTATCGTCATTTCCCGCAAGTGACAAAATCTTTCACCACAGAGTGCACGAAGAACACGGAGAAAAACCAATCTGGCAATGCGGTATATAGGCAAGCTTTTCCGGGATACTCTGTGATCTCTGTGTACTCCGTGGCGCATCGCTTTTAAAGATTTGACATGACTTTCTCCGACCGTATCATCGCCTGGCAACGCCAACACGGCCGCCATGACCTGCCCTGGCAAAACACCCGCGACCCCTATGCCATCTGGGTGTCGGAAATCATGCTGCAGCAGACCCAGGTGGCCGCCGTCATCCCCTATTACCGGCGCTTCACGGCGCGCTTTCCTGACATCGCCAGCCTGGCGACGGCGGACGAGGACGCCGTGCTGCAACACTGGAGCGGCCTCGGCTACTACTCCCGTGCGCGCAACCTGCACGCCGCCGCGCAAGCCATCATGGAGCAGCACGGCGGCCGCTTCCCGCAGGAATTCGACGCCATCCAGCAGCTGCCCGGCATCGGCCGCTCCACTGCCGCTGCCATCGCCGTGTTCGCCTTCGGCCAGCGCCAGGCCATCCTGGACGGCAACGTCAAGCGCGTCCTCACCCGTTGCTACGGCATCGAAGGCTGGCCGGGGCAACCGGCAGTGAAAAAGCGGCTGTGGGCGCTGGCGGAAACCCTGCTGCCGCAAACCGGCATCGAGACCTACACCCAAGGCGTGATGGATCTGGGCGCCACATTGTGTACCCGCGGCAAGCCCGTTTGCAGCGATTGCCCGTTGGGTGAGCAGTGCGTGGCACGCCACGAAAACCGCAGCGCCGAACTGCCCACCCCCAAGCCGCGCAAGACCATCCCCCAGCGCAAAACCACCATGCTGCTGTTGCTCTCCGGCAACGAAATCCTGCTGGAAAAACGCCCCCCCAGCGGCATCTGGGGCGGCCTGTGGAGCCTGCCGGAACTGGCATCTGGAGAAGACGCGCAACAAGCCGCGCTGAAACGCTTCGGGCTGGAAACGCAGCTGTTGCCATCACTGGCTACATTTACCCACACCTTCACCCATTTCCGTTTGCACATCACGCCGCAGCCCTTGCAAATCACCAGAACGCTGCCTGAAGCCCGGGAGGCCGGTGTACTGTGGCTGGACAGGCAAGATGCGCTGGGCGCAGCTTTGCCGTCGCCCATCAGAAAACTACTTGAAAAGCTTGAATAGTTGACCAGTGCATTTCGGCCAATACCGGACAGTGTCATGTGCGAATCTCTGCTCCCTCTTTTATTCGTCTGGGCCGGTGGCTACCATAGTGGGGATATGAGGACACCCTACGTTACCCACATCTTCGGAGCAAACGCCTTAGCGAAAGTGCAGGGCCGGATAGGCTGGCTCACGGCCGAAGTAGCCTCGTCCATCGCCTGGCCTGAGGACGACGTATGGGTCAACTACGATGGCGTTGAATACGTACTCCACGGAGCCAGACAAAAGGGCAATCACTTCACTGCGCCATGCATCAGCACACCCACGGATCAAGACCATGTCGATGAGGCGCTGTCGCAGCTGTATCGCTTCACGTCTGTGCTTGGCTACTACAAACGTGGCTACGTTGATATCACCGGCCGGACCTGGGGTACACACATCATTCGATACTCTAACCCCAGTGACAAATTCACGACGCTGATGCAGGGGGAAAGAGGAGCTTCAGCTGCAATCACATGCCGCTCATCGAGGACGACCAGGTGCGCAAGGCGCTTGCATTCCTGCGCGAAGGGCGCCGGCTAGAGCGAGTGCATGAGCCGTACTCATTCCTATCGTATTTCGAGGTCATTGAAAGTCAATTTGAGAGCAATGCGCGAATTGTCTAGAGCCTGAACCTAGTCACGGAAGAGCGGGCTGTAAGGCACATCAATGAACTGCGTGGCCAGGGAGTCAACGTCAATGAGCATCTCTTCGCATCGGGGCGCTGCGCAGTCGCTCATGCGAGCGTGGGCGGCAATATCGTCGACCCGGACATCATTGCAGCCTTAGGGAAACGCTACACCAAGGCCAGCACTCGTGCCAAGGTCGAGCATCCCTTCCATGTGGTGAAGAACTTGTTTCGTCATCGCAAGGCACGCTACAAGAGATTGGCCAAGAATGCTGCCCAGTTGTTTTCGTTATTTGGCTTCGCCAATTTGATGCTGGCACGCCGATGGTTGCTCAATACGCATACCCAAGGTGTGTCCCGAAAACGGGAAATGAGGAAAATGTCCCGGAATTTACCGCAATTCAGGCTACAAAGTAGCCGTTTCTCTGTCCAGCATCGCAAAACCCTTACAGCGCTGCTTGACGGGTTGATTTGTTCAGCACTTCCCTAAGCCCATCAATGCAGCCGGTGCCGTCCCGGCGTGTGCGGCATTTGTAGCGCGGAAAACTCATCGGCTGTTTCCATAGGGGTGGACGTTCCGGTTTTTTGTTGGCGGTTGAACAAGTCGCCGACCAGCGCCAGTACTTCGTCTACCGCCTCTTGTTTGAAATGGCGTGACAGCAGGGCGCCAACGTCTTCCAGCATGTAGCGGCGCTGTGCGTCGAGGATGGCTTCCGGTGTCGGGCCGACGAACATCAGCTGGGTTTCGTCGCGGTCTTCGTCTTCGTGGTAGGTGATGACTTCGATGGCGGTGGCGCTTTCCACCATTTTGCCAAGTGCCTGCATGGCTTGTTCCAGCGACGGCACGAAATTGCGGCCGACTTCCAGCGTGCAGCACATTTCCAGCGTGTAATTGCGCTCGTTGAAGGCGAAGCCGGGTTGATCCGGCTCCAGGCTTTGCACTTCCTTCAGGTGTTCGGCGTCGAGGTATTGCAACAGGGGACGTAACGCGCCTTCCACCTGACGCCTGGTGATGCCCTCGACCAGTTCGAGGTAGCCGTGCACATGGACTTCGGTGCGCATGGGATTTCCTTCCAATTCGATTTAAGGTCGAATTATAACCGATCAGCCGCTAGGTAATTGTTTTTGAGGCGGATGTAGTGTGCTGCCGAATAGTCGAACTGCGCCAGTTCCTGCTCGGTCAGCAGCCGTACCCGACGCACCGGGTTGCCGAGGTAGAGATAGCCGGATTGCAGCAGCTTGCCCTGCGGCACCAGGCTGCCGGCGCCAACCAGAACGCGCGGTTCGACGATCACCTTGTCCATGATGATGGCGCCCATGCCGACCAGGCATTCGTCGCCTATGGTGCAGCCATGCAGGATGACACCATGCCCGATGGTGACGTTGCTGCCGATGATGAGCGGCGCGCCGAGCGGATCGCTGTCTGACCGATGGCCGACGTGCAGTACCGACAAATCCTGCACGTTGCTGCCGGCGCCAACGCGGATGCTGTTGATGTCGCCGCGGATCACCGCGCCTGGCCACACCGAAACGTCATCGCCCAGCATCACATCGCCGATGACCTGCGCCGAGGGATGCACATAGACACCGCTGCCAAGTTGCGGGTGAACACCGAGGTAAGGCGTGATGTTGGATGGATCGCTCATGCCTCTAGTATAATCGCGCCATGATTGATATTTCCTCCGTCGGCGTCGTTGCCCCGCAGACCGCGCACTTCGCTGATCCTTTGATCCTGAAGTCGGGCGCCGTGCTGCCGGCTTACGACCTGGTGTACGAGACCTACGGCACGCTCAACGCTGACAAATCCAACGCCGTGCTGGTGTGCCATGCGTTGTCCGGCACGCACCACGTCGCCGGCAAATACAGCGAGGACGACAAGTATCCCGGTTGGTGGGACAACATGATCGGGCCCGGCAAGCCGCTCGACACCAACCGATTTTTTGTTATCGGCGTCAACAACTTGGGGGGCTGCCATGGATCCAGCGGGCCGGCCAGCATCAACCCGGCCAGCGGCAAGCCGTGGGGCTCCGCTTTTCCGGTAGTCACGGTGGAAGACTGGGTAGAGGCGCAGGCGCGGCTGGCCGACACGTTGGGGATTAAGAGCTTTGCCGCCGTGGTCGGCGGCAGTTTGGGCGGCATGCAGGCCTTGCAGTGGACGCTCACCTTCCCCGAGCGCATCAGGAATGCGCTGGTGATCGCCTCCGCCCCCAACCTCACCGCGCAGAACATGGCGTTCAATGAGGTGGCGCGCCAGGCCATCATCACCGACCCGGAATTCCACGGTGGCGACTTTTACCAGCACGGCGTGGTGCCGCGCCGCGGTCTGCGTATCGCGCGCATGTTGGGCCACATCACCTACCTTTCCGACGACGCCATGGGTGCCAAGTTCGGCCGCAAACTCAAGCACGACGGGGTGCAATACAGCTTCGACGTGGAATTCGAGATGGAATCCTATTTGCGCTACCAGGGCGACAAGTTCGCCGGCGAGTTCGACGCCAACACCTATCTGCGCATGACGCGTGCGCTGGACTACTACGATCCGGCTGCGGAATATGACGGCGACCTCTCGCTGGCGCTGTCCAAGGCCAAGGCGGACTTCCTGGTAGTGTCGTTCACCAGCGACTGGCGCTTTTCGACGGCGAGATCGCGTGAAATCGTCAAGGCGCTGCTGGATAATGAATTGTCCGTGACCTATGCCGAGCTGACCGCCGCGCACGGCCATGATGCCTTCCTGATGCCGGATCGGCATTATCACGACATTGTGCGTGCTTACCTGGAGAACATTGAATGAAGCCGCCTAAAAAAATGCCTGTGCTTGCCAGCTTGGGCTTACGCGGTGCTCACTCCTCGCTGTACTGGCGTGTACTATCTCGTCGTTGCGCTCCGGGTGCGCCCAACCTGCCTGCGCTCGGCTATTTTTTGAGGCGGCTTCCATGACGCACGTTCCCGCCCAAGCGCATACTCACTTTAGCGAAGCCGCCGCCGAACGGCGTGACTTCGCCGCCATTGCCCAATGGATTGCGCCGGGCGCCAAGGTGCTCGACCTCGGCTGCGGCGATGGCGCCCTGCTCGGCTACTTGCGCGATACCCTCAAGGTGCGTGGCTACGGCGTGGAAAAGGACGATGCCAATGTGCTGGCCTGCGTCAAAAACGGCATTAACGTCATCCAGATGAACCTGGAAGAAGGCTTGTCCGGCTTCGAGGCCGGCTCGTTCGACGTGGTGATACTTTCTCAAACTTTACAAGCCGTCTACCAGACCGAGCGCATCGTGCTGGAAATGCTGCGCGTGGGCCAGGAAGCTATTGTCACCTTCCCCAATTTTGGCTTCTGGAAGCACCGCCTGCAACTGTTCGTGGGCGGCCGCATGCCGGTGTCGCGCACCCTGCCGCACCAGTGGTACAACACCCCCAACGTGCACCTGTGCACCATCAGCGACTTCGACGCCTTCTGCCGCGAGCGCAGCATCCCGGTCAGCGAGCGCCTGGTCATCACCGAAGGCAAGACCATCCACCTATTCCCCAACCTGCTGGGCAACCTGGCGATGTATCGTTGCGGACGCGTAGGGTAGTCCGTCTACAGCAACCGCAACAGCCCGATTACGCCAAAACCCAGCACCAGCAAGCCGCTCACCCGGCGCACCCAGATGTTCTGCAGCAGCGCTTTCAGCCTGACCGCCGTCATACCCATCGCCAGTAGCGTGGGCAGGGTGCCGAGGCCGAACGCCAACATCAACAGGCCACCTTGCAGCGCGCTGCCGGTAGCAAGCGCGGCGACCAGCACCGAATACACCAGCCCACACGGCAGCCAGCCCCACAGCAGCCCCAGTGCAAAAGCCTGCGGGATAGAGCGCAGCGGCAGCAGCTTTTTGGAGAGCGGCTGCAACTGCCGCCACAACCCGCTGCCGGCGCGTTCCAGCACCAGCACGCCCTGCCAGATGCCGGCCAGGTAGAGGCCGAGCACAATCAGCATCAGGCTAGCGAGTGCGTACAGTAGCCTTTCCACCGGCAGCACATGGTCGAGAAAAAACCCGGAGGCGCCGATCAGCCCGGCCACCAAGCCGCCCACGGTGTAGCTGGCGATACGACCAAGGTTGTAGCCCAGCAGATAGCCGAGCGGCTGACGCTGCCCAGGCAGGCTCATGCTCACCGCGCCGACGATGCCGCCGCACATGCCGATGCAATGGCCGCCGCCCAGCAGGCCAACCAGGAAGGCAGAGAAATAGGTGAGTTCCAACATGGCGGCATTGTGGCACAGCGCCTGCGCTTCGGGTAAGGTAGCGCCCATGCCAACCTCCAATCTCAAAAGCGCGCTGCTCAACAAGCGCATGCTGATCTGCATCTTTACCGGTTTCTCCTCTGGGCTGCCGCTCTATATCCTCATCAGCCTGCTACCGGCCTGGCTGCGCTCGGAGCATGTCGATCTCAAGTCCATCGGCCTGTTTGCGCTGATCCAGCTGCCGTTCACCTGGAAATTCATCTGGGCGCCGCTGTGCGACCGTTTCGTGCCGCCGCTGGGCCGGCGGCGCGGCTGGATGCTGCTGACGCAGTTGGCTCTGCTGCTGTCCATCCCGCTGTTCGGCAGTCTGCACCCGGTGCTGGATTTGTGGACAATTGCCTACCTGGCGGCCGTGGTGGCCTTGTTCAGCGCCACCCAGGACATCGCGCTGGATGCCTACCGGCGCGAGTTGTTACCCGATAATGAGCTGGGGCTGGGCAACGCCATCCACGTCAACGCCTACAAGATCTCCGGGCTGGTGCCGGGTTCGCTGTCGCTGATCCTGGCCGATTTCCTGCCGTGGAATGCGGTGTTCCTGATTACTGCCTTGTTCATGCTGCCGGGGCTGGTGATGACGCTGCTGGTGAGCGAGCCCCAGTTGGTGCGCGGCGCGCCAAAAACGCTGAAGCAAGCCGTAGTCGAGCCGTTCCATGAATTCATCACCCGCAACGGCTGGCGTTCCGCCTTGCTGGTGCTGGCTTTCATCCTCTTTTATAAGCTGGGCGACAGCATGGCCACCGCGCTGGCGACGCCGTTCTACCTCGACTTGGGCTTTTCCAAAACCGAAATCGGCCTGGTGGCGAAGAACGCCGGCCTGTGGCCCAGCGTCATCGGCGGTCTCCTGGGCGGAGTGTGGATGGTCAAGTTGGGCATCAACCGCGCGCTGTGGCTGTTTGGTGCCATCCAGATGCTGGCGATTCTGGGTTTTGCCTGGCTGGCGACAGTGGGGCACAGCCTGCCCTGGCTGGCGGTGGTGATCGGCGTCGAGGCCTTTGGCGTCGGCCTCGGCACAGCGGCCTTTGTCGCCTTTATCGCGCATACCACCAACCCGCTCTACACTGCCACTCAATTCGCCCTGTTCACCAGCCTCGCCGCCGTGCCGCGCACTTTCGCCAACGCCGCCACCGGCTGGCTGGTGGAATGGATGGGCTGGGTGGGATTCTTCCTGTTCTGCTTTGCCATCGCCGTGCCGGGCATGCTGCTGCTGTTCCGGGTAGCGCCGTGGAACGACGAAAGCCGTCCCTTGTAAGGCCGGCAGTCCAGTTTCGACCAAGCTTCATCAGCCGATGGAGCTTTTATCATGAGACAAACCTTGCTTTGCCGTAGCTTGTGGCTGCTGGCGCTATCCAGCTTTTTCAGTCTGCCGGTAGTTGCGGCGGAATGCAGCGCCAGCAGCGGTGCGCAGACGGTCGCCCTGCTGGAGCTTTACACCTCGGAGGGTTGTAGCAGCTGCCCGCCCGCCGACCGCTGGCTGGGCAAGCTGTCCGCCCAGGGTTACTCCGCCGGGCGCGTGATCCCGTTGGCTTTGCACGTGGACTACTGGGACTATATCGGCTGGAAGGACAGGTTCGCCCAGCCGGGCTTCGCCGCGCGCCAGCGCGAGATGGCGGGTTTGAACCATTCCAGCTTGGTCTATACCCCGCAGGTGATGCTCAACGGCCGTGATTACCGCAGCTTTGGCAGTCCGGCGCGTTTCGAGGCGGATATTGCCGCCATCAATCGCAACCCGGCACGTGCCAATATCCAGCTTGCCCTCAACCAAGCGGCAACGGATAGCATTGAAATCAGCGCCGCTGCGCAGGCGCCCAAACAGGCTACCCCAGTGCTTTATCTGGCGCTTTACGAAAATGATCTGACCTCGACGGTAAAAGCCGGCGAGAACAGCGGCGCCAGCCTGCATCACGATTACGTGGTGCGCGAATGGCTGGGGCCATATCCGGTTGACGACAAGGCTGGTGTGACGTGGCGGCAGAAGATCGCGCTCAACCCGGGGTGGAAAAGCCAGGACATAGGTGCCGTGGCTTTTGTGCAAAGCCGCAGCAGCGGGGAAGTCTTGCAGGCCGTTGCGCTTAAACTGTGCGAAGATGTCAGACATTGAAGCGCGCGGCCGACGGTGGCAATATGCGGCTTTGCAAAATGATTGGGAAAGCCGTACGTGAAAAACAGATTTCCTCGCTCCACCCTAATGGTCTTGATTTCTCTAACGTCGTTGCTGCCAGCATGTAGCAGCGTCAGCGTAGACAAAGTCTGGCCGTTCAATGACAAGTCTGGCGCCTCGGCGCAATCGCATGGCCCGGCCAACGCCACTGAATACCGCTGCGATGGCGGCAAGCGCTTTTATGTGCGTTACCTGGATAACGGCGCCACCGCCTGGCTGATCTACCCGGATCGCGAAGTCGGTCTGGCCAAGGCCGCCAGCGGATCGCGCTACAGCAACGGCGTCGCCGTGCTGGAAATCAATGGTGACCAGGCCACGCTGACCGACGGCACGGTGAGCTATAGCGGCTGCAAGGTGCCGACGGCTACGCCTGCAGCCAAATAAGGCTAAAGGTCGTAATCCACCGTCAGCGGCGCATGGTCGCTGAAGCGCTCATCCTTGTAGACGCTAGTGGCAGTGGCTTTGGCGGCAATGCCAGGGGTGGCGATCTGGTAGTCTATGCGCCAGCCGACGTTCTTGGCCCAGGCTTGGCCGCGGTTGCTCCACCAGGTATAGCATTCGTCCGTGGTGTCCGGGTGCAGGCGGCGGTAGACGTCCACCCAGCCCTGTTCATCGAAAATCCGCGTCATCCAGGCGCGCTCTTCCGGCAGAAACCCTGAATTTTTGCGGTTGCCGCGCCAGTTCTTGAGGTCAATTTCGCGGTGTGCGATATTCCAGTCGCCACACACCACCACCTCGCGCCCGCTGGCCTCGAGCGCGGCGAGGTGCGGATAAAAGCGTTCCATCACGCTGAACTTGACCGTCTGCCGCTCCTCGCCGCTGGAGCCGGAAGGCAGATAGAGCGAGACCACCGAGAGGTTGCCGAATTGTGCCTCGATATAGCGCCCTTCGGCGTCAATGTCCGGCATGCCCAGCCCTTCGATAATGGCATCCGGCTGGCGGCGCGCGTAGATGCCGACACCGCTGTAGCCTTTCTTTTCCGCATAGTGGAAGTAGCCGAACCAGCCGTCCGGTTGCAGCATGTGGCGGCTCATGTCGGGCGCCTGCGCCTTGAGTTCCTGCAGGCAGACGATGTCGGCGTCCTGCTTGTCCAGCCAGTCGTAAAAACCCTTGCTGGAGGCGGAGCGGATGCCGTTGAGATTCAGGGATATAATGCGCAGCACTTGTCAGCCTTCCGGTAATTGAACATGAATGATTCCACCCGCCAGTTTATCCAATTTGCCATCCAAAAACAGGTGTTGCGCTTCGGCGAATTCATGACCAAGGCCGGCCGGCTGAGCCCATACTTTTTCAATTCCGGCCTGTTCAACGACGGCGAAAGCCTGCTCAAGCTGGGCGAGTTCTATGCGGCGGCGATCCTGCAATCCGGGGTACAGTTCGATATGCTGTTCGGCCCCGCCTACAAGGGCATCCCGCTGGTTTCCACGGTATCCATCGCACTGGCGCGGCAAGGCCGCAACCTGCCCTATGCCTTCAACCGCAAGGAAGCAAAAGACCACGGCGAAGGCGGTCTGATTGTCGGCGCGCCTTTGCACGGCCGGGTGCTGATCGTGGATGACGTGATTTCGGCCGGCACCTCGATCCGCGAATCGGTGGACATCATCCGCGCCCAAGGCGCTACGCCCTGCGGCGTCGCCATCGCCATTGACCGCCAGGAACGCGGGCAGGGCGCATTATCGGCGGTACAGGAGGTGCAGCGCGATTACGGCATCCCGGTGCTCAGCATTGCCAACCTGGCCGACCTAACGACTTTCCTGGATGGTGCGCCGGAACTGCTGGAACACAAGGTAGCGGTGGAGAAGTACCGCGCGCAATATGGGGTATAAATTCTCCATCGTCATACCGGCGTAGGCCGGTATCCAGTGGCGCGCAAAGCGCGCCGTTGTATGTTTGGGCTGGATGGCCGCTACGCTGCGCTTGCTCGAAACTTTCCGCAAGCGACTGCATTTTCCGGGTCAAGCCCGGAATGACGAAGTTGCAAAAGTTACCGGCAGTTTTTAAGCCAGTTTTTTCTTCAGGATTTCGTTCACCTGCGCCGGGTTGGCCTTGCCTTTGCTGGCCTTCATGCACTGGCCGACCAGTCCGTTAAACGCTTTTTCCTTGCCAGCTTTGTATTCGGCCACCATGGCGGCGTTAGCGGCCAGCACCTCGTCCACGATGGCTTCAATGGCGCCGGAATCGGACACCTGTTTCAGCCCTTGTTGCTCAACAATTTTTACTGCAAGGTAATCATCCGAGTCATTAGCAGACCACATTTGGGAAAAAACATCTCGGGCAATTTTGCTAGAGATCACCTCCTGAATTAATAAAGCGTGTAATTCTGCAAACTGACTCGGGGAAACCAAAGCATCTTCAATTTCGATACCATCTCTGTTGAGTTGTGAAGCTAATAATCCACTGACACCGTTACCAATAATTTTTCCGTAATATCTAAGCGCTTCAAATCGGGAACCCCACTTGGCTGGATTAATTTCAACTAATCTTTCTGTAGCAGAAATAAAATAATTGGAAATCGCTTTTGAAGATGTCAAATAATCTGCCTCATAGTCGGAAAGAGTATATTCATTTTTGAATCTCTCTTTCATCGCCTCCGGCAGCTCCGGCATGCCAGCCTTCACCGCCGCAATATCCGCCTCGGAAATCACCAGCGGCAACAAGTCGGGATCGGGAAAGTAGCGGTAATCGTTGGCTTCTTCCTTGCTGCGCATGGCGCGGGTTTCACCGGTGTCGGGGTCGAACAGCACCGTGGCCTGGTGGATGGTGCCGCCGTCTTCCAGCGTTTCGATCTGCCAGCGGGTTTCGTATTCGATCGCCTGCTGCATGAAGCGGAACGAGTTGAGGTTCTTGATCTCGCGGCGCGTACCCAGTTTGTCCGTGCCCTTGGGGCGCACGGAAACGTTGACGTCGCAACGGAAGCTGCCTTCCTGCATGTTGCCGTCGCAAATGCCGATCCACTGCACCAATTCGTGCAGTTTCTTGGCGTAGGCCACGGCTTCCGCCGCGCTACGCATGTCCGGCTCGGTGACGATTTCCAGCAGCGGCGTCCCGGCGCGGTTGAGGTCGATGCCGGACATGCCGTGGAAATCGCCGTGCAGCGACTTGCCGGCATCTTCTTCCAGATGGGCGCGAGTGATGTTGATGGTTTTTTCTGTATCGCCGACCTGGATGGTGAGCTTGCCCTTGCCCACCACCGGCAGCTCGTACTGGCTGATCTGGTAACCCTTGGGCAGGTCGGGGTAGAAATAATTCTTGCGCGCGAACACCGAACGGCGGCCGATTTCGGCATCTATGGCAAGGCCGAAACGAATGGCGCACTGTACCGCCTCGCGGTTCAGTACCGGCAGCACGCCGGGCAAGGCGATGCTCACCGCATCGGCCTGGGTGTTGGGTTCTGAACCAAACGCCGTGGAGGCGCCGGAAAAAATCTTGGTTCTGGTTTGGAGCTGGGTGTGCGTTTCCAGCCCGATAACGACTTCCCACTGCATTATTCGATTCCTTTTGGCGTGTGCGTATGCCAGTCCGTGACTTGCTGGTATTGATGGCCGATGCCGAGCATGCACGCCTCGTCGAAATAGTTGCCGATGATCTGCAGGCCGACCGGCAGGCCGTTGGCGAACCCGGCCGGCACGCTCATACCGGGCAGGCCGGCGAGGTTGACGGCGATGGTGTAGAGGTCTTCCAGGTACATGGCCACCGGGTCGTCGGTTTTCTCGCCGCTCTTGAAGGCGGTGCCGGGCGCGGCCGGGCCCATGATGACGTCGCAATGCTGGAAAGCCTGCTCGAAATCCTGCGCGATCAGGCGGCGCAGCTGCTGCGCCTTGAGGTAGTAGGCGTCGTAGTAGCCGGCGGACAGTACATAGGTGCCGATCATGATGCGGCGCTTGACCTCGGCGCCGAAGCCTTCCGCGCGGCTCTTGCAGTACATGTCCAGCAGGTCGGTGTATTCCGCCGCACGGTGGCCGTAGCGCACGCCGTCGTAGCGGGAAAGGTTACTGGAAGCCTCGGCCGGCGCCAGCACGTAGTACACCGGGATGGCAAGCTTGTTGTTGGGCAGGCTGATTTCCACGGTTTGCGCGCCCAGCTTGCGGTATTGCTCGATGGCGTCCTGCACCACCTTGGCGACACCGGCATCCAGCCCGTCGGCGAAGTATTCCTTGGGCAGGCCGATGCGCAGGCCGGCCAGTGGCTTATTCAGGTCGCGGGTGTAGTCCTCTTGGTCGCGTTGCAGGCTGGTGGAATCGCGGGAATCGAAACCGGCCATGACGTTCATCATCAGCGCCAGGTCTTCCGCCGATTTGGCCATGGGGCCGGCCTGGTCGAGACTGGAGGCGAAGGCGATCATGCCGTAGCGCGAGCACACGCCGTAAGTCGGCTTGAGGCCGGACAGGCCGCACAGCGAGGCCGGCTGGCGAATGGAGCCGCCGGTATCGGTGCCGGTCGCCGCCGGCGCCAAGCGTGCCGCCACCGCCGCGGCGGAACCGCCGGAGCTGCCGCCCGGAACGCGCGCGCGATCCCACGGATTCTGTACCTTGCCGAAATAGGAGGTTTCGTTGGACGAACCCATGGCGAACTCGTCCATGTTGGTCTTGCCCAGGTTGACCGCGCCGGCCGCGTTGAACTGGCTGATGATGTGGGCATCGTAGGGCGCGGTAAATTTCTCCAGCATTTTGGAGCCGCAGGTGGTGCGCCAGCCCTTGGCGCAGAAGATGTCCTTTTGCGCGAACGGGATGCCGGTGAGCGGGCCTGCCTTGCCTTGGGCAATCAGCGCATCGGCGGCGGTGGCCTGCGCCAGGCTTTTCCCGGCGTCCACCGTGATATAGGCGTTGATGTCCGGGTTGAGCCGGGCGATGCGGTCGAGAAACAGTTGCGTCAGCTCGACGCTGGAAATCTGCTTGGCGCCGAGCGCGGCCGCCAAGTCCTTCAAGCTTGCGTTAATCATTACTCAATAACTTTCGGTACGAGGTATAAGCCGTTTTCCACGGCCGGTGCAATGGACTGAAACAGCTCGCGCTGGTTGGTTTCGGTGACGACGTCATCGCGCAATCTTTGGGTGACGTCCTGCGAGTGCGACATCGGTACGATGCCGCTGGTATCCACTGCCTGCATTTGCTCGATCAGGCCAAGGATGCCGCTGAGTTTTTGCAGGGTAGCTTGCGCCTCGGTTTCAGTGACTTCGATGCGGGCGAGATGAGCGATGCGTTTTACGTCTTCGGTGGTTAGGGACATGGTAAATGTTAATTTTCAAGGCAATATACGGTATTATAACGCGATTTAATTCACACCTTCAGCCACGGTCATCCAGCCTGGCCAGTATGCTCGGGATACACACACATGTTCGGTTTCTTAAACAGCTATTTTTCCAACGACCTCGCCATCGACCTCGGTACCGCCAACACGCTGATTTACGTGCGCGGCAAGGGCATCATTCTTGATGAACCTTCCGTGGTTGCCATCCGCAACGAAGGCGGACCCACCAACAAGCAAACCATCCTGGCAGTTGGCGCGGAAGCCAAGCGCATGCTGGGACGTGCGCCAGGCAATATCCAGGCGATCCGGCCGATGAAGGATGGCGTGATCGCCAACTTCACCGTTACCGAGCAGATGCTCAAGTATTTCATCCGTCGCGTACACGAGTCCCGCTGGTTCTCGCCTAATCCGCGCATCATTATCTGTGTGCCATTCGGCTCGACCCAGGTCGAGCGGCGTGCTATCAAGGAATCCGCCGAAATGGCCGGTGCGCGCCAGGTATTTTTAATTGAGGAACCGATGGCGGCCGCCATCGGCGCCGACATGCCGGTGGCGGAGGCTACCGGTTCTCTGGTGGTAGACATCGGCGGCGGCACCACCGAAGTCGGCGTGATCTCGCTGGGCGGTATTGTTTACGCTAAGTCCGAGCGTGTCGGTGGCGACAAGTTCGATCAGGCCATTATTGATTACATCCGCCGCAACTACGGCATGCAAATCTCCGAGCCGACCGCCGAAACGATCAAGAAAAAAATCGGCTCCGCCTTTCCTGGCTCGGAAGTGCTGGAAATGGAAGTCACCGGCCGCAACCTGGCGGAAGGCCTGCCGCGCAAGTTCACCATCTCCAGCAACGAAATCCTGGAAGCGCTGACCGAGCCGTTGAATGCCATCGTTGGTGCGGTCAAGTCGGCATTGGAACAGACCCCGCCGGAACTGGGCGCCGACATCGCCGAAAAGGGCATGGTGCTGACCGGTGGCGGCGCCCTGCTACGTGACCTCGATCGCCTGCTGATGGAAGAAACCGGATTGCCGGTGATCGTTGCCGACGATCCGCTTACCTGCGTCGCCCGCGGTAGCGGCCGCGCGCTGGAAGAGATGGACAAGCTGGGCAACGTGTTCGCCAGCGAATAAAGCAGCGCCAGCCCGGTAGCAAACGGTTCCCCCACTGAGAACCTGCCATGGATCCCCACCAGCCGCACGCCTTCTTTGCCCGCGGCCCCAGCCCGTTGGCGCGGCTGATATTTTTTGCCGTGGTTTCCATTGCGCTGATGGCGGTGGATGCGCGCCTGCACACCCTAACCGAAATCCGGCAGGGTTTTGCCGCTCTGCTGCATCCGCTGGAGGTGATGGTGCATAGCCCGGTCGCGGCCTATCAGCGCGTCAGCGAGTTTTTCACCACGCAGGACACTCTCACCCGGGAAAACCGCCGCCTGCAGGAGCAAAGTGTGCAGCAAAGCGCGGACTTGCAGCGTTTTCGTACCCTACAGGCGGAAAATGATCATCTGCGCAACCTGCTCGGCGTGGTGCCGACCTTGCCGCGTCCGGCCAAGCTGGCGGAAATCGTGCATGCCGGACGCGACCCGTTCACCCACAAAGTCATCATCAATCTCGGCTCGCAACAGGGCATCGTCGCCGGTCAGGCGGCCGTGGATGAATCCGGCGTGGTCGGGCAAGTGACTCAGGTTTACCCGTTCAGCAGCGAAGTGACGCTGGTGACCGACAAGGATTTGTCCATCCCGATCCAGGTCGAGCGCAACGGCCTGCGCGCCATTGCCTTTGGCAACGGCCGCGAACGCGCTATCAACCTGCCCTATCTGCCGGCCAACGTGGATATCCGCGAAGGCGACAAATTGGTGACTTCCGGCATCGACGGCGTTTACCCCGGCGGTATGGCAGTGGCCAGAGTCACGCGCATTGAGCGCACGGCTGACTCCCCGTTTGCCCACATTATCTGCACGCCGACCGCCGGCATCGAAAACCACCGGCAACTCCTGTTGCTGGCGATGGCGGAGCTGCCCCAGCTGCCGCCGGAACCTTCCAAGAAACCAGTCCCGCCCCGTTCCCGTCATGCGCCCCGTCAGCCTTAGCCAGATTTATTTGTCGTTGCTTGCCGCGTTCACGGCCTATCTGCTGCCGTGGAGCGGTTTCGGCCTGGTGCTGCGCCCGGATTTCGTGCTGCTGGTGCTGATCTACTGGATGCTGCGTACCCCGCAGTTGTGTAATGTCGGCACTGCCTGGACCATGGGGCTGCTGGTGGACCTCGCCAGCGGCGGCCTGTTTGGCCAGAATGCTTTGGCCTATACCATCAGTGCCTTCGTCGCGCTGAGCTACCAGCGCCGGCTGGTGCTGTACAACGAATGGCAGCAGGCCGGTTATGTGCTGCTGCTATTGCTGCTGACCCAGATCACTCTGCTGATCCTCAAGCTGTTTGCCGGTAGCGGGCTGCCGGGCTGGGGTTATTTCCTGCCCAGTCTGAGCGGCGTGCTGCTGTGGCAACTGCTGTTTTCACGCATCCGGGCGGCTGGCAGCAGGGATTCTTCCTGAACTGCAAATGAAATTTGCTTCTGAGCTGAAGGACACCCTGCGCGAGCAGCACTATTTCCGGCTACGCCTCGGGGTGGCGGCCGTGGTGGTGCTGGTGTGCTTCGGCATCCTGGCCGGGCGCTTCTTCTACCTGCAGTTCCTGCGCTACAACTATTACCAGACCATGGCGGAAAACAACCGCATCTCGCTGGTGCCCATCGTGCCCAATCGTGGGCTGATTCTTGACCGCAACGGCGTGATTCTGGCGCACAATTTTTTCGTCTATACCCTGGAAGTCACGCCGTCCAAGGTGGCAAACCTGGAAGAGACCATCAGCAACCTGGCCGGACTGGTGGAAATCAGCTCCTCCGACCGCAAGCGTTTCAAGAAGCTGCGTGACGAAAGCCACAATTTTGAGAGCATCCCGCTGCGCAGCCACCTGACCGACGAGGAAGCGGCAACATTTGCCGTCAACCGCTACCGCTTCCCCGGCGTGGAGATCAAGTCGCGCCTGTTCCGCCATTACCCACAGGGGGATTCCGGCTCGCATCTGGTCGGCTATATCGGCCGCATCAACGACGCCGACCTCAATGCACTGGAGGAAAACGGCGATCTTTCCAATTACCGCGGCACCGACCATATCGGCAAGGCTGGCCTGGAGGAGTATTACGAACGCAACCTGCATGGCGTCACCGGCTTCCAGCAGGTCGAGGTGGACGCCGACGGCCAGGCGGTGCGCGTGCTGTCCAGCACCGCCCCGGTGCCCGGCGATAACCTGATCCTGTCCATAGACAGCAAGCTGCAGGCTATCGCCGAGCAAGCTTTCAACACCCGGCGCGGCGCGCTGGTGGCGCTCGATCCGGCGACCGGCGAGATCCTCGCCTACGTCAGCCGGCCGGGCTTCGACCCCAACCTGTTTGTGGACGGCATCGACCCGGACAGCTGGAAGGCGCTCAACGAATCGCTGGACAAGCCGCTGATCAACCGCCCCTTGCGCGGCATGTACCCGCCCGGCTCCACCTTCAAGCCGTTCGTGGCCATGGCCGGGCTGGAATCCGGCAAGCGCGAACCGCCGTTCAGCATCAGCGACCCCGGCTTTTACACGCTGCCCGGCAGTAGCCACCAATACCGCGACTGGAAGCCGGGCGGCCACGGCCGGGTGGACATCCAGCATGCCATCACCGTTTCCTGTGACACCTTCTTCTACGGCCTGGCGCTCGACCTCGGCATAGACCGGCTGGCCGAGTTCGCCAGCCATTTTGGTTTCGGCAAAAAATCCGGCATCGACATGGATGGCGAGCTGTCCGGCTTGCTGCCGACGCCGCAATGGAAGGCCAAGCGCTGGAAGCAAAAATGGTATCCCGGTGAAACCCTGATTACCGGCATCGGCCAGGGCTACACCCTGGTGACGCCGATGCAGCTGGCGCAAGCGGTGGCGATCCTAGCCAACAACGGCGTCACCATGCGCCCGCACCTGGTCAGCAGCATTCAGGAGAGCGTGAGCGGCACCAGCCGCCCCACGCCATTGCAAACCCTGGATCGGATTCAGCTCAAGCCGGAGCATATAGAGCTGGTGAGGCAGGGCATGATAGATGTCACCAAGCCCGGCGGCACCGCCGCCAGCATCGGGGCGGGTGCCCCCTACAGCATTGCCGCCAAGACCGGCACGGCGCAGGTGGTGGGCATCAAGCAGGGCGAAAAATACAATGCCAAGGCCGTGGATGAACGCCACCGCGACCACGCCCTGTTTATCGCCTATGCCCCGGCGGAAGACCCCAAGATCGCGCTGGCCGTGATCGTCGAAAATGGCGGCCACGGCGGTTCTGCCGCCGGCCCCATCGCGCGGCAGGTGATGGACTACTACCTGCTCGGCAAGGAGCCCTCACCACCGGCTGCGCCTGCAACGACTACCACCCCTGCCCAAACGGAGCCAGAACCGCATGACTAATGTGAATATCGCTGTCACCGGCAGGCTGCTGCTTAAGCGCGTCATGGCGCACTTCGATCATTTCCTGCTGTTTGTGCTGATGTTGACGCTGGTGGTGGCGCTGTTCGTGCTGTACAGCGCTTCCGGCCAGAGCCTGGAACGAATGGGTTCGCAGGCCATCAATATCGTGGCCGCGCTGGCGGTACTGTGGTTTTTTGCCAATGTGCCGCCGCATCACTTGCAGCGTATCGCCGTGCCGTTGTATATCCTGGGCATGCTGTTGCTGGTCGGTGTTTTCCTGTTCGGCGATGTTTCCAAGGGCGCGCGGCGCTGGCTTAACCTTGGTGTCATGCGCATCCAGCCTTCGGAGTTGATGAAGATCGCGGCGCCGATGATGCTGGCCTGGTATTTTGCCAAGCGCGAAGCCGCGCTGCGCTTCAGCGACTACATCGTGGGCGCGGCGATGCTGGCGCTGCCGGTGGGCTTGATCGTCAAGCAGCCTGACCTGGGCACGGCGCTGTTGATCGGTGCTTCCGGGTTTTACGTGCTGTTCCTGGCGGGCCTGAGCTGGCGCCTGCTGCTCGGCCTCGGCGTCACCCTGGGTGCCCTGGTGCCGCTGGTGTGGCCGCTGCTGCATGATTACCAGCGCCGTCGCATCGAAATCCTGCTGGATCCCTACCAGGATCCGCTCGGTGCCGGTTACCACACTATTCAGGCGACAATTGCCTTGGGCTCGGGCGGCATTGCCGGCAAAGGCTGGCTGCACGGCACGCAGGCGCAGCTGGATTTCCTGCCGGAGCGCCACACCGACTTCATTTTCGCCGTGTTTGGCGAGGAATTCGGACTGCTCGGCAACCTGCTGCTGTTGCTGCTGTTCACCGTCATCATCGCGCGCGGCCTAGTCATCGCTGCCGATGCGCAGAGCATGTTCACCCGTTTGCTGGCCGGCAGCATCACGTTGACCTTTTTTACCTATGCCTTCGTCAACATGGGCATGGTCAGCGGCATCCTGCCGGTGGTTGGGGTGCCGCTGCCGCTGATCAGCTATGGCGGCACTTCGCTGGTGACGCTGATGATCGGTTTTGGTATCTTGATGAGCATTCAAACCCATAAGAAGCTGGTTGCGACTTGAGATCTGCAAGCTTATTGCTGTGCTCCGGGCTGCTGTTGCTATTAAGCGGCTGCGGCACGCTGGGCGGCGTGTCTGGCGGCAACAAGCCGGAACCGGCTGGGCAGGCGCAGCCGCCGGCAAAACAAGCGTCCGCCGCGCCGGACGAAGTTCCCAAGAAAGGCGGCTATTATCTGGATGACGGCCCCGGCGACCATCCGCCGCCCAATATAGACGCCATCCCCGACGCCGTGCCGCGCGTTGAGCCGACGCTGGCGCGCGCCAACCGCCCCTATATGGCGCTGGGCGAGAACTACACGCCGATGACTGAGTACCAGCCGTACAAGGCCAGTGGTGTTGCTTCCTGGTACGGACGGCGCTATCACGGGCAGAAAACCTCCAGCGGTGAACTCTATGATATGTATGGCATGACTGCCGCCCACCCCACGCTGCCTATCCCCAGCTATGCGCGCATTACCAACCTGGAAAACGGCCGCGCGGTAGTGGTGCGCATCAACGACCGCGGGCCGTTCAAGAAAGACCGTCTGGTTGACCTGTCCTACGCCGCCGCCTATAAGCTGCGCCTGACTGGCAAGGGCAGCGGCATGGTGGAGCTGGAGGCTATCAATCCGCGCGGGCTGTCGCCAGCCACGGGCAGCACTTTCCTGCAGATTGGGGCGTTTAAAATGAAGGAAAACGCCGACCTGCTGCGCGAGAAGCTCAAGCAGCAAAACCTGGCGCAGGAAGCCGGGCAGGAAAAGGTAGAAATCGAAAGCTGGTATAATGACGACTTCTATCGTGTGCGCATGGGGCCCTACCCCAGCCGCGATGATGCCGAGCGTGCCGCCGGCCGTGTCAGGCAAACGCTCGGTTTGCCCGCTGTTGTCATCAGCCAATAACTTCTGAATTCATCCTATGCGCCTACTTGTACTGTTGTTCTCCATGCTTTCCCTGCTGTCCGTGTTCCCGGCCGTGGCCGATGACGTGCCGCCACCGCCCACGGTTTCCGGCAAGACCTACATCTTGCGCGACTTCAGCAGTGGCGCTATCTTGGCCGAGCAGAATTCGCACGAGCGCATCGCGCCGGCCTCGCTAACCAAGCTGATGACCGCCTATTTGTCATTCAAGGCGGTCAAGCAGGGCCACCTCAAGCTGGATCAGACCATCCCGGTCAGCGAGAATGCCTGGAAAGGCCGCATCGGCTGCGGCGGCACGCAAAGCTCCTGCATGTTCATCGCACCCGACATCCCGGTAACGGTGGACGAATTGCTGCACGGCATGATCATCCAGTCCGGTAACGATGCTTGTGTCGCCCTGGCCGAAGCCATTGCTGGCTCGGAGCAAGCCTTTGCCGACCTGATGAACAAGGAAGCCGCGCGGTTGGGGATGAAAGACACCCATTTCCTCAACGCCAGCGGCCTGGATGAAGACGGCCACTACACCACCGCCTACGACCTCTCGCTGCTGGCGGCGGCGCTGATCCGCGACTTCCCCGGCGAGTACGACCGCCTGTACAAGGTCAAGGAATACACCTACAACAAGATCAAGCAGATGAACCGCAACCGCCTGCTGTGGATAGACCCGGCGGTGGACGGCATGAAAACCGGCCACACTAATAGTGCTGGTTATTGCCTGACCGCTTCGGCCAAGCACGGCGACATGCGCCTGATTTCGGTGCTGACCGGGGCGCCGTCGGAGAATGCCCGCATCATCGACAGCCAGAAACTGCTCAACTACGGCTTTATGTTTTACGAAACCCGCCTCTTGTACAAACAAGGCCAGACCATTTCCCGCCTCAAGGTATGGAAGGGCGAGCAAAACGTGCTGGAAGCCACGGTGGCGGAAAACCTGTACGCCACCCTGCCCAAGGGCAAGTATGACAAGCTGAGCGCGCAAGTGACCAGCAAGCAGCCGCTGATTGCGCCGATCAGCGCCGGGCAGCAGGTCGGCAGCCTGCAGCTGTCGTTGGACGGCAAGCCGCTGGCGCAGTACCCGCTTGTTGCCGCCAAGGAAATCCCGGTGGCCGGTATCTTCGGCCGATTGTGGGACAGTTTGAAGCTGATGTTCCAGTAATCATGGCGCAAACCGTTTACCTGAACGGAAAGTTTCTCCCCATCACCGAAGCCATGGTGCCGGTGCTGGATCGCGGCTTCATCTTTGGCGATGGCGTGTACGAAGTCATCCCGGTTTATTCGCGCCATCCGTTCCGCTTGCAGGAGCATTTGCGCCGTTTGCGGAACAGCCTGGACGGCATCCGCTTGGATAACCCTTACGCCGACAGCGAATGGATGCGCCTGATTCTGGAACTGGTGGCTTTAGGCGATAGCCAGGATCAATCGGTCTATCTGCACATCACCCGCGGCGTGGCGCCACGCGACCATGCTTTTCCAAAAGATACGCCGCCCACCGTATTCATGATGAGCAACCCGCTGGTGGTTGCTTCGCAAGCCTTGGTCGAGAGCGGCGTGGCAGCGGTGAGTGCGGTGGATAACCGCTGGGATCGCTGCGACATCAAGGCGATTGCCCTGCTGCCCAACGTGCTGCTGCGCCAGATCGCCGTTGACCACGGCGCGGTGGAAACCGTGCTGTTCCGCGACGGCATCCTCACCGAAGGCGCGGCCAGCAACATCTTCGCCGTGGAAAAGGGCGTCCTCCTGGCACCGCCCAAGGACAACCACCTGCTGCCCGGCATCACCTACGACCTGGTGCTGGAACTGGCGGCGGCGCACGACATTCCTGTCGAGATCGGCAAGATCGAGCAGGCGCGTATCTACGCCGCCAACGAACTATGGCTGACTTCCTCGACGAAAGAAGTGCTCGCCATCACTACGCTGGATGGACGCGCCATAAGCAACGGCCAGCCCGGCCCGCTGTTCCGAGCAATGTATGGCTGGTACCAGGATTACAAGAATACCGTCATGCGAGTAGCTGCCTGATGGCCGAACAGGAAACCCTGCTGGAATTCCCCTGCGAATTTCCCCTGAAAATCATGGGTGAAGCGCAGGAAGGTTTTGCCGAGGCCGTGGCCGAAGCAGTGCGCCGCCACGCCCCGGATTTCGATGCCACAAGCATCGAAACGCGCACCAGCAGCGGCGGCAAGTACATCAGCCTGACCTGCACCATCACGGCCACCTCCAAGGCGCAGTTGGATGACATTTACCGCGAATTGACAGCACACCCATGGGTGAAGGTCGTCCTCTGATCCGCCGCCTCGGGCGTACCGACTACAGTGAAACCTGGCGCGCCATGCAAAGCTTCACCGCGCAGCGCGGGGAGGGGACGTCGGACGAACTGTGGCTGACCGAGCACCCACCGGTCTACACCCTGGGCCTTAACCGCAAGGATGTGCGCCTGCCGTGGCGCGACGACATCCCGCTGGTACTGACGGATAGGGGGGGCAAGATCACCTACCACGGCCCTGGCCAGATCGTGCTCTACCTGCTGCTCGACCTGAAACGCAACGGCCTCACCATACGCCAACTGGTAGATCGTATGGAAGGCGCGGTCATCGCCTTGCTGGCGCAATATGGCGTCACGGCCCAAGGCCGGCCCGATGCCCCTGGTGTTTACGTGGACGACAAGAAGATCGCATCCCTCGGCTTGAGGCTGAAAAACGGCTGCTGCTACCACGGCCTCAGCCTCAATGTGGACATGGATTTGTCACCATTTACAGCCATAGACCCATGCGGCTACCAAGGGCTGCAAGTGACGCAGACGCGCGACCTTGACATTACCGACACGCAGGCAGTCTTGTCTGCCAAGCTACTCGACCGCATCGCCGCCGATTTGGAATAAACTGCCACACCATGAACGAAACTGATACCCATAAACAAAAAGGCGCCGCCAAGACTGCGCGCATCCCGATCAAGATTGTGCCGCAGCCGGCACCGCGCAAGCCGGAATGGATACGCATGAAAGTGCCGGACAGTGCGCGCTACCGTGAGATCAAGGACATCCTGCGCGGCAACAACCTGCACACCGTGTGCGAAGAAGCCTCCTGCCCCAACATCGGCGAATGCTTCAGCGGCGGCACCGCCACCTTCATGATTCTGGGCGACGTCTGCACCCGGCGCTGCCCGTTCTGCGACGTGGCGCACGGCAAGCCGCTGCCGCCGGATGCCGCAGAGCCGGAAAAGCTGGCGCGGACGATCGCACAAATGCGCTTGCAATATGTGGTCATCACCAGTGTCGACCGCGACGACTTGCGCGATGGCGGGGCACGGCATTTCGTCGATAGCATCCGCGCCGCACGCTTGCATTCACCTGAGCTGAAGATTGAAGTGCTGGTGCCGGATTTCCGTGGCCGGCTGGATGCCGCATTGGAGCTTCTCTCCGAAGCGCCGCCGGACGTGATGAACCACAACCTGGAAACCGTGCCGCGTCTCTACAAGCAAGCCCGCCCCGGAGCCGACTACGCACACTCGTTGAAATTGCTGGCTGACTTCAAAGTGCGTTTCCCGGCCATCCCCACCAAGTCCGGGCTGATGCTGGGGTTGGGCGAAACCGATGAGGAAATCCTGGTGGTGATGCGCGACCTGCGTGCCCACGGCGTGGAAATGCTCACCCTGGGCCAGTACCTGCAACCCAGCACGCACCATTTGCCGGTGCTGCGCTTCGTCGAGCCGCAGCGCTTCCAGTGGTTCGAGCAACAAGCGCTGGCGATGGGTTTCAGTAATGCTGCTTGTGGGCCGATGGTGCGTTCAAGCTACCACGCCGACATGCAGGCGCAAAATACTCAGTCCCCGATCCCCAATTCCTGAATCTTGCGCGTCAAGGTGTTGCGCCCCATGCCGAGCTGGGTGGCGGCCTCGATACGGCGGCCGCCGGTGTGTTCCAGCGCCTTAGTAATCATGATGCGCTCGAATTCCTGGGTGCGCGTTCCCAGCAGGTTCTGCTCGCCGCGGCCGAGGGCGTCGGCTACGTCCTGCGCCAGCGCTTCCTGCCAGGAGGCGGCATTGGCCGGGCGGCCATGGTCTTCGCGTACTTCCGGTGGCAGGTCGGCAATGTCGATGTTCTGCCCCGGCGCCATGACGGTGAGCCAGTGGCAGACATTTTCCAGCTGGCGCACGTTGCCGCTCCAGCTTAAGCCGGATAGATAGCGCAAGGCGGCTGGCGCCAGCTGCTTGGGCTCCACGCCCAGCTCCAGCGCGCTTTGCTGCAGGAAATGGCGCGCCAGTAGCGGGATATCCTCGCGGCGCTCTCTGAGCGGGGGTAAGCGTAGGCGGATGACGTTCAAACGGTGGAACAAGTCCTCGCGGAACAAGCCCTGTTTGACGCGTTCTTCCAGATCCTGGTGGGTGGCAGCGATGATGCGCACGTTGACTTTGGCCGGTTGATGACCACCGACGCGGTAGAACTGACCATCGGACAACACCCGTAACAGCCGGGTTTGCAGGTCGGGCGGCATATCGCCGATTTCATCCAGAAACAGCGTACCGCCGTCGGCTTGCTCGAAGCGGCCGCGCCGGGCGGCTTGCGCGCCGGTGAAGGCGCCGCGCTCGTGGCCGAACAGTTCGGATTCCAGCAAGTCCTTGGGAATGGCCGCGGTGTTGATGGCGATGAACGGCTTGTCGGCACGCGGGCTGTGGCGGTGTAGCGCCAGCGCGACCAGCTCCTTGCCGGTGCCGGATTCGCCGTTGATCAGCACGGTGGCGTGCGAGCGGCTCAGGCGGCCGATGGCACGGAATACTTCCTGCATCGCCGGCGCCTGACCAATGATTTCCGGCGTTTCCTGCGGCTCCTCGCTTTCCGGGGCCTGGCGCATGCTTTCGTCCACCGCGCGGCGGATGATGTCTATCGCCTGATCCACGTCGAACGGCTTGGCCAGATACTCGAAAGCGCCGCCCTGGAACGCTGCTACCGCACTTTCCAGATCGGAATAGGCGGTCATGATGATGACCGGCACATCCGGCAGACGTTTCTTGATTTCCTGCAGAAAATCCAGCCCGGAGCCGCCCGGCATGCGGATGTCGCTGACTACCACCTGTGGTTCACTCTCGGCTAGCGCGGCCATGGCTTCCGGCACCGAAGAAAAGGTGCGGAATTCCATGTCGGTGCGCGCCAGCGCTTTCTCGAATACCCAGCGGATGGAGCGGTCGTCGTCAATTATCCAGATCGGTTTCATCGCGTTTGTGCCTATTGTCTTGAAGGGGTTGATTTGTAAGCGGTTGCTTCCAGCGGCAGCAGGATAGTAAAGCAGGTGCGGCCCGGCGCGCTTTCGCACTCGATCATACCGTGATGCTGGGTAATGAAGGTTTGCGCCAGCGTCAGCCCGAGGCCGGAGCCTTCAGCCCGGCCGGACACCAGCGGATAGAAGATGCGGTCGCGGATTTCGGCCGGAATGCCGGGGCCATTGTCGATGATTTGCAGCTTGATGGCGACCCGGTAGCGCTTCTTGGCCAGCGTCACTTGGCGTTCGGAGCGGGTGCGGAAGATGATCTCGCCTTGTCCTTGCATGGCTTGAACGGCGTTGCGGGCGATGTTGAGTACGGCCTGGATCAGTTTCTCGCGATCGCCGATCAGCTCCGGCAAGCTGGTGTCGTAGTCGCGCCGTATGCTCACGCCTTGCGGCGATTCGGCCAGCAGCAGGCTGCGCACGCGTTCCAGCACTTCATGGATGTTGGTCGGTTCGTACTTGGGTACACGGTGCGGTACCAGCAGCCTATCCATTAGTTGCTGCAGGCGGTCGGCCTCCTTGATGATGACCTGGGTATATTCGCGCAAGGAGGGCTGCGGCAGCTCGTGTTCCAATAGTTGCGCCGCGCCGCGCAGACCGCCAAGCGGATTGCGGATTTCGTGCGCCAGGTTGCGTAGCAGCTCGGCATTGGCCTGCTGCTGGATCAGCATGCGCTCCTCGCGCGCGATGCGCAATTGCTGATCCATTTGCTGGAATTCCAGTACCAGTCGCACCGGTGGCTGCTCGACCGGTGTGGCAGTGCAGGTCACGGCAAACGAATGCTGGCGCAGGGTGGTGATGGGAAACTCGTGTTCGCGAAATGGGCTGTTGCTGGCCAGCGCGCTGTCAACTGCAGATAGCAGGATGTCACAGCCGGGGAATACTTGCTCCAGCAGATGGCCGGTGATCTGGTTGGAGCTGATGGCGAACAGCAATTCCGTCGCCGGGTTGGCGTACAGGATGCGACCCTTGTCATCCAACAACAGTACTGCGGTGGCAAGGTGTTCGAGGCCGGCGAAAGCGCTGGGCGTGGTATGCGTCATGGCATGGTTGGTAAGCAAGAGCCAGGCCAGCCGCTACTTAAGCGCAGCCAGCTCCTTTTCGAGCAACCGGATATTTTGTTCATGCAATGTGATGTCTCCTTGCAGCCTCTGTGACTTATCCTGGAGCTCGGGCGTAGCCTTGCCATGAGCATTGGATTGCACCTCGGCATAGCCCGCTTGCGCCTTGCCCAGCGCCGCGCGCTCAGTGGCAAGTTCCTCATCGAGAATCTGGCGACGCTTATCGTCGCGTTGGCGCTGGACGCTCGGTTCCACGCGCGGGAAATTGGCTGGGGTGGTGGCTTGGCGGGGTTTTGCCTTGGTTGCCGCCGAGCTACCGGCCGCGTTGGAAGGATCCAATTGGAGCTTGACGGCGCCCTGGGTCGGGATGTTGGAATAGATCACATTACCCTCGTCGTCCGCAGATTTGTAGATGTCGGCCTGCGCGTTCAGGTACGGGATCAGGCTAACGGCGACAATGCAAAGAATTTTCATTCTGGCGCCAGTAGTGTAGTGCAGCAAAAATATCCAAGCAATAAAACAAAAAAGGCGGGTTGCCCCGCCTTTTTCAAAATTTCGGAATTGCTGTGCGCCGCTGTCGCAAGGCACATCCACGAAGGCAGTACAGTTTAGTACGGCAAGTGGATGCAACGCCGCGACAGCAAGCGTAGCAATTCCGCTTAGCAGCTGTAGTACATGTCGTATTCCACCGGGTGGGTGGTCATACGGAACTTGGTAACCTCCTCCATCTTCAGCTCGATGTAGGCATCGATCATTTCGTTGGAGAACACACCGCCACGGGTCAGGAACTCGCGGTCCTGATCCAGGTAGCCCAGCGCCTGTTCCAGGCTGGAACACACGGTTGGGATCTTGGCATCTTCTTCCGGCGGCAGGTCGTACAGGTTCTTGTCGGAAGGATCGCCCGGGTGGATCTTGTTCTGCACGCCGTCCAGGCCGGCCATCATCATGGCGGTGAAAGCCAGGTACGGATTGGCGATCGGGTCCGGGAAGCGCACTTCGATACGGCGCGCTTTGTCGGATTGCACGTAGGGCACGCGGATGGAAGCGGAACGGTTGCGGGCGGAGTAGGCCAGCTTGACCGGAGCTTCAAAGCCCGGCACCAAGCGCTTGTAGGAGTTGGTGCCTGGGTTGGTGATGGCGTTCAGCGCGCGCGCGTGCTTGATGATGCCGCCGATGTAGTACAGCGCGAAGTCGGACAGGCCGGCATAGCCGTTGCCGGCAAACAGGTTCTTGCCGTCCTTCCAGATGGATTGGTGCACATGCATGCCGGAGCCGTTGTCGCCAACGATGGGCTTGGGCATGAAAGTGGCGGTCTTGCCATACTGGTGGGCGACGTTGTGCACCACGTACTTGAGGATTTGCGTCCAGTCGGCACGCTGAGTCAGCTTGCTGAACTTGGTACCGATTTCGCACTGGCCGGCGGTGGCGACTTCGTGGTGATGCACTTCCACCGGCACGCCCATTTCTTCCAGGGCGATACACATGGCGGAACGGATGTCCTGCAGCGAATCAACCGGGGGAACCGGGAAGTAGCCGCCCTTGACGCCCGGGCGGTGGCCGATGTTGCCACCCTCAAACTTTTCGCCGGAAACCCAGGCGGCTTCTTCGGAGTGCACTTTGCACATGCTGCCGGACATATCTACGCTCCAGTTGACGGAGTCGAAAATGAAGAATTCCGGTTCCGGGCCGAAGAATACGGTGTCACCAATGCCGGTGGACTTGAGGTAGGCTTCAGCGCGCTTGGCGATGGAGCGCGGGCAGCGGTCGTAACCGGCGCCGGTGGACGGCTCGATTACGTCGCAAGTCAGGATCAGGGTCGCTTCATCGAAGAACGGGTCAATGTTGGCGGTATCGGGATCCGGCATCAACAGCATGTCGGAAGCCTGGATGCCCTTCCAGCCGGCGATGGAGGAACCATCGAAAGCGTGGCCTTCGGTGAACTTGGATTCATCGAACGCGGAAACCGGCACGGATACGTGCTGTTCCTTGCCGCGGGTATCGGTAAAGCGGAAGTCAACGAACTTGATTTCGTTGTCCTGCACCATTTTCATTACATCGGCGACTGCCATTTCAATCTCCCTAAAATAAAGCATACAGAAATAATACGACAAGGATTTCCAGCACAAAATGTGCCAAGGGCTACGTAAAAAATATTATTCTTACACATATGGTTATCCCGGGCAAACAAAAACACCGGCACAAGCCTGGTGCGCTAATGCTATAGCGCGCACCATGTTGGTGCTATATGTCGTTGGGCATGGATACGGGATATACTTTAACGCATCGTAGCTTTAAGGACTTTCGAGCAATGGGAACATTGACAGAAATTTTGAGCCGCGCGCAGCAGCGCGCCAAGGAACATAACCTGCCTTATGAGGGCGCGTTGACGCCGCAGGAAGCCTATCAAGTGCTACAGCTTGCCCCGGCTTGCCGGCTGGTGGATGTGCGCACCCGCCAGGAACTGGATTTGGTCGGGCATATTCCCAACGTGACCCATATCGAGTGGGCGTTCTACCCTGAGTGGAAGCCTAACCCGGATTTTCTGACGCAGCTGGGTATGCAGGTGGACCGGGAAGCGCTGGTCATGTTCATTTGCCGTAGCGGGGCGCGTTCGGACAAGTCGGCGAGAGCGGCAACGCAGGCCGGTTATACCGATTGCTACAACGTGTTGGAAGGCTTCGAGGGCGACACCGACCACGTTGCCGGGCAGCGCGGAAAAATCAACGGCTGGCGGTTGGCCGGCCTACCCTGGACCAATGCCTGACCGCTACGCCGTCATCGGCAACCCCATAGCACACAGCAAATCGCCGCTGATCCATGCCGCGTTCGCGCAGCAGACGGGGCAGGATATCGGGTATGAAAAAATCCTGGCACCGGTTGATGCCCCAGATGGCTTTTCTGCAACCGTAGACAGGCTTATTGCTGAGGGCTATATGGGGGCGAACATCACCGTGCCCTTCAAATTCCAGGCGTTCTTGAAAGCGCATGAACGTAGCACCCGTGCGGAAACGGCCAGGGCGGTTAATACATTCAGTTTCCGGGAAGGAAAGATCGTTGGTGACAATACGGATGGCGTGGGGCTGGTGACAGATATCACGCGGAATCTGGAATTCGATATTGCGGGAAAACGGGTGCTGCTAGCTGGAGCTGGCGGTGCCGGCTGGGGGGTGCTGTTGCCGTTGATACAACAAAATCCCAAGGTGTTGGTTATTGGGGGCCGCGATATAGCCAAGGCCGCGGAGTTGTCTGAGACCGCGAAAAACCTACTGGGCTCGGTGAAAATGGCAAAAAACAACGATACGGTTTTTTATGCCAGAAAGTTTTCCGAGTTAGTCGGCCAAAAATTTGATTTGGTCATTAATAGCACATCCAGTGGGCTAAGCAATGTCTACCCGGACGGCCTGCCCGAAGATGTTTTTGCAGAAGACGCCCTAGCCTACGACATGATGTACGGTCGTGAAACGCCGTTCATGCAGGTTGCTCGCGAACAGGGGGCGCAAGTTGCCGACGGCCTCGGCATGCTGGTGGAGCAGGCGGCGGAAGCCTTTTTTATCTGGCGAGGGGTGCATCCGCAAACGGCGCCTGTCATCGCCCAGTTGCGCGGATGAGTTTGAAGCGTTTGTTCTGGCGTGGCCTGTTTTGGCTGCTGGTGCTGGTTCTGCTGTACCAGCTCTGGATCTTTCTCCATATCTGCTGGTGGGTCAATCACAACCCGGATTCCAGCGCTTTCATGGAAGACCGCCTGGAAATCATGCAGGAAAAGAATCCCGATGCCGAATTGCGCCACAAGTGGGCGCCCTACAACCGTATTTCCATGAACCTCAAACGCGCCGTCATCGCTGCCGAAGACGCCAAGTTCGTTGACCATGAGGGTTTCGACTGGGACGGTATCCACAAAGCTTATGAAAAAAACCTGAAGAAAGGCAAGATCGTCGCCGGTGGTTCCACCATCAGCCAGCAATTGGCCAAAAACCTGTTCCTTTCCACCAAGCGCACGCCATGGCGCAAGCTGGAAGAAGCGGCGATTACACTGATGCTGGAACAGATGATGGACAAGCGTCGTATTTTGGAGATTTACCTCAACGTCATCGAGTGGGGCAACGGCGTATTTGGTGCCGAGGCCGCCGCTCGCCATTACTACAAGACTTCCGCTGCCAGCCTGGGGCCGGAGCAGGCCGCCCAGCTGGCGGCCATGGTGCCCAATCCGCGCTATTACGACCAGTACCGCGCCGCGCGCGGCCTGGAGCGTAAAACCGGCATCATACTGGCGCGTATGAGCGGCGCCGAAGTGCCCTAGCGCACTTTACTCCTCCAACCCATACAACAAGGTCAGCTGCGGCTGCACATATTGCATTGGCTTGCGCTTGAAGCCACTCTTGGCGAACTGATGCCAGCGGCCGATGGCGAAACAGATTAGCAGGTTGGCCTGGGATTCCGGGTCCAGCTTGCGGCCAGTCTGGGTCTCGGCGATGCGCAAGCTTTGCTTGAAAGTGGATTCGACGCGATCAAACAATTGATTAATACGGGTTTGCAGGCGGTCATCCTCATTGACCAAGGCGTCACCGATCAGCACGCGCGTCATGCCGGGATTCTTCTCGGCAAACAGCAGCAGCACGGTGAGGATGCGGCGCACTTGCTTCAAACCATCGGTTTCCTCACTGGTGATTTTGTTGATCAGGCCAAACAGGCTTTGTTCGATGAACTCGATCAAGCCTTCGAACATCTGCGCCTTGCCGGCAAAGTGGCGGTAAAGCGCGGCTTCCGACACCTCAAGCTTGGCCGCCAGCGCCGCAGTGGTGATTTTCTCGCGCTTGGGTACTTCCAGCATCTTGGCCAGGGTTTCTAGGATTTGCTGCTTGCGTTCGCCGGGTTTGGTTGCCATGGAGCGGTTCCTTAAAGTTGGGTGGTGGGGAGTTGCAGCACGCTAGCTATGCGGGTGTCCACATAGTTCGGCTTGGCTGGGCCAGGGTTAACGTACACGGTCTTCATGCCGAGGCGCTTAGCGGTGGCCAGCGCTGGCAGACTGTCTTCTATCATCACACAGCGTTTAGCCTGCACGCCCAGCATGCGCAGCAGCCGCCGGAAACCCTGCGCAGCCGGTTTGGGCTGGAAGCGGGTGGATTCGATGCTGAACACCGCTTCAAACAGGTCGCGAATTTTTAATAGGTGCAACACCTGCTTGGCGTAGGCCATGGGTGCGTTGGTGAACACCACCTTGCGCCCGTGCAACTGCCGCAGCGCATGGCGCAGGCCGCGGGTACGCAGCACCATGGCTTCCAGTTGCGGGAACTGATGGGTGTGATGCAAAAAATGGCGGGGGTCGGTGCCGTGGTGGCGCATCAGCCCGTGCAGCGTGGCACCGTAGCGCTGCCAGTAGTGGCGGCGCAGTTCGCCGGCGGCATGCTCGTCCAGGTCGAGATGCGTCATCAGGTATTGCGTCATGCTGCGGTTGATGTGCGGAAACACAAAGGCGCTGGCGTTGTGCAAGGTGTCATCAAGATCAAAAATCCAAACCCGCCGCAATTATTTGGCCCGGATTAGCGTGCCGACGCCTTCGTCGGTCAGTACTTCCAGCAGCAGGGCGTGCTCCACCCGGCCATCGATGATATGCACCGATTTGACCCCGCTGCGCGCCGCGTCTAGCGCCGAGCTGATCTTGGGCAGCATGCCGCCGGACAAGGTGCCGTCGGCAAACAGGCTATCAATTTCCTTGGCGGTGAGGCCGGTGAGCAGCTCGCCATTCTTGTCCAGCACGCCGGGGGTGTTGGTGAGCAGGATCAGCTTTTCCGCGCCGAGAATTTCCGCCAGCTTGCCGGCCACCACGTCAGCGTTGATGTTGTAGGTCTCGCCGTCCACGCCGACGCCGATTGGCGCGATCACCGGGATGAAGTCGCCGGTATCGAGGAAAGAGATAATGCTGGGGTCGATGCTGGTGATATCGCCGACCTGGCCGATGTCGATGAATTCGCCGGGGATGTCCTTGTTTTCCATCAGCAGCTTCTTGGCGCGGATGAAGTTGCCGTCCTGGCCGGTCAGCCCGACTGCCTTGCCACCATGGCGGTTGATCAGGTTGACGATGTCCTTGTTGACCTGTCCGCCCAACACCATTTCCACCACGTCCATGGTTTCCTCGTCGGTGACGCGCATGCCCTGGATAAAGGTGCCTTTCTTACCCAGTCTGTCCAGCAGCTCGTTGATTTGCGGCCCGCCACCGTGGACAACAACAGGATTCATGCCGACCAGCTTGAGCAGCACCACATCGCGCGCGAAGCAGTCCTGCAACTGGGGGTCGGTCATGGCGTTGCCGCCGTACTTGATGACGATGGTCTTGTCGAAGAAGCGTTTGATGTAGGGCAGCGCTTCGGCCAGGGTTTGTGCCTTCTGCGCGGAAGTGGTTGTGGTAAGCATTTACTTTCCTGATCAATGTTCGGAATGGGGACTATTTTATACTGATAAAATCGCTTGTGGCAGGCATCGCTAGCACAACAGTAACATCTTGTAATACTTTCATATTTTCTTGTTAGCAGTTGACCTTACAAAGATTTTCAAATTATAGTGGCGCCATGGAAGCGGATTTGAAAACCTTGGAAGCAAAAGTAACGCAGCTGATTGGCCTTTGTCGGCAGTTGCGTAGCGAAAATCTCGAATTGCGCCAAGAGCTTGCCCAGGCGCAGGATGACCGCAAACAACTCAAGGAAAACATGGCACTGGCCAGTGACCGGCTGGAAGCCCTGATTGAAAGCCTGCCGGGAGGCGATGATGAGTGAAGCCAAGGCGGTAGATGTCAGCATCATGGGGCGCGAGTTTCGCGTTTCTTGCACCAACGATGAATATGACGCCTTGATGTCGGCGGTTTCCTACCTGGATCGCAAAATGGGTGAAATCCGCGATGCCGGCAAGGTGGTCGGCGTCGAACGCATTGCCATCATGGCCGCCCTCAATATTGCCCACGAGCTATTAACCACGCGCAGCGGAGGGTTTGACATCGGCGACTTCAAGCGTAGAATCGGTTTCATGCAGGAACAGATCGAGCAAGAAATCGCCGAGCAAAACGAGCTGTTCTAACTAGTTTCCCGGTTTGTTCCCTGCAGTGTTTTCAGGCTATAGATTCCTTGAACCATTCAAGCATCTTGGTTGCGGCTGTGTAAGTGCTGTTGTGCGTACCCCGTATGTGGGCATGCCTGAAGCGCTTCTGTTGCGACCCCCTGGTCTCCAGGTTCAGGATGCTAGCCTGACGGCATTTGCGGGGAACTTCTCCTTAATCCCGGTTGTAAACGAATGAATACTGCGTTGTTAGGCCTTGCCGTACAACTTGTACTGTCTGCGGCCTTTCGCCTTGCATTCATTCGTTTACAACCGGGATTTTTTCGAGGTGTCCCATGCGCTACTGGCTGATGAAATCCGAACCCGGCGACGTTTCCATTGACGACCTCGCCGCCCTGCCCAACCAGACCGTGGACTGGTACGGCGTGCGCAACTACCAGGCGCGCAACTTCATGCGTGACCAGATGAAGGTCGGCGACGGCGTGCTGTTCTACCACTCCAACTGCGCCGAACCGGGCATTGCCGGCATTGCCGAGGTCAGCAAGCTGGCCTACCCCGACCGCACCCAGTTCGACCCCCAGCACCGCTATTTCGACCACAAGGCCACACCGGAAAACCCGCGCTGGTTCAATGTGGACGTCAAGCTGGTGCGCAAGACGCGGCTGGTGAGTTTGAAGGAACTGCGCGAAACGCCAGCACTGGTGAATCTGCGCATCCTGCAGCGTGGCAACCGCCTTTCCATCACGCCGGTCGACCCACGCGATTGGGAGTTTATTCTGGGCATGCTGAAATGAACGGCATGCAACGCTGGGGCTGGCTGACGACCCTGGTGTTGTGGCTGACCGGATGCACCGGCGTGCCGGAAGGCATCACCCCGGTGCAGAACTTCGACCTGCAACCCTATCTCGGCACCTGGCACGAAGTCGCCCGCCTGGATCACCGCTTCGAGCGCGGCCTCACCCGCATCACCGCCACCTACAGCCTGCGCGAGGATGGCAGCGTCAAGGTGCTCAATCGCGGCTGGGATGCCGCCGCCGACAAATGGAAACAAGCCGAAGGCCGCGCGTTATTTGTCGGCGCCAGCAACGAAGGGCGGCTCAAAGTCTCCTTCTTCGGCCCCTTCTACGGCGCCTACAACATCATCGAAGTTGACCCTAAAAGCTACTCCATGATCTGCGGCCCGGATCGTTCCTATTTCTGGATACTGTCGCGCCAGCCCCAACTTGATGACGCGACCCTGAAACGGCTGGTCAGCCGCGCACGCGAACTTGGCTTTGCCACCGACAAGCTGATTTATCCTGCCCAATTAGCCCAAACAAGGCGCTAGGCTGGGTTCTCGGTTTCATTTTAGAGCGCGAATTTACGTTTGCTGCGTGTGCAACAAGTTGCACACGCTACCGGGCTAGAAATACTCTTTAAGATTGGTAATTCAATCAACTTTGTTGAAGCCTTTAAGATGCAGATTAGCCTAGAAAAAGTTTGTAGGCCGGATTCCCGGTTTCATCCCACCAAGCGTAGCCGAGCTTGTCGAGAAATGCGCGGAACGCCTGCTTTTCCGCCGGCGGTACCTGGATGCCGACCAGCACGCGGCCGTAGTCGGCGCCATGGTTGCGGTAGTGGAACAGGCTGATGTTCCAGCCGGCGCTCATGTGTTCGAGGAAGTTCATCAGCGCGCCCGGACGTTCCGGGAATTCAAAGCGGTACACCTGTTCGTTTTGCACCTGTGGCGCGTGGCCGCCGACCAGGTGGCGCAGGTGCAGCTTGCCCATTTCGTTATCGGTCAGGTCCAGCGCCGGCAGCTCGTGGCGTGCCAGTAGTTTCACCAGCTTTTGCGATTCACTGTGCTGATGGGTGGTGACGCCGACGAAGATATGCGCCTGGCCGGCGTCGGAATAACGGTAGTTGAATTCGGTGATGTTGCGGTTGCCCAGCAGCTTGCAGAAATTCCTGAACGCGCCTGCCTGCTCGGGGATGGTCACCGCCAGCAAGGCTTCGCGTTGCTCGCCGAGTTCGGCGCGCTCCGCCACGAAGCGCAGGCGGTCGAAATTCATGTTGGCGCCGGAAGCGACCACGACCAGCGTCTTACCGTGCAGCTTGTGCTGTTTGGCATAGGCCTTGGCGCCGGCCACGGCGAGCGCGCCGGCCGGTTCCAGGATGGAGCGCGTGTCCTCGAACACGTCCTTGATGGCGGCGCAGATGGCGTCGTTGTCCACCAGGATCATCTCGTCCACATATTGCTGGCACAGGCGGAAGGTTTCCTCGCCCACCTGCTTCACCGCTGCGCCGTCGGCAAACAAGCCGACCTGTTCCAGTGTGACGCGCTTGCCCACCGCCAGTGAGCGCGTCATGGCATCGGCGTCTACTGCTTCCACACCGATGATTTTGATGTCCGGGCGCAGACGCTTCACATACGCGGCAATGCCGGCGATCAGGCCACCGCCGCCGACGCAGCAGAAAATGGCGTGGATGGGGTCGGGATGATCGCGCAGGATTTCCATGGCGATGGTGCCTTGGCCGGCGATGACGTAAGGATCATCGTAGGGATGGACGAAGGTGAGCTTCTCCTTTTTCTCCAGCTTGAGCGCATGGGTGTAGGCGTCAGAGTAGGAATCGCCTGCCAGCACCACCTCGGCGCCACGGTTCCTCACCGCATCCACCTTGATTTGCGGCGTGGTGGTGGGCATCACGATCACCGCGCGGCAGCCCAGTTTTTGCGCCGACAGCGCCACCCCCTGGGCATGGTTGCCGGCGCTGGCGGCAATGACGCCGCGCTTCAACTGCGCCGGGGTGAGGTGTGCCATCTTGTTGTAGGCGCCGCGCAGCTTGAAGGAAAACACCGGCTGCATGTCCTCGCGCTTCAGCAGCACGGTGTTGCCTATGCGGCGCGATAGGTTGGGCTGCGCTTCCAGCGGCGTTTCCACGGCGACGTCGTAGACGCGGGCGGTGAGGATTTTTTCCAGATAGTCGTTTTTCATTGGTGGGTGGGCGTGTATTATTGAGTACTTAGGGAAGTATAAAGAAAACACGTGGGAAAGGATAAAAATGGCAACGCAGGACGAACTCAAGCAACAGGTGGCCAAGGCCGCCGCCGAATACGTCAAGGGCGGCATCATCGGGGTTGGCACCGGCTCCACCGCCAACTACTTCATCGAGGAGCTGGCCAAGGTCAAGAGCAAGATTGACGGCGCGGTGGCAAGTTCCGAGGCTACCGCGCAGCGGCTACGCGGCCACGGCATCCAGGTGCTGGACCTGAATAGCGTGGGGCCGGGCGAGATGCAGATTTACGTGGACGGTGCTGACGAAATCACCGAGCACTTCCACATGCTCAAGGGCGGCGGCGGCGCGTTGACGCGCGAAAAAATCGTGGCGGCAGTGGCGGAAAAATTCATCTGTATTTGCGATGCCAGCAAGTTGGTGCCGGTACTGGGCGCATTCCCGCTGCCGGTGGAAGTGCTGCCGATGGCGCGCAGCCAGGTGGCGCGGGAACTGGTCAAGCTGGGCGGCCAGCCGCGCTTGCGCGACTTCACCACCGACAACGGCAACATCATTCTGGACGTGCACGGCCTGACCATCCTCGATCCGGTGGCGCTGGAAGCGAAGATCAACCAGATTGTCGGCGTGGTCACCAACGGCCTGTTCGCCGCCCGTCCGGCGGATGTGTTGCTGCTGGCGACGCAGGACGGCGTCAAGACTTATACCCGCTAAGGAAATAAATCTGTCACATTGCTGCGTTAAGCTTGGCGGTCGAGGCTAACCACGGGGATTACCATGCAAACCGAACATACCTTAAAACAATACGATACCGAGCTCGAATCGGTACGCGCCAAAGTGCTGCAAATGGGCGGCCTGGTCGAACAGCAGATCGTGGATGCGTTGCAGGCCTTGATCCATGCCGATTTCAACCTAGCGGAGCAGGTAATCGAGAACGACCATCGCGTCAACGCGCTGGAAGTTTCGGTGGATGAGGATTGCAGCCACATCATTGCCCGCCGCCAGCCTGCCGCTGGCGATTTGCGCATGATTATGATGGTGGTCAAGACCGTTACCGATCTGGAGCGCATCGGTGACGAGGCGGCTAAGATTGCGCGCATCGCGCAGAAAACCTGCCAGTCCGACCGCATGTACTCCCCGCGCTTCAACGAGATCAAAACCATGGTCAGCCTGGTGTGCGAAATGCTGCGCACCTCGCTGGATGCCTTTGCCCGCCTCGATGTTTCGCGCACGATCGAGGTGGCACGCCAGGACGAACTGGTGGACGAGCACTTCCGTGCCGCCATGCGCCAGCTGATCACCTTCATGCTGGAAGACCCACGCACCATTTCCATGTCACTGGACGTGCTGTGGGTGGCCAAGGCCATCGAACGCATCGGCGACCATTCCAAGAACATCGCGGAATACGTGGTGTACATGGTCAAGGGCAAGGACGTGCGCCATACCTCGGTGCAGGAGATGGAGCGCGAAGCGCTGCAATGACCCAAGCTGATGGAGGTACGGAATCGTGAACGCCCGTGAGCCGATTCTGTCCGATATCGCCGCCGTAGATCTCGGTTCCAACAGTTTCCGCCTGCAAATGGCGCGGCTGGAAGATGACCAGCTGGTGTTCCATGATTCCCTGCGCGAAATGGTGCGCCTTGGCGCCGGATTGGGCCGGGACAAAACCCTGGACGATGCCGCAATACAACGCGCCATAGACTGCCTCAAGCGCTTTGGCGAACGCCTGCGCGGTCTTGATCCGCACGCGGTACGTGCCGTCGCCACCAATACCTTCCGCGTCGCCAAAAATGCCCCGCAGTTGCTGCAAGCGGCGCAAGACGCGCTGGGCTTCCCCATCGAAATCATCGCTGGGCGCGAGGAAGCGCGCATGATTTTCCTCGGTGTCAGCCACGGTTTGCCTGCCTTCGCCGGCAAGCGCATGGTGATGGACATCGGTGGCGGTTCCACCGAATTCATCATTGGCGCAGGTCTGGAGCCGCAGTTGATGGAAAGCCTGTACATGGGCTGCGTCAGCTACAGCATGAAGTACTTCGCTGACGGAAAACTCAGCGAAAGCAACCTGAGGAAGGCTGAGATCGCTGCCCGCGCCGAAATCCAGACCATACGCAGCCAGTTTTCCGCCGGTCATTGGCAGGAGGCAGTAGGCTCTTCCGGCACCGCCCGTGCGCTGGGAGAAATCCTGCGGCTGAACGGCTTGAGCAACGGCAGCATCACCCGGCAAGGACTGGAAAAATTACGTGCCCAGCTGTTGCGCGAAAAAGACCTTAAAAAGCTGCAGCTGGAAGGGCTAAGCCCGGAGCGCGCGCCGTCCTTCCCCGGTGGCTACGCCATCATGTCGGCCGCGTTCGATGAGCTGGGCATAGATGCCATGACAGTAGCCAATGGCGCCCTGCGTGAAGGGGTGCTGTATGAAATGCTGGGCCGCATGCAGCACCACGACACGCGCGAGGCCACAGTGGCACGTTTCAAGCGGCGCTACCAGGCGGATGCGCAGCAGGCGCGGCGGGTGTCCACGTTGGCGTCGAAACTGCTGGATCAGGTGGCATGCAAGCTGTCCATGGAACATGCTGCCGCCAGCCAGTATCTGGTGTGGGCCGGCAAGCTGCATGAAATCGGCATTTCCATCGCCCATTCCGGCTACCACAAGCATTCCGCCTACATTGTCGAGAACGCCGACATGCCGGGTTTCTCACGCATGGAGCAGCAGACGCTGGGGCTGTTGCTGCGCAGCCAGCGCCGCTCGCTGGCCAAGTTGGCGCTACCGCCGGCAGAAGATGACCGCTGCGTGCTGGTGGCTGTGCTGCGCCTGGCAGTGCTGTTCCACCGCAACCGCACTGATGGTGTGTTGCCTAAGCTGGAATTTGGCTGGAGCCGCAACGGCTTCCGCCTGCATGTCGAGCCGGACTGGCTCCGCCGCAATCCTTTGACTGAAGCCGCCTTACAGGGGGAAGTGTTTTACTGGAGGGATGTCGGGGTCGAGTTTACCTTGGGTTGATCGTAGCGCAGGCGCCCTCGCCTGCATGGCCGCGAAAGCGGCCTTCCGGCCGCATGCAGGCGAGGGCGCCTGCGCTACTTACAGCAATAACCTATTCCTGCGTGACGTCTTGTCCAAACTCCGCCAGCAAGTGTGCTTGTGCGCTGAACGGCTTGCCACGGCCTGAACTGCGCAGCCGGTAGCAGCCTTCGGGCAGCATTTCCCAGGCTTGGGTGTTGTCCTTGAGGTAGGGCTGCAAGCCTTCGCGGATCACCCGGTTTTTCAGCTTGGTATCGAGTACCGGGAAACAGGCCTCAATGCGGCGGAAAAAGTTACGGTACATCCAGTCGGCACTGGCCAGGTAGACGTTTTCCGCGCGGTTGTTGTAGAAATAAAAAATGCGGCTGTGTTCGAGGAAACGGCCAACGATGGAGCGCACCTGGATATTGTCCGAAATGCCGGGCAAGCCGGGGCGTAGCGCACACACGCCGCGCACGATCAGGTCTATTTTCACCCCGGCGCTGGAAGCCTGGTATAGCGCCTCGATGATATCCGGGTCGAGCAGCGCGTTCATCTTGGCGATGATGTGTGCTTTTTTGCCGGACTTGGCGATTTCCGCTTCGTTCTGGATCGCCTTGACGACCTTCTGGTGCAGGGTAAACGGCGATTGCCACAGGTGCTTGAGCTTGCTGGCCTTGCCCAGTCCGGTGAGCTGGGCGAACAGGTCGTTGACGTCGGAGCAAATTTCTTCGTGGCAGGTAAGCAGGCCAAAGTCGGTATACAGGCGCGCGGTGCGCTGGTGGTAGTTGCCGGTGCCGAGATGCACGTAGCGGCGCAACTTGTCCTCCTCGCGCCGCACCACCATGGCCATCTTGGCGTGGGTCTTGTGGCCGACCACACCATAGACCACGTGTGCCCCGGCGTTCTCCAGCTTGGCCGCCCAGTTGATGTTGGCTTCCTCGTCGAAGCGCGCCATCAGTTCCACCACCACCGTCACTTCCTTGCCGCGCTGAGCCGCCTCGATCAGCGCTTTCATCAGCGCGGAATCGGCGCCGGTGCGGTAAATGGTCATCTTGATCGCCAGCACCTGCGGGTCTTCTGCCGCCTTCTGGATGAACTCCACTACCGGATTGAATGACTGAAACGGGTGATGCAGCAGGATGTCGCCCTTGCGGATGGCCTTGAAAATATCCGGCTGCTTGCTGGTTTCCCTGGGAACCTTGGGCGTGAACGGCGGGAATTTGAGGTCTGGCCGGTCTACCCAGTCCGGCACCTGCATCAGCCGCACCAGGTTGACCGGGCCATGTACCTGGTACAGGTCATCTTGTTCCAGGCCAAACTTGGCGAGCAGGAATTCCGACATCGCCGCCGGGCAAGTGTCGGCGATTTCCAGCCGCACCTCATCTCCGTATTGTCGTTGTGACAGCTCGCCTTGCAAGGCCTGGCGTAAATCCTGGACATCCTCGTCATCCACCAGCAACTCGCTGTTGCGGGTGACGCGGAACTGGTAGCAGCCCTTCACCGCCATGCCGGAAAATAATACGTCCACGTGCGCGTGCAGGATGGAGGACAGGAACACGAAACCATATTCGCTGCCGGCAATACCGGCCGGTAGCCGAATCACCCGCGGTAACGCGCGCGGCGCCTGCACAATGGCGATGCCGGAGTTGCGGCCAAAGGCATCCTTGCCTTCCAGCTCGACGATGAAATTCAGGCTCTTGTTGAGCATGCGCGGGAAGGGATGCGCAGGATCAAGGCCGATCGGCGTCAGAATCGGCATCAATTCACGTAAAAAGTAGGAGCGTATCCATTCCTGTTGCGCCTCGTTCCAATGGGTGCGGCGCAGGAAATGAATGTCCTGCTCGGCCAGCCGCGGTAGTACCACATCATTCAGAATTTGGTACTGGCGCGCAATGAGCTGGTGCGCCTCGGCGCTGACGCGCCGCATCACCTGGCGCGGGGCCAGCCCATCGGGATTGGCGGGCGGCGTGTTGAGTGCAATTTGATCCTTGAGGCCGGCGACGCGCACCTCAAAGAACTCATCCATGTTGCTGCTGACGATGCTCAAAAACTTGAGCCGCTCCAGCAACGGGTTGCGCTCATCCTCGGCCTGTGCCAGCACGCGACGGTTGAACTCGAGCAGGCCGAGTTCGCGGTTGAGGAAGTGATCGGAGGTCAATTTTAGGTCAGTCAAGTGAAAATCCCCAGACTAGCCTAACAGGATGACAGTTTAATGACGACGGCCTATTGCTTGGGCGGAACATAGCCTTCGGCCTGCTCCGCGCCGGTACCGAAGAAATAAGCCTCGGTCTGTTCCATCAGGTATTTACGGGCATGCGGGTCGGCCAGGCTCAAGCGGTTTTCGTTCACCAGCATGGTCTGGTGCTTGAGCCAGCCGGCCCAGCCCTCCTTGGACACATTCTCGAAAATGCGCTTACCGAGGTTGCCGGGATAAGGCGGGAAATCCAGCCCTTCCGCCTCACGCCCGAGCTTCACGCAGTGCACCATTCTTGCCATAGTCATTCCTAATTTTAGAGGTTCGTTATCTCGGTACAACCGTCGCGCTTGCGCCGGCGCCTTCGACATAGACCGGCTGGCCGACGTAAAGGTTGGCGTTGGTCGGTTGCGTGATCACCACCAGCACGCCGCTGTTAAGGCGCACCACAATCTGCTGGCCCGCTTGCTTGTCATGCTTGTTTTGCAGGTAGTTGCCACCAACGGCGCCGCCGATGGCGCCCGCCGCAATCGCCACATCCTTGCCGGTGCCGCGGCCGATCAGGCTGCCGATGCCGGCGCCGGCGATACCGCCGATAATGGCGCCCAGGCCGGGATGATTGTCCTCATTGATTTCGGTTTCGGTGATTTGTTCGATATTGCCCTGGCGGATTTCAACTTGCTGGGATTGCGTACCGCCACCACCGGCACAACCGGTCAGCGCGAGTAGAAAAACGCCAATCAAGGCGAGTGATGAAAAAGGTGTTTTCATGATGGGATCCCCTTGGTAGATTAAAAAATAACTTATTGCGAATTCTTTTGGTTTTCCAGTGCCTTGTCGGTAATTTGCTTATACAGGCTCATGACCTGCCCAACCAAGGGCTCGTACTCGGGATTACGGTCCAGCATTGGACGCAGCCCCGAAAATCCGGTGAAGACTTCTTCCAAAAAATTAATGTCGAGATCGCTCAGCACCTCGCCACGGTCTACCTTGGCTTTCAATTCCAGCGCGCGCGGGAGCCTTTGGTTGTTGAAACGATCCAGTAACGCCTGGATGACGCCAGCGTCGTGCTTGTTGTCGGCCATGTCTTCCCCTTAAATTGGTAATGATTTGCTGGATAGTATAATCAAGCGCCGGTCTAAACGAAAGGACAAAGGCGGCACCAACCGACGCCTGCTACGCGCTTGGGCGAAGGTGCTAGCCACTGCGCCGGCGATTTTTAGCCGCCAGGTTGGCCAGCAAGCCAACCAGCGCCAGCGTCCACACGATGACCGCGCCCGAAGGCAGGTCAAACGCCGCCGACAACGCCAGCCCTGCCGCGTAACCCAGCACGCCAATCACGTAGCCTCCCGCCAATTGCCGGCGCGGTGCCCAGTTGCGCACTGCCAGCGCGGGCATGATGAGGCTGGAGAACACCAGATAAATCCCTACCAATTGCACCGAGGCCGTCACCGCCAGCGCGAACAGCAGGTAAAAGCCGGCGCGGCCGAGGCGTTCGCTTAAGCCGAACCACAGGCCGAGAATCAACGCGGTCAGCAGCGCCGCCGGCAGCAGTTGGTTCGCGCCCACCCACAGAATTTGCCCAGCCAACAGGTCTTTCAGGTGCTCGCCGCCGTGCGGGTTGCCGGCCAGCAGCAGGATGGCGGCACTGGCGGCCAGCACGAACACGGCGCCAATCAGCGCCTCCTGCACTTCCGGCCAGCGCTTCTCCATCCAGGTCAGCAGCAGCGCGCCGAGCAGGGCGGCGCTCATGGCGGCTACCTGCACTGCCCAGCCTTGCGGCTCCCAGCCCATGAAGTCGGCGGCGATCACGCCCAGCGCAGCAATCTGCGCCACGGCGAGATCAATGAACACGATGCCGCGTTTTAATACCTGGCGGCCGAGCGGCACGTGGGTGGCAAGCACCAGCAAACCGGCCAGGAAGGCCGGGCCGAGAATGGCAAGATTCAGGGCATCGGTATTCATTTGGTGGCCTCCAGCAAGCGTTGCACGGTGTCGTCGAATAGGCTGAACAGATCCTTGGCACGATCATCGCCGCCGACGGTGAAAGGCAATGCCACGGCAGGAATTTTTGCCCGTTCCGACAGCCACAGCGACGCGCGGTCGTCATTGTAAGCGGCACGGATGACCATCTTGGCCGGCTCGCGCTGCAACAGCGCTAGCACTTCGGCCAAATGGGAGCTGGTTGGCTCCACACCGGGCTTGGGTTCCAGCGTCGCTACTTGGCGCAGCCCCAGCCATTCGTTCATGTAGGGGAAGCCGTTATGCTGCGCCACGATGGCAATGCCCTTGAGCGGCGCTGCCTGGGCCTCCCAGCGCTTGATCGCTGCCTGCCAGCGCTGGCTGAAGTCCTGCTGGCGTGCCTGGTAGAACGCGGCGTTGGCAGGGTCGAGCTGCGCCAGGCGCTGCGCCAGGGCCTCGTCTACTTTGGCGATGTTGCGCGGATCGGTCTGGATGTGCGGGTTGCCCAGTGGATGAATGTCACCGTCGGCGCGGTCCAGGCGCTGCGGGATTTCCAGGTGGCGCACGTAGGCGCCGGCCTCGAAATAGCCCGGCTGGCCCGGCTGTACCGTCGAGTTCCCGGCCTGGCGCAGCACCATCGGCAGCCAACCGATTTCCAGTTCCATGCCGGTGCAGGCCACCAGGTTGGCCGAGCGCGCCCTAGCAATCAGGCTGGGCTTGGCCTGCACGTGGTGCACGTCCTGTAGCGCCTGGGTAGCGTTGTAGACGGAGACCTTGTCGCCGCCCAGCTCCTGCGCCAGCGCGCCCCATTCCGGCTCGCAGGCAAACACGTTGAGAGCTGCCTGCGCAGGGGCTGTGGTCAGGGAAAGTATAGCCAGTAGGATAAAAAATAGTTTTTGCATGATGGTTTCCTTTTAGAACTGGTGGGCGCCGTGGCTGCCCAGGCTCATGATGTATTGGAGATAGATCTGGTTGTCGGGCGCATTCTCGCGTGAATTGTCGCGCGCCAGTTGCAGGCGGATGCGGCTGAATTCGCTCGGGTTGTAATCCACCATGAAGCTGGTGCGATTGGGGTTGTAGCTGTTGGTGAGCAGGGCGGGATTGTTGCTGCCGTAATTGACGCTGCCGCTGTCCAGCCGGTCGTAGCGCAGCGCGGTACGCCATTCCGGCATGAACTGGTACACCCCTTGCGCGTACCAGCCGGACTGGTCGGCATGGTAGTCGCCCGGCTGGGTGCCGTTATAAAACAGCGTACCGGATTCGTCGCGGTGCATGTATTCCCCCTGTAGCTTGAAATTGGTGCTGTTGGCATTGCCATTGGGCGCCCATTTCCACACCAGGTCGGCGATCCACAGCTTGTCGGTGCCGTTGAACGTGTTGGTGACATAATCGCCGTCGGTATTCAGGCTGTTGCTCTGCACGCCGTCCGGTGAAATATGCAGGTACGACAACCCGGCGCGCCAGCTGTTGCTCAAACCCACATCACCGCCCAGATGGGCGAATAGGCTGCCGGCGGCGCTGCCGTTCTTGTTCTGGCCATTGCTACCGGCGATACGGCCGCGCCCGGCCTCGGCGCCGACTTCGACGAACAAGTCGGTGGGCGCCACCCATTTCAGCTGCACGCCGTCGTCGGCGTATTGGCCGCCAAGAAAGGCTTGGTAAACCAGCGGGCTGTTGACGAAATCCCAGGTGTGCGCGTGCTGGCTGTTGAGGTAGCCGATGCCGGAGAAGTAGCGACCGGCCTTGAGCGTGATCCCGGCCGGTAGCGCGGTGGTCTGGACAAAGGCCTCTTCCACCGACACCGAGTTGTCGGAGGCCAGGGAAAGGTTTAGCGAGCCGTAGAAATAATGGTCGATGTTGCCGTAGACATCCAGCTCCGACTCCCCCAGGCTGAAGCTGCGCATTCCCGGCCCGATGTCGCCGCCGGCCTGGAAGCCGGTGATGGTGTAATCGTTGGGGTTTTGCGAAAGGTTGCTGTAGGTGCCGGATAAAATCAGCGAGATGCCGGGGTTGAAAGCGCCGGCCGAGGCGGTGGTCTGGCTGGCTTGGACGGCCGCCGTTTCCGCCTTGGCCGCGCTGGCCTCGGCCTGACCTATGCCGGCCTGGGCTTGCTCCAGCTTGTTTTCCAGCGCCTGGATGCGTGCCTCGTAATTCTGTTTCATTTGCTGGATTTCAGCGCGGATTTTTTCCATTTCCTCGCTATCGTTGGCGCTGGCCCACGCCGGAAAGGCGCAAGCCACGGCGACGGCGCAAGCCGCCAGTTTTGGTCTGTACATGATATAGCCTCGCGTATGAACGAACACAGCCGCCCACGGTTACGGGCGGCGATCAAGGTGTTACTGGTTCAGGCGAGGGTGGGAGGGGCGCGGGCGGAGTAGGAGTAGCTGGACGAGAAACCGGCACGCATGGCGCGTGGCGCATGCCGGTGATAACTGTGTTGCGGGGTGGGCAATGCAAAGTGCTGCGACCCCACGGCGCTGCCCAATTGGGCATAAGTCACGCACTTGTCGCAAGTGGTCTCGTGCTGGCCTTTATCAGGCTGTTGCTGATTTTGCTGCCAGTCCGCCAAATGCGATATGGCGTGCACCGCCGCGCCCTGTTGGCCAAGGCCGAACAGCAGGGCGAGGGTGAGGACGAGAAAAACGCGGCGCAACATGGAAGTCATTCTAGCATGGCAATTTTTAATGGTTTGGGCTTATAGTTTGTCCCTATCAACTGACTTGGTAAGCGCTTCCATTCGATGAATTCCCCGCTATTCAACCGCACGCCCAATCTGGTCAACGGCGACCCCGAAACCAAGCGCCAGGAAATCCGCGCTTATTTCCACGCCACCTTCGACCGCTACCAATCGCTGTTTGAAACCCTGGCCAGCGAAGAGGCCTATCTCCGCAAGCCTATCAGCCTGCGCCATCCGCTGATCTTCTACCTCGGCCACACCGCCACTTTCTTTATCAACAAGCTGGTGCTGGCCGGGCAGGCGCAGCGCATCAATCCGCGCTTCGAATCGATGTTCGCCATCGGCGTGGACGAAATGAGCTGGGACGACCTCAGCGACGCGCACTACGACTGGCCGCCCGTGGAAGAAGTGCGCGCCTACCGCGACCAAGTGCGGGTAGTGGTGGACGGCCTCATTGCTTCGTTACCCTTGAGCTTGCCCATAGGCTGGGATCATCCTTGGTGGCCTGTCCTGATGGGCATCGAACACGAGCGCATCCACCTGGAAACCTCGTCCGTGCTGATCCGCCAGCACGAGCTGCATTACGTCCGGCCGCACCCGGCCTGGCAGGCCAACCGGGATTCAGGCGCAGCGCCGGAGAATAGTCTGGTCGACATCCCCGCTGGCCATGTGCAGCTTGGCAAGTCACGCGATGACCCGTACTACGGCTGGGACAACGAATACGGCAGCCACGAAGCCGAAATCCCCGCCTTCCAGGCCGGGCGTTACCTGGTCAGCAACGGCGAATTCCTCGCCTTTGTCGAGGCCGGCGGTTACGGCGACGACACGCTATGGGAGGAGGAAGGCCGTGCCTGGAAGGATTATGCCCAGGCGCGTTATCCGACCTTCTGGCTGCGCGACGGGCAAGGCTGGAAATTACGCCTGATGACCGAGGAAATCCCCATGCCGTGGGACTGGCCGGTGGAAACCAACTTCCACGAAGCCAAGGCGTTCTGCAACTGGAAAAAGCGCGCCACCGGCCAGCCTTATCGCTTGCCGTCCGAGGACGAGTGGTTCCGCCTGTACGACTTCGCTGGATTAGCTGAAGTGCCGCCGGATCATGCGACCAACGTTAACCTGCACCTGGATCACAGCGCTTCCTCCTGCCCGGTCAACCGCTTCCGGCATGGCGAGCTGTACGACGTGGTCGGCAACGTCTGGCAATGGACGGAAACGCCGATCTACCCGTTCGAGGGCTTCGAGGTGCACCCGCTGTACGACGACTTCACTACGCCCACCTACGACGGCCGCCATAACTTGATGAAGGGCGGCTCCTGGATTTCCTGCGGCAACGAGGCGCTGAAAAGCGCGCGCTACGCCTTCCGCCGCCACTTCTTCCAGCATGCCGGCTTCCGCTATGTGGTGGCCGATGCGCCCGCCGTGGCGGTGCCCTCGCACTACGAGACCGACAAGCTGCTGTCGGAATACGCCGAGTTCCACTACGGCGACCAGTATTATGGCGTGCCCAACTTCCCGCAGGCCTTGGCGCAATTGGCGATTCAGGCCATGGGCGATAAACCGGCCCGTAGCGCGCTCGACCTCGGCTGCGCCACCGGCCGCGCCACTTTCGAACTGGCGCGGCATTTCGAGCACGTCACCGGCATCGATTTCTCCGCGCGCTTTATCCAGCTTGGTGTGCAACTGGCCGAGCAGGGCGTGCTGCGCTACACCCTGGCCGACGAGGGCGAACTGGTGACCTACAAGGAACGCAAGCTGGCCGACCTCGGACTGGCCGATGTCCGCCACAAGGTCGAATTCTGGCAAGGCGACGCCTGCAACCTGAAACCGCACTTCAGCGGCTACGACCTCATCTTGGCCGCCAACCTGATCGACCGCTTGTACAGCCCGCGCAAATTCCTCGCCACCGTGCACGAACGCCTCAACCCCGGTGGCCTGCTGCTCATCGCCTCGCCCTACACCTGGCTGGAAGAACACACCAAGCGCGAGGAATGGCTGGGCGGCTACAAACGCGACGGCGAAAACGTCACCACCCTGGACGGCCTCAAGGAAACGCTGGGCGCGCATTTCCGTTTGGTGCACGGCCCGCTGGAAGTGCCGTTTGTCATCCGCGAAACAAGGCGCAAGTTCCAGCATACGCTGTCGGAAGTGACGATTTGGGAACGAAAGTAAATGTCCCCCCATAGCATAGGGAAGAATAATGATAGAGAATTTGACCGCGCTGGCAACAAGTTGACCGTTCTACCAGACTTTACGTTAGGTGTTAAAGGAAAATATGACTTTTGACGAAGAGCATGCTCTAGAAACGTACAAATCATTAATTGGGTTTGGCACGGAAGCTCTGAAAGCTATGCAGCTTTTAAATGGCGGTGCAATAGTTGCTCTCTTAGCTTATTTAGGCCAAGTAAAACCGGATGCTACCGTAGCTAAAAGTATCGGCTGTCCGCTAATGTTTTTTATTATTGGCTTATCTATAAGCACATTTGCCTTTTTGTTAGCTTATCTAACTCAATTCTCTCTATTTAATGAGTTAGTAAACCCAAATTACCAAGGCAAACGCCATACATTCTGGCTATGGTTTGCCTTAGCATGTATTTTTTCAGGTCTTGTCTTTTTTTGTGTAGGTGCTTGGTATGGCGTCAAGATTCTTGCCGCATAGCTGGTGTAGAGCGAGCGTAGCGCAATAGGGTGGGCAACATGTTGCCCACGCAGTGAATCCAGACAAAACCAGGGAACTTCATTTGACCTTCGACTTCGACCACCCCATCCCCCGCGCCGGTAGCGGCGCGCTCAAGTACGACGCGCGTCAGACCATCTTTGGCCGCGCCGACGTGCAGCCGATGTGGGTGGCGGACATGGACTTCGCCGCGCCGGAGGCGGTGACGCGGGCGCTGCAAGCGCGTGCGTCACATCCGGTCTACGGCTACAGCCAATGCCCGGAGAGCTTGTATGAAGTGCTAATCAGTTGGCTGGCGCAGCGCCACGGCTGGCAGGTCGAGCGCGACTGGATCATGCTCTGCCCCGGCGTGGTGCCGTCGCTCAATGCCACGGTGCTGGCGCTGACGCAACCGGGCGATGCGGTGGTGGTGCAGTCGCCGGTGTATTTCCCGTTCTTTTCCGCTGCCACCGCCACCGGGCGGCGGTTGGTGGAAAACCCGCTGCAGTTGGAAAACGGCCGCTATCGCATCGATTTCGACCACCTGGAGCAGTGCGCCCGCGACGGCGCCCGATTGCTGCTGCTGTGCTCGCCGCACAACCCGGTGGGGCGGGTGTGGCGGGCGGATGAGCTGGATACGCTGGCGGGCATCGCGCAGCGTTACGGCATGGTGATCCTGGCCGATGAAATCCACTCCGACCTGATCTACCCCGGCCAGCGCCACACGCCGCTGGCGACGCGCCCCGGCATGGTGGAACTCACCATCACCGCCGTGGCGCCGAGCAAGACTTTCAACATCCCCGGCCTCGGCCTTTCCGTGCTGGTCGTGCCAGACCCCGCCCAGCGCAAGGCGCTGGCCAAGGCGTTCGACACCCTGCACGTCAGCACCAGCAACCCGTTCAGCCTGGTGGCATTCGAGGCAGCCTACCGCGAAGGCGAGGAATGGCTGGAGGCGCTGCTGATTTATCTGCAAGGCACGCGCGATGCTACCGCCGCTTATTTGGCCGAACAGTTGCCGGAGATCGGCCTGATTGCACCGGAAGGCACTTATTTGCTGTGGCTGGATTGCCGCAAGTTGGGGTTGGACGACCGCGCGTTGCAACGCTTTTTCGTCGAGCAAGCCGGGCTGGGTTTAAGCCCCGGCACGCTGTTCGGCAGCGGTGGCAGCGGCTTCATGCGCATGAACATCGGCACGCCGCGCGGTAATGTCATGGCGGCGTTGGGGCGGGTGCGCGAGGCGATCAACCGGAATTGAAAAACTCCGTACTTTGCTGCACAAGCCCGTTCGTGGTGAGTGTTTTCCGTTCGTTCCTTCGATACACCGCGCATAGCGCGGCACTCAGGACGAACGGAAAATGTATCGAACCACGTTTAAACCTAATCAGGCGCCGTAATTGGCCGCAGCAAAATCCCAGTTGGCCAGGCTGTTGAGGAATACTTCGACGAACTTGGCGCGCAGGTTGCGGTAATCAATGTAGTAGGCGTGTTCCCACACGTCGATGGTCAGCAGCGCGGTGTCGCCGGTGGTCAGTGGGGTGCCGGCGGCGCCCATGTTGACGATGTCCACCGAGCCGTCGGCTTTCTTTACCAGCCAGGTCCAGCCGGAGCCGAAGTTGCCGACGGCAGAAGCCTGGAACGCCTTCTTGAATTCATCCAGCGAACCCCATTTCTTGTTGATGGCGTCAGCCAGCGCGCCGCTGGGAGTGCCGCCGCCATTGGGCTTCATGCTGTTCCAGAAAAAGGTGTGGTTCCAGATCTGCGCGGAGTTGTTGTAGATGCCGCCGGAGGACTTCTTGATGATGTCTTTCAGGCTGGCGTTTTCGAACTCGGTGCCCTTGATCAGATTGTTGAGGTTGGTGACGTAGGCCTGGTGGTGCTTGCCGTAGTGGTAGTCAAAAGTTTCTTCGGAGATGTGCGGCACCAGGGCGTTTTTGGCGTAGGGCAGCGGGGGCAGGGTGTGTTCCATGATGTAGCCTTTCTTGGTGGTCAAAAGAAATAAAAAAACTTCCGCCACTATTTTGCCATAAAGTCCGAGTTTTTTTATCGGGTATTTGGCGTGAGGCTGGCGAGCCATGGTGCGCGGGACTTGTGGGAGGGGCGCCCCTCCCACCATCAAATCAAAGCCAGCGTGCGGCCAAATAATTGCAGCGCCAGCTGGTAGCCGGTCACGGCGAGCTGCGGGTCGTAGCGCTCGCCTTCGTCGCGCATGAAGGCGTGCTGGCCGTTGAATTCGTGCCAGGTGAAGGTCAGCCCGGCCTCGGCCAGCTTGCGGTAAATCTCGGCGCGGCCGGCGGCGGGGATGTGGTTGTCCTGCTTGCCCCAGATCATCAGCAGTTCGCCCTTGATCTCGCCCAGGCGATCCATGCTGTGCTGGCGCGGCCCGTTGGGGATGTTGTTGTTGTGTAGGTCGGTGGCGTAGAAGCAGGCGGTGGCCTTGACCTGCGGTTGCAGCGCGGCGCGGAACGCTAGGTGGCCGCCGATGCAGAAGCCCATGGCGCCGATGTTGCCGGAACTCCACGGCTGCTGCTGCACGTATTCCACCAACACCTTGTTGTCGCTGTCATAGCTCTCCGCCGGCTTGTTACCTTTGTCGGCATTGCCTTTTTCGCGGCCGGCGTCGTCGTAGCCCAGCACGGTGCCGATCGGGTTCAGTTCGTGGAACACTTCCGGCACCAGCACGGCATAGCCATGCCCGGCCATCAGCTTGGCGGCGCGCTCGATGGGGCCGGTCTGCTGGAAGATTTCCGAATAGAACAGGATAGTGGGGTAGCGGCCTTCCGCCAGCGGGCGGTGCACATAGGTGCGCATGATGCCGGTAGGGGTGGGCAGGTCAACAACGTGGCTTTGAATCAGCATGGCTTACTCCTGAAAATCCGAGCCGGATGGCTCGCCATAAAAGTTTGCAATTGTAAAACGGCCACAAACTTTTCGCGCGGCCAACCGTGAATTTTTGTAGGCCTATCCACCGTTATTTCCAGGAGATTGCCATTTGTATTTGGCCACCAAATAACTTTTTAGTATTTATAAATAAAAACAAAGTATTTCAAATTATTTAAATGGCTTCGTATAGTGCCAGCCATTCTGAATACGCAGTTGGGGTTGGACATGGCAGACAAGCAAGCGCCTGCCGGCGCACAGCAAACCCAGTCCAGGCAGGACGAGAAGCTTATCGTTGATGAGGTGTTGAACGCCTTGCGTGGGCTGCGCTTCGGCTCGATCGAGATCACCGTGCATGAAGGCAAGGTGACGTTTATCGAACGCAAGGAAAAGGTTCGCTTGGCCTAAGGAGGCATTTCAGGCGCGTAAATTATTTCCTACCGGATCACCGGAGGAAAAAACAGTGAAGTAAATGACGGACTGACCGGACGCCCGGAGGGACGCAAAGATACAGGGAGAACGTCATGCAATTTAAAAGGAAAATCATTGCTTCGCTGCTGGTAAGTAGCGGTGTGCTGGGAGTGGCCGGACAAGCTGCGGCCAACGATAGTACCGAGCTGGAGCAACTGCGCGCGCTGGTACAGGAGCTGGACCAGAAGGTCAAGGTACTGGCCCGCCAGAGCGAAATCGCCGCTGAAGATGCTACTACCAAGAAGAAGGAAACTCCTGTTGTCAAAGCCAGTAGCAGCGGCTTTGGGCTGGAATCCGCCGACGGCCAGAACTCCATCAGGTTTCGCGGAGTTCTGCAGTCGGATTATCGTAGCTTTAGTGACGGAAGAAGCGGTATTGGTGCGATCAGCGCATCAGCCCCCGCCGGATTTTACCCGGCGAATGAAGCAAACAACTCTTTCCTGATCCGCCGCGCCCGGCCGACCGTTGAAGGCACGCTGTGGGGTATTTACGACTTCCGCTTCACGCCAGAATTCGGAGAAGCCAAAACGTCGAACAGCGGGTCAACCAGCGGCATAGTTGACGCCTATGTTGATGCCCGCTTCAAGCCGTGGTTCCAGGTGCGCGCCGGTAAATTTAAGCCCTATGTCGGACTCGAGCGCTTGCAAAGCGCGACGGACATCAAGCTGATCGAGCGTAGTTATGTGACCAATGCGATTCTGCCCAATCGAGATCTGGGGGTTGCTTTGCATGGCGATGTACTGGACAACAAGCTGAACTATGCTTTCGGCATTATGAACGGTGTCCCGGATGGTGGAGATAGTCCGACCTCCACCACCACCATCAATGACAGGGAGTACCAAGCTCGCCTGTTCAGCACTCCGTTCAAAGATCAGGACTCGGCGCTGGCGGGACTGGGCTTCGGCATGGCCACCACCTATACCGATGCCTCCGGGACGTTCAACAGCTCAGGCACGACCGCAGGCACGGTCTCCAACAGCGACCTCACCAGCGGTTACAAAACCGAGGGACAGCAGACCTTCTTCCAATACACCTCCGCGACTTACCAGAGCGGCCGCCGCTTCCGCTGGGCGCCCCAGGCTTACTATTACTATGGCCCGTTCGGCTTGATGGCGGAATACGTCGACGAGTCAGTGAAAGTCAATTATGACGTTCCAAGCAATAACCAGAGTGTGGGGGTCAATCAAAAGACACTCAATAACAATGCTTGGGAAATTACGGCGTCCTATTTGCTCACTGGCGAAGACGCCTCCTTTAAAGGGGTGAAACCCAAGCAGAACTTTGATCTAGACAAGGGTGGCTGGGGAGCGTGGGAAGTGGTCGGGCGTTATGACGAAATCAACCTGGATAACGATACTTTCAAAAACTTCGGTACCGGTGGCACTCTGTCGACAGCTAATGCACAACGCTATTTCGGTGATCTGCGAAACTCGGCCAAATCAGCAAAAACCTGGGTCGGCGGCGTGAACTGGTACCTCAATCCAAACCTGAAGGTGGCGCTCAATTACGAGCAAACCAGATTCGATGGCGGTGCCGGCATTGGCAATCCCAATGCCTCCGTGGCAAATGGAGAGACTCCGACTAACGTAACGGATCGTCAAGAGGAAAAAGCCGTTTTTGCTCGCTTCCAGATTGCCTACTAACGCTTTACCCACAGTTTTAAGGAGCTTTAATGAAAACTCTATACCTCACCCTAAGCCTGCTGATCGCCGTCTTGTCACTGGCCAATCCGCTCACTGCCAGCGCCGCCGAAGTCAAACTGCTCAACGTGTCCTACGACCCGACCCGTGAGCTGTACGTCGACTTCAACGCCGCCTTCGCCAAGTACTGGCTAGCCAAGACCGGCGACAAAGTCAGCGTCAACGCCTCCCACGGCGGCTCCGGCAAACAGGCCCGCGCCATTATTGACGGCCTCGAAGCCGACGTCGCCACCCTGGCGCTGGCCTACGATGTCGATCAACTGTACGAAAAAGGCAAGCTCATCCCCAAGGACTGGCAAAAGCGCCTGCCCAACAACAGCTCGCCCTACACCTCCACCATCGTATTCCTGGTACGCAAGGGCAACCCCAAGCACATCAAGGACTGGGATGACGTCATCAAACCCGGGGTTTCCATCATCACCCCCAACCCCAAGACCTCCGGTGGCGCCCGCTGGAACTACCTAGCCGCCTGGGCCTACGCCTTGCATCACAACAACAACGACGAAACCAAGGCCAAGGAATTCGTCGCCAAGCTGTACAAGAACGTCCCGGTGCTGGATTCCGGCGCGCGTGGCTCCACCACCACCTTCGTCGAACGCGGCATTGGTGACGTGCTGCTGGCCTGGGAAAACGAAGCCTTCCTGGCACTCAAGGAAACTCCGGGCAAGTTCGAGATTGTAGTCCCCAGCCTATCCATCCTGGCCGAGCCGCCGGTGACGGTGGTGGACAAGGTGGTGGACAAGCACAAGACCCGTGCCGTGGCCGAAGCCTACCTCAACTACCTGTACACCGAAGAAGGCCAGGAGATTGCCGCCAAGAACTACTACCGTCCGACGCTGGAATCGGTGGCGAAGAAGTATGAGAACCAGTTCCCCAAGATCAACCTGGTGACCATTGACGGTGTATTCGGCGGCTGGACCAAGGCGCAGAAGACCCACTTCGCCGATGGCGGGGTGTTCGATGAGATTTATGCCAAGTAAGGCCGTAACAAGGTAAGGCAGGGTGGCGCGTCCGCGCCATCCTGTTTTCAAGGAGCAAAAAGCATGACAACACTGGTAATCGGCGGTGATCACATTGACAAGATTCGCCACGAACTGGCCGCACATGGGCTAGACAAAGTGGAGCACTGGGTTGGCCGCAAGCCGGCCGATGCGCGGCGCGAAATCCCAGCCAGGGTCAATCTGGTGGTGATGGTGACCGACCAGTTGAGCCACCCCATGTTGTATAACGCCACCATCAAGGCTACTCGGCTGGGGTTGCCAATTATCTATAGCCGACGCTCGGCCTATGAGCTGCGTGAAAAACTGGCGGAGCGGTTCGGCGCGAGAATCAGCAAGCCTGCGTTCAGGCAATTCAGCACCGGCTGGGCGTCGCCGTTCAACACCCTGTCCATCAGTTATTGAAAGGAAACCCCATGGCGATCCATGCCATCAACGTGCGCAACCAGTTCAAGGGGCGCATTAAGGAAATCATCACCGGCCCGGTAGTATCGGAAGTGGATATTGATACCCCGGCTGGGCTGGTGACCTCCGTCATTACCACGCGTTCGGTGCAGGAACTTGGCCTGGCGCCAGGCGACGAAGTGCTGGCACTGATTAAATCCACCGACGTTTCCGTAGCCAAGTTGTAAAAATCATGGCCATAAAAGCGATCAATGCGCGCAACCAGTTCAGGGGGCGCATCAAGGAAATCATTTTTGGCGACGTGGTGTCGGAAGTGGATATCGAAACCCCCTCCGGCACAGTTACGGCCACCATCACGACGCGCTCGATCAACGAGCTTGGGCTGCAACATGGCAGCAAGGTGCTGGCCGTGTTCAAGGCTACCGAAGTGGCGGTTGCCAAACTTTAACGTAACGAAAGAATCTCGATGAAAATAAAACTGACGCTGCTCTCCGGCCTGGTCGCCGCCACGCTGGCAACACCGGCCGCCGCCACCGACGGCTATTTCGCCCACGGCTACGGTGTCAAATCGCAAGGCATGGGCGGCGTCGGCATCGCCCTGCCGCAAGATGCCATTGCCGCCGCCACCAATCCCGCCGGCATGGCGCTGATCGGCGACCGGGTGGATGTTGGCGTCACCTGGTTCCGGCCGAATCGCGAAGCGGAAATCTCCGGCAATGCCGGCGGGTCTGCCGTCAATGGCACCTACGACGCCAACGGCAGCAAGGACTTCTTCATCCCCGAGTTTGGCTACAACCATCTCATCACACCGGAGCTTTCCCTCGGTGTTAGCGTTTACGGCAACGGCGGCATGAATACCGACTACAACAAGCCCATCCCGCTCTTCGGCACGACCAAGGCCGGGATTGATTTGGAGCAATTGTTTATCGCCCCTACCATCGCCTGGAAAGTGACGCCCACCCAGACCATTGGGCTGTCGCTCAACCTGGCCTACCAGCGCTTCGAGGCCAAGGGGCTGCAAAACTTCGATAACCCCTACGTGTCGAATTCGCCGGGCAATGTGACCAACAACGGGCACGACTCCTCCACTGGTGCCGGCCTGCATATCGGCTGGATCGGCCAGGTCAGCGATGCCGTTAGCTTGGGCGCCACTTACCAAAGTAAGACTTACATGGGTAAGTTCAACGACTACAAGGGCTTGTTTGCAGAAAACGGCAGCTTTGACATCCCGGCCAGCTACGGCGTCGGCCTGGCGGTCAAAGCCACTCCGCAGCTGACCTTGGCGGCGGACGTGCAGCGCATCCTCTATAGCGACGTCAATTCGGTGGGCAATCCCTTGTCCAATTTAACCGTTTCCCGTCAACCGCTAGGGGCTTCCAACGGTGCCGGCTTTGGCTGGGACAACGTGACTGTGGTCAAGCTGGGGGTCAGCTATGCTTATAGCCCTGAACTGACCTTGCGCGGCGGCTACAACCACACCACCCAGCCCATCCCCGATAGCCAAGCGCTGTTCAACATATTGGCGCCTGGGGTGGTGCAGGACCACGCCACGCTGGGTGCGACCTGGACGTTGCCCAACAAGGGTGAACTGTCCTTCGGCTACATGCACGCTTTCGAAAACTCGGTCAATGGCACCAATGCGATTCCGTCAGGCTACCCGTATGGTGGCGGCAACGTTAAGCTCAAGATGTACCAGGATTCCGTCGGCATCGCTTACGGCTGGAAACTGTAACCATGCCGGCCGAACAGCATTTTGACCACGAGTTGGATGTGCGCGGACTGGCTTGCCCCTTGCCCGTAATCAATACCAGAAAAGCCTTGGATAAGCTGGCTGCGGGCGAGACGCTCAAGGTGCTGTCATCCGATCCCGGATCAGCCAGCGATTTCCGCGCCTTGGTGCATGCCGTCGGCGCGGAACTGCTGGCCCAGGAGATAGGTAGCGACGAACTGCAGTTTTTGATAAGGAAACCCTAACATGGCAAGCACACTCGCGCTGGTTTCGGCGGCGGAAACCAAGGACAACCATCACTTCGACCACGAAGTGGACGCGCGCGGCTTAAGCTGTCCGCTGCCCATGCTGAACACGCGCAAATCCGTGGACAGCCTGAACCACGGCGAAGTGCTCAAGGTGGTTTCCACCGACTCCGGCGCAGTGAGTTTTTTCCAATCGCTGGCGCGTCAGACCGGGCTGGAACTGCTGTCCTGGCACGAACAGGACGGCGAGTTCCGTTTTTTCCTGAGGAAACCCTGACATGGCCAAAAAGCTCGCCATCATTGCCTCCAAAGGCACGCTGGACTGGGCTTACCCGCCTTTTATCCTGGCTTCCACCGCCGCCGCACTGGGCTATGAAGTCACCATTTTCTTCACCTTCTATGGCCTGGTGTTGCTGAAAAAGGATGTAAGCGGGCTGAAAATCTCTCCGCTTGGCAACCCCGCCATGCCGATGCCGCTACCCATCCCTTCCCTCGTGCAGGTGCTGCCCGGCCTGGAAAGTGCCGCCACGCTGATGATGAAGCACAAGTTCAAAACCAAGGGCGTGGCTTCGATCGAGGAGTTGCGCGGTTTGTGCCTGGAAGCCGGGGTAAAAATGATCGCCTGCCAGATGACGGTTGATCTGTTCGGCTTCAAGCCCGAGGATTTCATCGACGGCATCGAGTCGGGTGGCGCCGCCACCTTCTTCGAGTTTGCCGGCGAGGCGGATGTCAGTCTTTTCATTTAAGCTGACGGTTGCATCACAAGGTATGATCCCGTAGCGCAGGCACCCTCGCCTGCATTGCGGGCAGAAGCCCGCCTTACGGTGGCCATGCAGGCGAGGGTGCCTGCGCTACGGGAAAGAACCCCATGAAAATCGGTATCCCCAAGGAAATCAAGAATCAGGAAGGCCGCGTCGCAATGACGCCGGCGGGCGTGCGCCAGTTGGTCGCGGCCGGGCATGAGGTGCTGGTCGAGGCCGGTGCGGGACTGGGGTCTGGGTTTTCCGACCAGGAATACCTCGACGCTGGCGCTTTCCTGGGCACGGCCGCGCAGGCATGGGATCGCGAACTGGTACTCAAGGTCAAGGAGCCGCTGGAGCCGGAATATGGTTTCCTGCGAGGCCAGATTTTATTTACCTATTTGCACTTGGCCGGCGCACCGCGCTTACTGACCGAGGCCTTGTTGCAAAGTAACACCACTGCCCTCGCCTACGAGACGCTGGAAGACGACCAAGGTTTGTTGCCCCTGCTGGCGCCGATGAGCGCGGTGGCCGGCAACATGGCGGCGCTGGTGGGCGCCTATTATCTGGCGCATCACCATGGCGGCAGCGGCGTGCAACTGGGACAAGTGCTGGGGGTACATCACGGCAAGGTATTCATCATTGGTGACGGCGTAGTGGCCTGGCATGCCGCCAGCAGCGCCTACGGCCTTGGCGCCGAGGTGGTGGTGGCGGGACTGGATGCACGCAAGGGCGAGCGCATGCGGCGCGAGATCGGCGCACGGCTGGAATTCGTCATTTCCACCCCCGCCGCCATTGCCCGATACGCGCGCGAGGCCGACCTGCTGGTGGGTGCCGTGCTGCGCCACGGCGCCCGGGCGGAATATGTGGTGAGCGAGGAGGTGGTCAAGACCATGCGGCCGGGTTCTGTCATTGTCGATGTCAGCATAGACCAAGGCGGCTGTATCGAAACTTCCAGGCCAACCTCCCATTCCAATCCTGTCTATGAAACGCACGGCGTCGTACACTATTGCGTCACCAACATGCCGGGCGCCTATCCCAGGACTTCCACCCAGGCGCTGAGTGCCGCGGTGCTGCCTTATGCCTTGCGGCTGGCCAATCAAGGCTTGCCGGCATTGCGCGATGACGCCGGCTTCGGCCAGGCGTTGAATACCTACCAAGGGCGTCTTACCTCCCGGCCGGTGGCCGAGGCTTTGGGGCTGCTTGAACAATTCCGGCCTGTCGGGCTTATTTGAAGAAAGGATCATCAAATGACTATCTACCAAGACAACTCTCTTTCCATCGGCCACACACCGTTGGTCAAACTCAACCGTATCCTGGACGGCGCCCCGGCCACAGTGCTGGCCAAGATCGAAGGCCGTAACCCGGCTTATTCAGTCAAATGCCGTATCGGCGCCGCCATGATCTGGGACGCCGAGAAACGTGGCCTGCTGGGGCCGGGCAAGGAAATCGTCGAGCCTACCAGCGGCAATACCGGCATCGCGCTGGCCTTCGTCGCTGCCGCACGCGGTATCCCCATCACACTGACCATGCCGGAAACCATGAGCATCGAACGCCGCAAGCTGCTGGTGGCGTATGGCGCCAAGCTGGTGCTGACCGAAGGCGCCAAGGGCATGAAGGGCGCCATCGCCAAGGCCGAGGAAATCGCCGCCTCCGCCCCGGAAAAATACGTGCTGCTGCAACAGTTCAAGAACCCCGCCAACCCGGCCATCCACGAAGCGACCACCGGCCCGGAAATCTGGGACGATACCAATGGCGCAGTGGATATTTTTGTCTCCGGCGTCGGTACCGGTGGCACCCTCACCGGCGTGTCGCGCTACATCAAGCACACCAAGGGCAAGGCCATTACTACCATTGCGGTCGAACCCGCCGCCAGCCCCGTCATCAGCCAGACCGTCAACGGCGAGGAAGTCAAACCTGCACCACACAAGATTCAGGGTATAGGTGCCGGCTTCGTGCCGGACAATCTTGACCTGTCGCTGGTCGATACCGTCGAACAAGTCAGCAACGAGGAAGCCATCGAATACGCCCGGCGGCTCACGCGCGAGGAAGGCATCCTGTCCGGCATTTCCTGCGGTGCTGCCGTGGCCGCCGCCGTGCGTCAGGCCAAAAAGCCGGAAAACGTCGGCAAGACTATCGTCGTCATCCTGCCCGATTCCGGCGAGCGCTATTTAAGCTCCATCCTGTTCGAGGGGTTGTTCGATGCCCAGGGTATTGCCGCATGAGCCATAGTTCCACATCCGCCGGGGATTCCCCTGTGCAGACCATGCAGCGCGAGATTGACGGCATCGTCGGCGAGCTGCGCGAAATCCGCGTAGCCTCGCTGGAACACCGGCAACGCCTCAACCGGCCGCCCAAGCTGCCTTCTCGCAAGGCACTGGCCGCGGTGGTGGAAGGGCTTGCTGCCGCGCTGTTTCCCAACCGTCTTGGCCCGCCCGGCCTGACCGACGAAGGCATCGACTATTTCGTCGGCCATACGCTGGATGTCGCGCTACGTGAGCTGTGCGACCAGGTGGTGCGCGAACTGCGCTTTGCTGGCGAAGACCACGATGCCGAGGCGCGTGCCTGCCGGCTGGTGCGCGACTTTGCCGGGACGCTTCCCGTCATCCGCCTGTTGCTTGATAGCGATATCCGTGCTGCCTTCGAAGGCGACCCGGCGGCACGCAGCGCAGACGAGGTACTGGTGTGCTACCCCGGCATCACCGCTATCACCCACCACCGCATTGCCCATCGACTGCATCGACTGGGCGTACCGCTCACCGCGCGCGTCATTTCCGAAATCGCCCATTCGGTCACCGGCATCGACATCCACCCCGGTGCCGACATCGGCGAGAGCTTTTTCATCGACCATGGCACCGGCGTTGTTATTGGCGAAACCACCATCATTGGCAAGCATGTGCGGCTGTACCAGGCGGTGACCCTGGGCGCCAAGCGCTTCGACATGGAAGAGGACGGCACCCTGGTCAAGGGCAATGCGCGCCATCCCATTGTCGAGGATGATGTGGTGATTTATGCCGGGGCCACCATTCTCGGCCGCATTACCATAGGCCAAGGCTCCACCATCGGCGGCAACGTCTGGCTGACCAAGTCCGTAGCGCCGGGCAGCACCATTACGCAAGCGCAGTCCAAATAAGCAGCGCAAGGGATTTGCGCTTATATTCCTCAACGTTATAAATTTATAGGCAATAGTTGTAAAGCGTCGTTGAGTTTGATATATTTGCCCCGTTCACGCAACCCCAACAGGCATCTGATTTAACAAAGCCAACATCGAATAGTTTACCCCGGAGCTGACCGGACAACCGGAAGCCAGTGTCTCGCAGGAGCGCTGGCTTTTTTATTTTCCGAACGCCGCACAAGTGAACTGAGTTTACAAAACATTCATTGACCCAAATTTAGGAGATCATCATGGCAGCAGATATTCATGACGCACAAACCGCACTAGGCGATGTCGCCGCCCGTACACTAGCCAACGCCACCAAGACCGTGCCTATGATGGGCACCATCACGCCACGCTGGCTGGCCCACCTGCTGCCGTGGACGCCGGTCGAGGCCGGTATCTACCGCGTCAATCGCGTCAAGGATTCCACCCATATTGAAGTGGATTGTTCCAATCGCGATGAACGCGAACTGCCGCAAACCTTCGTCGATTACGAGGAATGGGGCCGCGAGTACATGCTGTCGGCGGTCAACACCGTGGTGGATGTACATACCCGCGTTTCCGACCTCTACAGCAGCCCGCACAATCAGATCAAGGAACAGCTGCGCCTGACTATCGAGACCATCAAGGAGCGCCAGGAAAGCGAACTGATCAACAACAAGGAATACGGCCTGCTGCACAACGCCGCCAAGTCGCAACATATTTCCACCCGCACCGGTGCGCCGACCCCGGACGACCTGGACGAGCTGCTGACCAAGGTGTGGAAAGAACCCGGCTTCTTCCTCGCCCATCCGCAAGCCATCGCCGCCTTCGGCCGTGAATGTACCCGCCGCGGCGTGCCGCCGCCCACCGTGTCGCTGTTCGGCTCCCAGTTCATCACTTGGCGCGGCGTGCCGCTGATCCCGTGCGACAAGATCGCGGTCAAGGCCGGCAAGACCAGTATCCTGCTGCTGCGTACCGGCGAAGCGCGTCAGGGCGTGGTCGGCCTGTTCCAACCGGGGCTGCCGGGCGAGCAAAGTCCGGGGCTGTCGGTACGCTTCATGGGTATCAACCACAAGGCCATTGCTTCCTACCTGGTATCGCTGTATTGCTCGCTGGCGGTGCTGACCGAAGATGCGCTGGCGGTGCTCGAGAACGTCGAGGTGGGCAAGTATCATGAGTACAAGTGACCTCCCCGGATTCCAGCCTGACGGCAGTTGCCAGGCGATCCCGGACGAGGTGGTGCTCCAGCGTTTGGCCAACGAGCTGTTCAGCGGCGCGGGCGGTGGTTCAGCCCCCGAACTGCCGCAGTCGTTCGCTCCGGCGCTGTCGGTGCCGGCGGACAGCCTGGCTTACGCCAGCTTCCAGCCAGCCGAGATTCCGCTGCCGTTCGAGAATGATTTGAGCGAAATCCTGGCGCCGCTGGGCGCGCTGACCGCACCCGCCGTCACGGCGGCCAAGCCGGGTTGGGGTTCCTCGTTCTATTTCCTGGACGAGACGCGCGGCATCTCGCAGGTCGGCCAGCAGGCTGTTGCCGGCCATCCGCCGTTCGACGTGCATGCTTTGCGCCGCGACTTCCCCATCCTGCAGGAGCGCGTCAACGGCCGCCAGTTGATCTGGCTGGACAATGCCGCCACCACGCACAAGCCGCAATCCGTGATCGACCGTCTGGCCTATTTCTACCAGCACGAGAACTCCAACATCCACCGCGCCGCGCACGAACTGGCAGCGCGCGCCACCGACGCCTATGAAGAAGCGCGCGCGAAATCGCGCAACTTCCTCAACGCCGGTTCGGTGAACGAGATCGTGTTCGCGCGCGGCACCACCGAGGCCATCAATCTGGTGGCAAAAAGCTGGGGCCGGCAGAACATCGGTGAAGGCGACGAGATCATCGTCACCTGGCTGGAGCACCACGCCAACATCGTGCCCTGGCAGCAACTGTGCGCCGAAACCGGTGCCAAGCTGAAAGTGGTGCCGGTGGATAACGACGGCCAAGTGCTGCTGGAGGAATACCAGAAGCTGCTCGGTTCGCGTACCAAGCTGGTGTCCTTCACCCAGGTTTCCAACGCACTGGGTACCGTCACCCCGGCCAAGCAGATGATCGAAATGGCGCATCGCGTCGGTGCACGCGTGCTGCTGGACGGCGCGCAGTCCGTCTCGCACCTGCGCGCGGATGTGCGTTACCTCGGTTGCGACTGGTTCGTGTTCTCCGGCCATAAGGTATTCGGCCCGACCGGAATCGGCGTGCTGTACGGCAAGGAAGACCTGCTTAACGCCACCCAGCCCTGGCAGGGCGGCGGCAACATGATCGAGGACGTGACGTTCGAGAAGACGCGCTACCAGGCAGCTCCGGCACGCTTCGAGGCCGGCACCGGCAATATCGCCGATGCCGTGGGACTGGGCGCCGCGCTCGATTACGTGCAGAAAATCGGCATCGAGAACATTGCCCGCCACGAGCACGACCTGCTATTGCATGCCACCCGCTTGCTCGGCGAAATACCCGGCCTGCGCCTGATCGGCACCGCGCCGGACAAGGCCGGGGTGATCTCCTTTGTGCTGCACGGCATCCCGACCGAACAGGTAGGTAATGCACTCAACGAGGAAGGCATCGCGGTACGCTCTGGCCACCACTGTGCCCAGCCCATCCTGCGCCGCTTCGGGCTGGAAAGCTCGGTGCGGCCGTCACTGGCACTGTACAACACCCATGCCGAAATCGACGCGCTAGCGGCGGCGGTGCGGCGCATCCAGTCCGGCGCCAGACCCAATCTGCATTGAACTGTGTTAATTGAGGTGGCGCATCCTTTACGGGATGCGCCATTCTTTTACCCCATTTGTTTATATTCTATGTAATTATAATTACATAAAATAGTATTCTTTCGTATTATTCTATTTCTTGCGTATAGTGCGGCATCTGTTCAACGCAAGGAATTCCCGTCATGACCAAACGCAGCCTGCTAGCAGCTTTATTGCTACTTCCCGCGCTTGCCCAGGCCGATACCACGCTGCTTAACGTGTCTTACGATGTAACGCGCGAGTTCTACAAGGATTACAACCCGGCTTTCGCCAAATATTGGAAGCAGAAAAGCGGCGAGACCGTGACCATCAACCAGTCGCACGGCGGTTCCAGCAAGCAGGCGCGTGCGGTGGCCGATGGCTTGGAGGCAGATGTCATCACCATGAACCAGGCCAACGACATCGATATCCTGGCCGAACGCAAGCTGATTCCGGCCGACTGGCAGAAACGCCTGCCCAACGCCAGCGCACCCAACACTTCGACCACCGTATTCCTGGTGCGCAAGGGCAACCCCAAGCAGATCAAGGATTGGGACGACCTGGTGAAAGCGAACGTGTCGGTAATCGTGCCCAACCCCAAGACTTCCGGCAATGGGCGCTACAGTTATCTGGCGGCATGGGGTGCGGTGATCAAGAAAGGCGGCGATGACAAGGCCGCGCGCGATTATGTCGCGCGTTTGTTCAAGAACGTGCCGGTACTAGACACCGGTGGGCGTGGTGCCACCACCACGTTTGCCCAGCGTGGCATCGGCGACGTGCTGCTGACCTTCGAGAACGAGGTTTACCTGATCCAGAAAGAGCTCGGCAGCGACCAATTTGAAGTGGTTTACCCCTCGGTCAGCATCCTGGCGGAAAATCCGGTGGCGCTGGTGGACAAGGTAGTCGACAAGCGCAAGACGCGCGCCGTGGCGCAAGCCTATCTGGAATACCTGTACAGCGAGGAAGGCCAGGAAATCGCCGCGCGCCATCATCTGCGGCCGCGCCTGGAAAGCGTCGCCGCCAAACATGCCGCGGATTTCCGCAAACTCGACCTGTTCACTATTGATGAAGTCTTTGGCGGCTGGAAGCAGGCGCAGAAAGTGCACTTCAACGACGGCGGCACGTTCGACCAGATTTACGCCAAGTAAGGAGCAGAACATGGTTGAAAAAATCATCAAGGAATTGAAGGCCAGCCTGCACGACGCACTATTTCTCGACCTCGACGAGTTTGGCCTGGAAACCGAGGGTGGGGAAGTCGTCAGCCGTTTTATCGGCCTCAAGCTGCACAGCGCCTTTCAGCCCATTTACAACATCGCGCAGGGCGGCAAGCTGCTGGGTTACGAGGCGCTGCTACGCCCTGCCATCGGGCCGGACCAGATCAGCCCGCCGCTGGCGTTCGACTTCGCCGACAAGCAGGGTCGGCTGGTCAAGCTGGATCGCGTCGCGCGCACCCTGCACATGCTCAATTACCTGCACCTGCCGGAGAACCGCGGCCTGTTGTTTCTCAACGTGCATCCCAAGCTGCTGGTGAGCGTCAATGCCCACGGCAAGGTGTTCGAGCGCGTGCTGCACGCCCATTCCGTGCCGACCCATCAGGTGGTGGTGGAAATCCAGGAAAGCGCCGTCGATGTGGACAAGCAATTGAGTGAAGCCGTCGGCAACTACCGCGACCGAGCCTACCGCATCGCCATTGACAGCTTCGGCGGCAAGCACGCCAACCTAGAGCGCCTGTGGCGGCTGGCGCCGGACTACGTCAAGCTGGAGCCGGGGCTGATTCGCGAAGCCGAAAACAACGCCAAGGTGCGCAAAGTGTTGGCCAAGCTGGTCGAAATCGCGCATGAACTGGGCGCGCAAGCCGTGATCGAAGGCATCGAAAACGAAACCCAGTCCCGTATTGCGCAGGATGCCGGCGGCACCCTGCTGCAAGGCTACCACCTCGGCCGCCCGGCCTCGTCCGGTGAATGGCTGGCGCGACAGCCGCAGGCCGACAGCAAGGCTGCCGCTTAACATTCTTAACCTTTCTCCATCTCCTCCCTCGGGCGTCTTTTATGGCGCCCTTTTTTTGTGGCTAGCCGGTTACCATGGGCGCCTACGCTGGCAGCCTTAGCGCGACCTGTCATCAAAATGGCACATTGTGTGCTTATAAAGTAAGATATGCACCTTGGCTAAAGGCACATAATCTGTGCGGAAAAATTTCCCTAATCAAGCAAATCAAGACGAAAGGCAACACAAATGAAAATGACCCAAATGCTTACCAAAGCAATGCTATTGATCGCCATCCTGGTGGCGCCGTTTGCGGCTATCCCGGCACAGGCGGATGACCAGGAGTTCAAGGTTGAAGGCGCGATTGTGAGCCGCGATGGCAACAATCTGCTGGTACACAGCGCTACGGGCAATGTCACCTTGATCGTTAACAAGGCTACCGAGGTCAAGCGTACCAAGGGGCTGCTGGGGTTAAGATCCGACGACATGACCACGGACACCCTGATCCCGGGCCTGAGCATCGAGGCCGCGGTCGTGTCCAGCGGTGGTCAGACCATTGCCAAGACCATTAAATTCGATGCTGACGACCTGCAAAGAGCCACCGAAATCCAGGCAGCGTTAGCCGTGCCGCAGAAGGAAGCCGCAGCACTCAAGGAGAAGGTCAAAGCCCAGGAACAAGTGATCGCGACCCAGGAACAACAGATTGCGGCCAGCAAAGAACAGATCGTGGCCAACAAAGAACAGATCGTGGCTAATAAGCAAGAGATTGTGGCCACCCAAGCGCAGAACGACGCCCAGGAACAAAAAATGGCTGCGGCACAGGCCGAGGTGGACAAACGTTTTAGCGAACTCGCCGACTACGACATGAAGGATCAGATGACTATCCTGTTCGATGTTAACAGCGCGACCCTATCAGAGCAAACTAAGGCTGACCTGCAAGCATTTGCCGCCAAGGCCAAGACGTTCAAGGGCTACCTGATCCAGGTGGCTGGCTACGCTGACTCCACCGGAAGCGCCAGCCTCAATCAGAATCTGAGCGACCGCCGCGCCGAAAGCGTTGCCAATTACCTGCGCCAATCGTGCGATGTCGGGATTTCCCGTGTGCTGGCTCCAGTCGCCATGAGCACGGCCAAGCCTGTTGCCGCCAACGAAACCGCGCAAGGCAAGGCGGAGAATCGCCGCGTTGTGGTAAAGATCGCCGTCAACCGCGGGATTGCTCAGTAGCTCGCGTAGGCTGGGCTGCATGAAATAAAGCCCAGTGCTTGAGTAAAACAATAATGGCAGCCGAGGCTGCCATTATTTCTGGCCATTCGGCCGAATGGGGTCGGGAGTGCCGCTTAATGAATTAGCCCAGTTAACGCCTGCGAAAAACTTTCAGTTATAACTTTATGAGAAAAGATTCTTTTTCATCATAAATAAACCTCCCTATCATAGCGGCCTTGCAATAAGGCCAAATCATGCGATTTTCACTTAAACCAAGCAACACCGTCCTGCCCGGTTTTACCCCGGCGCTGGGCTATACCATCCTCTACCTCAGCCTGATCGTACTGATCCCGCTGTCGGCAGCGTTTCTCAAGACCTCGACCCTGACCTGGGGAGAGTTCTGGGCTGCCGTGACAGCGCCACGGGTGCTGGCGTCGTACCGCCTGTCATTCGGCGCGGCCTTGCTGGGCGCACTCATTAACGCCATTTTCGGCCTGCTGGTGGCCTGGGTGCTGGTGCGCTACCGTTTCCCCGGCAAGCGTTTGATTGATGCACTGGTGGACTTGCCGTTCGCGCTACCGACGGCGGTGGCCGGCATCGCGCTTGCTACCATCTATTCCACCCACGGCTGGATCGGCAGCATCGTGGAGCCGCTCGGCATCAAGATCGCCTACACGCCGCTGGGAGTCGTGGTGGCCTTGACCTTCATCGGCCTGCCGTTCGTGGTGCGCACGGTGCAGCCGGTGCTGGAGGACCTGGAGGCCGAAACCGAGGAGGCTGCCGCCAGTCTTGGCGCCAACCGCTTCCAGACCTTCCAGCGTGTCATCCTGCCCGCGCTGTGGCCCGCGCTGCTGACCGGCTTCTCGCTGGCATTCGCCCGTGCCGTGGGTGAATACGGCTCGGTCATTTTCATCGCAGGCAACATGCCCATGGTGTCGGAGATCACCCCTTTACTCATCATCACTAAGCTGGAGCAGTATGACTACGCCGGAGCGACTGCCATTGCCGTAGTGATGCTGGTGATTTCCTTCATCCTGCTGCTCATCATCAACGGCCTGCAATGGTGGAGTTCGCACCGCCACGGGGTAGGGAGATAACCATGACTATCGCAGTTGCCATTCCCGCCAACAAGTACCACAGCAAGATCGCGCAAAGCCGTGCCATCGCCGAGCCGGCCTGGTTACGCTGGCTGCTGATTGGCACCTCGCTGGCTTTTCTCGGCCTGTTTCTGTTCGTGCCGCTGGCAGCGGTATTCTCCGAAGCCTTGCGTAAGGGCTTTGCCGTCTACCTGGCGGCATTTGACGAGCCGGATGCACTGTCGGCAATCAAGCTGACCTTTATTGCCGCCGCCATCGCCGTTCCTTTGAACCTGGTATTTGGCGTAACCGCCGCCTGGGCCATCGCCAAGTTCGAGTTCAAGGGCAAGAGCGTGCTGATTACGCTGATCGACCTGCCGTTTGCCGTGTCGCCCGTCATTGCGGGTCTGGTGTTCGTGCTGATGTTTGGCTTGCAGGGCTGGTTCGGCGGTTGGCTGTCCGACCACGACATCAAGATTATCTTCGCCATACCGGGCATCGTGCTGGCCACCATATTCGTCACCTTTCCCTTCGTCGCGCGCGAGCTGATCCCGCTGATGCAGGCGCAGGGCAAGGACGAGGAAGAAGCTGCTATCGTGCTGGGCGCCTCCGGCTGGCAGATGTTCTGGCGTGTAACCCTACCCAACATCAAATGGGGGCTGCTGTATGGAGTGATTCTCTGTAACGCTCGTGCCATGGGGGAATTCGGCGCGGTGTCGGTAGTGTCCGGCCATGTGCGCGGACTCACCAACACACTGCCGCTGCATGTCGAGATTCTGTACAACGAATACAACTATGTCGCCGCCTTTGCCTGCGCCTCGCTGCTGGCCTTCCTGGCATTGGTAACGCTGGCATTGAAGACACTGGTGGAATGGCAGGCCAACCGCACCGCAGCCACGAACGAATAAGGAGACAACATGGGCATCGAAATCCGCAACATCAGCAAGAATTTCGGCAGTTTCAGCGCGCTGAACAACATCAACCTAGATGTGCCGAGCGGCGAACTAGTGGCACTGCTCGGCCCTTCCGGTTGCGGCAAGACCACGCTGTTACGCATCATCGCCGGTCTGGAATCCCCGGATGTCGGCGGCGTACTGTTCAATGGCGAGGACACCACCCAACGCCACGTGCGCGAACGCCAGGTCGGTTTCGTGTTCCAGCACTACGCCCTGTTCCGCCACATGACAGTGTTTGAAAACGTGGCCTTTGGCTTGCGGGTAAGGCCTAAAAAGACGCGCCCGAACGAAGCGGAAATTCGGCGCCGCGTGCATAAGCTGCTGGAACTGGTTCAACTGGACTGGCTGGCCGACCGCTATCCGCCGCAACTTTCCGGCGGTCAGCGCCAGCGTATCGCCCTGGCACGCGCCTTGGCCGTCGAACCCAAGGTATTGTTGCTGGATGAACCGTTCGGCGCTTTAGATGCCCAGGTACGCAAGGATTTGCGCCGCTGGTTGCGCCGCCTGCACGACGAGCTGCATATCACCAGCGTGTTTGTCACCCACGACCAGGAAGAAGCGCTGGAAGTGGCCGACCGCGTGGTGGTGATGAACAAGGGCGTGGTGGAGCAGATCGGCACCCCAGGCGAAGTTTACGACAGCCCGGCATCACCCTTCGTCTACCACTTCCTCGGCAACGTCAACCTGTTCCACAGCCGCGTCCATGCCGGTTTCGCCCGTGTCGGCGACATCGAGCTGGAAGCCCCGGAACACCACAGCGCCGAAAATGCTCCGGCACTGGCCTATGTTCGTCCGCACGACATCGACATCCGGCGCGAAGCCGGTGGTGACTCCGCTTTCAAGGTCGTAGTGAACCACATCCATCCCATCGGTTCCGTGGTGCGGATTGAACTGGAGCGTGAGGATGAAAGCGAACTGATCGAAGCGGAACTGACACGCGAACGTTTCCGTGAACTTGATCTGCGCACCGGCGAACACGTATTCGTCAGGCCACGCAACTTGCGGGTTTTCCTGCAATAACCCTATAAACCGCCGGCAAGTTCGCAGGCTAGGCTGCGCCAGCCCAGGGTGTTTGTCGATCCGGTACGTTAGCCTTGGTTCCGGCGCGGGCATGCCCGCGCCCAGTAAAATTATGTTTTCTCCTTATCCCTTGCCCAATGGGCGCCTGCTATGATGGCCGAGCAAAATGGCACCAAACAGAAAAGGGAGTTTATGAGAGTAAAACTGATCATTTTTACCGGTCTGGCGGCTGTGGGACTATCCACGCCGGCTGCCGCGACCAACGGCTATTTCTCCCATGGTTACGGCATCAAATCGCAGGGCATGGGTGGTGTCGGCATTGCCCTGCCGCAGGATACGATTGCCGCCGCTACCAATCCTGCCGGCATGGCGCTGATTGGTGACCGGGTGGATGCTGGCCTTACCTGGCTCCGTGCCGGGCGCGAAGCAGATATTTCCGGGAATGCTGGCGGGTCTGCCGTTAACGGCAGCTATGACCCTAACGGCACCCGAGATTTCTTCATTCCCGAGTTTGGCTACAATCGCATGATGACGCCGGAAGTTTCCCTCGGCGTCAGCGTTTACGGCAACGGCGGCATGGAAACCGACTACACGACGGCTATCCCGCTACTTGGCAAGACTAATGCCGGGGTCAATTTGGCACAAATGTTCATTGCGCCCACTGTCGCTTGGAAAGCCACACCCACCCAGACCATCGGGGTCTCGCTGAATCTGGCCTACCAGCGTTTTAAGGCCAAGGGGCTGCAAAACTTTGATAGTCCTGCCTACTCGAAGTCTCCGGGCGATGTCACCAACAACGGCTACGACTCCTCTACGGGCGCAGGGCTGCATATCGGCTAGATCGGCCAGGTCAGCGATGCGGTCTCGCTGGGTGCTACCTACCAAAGCAAGACCTACATGAGCAAGTTTGACAAATACAAGGGCTTGTTCGCCGGTGATGGCAGCTTTGATATCCCGGCCAGCTACGGCGTTGGCTTGGCCGTCAAGACCAGCCCGCAAGTCACCTTGGCCGCGGATGTGCAGCGCATTCTGTACAGCGACGTCAACGCGGTGGGAAATTCCTTGTCCAATCCGGGTCTGCTAGGTACTTCTGGGGGCCCCGGCTTCGGCTGGCGCGACGTCACCGCTTTCAAGCTGGGCGCCAGCTACGCCTATAGCAGCGAGCTGACACTGCGCGGTGGTTATGACCACTGTACGCAAGCTATTCCCGGTAGCCAAACGCTGTTCAACGTCCTGGCGCCCGGGGTGGTGCAAGATCATGTGACGTTGGGCGCGACCTGGACACTGGCCAACAAAAGCGAGCTTTCCTTGGGCTATATGCACGCCTTTGAAAACTCGGTGAACGGTACCAATGCCATCCCGGCCGGATTTGGCGGTGGTAATGTTAAGCTCAAGCTATACGAGGATTCCCTCGGCATTGCGTATGGCTGGAAGTTGTAATCAGCCGGGATTGATTACGAAAGGAAACGACCATGACTATCTACCAAGACAACTCTCTTTCCATCGGCCACACACCGTTGGTCAAACTCAACCGTATCCTGGACGGCGCCCCGGCCACAGTGCTGGCCAAGATCGAAGGCCGTAACCCGGCTTATTCAGTCAAATGCCGTATCGGCGCCGCCATGATCTGGGACGCCGAGAAACGTGGCCTGCTGGGGCCGGGCAAGGAAATCGTCGAGCCTACCAGCGGCAATACCGGCATCGCGCTGGCCTTCGTCGCTGCCGCACGCGGTATCCCCATCACACTGACCATGCCGGAAACCATGAGCATCGAACGCCGCAAGCTGCTGGTGGCGTATGGCGCCAAGCTGGTGCTGACCGAAGGCGCCAAGGGCATGAAGGGCGCCATCGCCAAGGCCGAGGAAATCGCCGCCTCCGCCCCGGAAAAATACGTGCTGCTGCAACAGTTCAAGAACCCCGCCAACCCGGCCATCCACGAAGCGACCACCGGCCCGGAAATCTGGGACGATACCAATGGCGCAGTGGATATTTTTGTCTCCGGCGTCGGTACCGGTGGCACCCTCACCGGCGTGTCGCGCTACATCAAGCACACCAAGGGCAAGGCCATTACTACCATTGCGGTCGAACCCGCCGCCAGCCCCGTCATCAGCCAGACCGTCAACGGCGAGGAAGTCAAACCTGCACCACACAAGATTCAGGGTATAGGTGCCGGCTTCGTGCCGGACAATCTTGACCTGTCGCTGGTCGATACCGTCGAACAAGTCAGCAACGAGGAAGCCATCGAATACGCCCGGCGGCTCACGCGCGAGGAAGGCATCCTGTCCGGCATTTCCTGCGGTGCTGCCGTGGCCGCCGCCGTGCGTCAGGCCAAAAAGCCGGAAAACGTCGGCAAGACTATCGTCGTCATCCTGCCCGATTCCGGCGAGCGCTATTTAAGCTCCATCCTGTTCGAGGGGCTGTTCGATGCGCAGGGGATTGCCGCATGAGGGTGGTTTCCTGATTGTTATCTGGACTAGTGCGTATCAGCCCCGACCAGTGTGGCGCCCAAGCTGCGCCAGTGGTTGATCTCCGTCTGCTCCAGCAGTTGGCAGGCGAAAGCGTAGGCTTGTGCCAGATTGAGGCTGGCCTGCGATGACAGCGGCTCGCCCAGCTCGAATGCGCTGCCGGCAATGCACAGGATGAACATCGGAGGTGGTTGCTCGCCATGCACCATGGCATACACCCCCAGCAGCGTTTCGGGGGCGACGGCGTGACTGGTATGCCCATTCAGCCGCTTGGGGACTGATTCATGAAAGGTAAACGGCGCCGCCGTATCCTTGCCGGCGTCAACGAACAGCACCAGTTCCCTGCCCTTGAGGTCCAGCGTGTTCTCGATCTGCAGCTGGAATTCCTCGATCAGCTCCACCCCGGCAGCCTGGTTCGAGGCCTCCAACCAAGCGGCTAGGCGCCTGACCAGCAAAGGCCCCAGCGCGTCATCCCCGCGGCTTTCGTTGCCGACGGCCAGAACCAGCAGGGATGCACCCATACCTAGTTCGACAACACGCCGTCGGACGACTTGGCCAGGCAGCTGACCACCAGCCCTTCCGCGTCCAGCAATTCCACTTCCAGCGGCATCTTGCCGAGCGCGTGGGTGGCACAGGACAAGCAGGGATCGAAGGCGCGGATCGCCACTTCGATGTGGTTGAGCAGGCCTTCGGTGATCTCGTGGCCGTTGAGATATTGGCGCGCCACCTGGCGGATGGCCTCGTTCATGGCCTGGTTGTTGTGGGTGGTGGAAACGATCAGGTTGGCGCGGATGACCAGATCGTCCTCGTCCACGCGGTAATGATGAATCAAGGTGCCGCGCGGCGCCTCGATCACACCCACGCCGCGGCCCGCCCGTTCGCCGCTGACCATCAGGTCATCGCCCATGATGTCGTCGTCGTGCAGCAAGTCCTTGATCGCTTCGGCCGCGTGCAGCATCTCGATCATGCGCGCCCAATGAAATCCTAGTGTCGCGCCTGCCGCATTGCCGCCGTCAAAGGCAAGAAACGCGCGCCTTTCCTTGTCGGCCAGCGGCGTCGGAATGAAATCGCAATTGGTCACGCGGGTGAGCGGTCCCACCCGGTACCAGCCCTGCTCCGCGCCCAGACTGCTCAGGTAGGGGAACTTCATGTAGGACCAGGGTTTGGTGTCCTCGGCAATGACGTCCCAGTAATGGCGGTAGTCGTAGTGGTCGAACAGGATGGCGCCGTCCATGCTGCGTGCGCGCAAGCCGCCGTCATATAAATCCATGGCGCCGTCCGCGCGCACCAGGCTCATGCTGTGGGCGCGGAAACGGCCGAAGGCGTTGTACATGGTCAGGTGCTGCTCGAACAGGCGGCGCACCAGATGCACCGCCTCCAGGCTCCAGGCGATCATCTGGTAGGCGTCCTTTAGCAGCAGGTCGCGCTCCTCGCGGCTCAAGGATTTATTGACGCCGCCGGGGACAGAACCGGTGCCGTGGATGCGTTTTCCCGCGGTATGGCGGATCACCTCCTGGCCATATTTGCGCAGCAACACGCCCTGTTTGGCGATATCCGGGTACTCGGCCGCCACGCCGATGATGTTGCGCCGCGTCACCTCGGAATCGAAACCGAACAGCAGGTCGGGCGAGCACAGGTGGAAAAAATGCAGGGCGTGCGATTGCAATATCTGGCCGTAGTGCATCAGGCGGCGGTTCTTGTCGGCGGTGGGCGTCACCTGGTTGGCGCCGACGATCATGTCCAGCGCCTTGGACGCCGCCAGGTGGTGCGATACCGGGCAAATGCCGCACAGGCGCTGCACCATCACCGGGACTTCCCAATAGGGCCGGCCCTGGATGAATTTTTCGAAACCGCGGAATTCAACGATGTGCAGGCGCACCTGATGTACCTGGTTGTCCTCGTCCAGCAGCAGCGTGACCTTGCCGTGTCCTTCGACGCGCGACACCGGGTCGATCGCCACCCGCCTGAGTTTTTCCGGGTGTGCTGCCGTTTCCAGTTCAGAAGTCATAGGGTGTCTCTCAATCGTAATGCAGATCGGCATAGTCAAGGCGCGGCTCGCGCCCGGCCAGCAGGTCGCTGAGGAAGCTCCAGATAGCTTCGCCCGAAGGTGGGCAGCCGGGGAGGAAGTAATCCACCTTGACCACTTCGTGGATGGGATGCACCTTGTCCAGCGGCAGCGGCAACTCGGGGTCGTTGGGGATGCCGCCGTGCGCCAGTCCGGCCTCCGCCAGGTAAATCTCGTTGAGGATCACCGGCAGCGGGATTGGGTTGCGCTGCGCCGGCAGGCCGCCGTTGATGGCGCAGGCGCCGACCGCGACCAGAATCTTGCAGCGCTGGCGGAATTCGCGCAGCACATGCACGTTCTCGGCGTTGCACAGACCGCCTTCAATCAGGCCGACATCGCACTCGCCGACTTCCTTGATGTCGGTCAGCGGCGAGCGGTCGAACTCGACCAGCTTGGCCAGTTCGAACAGGTGCTCGTCGATATCCAGCAGCGACATATGGCAGCCGAAGCAGCCTGCCAGGGTCGCAGTGGCTATTTTGAGTTTTTTCTTCGCCGGGGCATCCATGTCACTTTTCCTCTTGTGCCAGCCGCGTATCCACGTATTCGGCGATCGACTGCTTGTCGAAAGTGCGTTCGCCTATCGGTACGGCAAAGCCGCGTCGCTTGGGCAGGATGACGCCGACCGGGCACACGCTAGCCGCCTTGTCGGTGGTGCTGAAATTGGTATCCGCCAGCTTGCCGGATTTGGCATTGACGATGAGGTGCGATTTGATGCCGCGCCCGGCCAGCGCAAACACGCTCTTGCCGTCCACGTCGCGGCTGGCTCGCACGCACAGCGAGCACAGAATGCAGCGGTTGAAGTCGAGCAGGAAATCCGGGTGCGAGGCATCCAGCGGCCGGTTAGGAAAGAAATGGTCATAATGCGGCGACATCATGTTGAGGTGGTAGGCGGTAGCCTGCAATTGGCAGTCGCCACTCTTCTCGCACGACGGGCAGAAATGGTTGCCCTCGACAAATAACATTTGGGTCAAGGCGCGGCGCTCGGCGTTGAGCTCATCGGTCTCGCTTTCCACCATCATGCCCTCGGCCGCCGGCATGGTACAGGAGGCGATCTGGCGGCCATTGGCCTTGACCGTGCACAGCTTGCAGGAGCCGTGTGGCTTGAACTCCGGGTGGTGGCATAAATGCGGAATGTAATGCCCCGCATCCAGCGCGGCCTGGATAATGGTCTGGCCGTCCTGGAACGGGACTTCCTTGCCATCGAGAGTGAAGGTTTTTCTCATGTTGGCTCCTCCACGTTGTGCAAATGCGCCGCGCTGTCGTCGCGCCCGGTCATCTGGCGCGCGGCCTGCAAGGCGTAGTCCAGATCGAAAGCAGGGGTGAAATCCTGGTGCAGCATCCTCGATTCATAGGCCGGGCGGAACTTGGCAATGGTATCCAGCACCGGGTTGCAGGCGGTGTGGCCCAAGCCGCAGTGGCTCATGGACAGCAGCAACTGGTTGAGCTTTTCGATTTCCTCGAAGTCGTAGGGCGAACCGTGGCCGTTATGCAGCTTGTCCATCAGGTGCCTCAGTAAAGCCGTCCCGACTCGGCACGGAGTGCAGAAACCACAACTCTCATGGGCAAAGAAGTGGGTAAAGTTGCGCGCCACCTCGAACATGTCGCGGCTGTCGTCGAATACCATGAAGGCGCCGGCGGTGCCGATGTCCTCAAATCCAAGAATCCGGTCAAATTCCTGCGGCGACACCGTCACCCCTGATGGCCCGCTAACCTGCACGGCCTGGGCGTTGGCCGCGCCGCAATCCTCCAGCATCTGACGCACCGACACGCCGAGCGGGTATTCGTAGATGCCGGGCCGGGCGCAATCGCCGGAGATGGACATGACCTTGGTGCCGGCGGACTTGGCGGTGCCGATGCCGGCGAACCACGCCCCGCCGTGCTGCGCGATGTGGCAGGTGGCGGCGAAGGTTTCCACGTTGTTCACCACTGTTGGCTGGTTGAGGTAGCCGTTGGTCACCGGGAACGGCGGGCGGTTGCGCGGTGTGCCACGCTTGCCTTCCAGCGACTCGATCAACGCCGACTCCTCGCCGCAGATGTAGGCGCCGGCACCGAGGTGAATCTCGATGTCGAAGTCGAAGCCAGCCTGGCCGAGGATGTTGGCGCCAAGCAGATTCTGTTGGCGGCGACGCGCCAGAATTTCATTCAGGTGATCCAGCAGGTAGCGGTATTCACCGCGCAAGTAGACAAAGCCCTTCTTGGCGCCGATGACGTAGCCGCACAGCGTCATGCCCTCGAACACCTGGTCGGCATAGCTGTTGAGCAGCACACGATCCTTGAAGGTGCCGGGTTCGCCTTCATCGGCGTTACACACCACGTAATGCGCCTCGCCCGGCGCATTGCGGCTGAATTCCCACTTGAGGCCGGTGGAGAACCCGGCACCGCCACGTCCGCGCAAACCGGAGGCCTTGACCTCGGCCAGCATGCCTTCAGCCCCACGGACAAACGCCGCCTTAAGCGCCACGCCTGGCGCGAAGCCGTCCGCCAGCAGCATGTCCTTGCGACGAATGTTGTCCTCCACCCGGAAATACTCGGCCGGCCATTGCGCCAGTGGCACCTGCTCGCGGATCAGGTCGCAGATCGTATCCACGCGTTGCTCGGTTAGTTTGGTAATGGCGATATTGTTGACCAGGATGGCCGGCCCCTGGTCGCACATGCCGGTGCAGGAGGTGGTATCTACGCTGACCAGACCATCCTCGGAAACCTTGCCCGGCTCCACCCACAGATTGCGGCACATGCGTTCCATCAGCGTCATGTTGCCCAGCATGCGGTCGGTGATATTGTCGGAGAACAGCACACGGTACTTGCCGCGCGGCTCCAGGTAAAAGAACGAATAAAAACTGGCCACGCCCTCGATCTTGGTACGCGGTACCTTGAGCTGAACGGTGAGGTAATCCACCGCGTCCGGGTGGATGTAGCCAAAACTCTCCTGCGCCTCGCGCAGAATCTGCATCAGGTTGACCGCCTGATGGCCATAGCGGGCGAGTATCGGGTCAAGATAGGACTGATGGTTGTCTTGAAGCACTTCCATGGATGGACTCCGGCAATGGGTCTTGGGAGTTTTTAGGCATTTTGGATGCCATGCTAGCCTAACAAACGATTATGCAGTTTTCTTTACATGCGCTGACGCAGCCAGGAAACCTGCCTATTATCCCCCCGCAATAGACCGTTCTGAACAGAAAAAAGCAGGCTATCTCGGTTTTTTAGCCTAATCCCTGTATATTTCTCGACATGAAAAACGCCGACCTTCTGGCTCGCTCGCTCGCAGCTGTCTGGCACCCATGCACGCAGATGAAGCAGCATGAGACGCTGCCGCTCATCCCCATCGCGCGCGGCGAGGGCGTGTGGCTGTACGACTTCGACGGCAAGCGCTACCTGGATGCGGTCAGTTCCTGGTGGGTCAATCTGTTCGGCCACGCCAACCCGCGTATCAATGCGGCGCTCAAGGATCAACTGGATCAGCTGGAGCACGTGATGTTGGCGGGGTTTACCCATGAGCCGGTGGTAGAACTTTCGGAGCGGCTGGCTAAGCTCACTGGCTTAGGCCATGCCTTCTACGGATCGGACGGCGCTTCGGCCACCGAAATCGCGCTCAAGATGAGTTTTCATTACTGGCGCAACAGCGGCCAGCCGCAGAAAACCAACTTCATCAGCCTGCAAAACAGCTACCACGGCGAGACCATAGGCGCGTTGTCGGTCACGGACGTGGCACTGTTCAAGGACACCTATGCGCCGCTGTTGCGACAGAGCACGCAGGTGCCGAGCCCGGACTGGCGCCTGGCGGAGCCTGGAGAAAGTGCCAAGGCTTATGCCCTGCGCTGCGCCAAAGCGCTGGAAACACATCTGCAACAGCATCATACGACCACCGCCGCCTTGATCGTCGAGCCACTGGTGCAAGGCGCGGCGGGCATGGCAATGTACCACCCGGCCTATTTTAAGCGGGCGCGTGAGTTGTGCGACCAATACCAAATCCATTTGATCGCCGATGAAATCGCCGTCGGCTTCGGCCGCACCGGCACCATGTTCGCCTGCGAGCAGGCTTTTGGCTCTCCCCCACCCCCTGCCCCTCCCCCGCTTGCGGGAGAGGGGAGTCGGAGCCCCTCCCCCGCAAGCGGGGGGGGAGCTGGGGAGAGGGCTAATGTCAGCGAGAGGGTAACCCCCGATTTCATCTGCCTCTCAAAAGGTATCACCGGCGGCTACCTGCCGTTGTCCGTGGTGCTGACCACCGATGCGGTTTATGCCGCGTTCTACGACGACCAGACCACGCGCGGCTTCCTGCATTCCCACAGCTATACCGGCAATGCGCTGGCTTGCCGCGCTGCGCTGGCGACGTTGGATATTTTCGAGCAGGACGACGTCATCGTCGTCAACCGCGCCAAGGCGGCGCGCTTCAATCAGTTGCTGGCGCCGTTGGCGGCGCATGCCAAGGTCAGGAATTTCCGCCACCTCGGCATGATCTGGGCGTTCGAGGTAGCAAGCGCCAACCCGCAATTCGCACGCGATTTCACCCAGTCGGCGCTGGCCGCTGGCCTGCTGCTGCGGCCGATTGGTAACACGGTGTACCTGATGCCGCCTTATGTCATCGGCGAGGCGGAAATGGCGCTGCTGGCGGAACAGTTGTTGCAACTGGTGGAGCAGGCATGAGGCGTCTGGTACTGCTAATGGTTTTCTGGCTGGCGATCACGCCCGTGCTGGCGGATGGCCTGCCGGTGCCGGTGGCCAGGGCGCTGAAAGCGGCCGGGGTGCCGCAGGATGCGGTGGCGGTGTACGTGCGGCAGCTGGACCAGCCCAAGCCGCAATTGAGCCACCGCGCCGATCAGGCCATGAGCCCGGCCTCGACCATGAAGCTGCTGACCACGGATGCCGGGCTGGAACTGCTGGGGCCATCCTATAGCTGGCGCACAGAAATCTATGGCAGCGCGCCGCCGCAGGGTGAGGTGCTGGACGGCGACCTGATCATCAAGGGCTATGGCGATCCGGCGCTGACGCTGGAGAATTTCTGGCAGCTGCTGCATGCCTTGCGGCAAACCGGCGTGCGCGACATCCGCGGCGACCTGGTGCTGGATCACGGCTATTTCGACACCGGCGCCAATGAGCCGCCCGGCAAGCTCGACGGCGAAACCTGGCGCGCCTACAACGCCACCCCGGATGCGCTGCTGGTCAACTTCAAGGCCACCCGCTTCAGCCTGCGCGGCGACCCGGCGCAGGGCAAGGTGCTGATTAGCGCCGACCCCGACCTGCCGCAATTGAACATTGTCAACCAGCTCAGTTTAAGCCAGGTGCCGTGCGCGGACTGGAAAGACCGGCTGGGTTACCGGGTGAAGCATGAGGGCGAGGCGGTGACGATTACCTTCAGCGGCAATTATTCGCTGGCCTGTGGCGAGCAGGCGCTGGAGCTGAGCCTGTTCAGCGACGATGTGTACGTGTCCCAATTATTCCGGCGGATGTGGCAGGACATGGGCGGGCAGTGGCACGGCACCCTGAAAAGCGGCAGCCTACCGCCGGGCGCAGAGCGGCTGGTGCAGGTGGATTCGCCGCCGCTGGCCGAGGTGATCCGGCTTATCAACAAATACAGCAACAACGTGATGGCGCGGCAGCTGTTGATGACGCTGGGGGCGGAGCGCCTTGGTGCGCCCGGCAGCCCGCAGTCCGGCGCGCGCGTGGTGCGCGAATGGCTGGCGGCCAAGGGCATGGAGTGGCCGGAACTGGTGATCGAGAACGGCGCCGGGCTGTCACGCAACGAGCGCATCAGCGCCCGCCATCTGGCCGAATTGCTGTTGGCGGCCTATCAAAGCCCGTTCATGCCGGAGCTGCTGGCGTCGCTACCTATCGTCGCCATCGACGGCACCATGCAGCACCGCCTCAACAGCAGCGCGGTGGCAGGCCAGGCGCACCTCAAGACCGGCTCGCTGGACGGCGTGCGCGCCATGGCCGGCTACCTGCAGGATGCCAAGGGACGACGCTGGGTGGTGGTGTTCATCGCCAACCATCCGACTGCCGCGGCCAGCAAGGCGGCGCAGGATGCGTTGCTGGAGTATGTTTACGCGCTACCGTAGCCGCAGTTTGCGGTATCATGCGGCAGATTTCCCCAACCGATTGGAGACTCTTCGATGAAACAAACCAGCCTTGTTGCCGGCGCTTTGCTGCTGGCGCTGATGACCACCGGCTGCAATGCCGCCGACCCGCAAACCCAACCCAAGGAAAAAGCCGCCATGACCCTGCCAAAATCCGTGAACCTGCTGATGCAGATTGACCAGAAAGTCGGCGACGGCACCGAAGCCTTGCCGCTTAACGTGGTCAAGGTGCATTACACCGGTTGGCTGTACGACCCCAACCAGCCGGACGGCCACGGCAAGAAATTCGACAGCTCGCTGGATCACGGCGAACCCTTCGAGTTCATGCTGGGCGGCCAGCAGGTGATTCGCGGCTGGGACGAAGGCGTGGTGGGCATGAAGGTGGGCGGCAAGCGCACCCTGATTATCCCGCAGCACATGGGCTATGGCGCGCAAGGTGCCGGCGGCGCGATTCCGCCGTATGCCACACTGATTTTTGATGTGGAGTTGCTGGAAGTCAGGCAATAGTTCCGTCGCGGTTGACACAGAATAAATACGGGATAGAATTGTCCCGTATTTATTTTCAGGAGATGCAAAATGCTGAAGACCCTATTTTCCTCGCCCGCTGGCTATCTGATCGCCATCACCATTCTGGGCGGCATCGTCACCGTGGTCGGCTGGGCGATTTACTGGATGAGAAAAATCAACGAGGAACGTTCGGGCTCATAGTCCAAGTTCCGGCCACAGCGCGTCCACGCGCTGTTTGACCGCCTCATCCATCGCGATGGGGCGGCCCCATTCCCGGCTGGTTTCGCCTTTCCACTTGTGGGTGGCATCAATGCCCATCTTGCTGCCCAGGCCAGAAACCGGGCTGGCGAAATCCAGGTAATCAATCGGCGTATTCTCCACGATCACGCTGTCGCGCGCGGCGTCCACGCGCGTGGTCAGCGCCCACACCACTTCTTTCCAGTCGCGGATGTTCACGTCGTCGTCGGTGACGATGATGAACTTGGTGTACATGAACTGGCGCAGGAAACTCCACACCCCCATCATCACCCGCTTGGCGTGGCCGGGGTACTGCTTCTTCATGCTCACTACCGCCAGCCGGTAACTGCACCCTTCCGGCGGCAGGTAGAAGTCGGTGATTTCCGGGAACTGCTTTTGCAGCAGCGGCACGAATACCTCGTTGAGTGCCACCCCCAGCACCGCCGGCTCGTCCGGCGGCTTGCCGGTATAGGTGCTGTGGTAGATCGGGTCGCGCCGCTGGGTGATGTGGGTGATGGTGAACACCGGGAACTCGGCCACCTCGTTGTAATAGCCGGTGTGGTCGCCGAACGGACCTTCCGGCGCGATTTCGCCCGGCTGGATGGTGCCTTCCAGCACGATTTCCGCGCTCGCCGGCACCTGCAAGTCATTACTCACACACTGCACGATCTCGGTCTTGCCGCCGCGCAGCAGCCCGGCGAACTGGTATTCCGACAGCGTATCCGGCACCGGCGTCACCGCGCCCAGGATAGTGGCCGGGTCGGCGCCCAGCGCCACGGCGACCGGAAATGGCTCGCCCGGATGCGCCGCGCACCAATCGCGGAAATCCAGCGCGCCGCCGCGATGCGGCAGCCAGCGCATGATGACCTTGTTCCGCGCGATCACCTGCTGGCGATAAATACCCAGATTCTGCCGCTCCTTCAGCGGCCCCTTGGTGACGGTTAACCCCCAGGTGATGAGCGGCGCCACGTCGCCCGGCCAGCAGGTCTGGATCGGCAGCTTGGCGAGATCCACTTCGTCACCCTGCCACACCACCTCCTGGCACGGCGCGCGGCTGACCACCTTGGGTGCCATGTCCAGCACCTTCTTGAACTTGGGCCATTTGTCCCAGGCGTCGCGCAACCCCTTGGGCGGTTCCGGCTCCTTCAAAAAGGCCAGCAGCTTGCCGACCTCGCGCAGCGCCTCCACGCTTTCTTCGCCCATGCCCAGCGCCACCCGGCGCGGCGTGCCGAACAGGTTGGCCAGCACCGGAATCGAGTGTCCGATCACATTCTCGAACAGGATGGCCGGGCCGCCGGCTTTCAGCACGCGGTCGCAGATTTCGGTCATTTCCAGGTGCGGGCTGACCGGCACGGACACCCTTTTCAGTTCGCCTTGGGCTTCGAGTTGGGCGATGAAATCGCGCAGGTCGCGGTATGGCATGGTTTGGGTTTTCCTTGATGTTTCGCCGATTGTAGCAAAGGCCGGGGGCGCGCTGCCGATTTGCCTTGCGGCAGGCGCCGGGCTAAACTTCGCAGCCTATTACAACGGAGCGGAGTCCCCATGAAAGCGCAAGTAAAGTGGATAGATGGCGTGAGTTTTGTCGGCGAGTCGGAAAGCGGCCACGCCATTGTGCTGGACGGCGCGCCGGAGGCCGGCGGGCGCAACATCGGCATGCGGCCGATGGAGCTGCTGCTGATCGGTCTGGGCAGTTGCTCGGCGTTCGACGTGGTCACCATCCTCAAGAAAGCGCGTCAACCCATCACCGATTGCGTGACGGAAATCAGCGCCGAACGCGCCGACGACATCCCCAAGGTGTTCACCAAAATTCACGTGCATTACGTGGTGACTGGGCGCCAGCTCAATCCTGTGCAAGTGGAGCGCGCTATCAAACTATCGGCGGAAAAATACTGCTCGGCGTCGGTGATGCTGGGTAAGACCGCCGACATCACCCACGATTTTGAAATCCGCACGGCGGAGTAACAGTTTAAGTTTGGGGCTGGGTCGCCAGTTCCAACCGACCCAGCCAGGCCAGCGCCTGTTCGCGCGTTCCCCCGCACATTTCCACTGAAGCCTGCAGCCCGGCGCAGAAAGACGGGCGCTCCGGCCGGCCGAAGATGGCACAGCGGTTATCTTGTGTGAGCTGGATACAACGCACCCCGGCCGGCTTGCCATTCGGCATGCCGGGTATGGGGGAAGTGATGGAAGGCGCGATGCAGCAAGCGCCGCAGTTGGGGCGGCAGTCCAGAGGCTTAATGTCTATTCGATGATTTGGTATCAAAATGAATTTCAGGTTGTTTCATACGGCGCAATAATGATTGCGCCCTACCACGCTAATGCACACCCTTTACGGATTTGAGTGCCTCCAATCCTTTTGGCGTGATGCAGACGTACTCCAATATCTCGCCCCTACTCAGGTCTTCGGTGCCGCTGCACTCGATCAACCCTTTCGTGGCGAGGCTCTTGTACACGTCAGACTGAGTGCTCTTGTCGGCAAATGGATTCACGCCATCAGCGTTCACCTCGTGAAATATTGGGTCTCCGTCATCCTCTTTACTCCTAACGATTGCGTCCTCAAAGATGGCGTTGAGCGCCTGAACTTCTCTACTGTTAAGCACCTTTACCCCCTCCAGTGGAATAGATCGATAGTGCGGTAGGGCGCTCGCCTGCAGTGCGCCGTATGTTCACCACGCTTAATGGCTTGCATGGAAAAAACCTCAAGCTTTCTGATACACCTCAACCCCCTTCTTCACGAACTCCACTGCCTTTTCCTGCATGCCCTTCTTCAGCGCTTCTTCTTCAGACAGGCCTTTTTCCCTGGCGTAGTCGCGCACGTCCTGGGTGATTTTCATGGAGCAGAAGTGGGGGCCGCACATGGAGCAGAAATGCGCTTGTTTGGCGCCTTCCTGCGGCAGGGTTTCGTCGTGGAATTCCTTGGCTTTTTCCGGGTCGAGGCCGAGGTTGAACTGGTCTTCCCAGCGGAATTCAAAGCGTGCTTTGGACAGCGCGTTGTCGCGGATCTGCGCGCCGAGGTGGCCTTTTGCGAGGTCGGCGGCGTGGGCGGCGATCTTGTAGGTGACGATGCCGACGCGCACGTCTTCTTTCTCCGGCAGGCCCAGATGCTCTTTCGGAGTAACGTAACACAGCATGGCGCAGCCGTACCAGCCTATCATGGCGGCGCCTATGCCGGAGGTGATGTGATCGTAGCCGGGGGCGATGTCGGTGGTGAGCGGGCCTAAGGTGTAGAACGGCGCTTCGTCGCAGTGCTTGAGCTGGAGGTCCATGTTCTCCTTGATCAGGTGCATGGGCACGTGGCCGGGGCCTTCGATCATGGTCTGCACGTCGTGCTTCCAGGCGATCTTGGTCAGTTCGCCCAGCGTCATCAGCTCGGCGAACTGGGCTTCGTCGTTGGCGTCGTAGATGGAGCCGGGACGCAGGCCATCGCCTAATGAGAAGCTGACATCGTAGGACTTCATGATTTCGCAGATGTCCTCGAAGTGTTCGTAGAGGAAGCTTTCCTTGTGGTGCGCCAGGCACCACTTGGCCATGATGCTGCCGCCGCGCGAGACGATGCCGGTCATGCGCTTGGCGGTGAGCGGGATGTGCTGCAGGCGGATGCCGGCGTGGATGGTAAAGTAATCCACGCCTTGTTCGGCTTGCTCGATCAGGGTGTCGCGGAAGACTTCCCATGTGAGGTCTTCGGCCTTGCCGTCCACCTTTTCCAAGGCTTGATAAATGGGCACGGTGCCGATGGGCACAGGCGAGTTGCGGATGATCCACTCGCGCGTTTCGTGGATGTTCTTGCCAGTGGACAGGTCCATCACGGTGTCGCCGCCCCAGCGGATGCTCCACACCATTTTTTCCACTTCCTCGGAGATGCTGGAAGCCAGCGCGGAGTTGCCGATGTTGGCGTTGACCTTGACCAGGAAATTGCGGCCGATAATCATCGGCTCCAGTTCCGGGTGGTTGATGTTGGCGGGGATGATGGCGCGGCCACGCGCCACTTCGTCGCGCACGAATTCCGGCGTAATAATTTTCGGGATGGAGGCGCCGAAATCCTGGCCGGCGTGCTGGGTTTGCAGCAGCTCGCTCATGCCCTCGCGGCGCTGGTTTTCGCGGATGGCGATGAATTCCATTTCCGGGGTGATGATGCCGCTGCGCGCATAGTGCATCTGGCTGACGTTCTTGCCGGCCTTGGCGCGGCGCGGCGTGCGGGTGAGGTTGAAGCGCAGTTCCGCCAGCGCCGGATCGGACTTGCGCTGGTTGCCGTAGGTGGAAGTCAGTCCGCTCAAGGTCTCGGTGTCGTTGCGTTCGGCAATCCATTGGGCGCGCAAAGCCGGCAGGCCATTGCGGATGTCGATCTGGATCGCCGGGTCGGTGTAAGGGCCGGCGGTGTCGTACACCACTACCGGCGGATTCTTTTCCGCACCGAAAGCGGAAGGCGTGTCGGACAGGCTGATTTCGCGGAACGGCACCCGGAGGTCCGGGCGGCTGCCCTGCACATAGACCTTGTGTGATTTAGCAAAAGCCTTGGCCGCGTTCGGGTCGAGCTCGGCGGTGGTGTTGATGAATTTGCTGTGAAGAATTTTGTCGGTCGCGTTCATTGGGTGCTCCTCGGAGGAAAAACGTAAGGAGCAGCAGGACTGCATTCCCTACGGCGGCATGACCCGCGTCAGGTTCGAAGGGTATGTCTCACTGCGTTTTCCGCAGACCCCTAGCAATGGCTGTGAAAGTACTTGAATCGGGCGATATTTGCAAGACAACATTTTGTTGACATCGTTAACTTAACTATGTTTAATTAACACCGTTAACAAGTTCATGACCAACTTTGCGGAGGGTTCGCCATGCAGCAAGACAACAAGAATAACTGGGATGCCATCGTCATTGGTTCCGGCGCGGGCGGCATGGCCGCCGCCGCCGCGCTTGCTCGTCTGGGCAAGCGTGTGCTGCTGCTGGAAAAGCATTATGTCATCGGCGGTCTGACGCATGAGTTCGAGCGCCAGGGCTATCGCTGGGACGTCGGCGTGCATTATGTCGGCGAAATGCAGAAGGGCGGCCAGACGCGCCGATTGCTGGAATGGCTGACCGGCAACGCGCCCGCCTTTGCGCCCATGCCGGAGGGCTACGACCGCGTGCTGCTGCCGGATGGCTTCGAGTTCATGATCCGCTGCCCCGAGCAGGCGTTCTTCGACGACCTGATCGCCAGATTCCCTGATGAACGTGCTGGCATCAAGGGCTACTGCCAGGCGCTGAAGGCCGCCAGCAAGACGGCGGTGACCTTGTTCACCTCACGCTGCATGCCCAAGCCTATCGGCGCGGCCATGCGCTGGTTCAAGCGCAAGGCCATCCAGCGCTGGGTTGGCCGTACCACCGCCGATGTGATTGCCGACTACACCCGCAATCCGCAGCTTGCCGCGCTACTGGCGGCGCAATGGGGCGATTACGGCGGCATCCCCGCCGAAGGCAGCTTTGCCATGCATGCCATGGTGGTGATGTCCTATTGGCATGGCGCTTACTACCCGGTGGGCGGCGCGGAGAAAATCGCCCCGGCGTTCATCGCCGCCATTGAAAAGGCGGGCGGCCAGGTGCGCACCAGCGCCGGGGTTGTCGCTATCCGCATCGAGGGTGGCAAGGTGGCCGGTGTAACGCTGGAAAGCGGCGAGGTCATCCATGCGCCGCTAGTCATTTCCGCCATCGGCGCGCGCGAAACAGTGCGCGGCCTGTTGCCGGAAGACGTGCGCCAGCAGCCCTGGGCGCAAGAAATCCTGCAACTCAAGCCCAACATCGCGCATTTCTGCCTGTATATCGGCTGGAAGCTGAATGATGACGAAACGCCGCAGGCGCTGGGGGCGCGCGCCAACAACGACTGGTGGTACGACTCGCTGGACGTGGGCGATGCTATCTGGCGCGACCCGTTCGAGCAGGCCGCGCCGCCAACCATGTTTGTGTCCTTCCCCACGCTCAAGGATCCGGCCCACAATTCAAACAAGCACACCGCCGAGGCCATCGTCTGGGCCGACTGGGAGCTGATGGCGGAGTGGGCGAACACCTCTTCCGGCGCGCGCGACCCGGATTACCAGGCGCTCAAGGACTCCATGAAAGCGGCCCTGCTCGAAGCCTTTGCCCAGCGTTACCCGGAAATCGCCAAGCGTATCGAAGTGGCCGAGCTATCCACGCCACTTTCCACGGTGACCTTCACCAGCCACGAAAAGGGGGCGTTTTACGGACTGGAAACCACGCCGCGCCGTATGCTCTCGCCGGCATTGTCGCCGCGCACGCCCGTCAAGGGCTTGCTGCTGGCGGGGCAGGACGTATGCACGCCGGGCGTACAAGGGGCGCTGATCGGCGGCATGTTCGCCGCTGGCTGCGTCAATCCCAAGGTGTTCGGCAAGTTATAGGAGATCAATATGACACGCGCAATCTGGTTGATATTGGCAATGTTGTGGATGGGGCCGGCCCAGGCCGGCCTGGCTGACTCACCCTTGGGCCTGTGGCAGTCGTTCGACGATGCGGGCAAGCCCACCGGCTATATCCGCATCACGGAACAGGCCGGCGTCATCAAGGGCGTGGTCGAGCGCGGACTGCCGACCGACACCGAGGACAAGCTGTGCACCGCCTGCAAGAGCGAACGCAAGAACCAACGCATGATAGGCATGGAAATACTGTGGAATCTGCACAAGGACGGCGACAACTATGTCGGCGGCGAAATCCTTGACCCCTTCTCCGGCAACATCTACAGCGTAAAACTCAGCCTGCTGGATGGCGGAGCGAAACTCAAGGTACGTGGCTATCTGGGCGTCAGCCTGTTCGGGCGCACACAAATCTGGAAACGAGAGGAGTAGCATGGACAACACCTATCTCTGGCTTAAAACGCTGCATCTGTTGGGCGTGGTACTGTTTCTCGGCAACATCGTCATTGTCGGCTGGTGGAAATTCATGGCTGACCGCACCGGAAATCCGCAGATCATCGCCTTCGCACAGCGCCAGGTCACGCTGACCGACTTCATATTCACCGGCGGTGGATCAACACTGTTACTGGCGGCGGGCTGGGGCAACGCCGCACTGCACGGCATGGACATCTTCGCTATACGCTGGCTGTCCTGGGGCTTCTGGCTGTTCACTATTTCCGGCTCAATCTGGGTGGCTATCCTGATTCCCATTCAGATCCGCCAGGCGCGCATGGCGCGCGGCTTTGCCAACGGCGGCGAGATTCCGTCCAAGTACTGGCAACTGGGTAAACAGTGGATGGCCTGGGGAACGATTGCTACCTTGCTGCCATTGTTGAATATTTACTGGATGGTCTTTAAACCAAGCTAGACATTGGAGGATAGCATCATGGAATACGCACTCATTACCGGCGCCAGCAGCGGCATCGGGCTGGAACTGGCCGGCATCATGGCCGAGAAAAAGCATCACCTGATCCTGGTGGCGCGGCGCCAGGACATCCTGCTGGAAAGGAAAGCGGCTTGGGAACAGCAGTTCGGCATCCGCGTCGAAACCTGCGCGCTCGACTTGTCGCAACCGGGGAGCGCGCAGCAGCTTCATGAATTCTGCGTGGCGCGCGGCTTGCAGGTGGGCATCCTGGTCAACAATGCCGGCTTCGGCGATTACGGCAGCTTCGAGCCGGAAAAGCTGGATACCTATCGCCATATGATCCAGCTCAACATCGCCACCCTGACCGAACTGACCGGATTGTTCCTAGAGGGGATGAAGCAGCGCGGCAGTGGCCGCATCCTCAACGTCGCCTCGCTGGCCGGCTTCATGCCGGGGCCTAACTTCGCCGTGTACGCGGCCACCAAGGCCTACGTCATGCACTTCACCGAGGCGCTCAATTACGAGCTGCGCGGGTCTGGTGTCAGCGCCACCGTACTCTGCCCCGGCATCACCGAAACCGGCTTCGTCAGCCGCGCCGGCATGGCCAGCGCGGCGCTGGCGCAAGGCGGCCTGATGGATGCGCGCGCCGTAGCGCAGGCCGGCTATGACGGCATGACGGCCGGCAGCCTCAATGTGGTGCCCGGCTGGAAGAACAAGCTGTCGGCCTTCGCCAGCATGACCACACCGTCACGCGAAATACTGCTGCGCATCGCCGGTTTCGTGTTCCGGGACGCGGACAAGACTAGTTAGGGACCGGGCTATGAACACACATCTACTTCTACCACTGCTGCTGCTGAGCGAGGCGTGTAGCGCCGCAACCGAGCCATTGCCCAGCGTCGAGGGCACGATAGAGTATCTCGGCATCGAGGGCGGCTGCTATGTACTGCGTGCGGACAAGGAAACGCTGGAGATCATCAACCTGCCCGAGCGCTACCGCCGGCAAGGTTTGAGGCTGCGCGTAAAGTACAAGGCCTTCGACGGCGCCACGATCTGCATGGCCGGCAGGCCGGTCGAAGGGCTGGAATTCGAGGAGGTGGGACGGTGAGCAAGCGCATCCTAGTGGTACTTGGCCATTCCGCCGCCGACAGCCTGTGCGGGGCGCTGGCCGAGACCTATGCGGCAACAGCGCACGCTGCCGGCCATCAGGTACACCTGCTCAAGCTGGGCGAACTGGCGTTCGACCCGGTGCTGCATGAGGGGTACACAAAGATCCAGCCCCTGGAGCCGGATTTGCTATCTGCACAGCAGGATATTCTGTGGGCGCAACATCTGGTGTTTGTTTATCCCACCTGGTGGGGTGCACTGCCGGCGTTGCTCAAGGGCTTCATCGACCGCGTGTTCCTGCCCGGCTTCGCCTTCAAGTACCGTGAAAATTCGGCGTGGTGGGATCGTTTGCTCGTCGGCCGTTCCGCCCACCTCATCGTCACTATGGATAGCCCGCCCTGGTACTACCGCTGGATCAGCCGCATGCCGGGACACCACCAGATGAAAAAAACCATACTGGAGTATTGTGGGATCAAGCCGGTCAGGATTACCAGTTTTGGCCCGATCAGAAATTCTACCGACCGGCAGCGCGAACAATGGCTCGCTAGCGTCAAGCGGCTGGCAGCGCAAGCCTAGGAGACGCTTATGCCACCAAGACACAAAACCGAGCAGCAACGCCAGCAAATCCGCGCCGCCATCCTGGACGCCGCGCGCGAGCTATTCGTCGAGCGCGGCGTGGAAGCGGTGACCATGCGCGAAATCGCCCGCCGTGTGGATTACTCGCCCACGGCGATTTACCTGCATTTCAAGGACAAGGAGGCGCTGCTCCGCGAACTGTGCGATAGCGATTTCCTGGCACTGGCGCAAGAGCTGCGCGCGATCGGTATGATTGCCGACCCGGTCGAACGCTTGCGCCTGCTGGGGCTGGGCTATGTGCAGTTTGCCGTTACCCATCCCAACCACTACCGGTTGATGTTTATGACCCCGCAGTTGCCCAAGGATCCGGAAAGTTCCGCCATTGAGGCCGGTAATCCCGAGCAGGATGCCTATGCCTACCTGCGGGCGATAGTGGCGGATGCCCATGCCGCCGGCTGTTTTCGCACTGAACTGGACGACCCCGACCTCATCGCGCAAACCCTGTGGGCGGGATTGCATGGTGTTTGCGCGCTGGAAATCGCCAAGAAAAATGATTGTTGGGTAGACTGGCGGGCATTTGAAACCCGCGCGGCCCTGATGCAAGAGGTACTGACGCGCGGTTTGTTACGGGAGAGCCTATGAGGCGTTTGTTATTGCTGTCTGGAGTAACGCTGCTCGCGGCCTGTGAACATCCCGCGCCGCCAACTCCGCCGCCTCGGCCGGCGCTGGTAATGACGGTCGGCGCGGGAACCACGCAGACGCCAACCGTGCTGGTGGGCGAGGTGCATTCGCGCTACGAAAGCGCGCAGGGTTTCCGCGTCGCCGGCAAGATTATCGAGCGCAAAGTGGAAGTCGGCAGCGTGGTAAAAAAAGGCCAGGTGCTGGCGCGGCTGGATGCCAGCGACGCCGGCTTGTCGCTGCAGGCGGCACAGGCCGAGGTACGCGCCGCCGAAACCGACCATACGCTGGCCAAAGCAGAACTGGAACGGCAGCGTCAACTCTATCAACGCAAATTCATTTCGGCAGCGGCGCTGGATACCTACGCGGCGCGTTTCGACTCCACTGCGGCGCAGGTGGAACAGGCGCGTGCCAAGGCAGCGGTGGCCGGCAACCAATCGGGCTATACCGCGTTGACCGCCGACCGCGATGGCGTCATCACCGAAATCCGCGCCGAACCCGGCCAGGTGGTGGAGGCGGGCGAGGCGGTAGCGCGTGTTGCCGTGCCCGGCGCGCTGGAAGTGGCAGTGGCGGTGCCGGAATCGCGCATGAACGGCGTTGCCGTGGGTACGCCGGCGGAAGTGCGGCTGTGGGCCAGCCAGGCCGCTACTTACCAGGGCAAGGTACGCGAGCTGGCGCCAGCGGCGGACAGCGCCACCCGCACTTTCCAGGTGCGCGTGACGATCCCGGATGCCGACAGCGCGGTGCGGCTGGGCATGACCGCCGGCGTGCGCTTTTACCATCAGGATAGCGCCGGCCTGCTAGTGCCCAGCGCCGCCGTCACCCAGCGCGATGGGCACAGCGTGGTGTGGGTGGTTGACCCCAAGACCCGGCAGGTGCGGCCGCAACCGGTCGTGGTCGGCGAATTCCGCGAAGATGGCGCTACCATCACCCAAGGCCTTAATGGTGGCGAGCAGGTGGTGGTGGCCGGGGTGCATGCGCTGGTGCCGGGGCAGGTGGTGCGGCCGGTGGTGGCTGCCGCGCCATGAGCAAGTTCAACCTTTCCGATTGGTCGTTGCGCCACCCGGCGCTGGTGCTGTACGCCATGATCGCGCTGACGCTGGTGGGGCTGGTTTCCTATACCCGGCTTGGCCAGTCGGAAGACCCGCCGTTCACCTTCAAGGTCATGATGATACGCACCGGCTGGCCCGGCGCCAGCGCGCTGGAGGTGGACCGCCAGATTACCGACAAGCTGGAAAAGAAGCTGCAGGAAGTGCCGCACGTAGTCACGCTGAAAAGCTATTCCGCTGCTGGCGAATCGCTGATTTTCATCTGGGCCAGGGATTCCGCGCCGCCCAGCGCCGTGCCGGAAACCTGGTACCAGGTGCGTAAGCGTATCGGTGATATTCGCAACACCCTGCCGGACGGTGTTGAAGGCCCCACCTTCGACGACGAGTTCGGTGATGTCTACGGCAATCTCTACGCACTCAGCGGGGAAGGCTACGACTATGCCGAGCTAAAGCGCCAAGCCGATATTGTGCGTGCCGAACTGCTGCGGGTGCCGGACGTGGCCAAGGTGGATTTTTTCGGCGAGCAGAAGCAGCGCATTTACATCGAGCTGTCCAACGCCAAGCTGGCAACGCTGGGCATAGACGTGCCCACTCTGCTGACCACCCTGCGCGCGCAGAACCTGATGGCTGCCGGCGGCAATTTTGATTCGCCCTCCGAACACATCCGTATCGCCGTCAGCGGGCGCTTCGACCGCCTGGAACAGTTGCGCGATTTGCGCCTGCGCGCCAACGGCCGCGAATTCCACCTGAGTGATGTGGCGCAGGTCAGCCGCGGCTACGAAGACCCGCCCAAGCAACGCGTCCGCTACCTGGGGAAGGAGTCGCTGCTGATCGGTGTTTCCATGACCGAAGGCGGCGACATCATCCAGCTCGGCCGCAACCTGGACGCGGCGGTCGCCGGCGTTGTCGCGCAGCTGCCGGTGGGGCTGGAACTGCATCAGGTGTCGTCGCAGCCAAAGATGGTGCAGCATTCGGTCAACGATTTCGTGCGGTCGCTGGCGGAAGCGGTGGTGATCGTGCTGGCGGTGAGTTTGCTTTCATTGGGCTTGCGCACCGGCATCGTGGTAGCGATCACCATTCCGGTGGTGCTGGCCATCACCTTCTGGCTGATGCGGCTGTTTGACGTTGGCTTGCACAAGATTTCCTTGGGCGCGCTGATCCTGGCGCTGGGTTTGCTGGTGGACGACGCCATCATCGCAGTGGAAATGATGGCGTCAAAAATGGAACAGGGTTGGGAACGTAGCCGCGCTGCGGCTTTTGCCTATACCTCCACCGCCATGCCCATGCTCACCGGCACGCTAGTGACGGCAGCAGGCTTTCTGCCGATTGCCACTGCTGCATCTACCACTGGCGAATACACACGCTCGATTTTCCAGGTAGTGGTGATGGCACTACTGGTGTCCTGGGTGGCAGCGGTGGTGTTCGTGCCTTATCTGGGCTACCGCCTGCTGCCGGACTATGGCAAGAAAAACAAAAGAGAAAACCTCGCTACAGATACCCTCTCCCTGCGGGAGAGGGGTAGGGGTGAGGGCCAAAGCCTATCGGTAGAGGTTGCACAACAGCTTGAAGGAGCGCTGAACCCTCATCCCCAGCCCCTCTCCCAAGGGGAGAAGGGGGCAGAACCCCCCCACGATATTTACGCTACACCGTTCTACCGCCGCTTCCGTGCCGTAGTGGGCGCTTGCGTGCGGCACCGCTGGGCGGTGATCTTGCTCACGCTGGGGCTGTTTGCCGGCGCCATCTTTAGCTTCAAGTATGTGCAGCAGCAGTTTTTCCCGGATTCCACCCGGCCGGAATTGCTGGTGGACTTGCGCCTGGCGGATGGCTCTTCCTATGCCGCCACGGATGCCGAGGTCAAACGGCTGGAGGCTTGGCTGGCGCAGCAGCCAGGCATCGAAAATTACATCGCCTATGTCGGCGGCGGCAGCCCGCGTTTTTACCTGCCGCTGGACTTCCAGCTGTCGCAGCCCAACTTCGCCGAGCTGGTGATCCTGGCGCAAGGGCTGGGCGAGCGCGAACAGTTGCGCGCCAAGCTGATCACCTTGTTCGAAAATGATTTCCCCAGCCTACGCGCCAGCGTGCTGCGCCTGGAGAACGGGCCGCCCGTCGGTTTCCCGGTGCAGTTCCGCGTTTCCGGCCCGGATTTCGCCACCCTGCGCGGCTTGGCGCACGAGGTGGCGGCGGTGATGCGTGCCAACCCGTATCTGTCCAATGTGCAGCTCGATTGGGATGAACCGAGCAAGGTGGTGCGGGTGGAAGTGGACCAGTCCAAGGCGCGGCTGTTAGGCGTGAGTTCCGCCGACTTGTCCAACCTGCTCAACGGTGCCTTCCAGGGGCTGTACATCACCGAATTCCGCGAGGGCATCGAGCGCATCGACCTGGTGGTACGCGGTGCCGAAGCCGAGCGCAAGCAGCTGTCGCGCCTGCAGGATTTGATGATCCCGACCGCCGCGGGGAAAAGCGTGCCGTTATCGCAGATTGCCCACCTCGATTACGGCTTCGAGGAGGGCGTGATCTGGCGCCGCAACCACCAGCCCACCATCACCGTGCGCGCCAACCTGTATGGCAAGCTGCAAGCGCCCATGGCGTCCGCCCAGGTGGAGGAGAAACTGGCGGAATTCAAACAAAAATTGCCGCCTGGCTATCATTTGGAAGTAGGCGGCGCGGTGGAAGAATCGGCCAAGGGCGGCGCTTCGGTAGCAGCCGGCATGCCGCTGTTCCTGCTGGTGGTGCTGACCGTATTGATGATCCAGTTGCAGAGCTTTTCGCGCGTGGCATTGGTGCTGCTCACAGCACCCTTGGGCATGATAGGCGTGACCGCCTTTTTGCTGCTGTTCGATAAGCCGTTTGGCTTTGTCGCCATGCTCGGCACCATTGCCCTGTCCGGCATGATTATGCGCAACTCGGTGATCCTGGTGGATCAGATCGAACAGGACAAACAGGCCGGCAAGCCGGACTGGGAGGCCATTGTGGATTCCACCGTACGGCGCTTCCGGCCGATCGTGCTGACGGCGGCCGCGGCCATCCTCGCCATGATCCCACTCACCCGCAGCGCCTTCTTCGGGCCGATGGCGGTAGCCATCATGGGTGGACTGACCGTGGCCACCTTGCTCACCCTGCTGTTTCTGCCGGCGCTTTACGCCGCCTGGTTTCGGGTCAGGATGCCGGCGAGAGTATAATGGCCCCATTTTTAACTGACGCAGAACCATCATGAATCTCGAACAAGCGCGCTTTAACATGATCGAACAGCAAATTCGTCCTTGGGATGTGCTGGATGCCACGGTACTGGGGCTGCTACAGCAGGTGCCACGCGAGGATTTCGTGCCGGCGCAATATGCCGGCCTTGCCTTCGCTGACCTGGAAATCCCCATCGGCCATGGCCAGAGCATGTTATCGCCCAAGCTGGAAGCGCGCATTGTGCAGGCGCTGGAGCTTAAGAAAACCGACCGCGTGCTGGAAATCGGCACCGGCTGCGGCTACCTAACGGCACTGCTGGCTACGCTGGCCGGGCAAGTGGTCAGCGTGGATTGCGTGGCGAAGTTTACCGAAGCTGCCCGCCAGAAACTGCAGCAGCACGGCATCGCCAACGTTACCTTGGCTAGCGGCGATGCGATGCTGGGTTGGGAGGCGGAAGGAGTCTATGACGCAATCGTTCTCACCGGCTCGGTGCCGCTGCCGCCGTCCGCGTTGCAACAAAAACTGACCCCCGGCGGCCGCCTGTTCGCGGTGATCGGCGCAGCGCCAGCCATGGCCGCCACGCTGATCCGGCGGATTGATGAGCACGCCTTCCACAGCGAGGTGCTGTTTGAGACCTGCGTGCCGCAATTGAGTAACGCGCCGCAACCGGAGCGTTTTAACTTCTAGTTGCAAGGCTAAGTCAGATTGACCAACCGGTCAGTCAGTAGTATCTTGCGGACGCTGGCCTGATGAATTTTAGCTTTTGCTTACAAAGTATATTAGAATATGCTAATGAATAAAATCCTGTTCGTCTTGGCCCTTGCCACCCTGCCCATGCTTGCGCAGGCTGATAGCGGCGTGCAAAACCTACTGGTTATCTATCGCCAGGCGCAAGCCAGCGACCCGGTGCTGGCCGCGGCGCAAAATTCCAATGTCGCCGCCCAGGAAAAGCAGGTGCAAGGCAAGGCGCTGTTATTGCCCGCAGTGACGGCGGACGCTGCCGCCAAGCACTCGAATACCGACATTCATTACCGCCAGGGTGCCGAACAATTCGGCGTCAGAAGCGCGGGTGACCACAGCTTCGAAACCTACCAGTACGGCGTTAACGTAACGCAGCCACTGTTCCGCAAGCAGAACACCATCCAGTACGAGCAATCGAAAACCCAGGTGACGCAAGCCGACATCCAACTCAGCCTGGCGCGCCAGGATCTGATCGTCAACGTCACCCAAGCCTATTTCGACGTGGTCCTGGCGCAGGACAAAATCAATCTGCTTGTTGCCCAGAAAGCCGCCATCAGCCAGCAGCTGGAACAGGCCAAGGCCAACTTCGAGGTTGGCACCGCCACCATCACCGACGTCAACGAAGCGCAAGCGCGCTACGACCTGACCGTGGCACAGGAAATCGCAGCGCAGAACGATCTGGAGACGAAGAAGCGCTTTATCGAATTCCGTACCGGCCAGCAGCCGTCACGGCTGGCCACGGCCAAGGAAGACCTGCGGGTGGCGATTCCTGAGCCGCGTGACATGGAACAGTGGGTGGCGCTGGCCCTGCAGAACAACCTGCCGCTGAAAATCCAGCAACAGGCGCTGCAGATCGCCATCCAGCAGATTGAATATGCCCACGCCGGCAATTACCCGACATTGGATGCGGTAGGCCGCTATAGCGACAGCAACGCCACCAGCAGCGTCAATGGTGTCGGCAATGACCTCAAGGATATGACGGTCGGGCTGCAGTTCCAGATTCCGCTGTACCAGGGCGGCGCCATCAACTCGCGCGAACGCGAAGCCGTGGCCAACAAGGAAAAGGCGCTGGATGACGTCGAGGCGGCACGGCGCGAAGCCGAACTGCGCACGCGCCAGTCCTACCTCAATGTTGCCAGCACGGTGGCACAGGTCAGTGCCTACGAACAGGCACTGACTTCCAGCAAGAGCCAGCTTGATTCGACCAACCTGGGCTATGAAGTCGGTGTGCGCACCAGCGTGGACGTGCTCAACGCCCAACAGCAGTATTACCAGGCCAAGTACAACCTGCTGGAAGTACGCTACGCCTGGCTGGTCAGCATCATCAAGCTCAAGTCTTACGCCGGCGTGCTCACCGAAGATGACCTGGCCGAGACCAACCGCTATCTCGAAGGCTCATGAACCCGACTGCCATATCGGAACACGGCACCAGCCAGCTGGTGCTGATCGACGTGCAGGAAAAACTGTGCGGCGTGATGGAGCCGGCCGCGCTGGCGGAAACCGTCAAGCATTGCGGCATTCTGCTGCAAGCGGCCAGCCTACTGGAAATCCCGGTCATCTGTACCGAGCAGTATCCCAAGGGGCTGGGCCATACCCTGCCGGAATTGGCTGCCAGACTAGTCCAGCCCGCCATCGAAAAAACCTGTTTCTCCTGCCATGATTCCGCCCCATTCCGCGCCCGCCTGCACGGCGATCGCAACCAGGTCATTCTGGCCGGCATGGAGGCCCACATTTGCGTGCTGCAAACCGCATTGCAACTCAGCCATGCCGGCAAGCAAGTGTTCGTGGTGGAAGACGCGGTGATGTCGCGCAAGCCGGAACACAAGGCCAACGCGCTGGCGCGGCTGCGCCAGGCCGGCGTCATCGTGACCAATGCCGAGTCAGTGGTATTCGAGTGGCTGCGCGTGGCGGAAGGCGACGCCTTCAAGCAGATCAGCCGGCTGGTGCGATAACGTTTTTCGTAGCGCAGGCGCCCTCGCCTGCATAGCCCTCACCCAGCGGGCGAGGGGCTTAATATGTGGCAGGCGAGGGCGCCTGCGCTACAACTTCCTCAACCAAGCGCAGGGCGCGTGTCGCAGCGCCGCAATTGGCGGTGCTGAAAGCAAGTCCGGCAGCTCCCATGGCCTGTCGTTGCGGTGCATCCGCCAGCAACCGCCGCAGTGCTGCTGCCAACCCTTCCACATCTTCCACCCGCAGCGCCGCGCCGCAAAGCACTGCCTGCTCGGCCGCCTGCTGGAAATTGAAGGTATGCGGCCCGATTAGTACCGGCTTGCCCATGGCGCAGGCTTCGATCAGGTTCTGCCCGCCCAGGGGCAACAGGCTGCCGCCGATGAAGGCGAGGTCGCAGGCGGCGTAGTAGGCGAACATCTCGCCCATGCTGTCGCCCAGCACCACCTGGCAATCCGCCCCCGCTACCAAATTTTCCGAGCGCCGCACATAGGCCATCCCGCGCTTTTCCAGCAGCGCCGCCACGGCGTCGAAGCGCTGCGGGTGGCGCGGCACGATCACCGTCAGCAGGCCGGGCACGGAGGCGGCCTGGATGGCATCCAGCACCAGAGCCTCTTCGCCGTCGCGCGTGCTGGCAGCGAGGAACACCGGCCGCCCGGCACCAAATAATTGGCGTAGCGCCGCACCTTGTTCCCAGGCCTTGGGCGGTGGCGTAACGTCGAACTTGAGGTTACCCATCACCGATACATTCGCCGCGCCGAGTTGGCGCAGGCGCGCAGCGTCGGCCTCGGTCTGCGCGGCGATGGCGGCCAGCCGGCCCAGGCCGGTGCTGGCGAGTTGGCCGAGTTTGGCGTAGCCGCGCGCGGATTTCTCCGACAGGCGCGCGTTCACCAGCAGCAGCGGGATGCCTTGTTCATGACAGGCTTCGATCAGGTTGAACCACAACTCGGTTTCCATCAGCAGGCCCAGGCGCGGCTGGAAATGACGGAGGAAGCGGCTCACGGCGCCCGGCAGGTCGTAAGGCAGGTAGCAGCGCAACACACTGTCGCCATAGAGCTGCTCGCTGGTGGCGCGGCCGGTGGGGGTGGTGTGCGTCAGCAGGATGGTGTGGCCAGGGTAGTGCTGGCGCAATAGGGCCACCAGCGGTGCGGCGGCGCGGGTTTCGCCCACCGAGACGCAATGCAGCCAGATGATCGGTGAAGCGTGAGGTGTGAGGGGGGAGGCGTAAAAACCGAAACGCTCCGGGATGTGCCGCAAATACTCCGGCTGGCGCACGGCGCGCCACAGAAGCTTGAGCAGCGCCAGCGGCACGAGCAGGTAAATCAGCAGAGTGTAGATCAGACGATTCATGACCCGAATTCTCTCACGAATTAGCCGGTGAGCGAGGACTTACGCCTGCGCTTTCAATGGCCGCTAAAGGCTGTCACCGCAGTGAAAAAAATTTGTCGCAGATGGCTTGACGAGCACAATAAATCGGGAGTAACTTTGCTACCCGGCACAAGATGTTGTGGTATTAGAATTTTTTCCATAAAAACAACAGGGAGGGGAAATCGGTCATGTTGACGGTGGTGAAAACGGCTCAGGTAGCCGACAAGGAGGTCCCAATGCAATCGGTGTCACTGGACATCTGGGACAAGAAGTACCGGCTGAAAACCAAGCAGGGCGAGGCTGTCGACCAGAACATGGACGATACCTATCGCCGCGTGGCGCGCGCGCTGGCCGATGCCGAAGAAACCGAGGACAAGAAGGCCGAGTGGCACGACAAATTCCTGTGGGCGCTGCGTCGTGGCGCCATCCCCGCCGGGCGCATCACCTCCAACGCCGGCGCGCTGGAACACAAGCCGGCGACCAGCACCATCAATTGCACTGTGTCCGGCATCGTCGAGGATTCCATGAACGGCATCCTGGAAAAAGTGCATGAAGCCGGCCTGACCCTCAAGGCCGGTTGCGGCATCGGTTACGAATTCTCCACGCTCCGGCCTAAGGGGGCGTTTGTCGCCGGCGCCGGCGCCTATACCTCCGGGCCGCTGTCGTTCATGGATATCTACGACAAGATGTGCTTCACCGTTTCCTCCGCCGGTGGCCGTCGTGGCGCGCAGATGGCCACGTTTGACATCTCCCACCCCGATGTCGCCGATTTCATCAAGGCCAAGCGCGAAGCCGGCCGCCTGCGCCAGTTCAATCTGTCGTGCCTGATCACCGCCGAGTTCATGGAAGCGGTCAAGCACGACACCGAGTGGAAGCTGGCCTTCCCCGTCACCGCCAAGGAAGCCGAAGCCGACGCCCTCAAGCTGGACGACAACACCCAAGTGGTATGGCGCGAATGGCCGGTGAAGAACAAGTACCTGACGCGCGAAGCCGACGGCAAGGTGGCCTGCCGAGTGTACAAGACCATCAAGGCGCGCCGCCTGTGGGATGTCATCATGACCTCCACCTACGATTTCGCCGAGCCGGGCTTCATCCTGATCGACAAGGTCAACGAGATGAACAACAACTGGTTCTGCGAGAACATCCGCGCCACCAACCCCTGCGGCGAGCAGCCGCTGCCGCCGTATGGCGCCTGCCTGCTGGGCTCGGTCAACCTGACCAGCTTCGTCAAGCAGCCGTTCACCGACAGCGCCTACTTCGACTGGGACGAATACCGCGAAGTGGTCGCCATCTTCACCCGCATGCTGGACAACGTGGTCGAAGTCAACGGACTGCCGCTGCCGCAGCAACAGGCGGAAATCATGCGCAAGCGCCGCCACGGCATGGGTTACCTGGGCTTGGGTTCCACCCTCACCATGCTCAAGATGAAATACGGCTCGCCGGAATCGCTGCAGTTCACCGAGGACGTCACCCGCAGCATGGCCGAGGAAGGCTGGAAGATCGGCGTGGAACTGGCCGAGGAAAAAGGCCCGGCGCCGATCATGGACGAGGAGTTCGAGATCACCGCCGACATCCTGGCCAAGCGCCCGGAAATGCTGAAAAACGGCATCAAGCTGGGCGACAAGGTAAAAGGCAAGGTGCTGATGGGGCTTTACAGCAAGTACATGCAGCAGTTCCCGGAATCGCTGCGCAAAGAGATTGCCGACAAGGGTGTGCGCTTCACCCACCACAGCTCCATCGCGCCCACCGGCACTATCTCCTTGAGCCTGGGCAACAACGCCAGCAACGGCATCGAGCCCTCCTTTGCCCACCACTACTTCCGCAACGTGATCCGCGAAGGCAAGAAGTCCAAGGAAAAGGTCGACGTCTATTCCTACGAGCTGCTGGCCTACCGTGAACTGGTCAACCCCAAGGCCATGCCGTTCTCCGAACAGGAAGACGAAAAGCTGCCGGAATACTTTGTGGATTCCTCCAGCATCCCGGCCAAGGCGCACGTGGATATCCAGGCCGCGGCACAGAAGTGGATCGACAGCTCCATTTCCAAGACCATCAACGTGCCCACCGACTATCCTTACGAGGACTTCAAGGACATCTACTTCTACGCCTACGAAAAAGGCCTGAAGGGCTGCACCACCTTCCGCTTCAACCCGGAAGCGTTCCAGGGCGTGCTGGTGACCGAGAAGGATCTGGAAAACACCACCTATAAATTCACGCTCGAAGACGGCAGCGTCATCGAAGCCAAGGGCAACGAGGAAATCGAGTACGACGGCGAAATCCACAGCGCCGCCAACCTGTACGATGCCCTCAAAGAAGGCTATTACGGAAAATTCTAGTGAGGCGCTAGGAGTTAGGCGTTAGGCATCGAGGAGTTTTCCTCACGCCTCTTACCTCACCCCTCACGCTCCGAAGGAGGAGAACAACATGACCATCAAAATCGAAAAGAAAATCACCGGCTACAACGTAGTCACCGAAGACGACAAGGCAGCGGAAAAAGCCAAGGCCGAGCAAGCGGCGCAGGTGGCCGCATCGCATAAGGCGGAAATCGTGCAGATGGGTGAGCCGCTCAGCCGCCCGGACAAGCTGGTCGGCAACACCTACAAGATCAAGACCCCGGTTACCGAGCACGCGCTCTACATCACCATCAACGACGTGGTGATGCATGAAGGCACGCCGCAGGAACACCGCCGCCCGTTTGAAATCTTCATCAACTCCAAGAACATGGAACACTTCCAGTGGATCGTGGCGCTCACCCGCGTCATGTCCGCCGTGTTCCGCAAGGGCGGCGACATTACGTTCTTAGTTGAAGAACTGCACAGCGTGTTCGACCCCAACGGCGGCTACTTCAAGAAGGGCGGCAAATACATCCCCAGCCTGGTGGCGGAAATCGGCGAAGTGGTGGAACAGCACCTGCAGGAAATCGGCATGCTGAAAAAGTCCGGCCCCGACGAGCACCAGAAAAAGCTGATCGAGGAAAAGAAAGCCCAATACCTGGAGCAGCAAGCCAAGGCCTCCGGCAACGAAACCAATGCCGAAGGCTTTCCCCCCGGCGCCCAACTGTGCAACAAGTGCCACACCAAGGCCGCCATCATCATGGACGGGTGTTTGACTTGTTTGAATTGTGGCGAGAGTAAGTGCGGGTAAAGGGAAAGGCCAGCTTGCTGGCTTTTTTCTTGTTCTTGACACCATAAGCTGCAGGTTTTACAGCATAAGCTGCAGTTTTTCACACCATATGATGCAGCTAGACGAAAGCCCGCCTTAACGCGGGCTATTTTCAATAGAGGTCTCAATGTCTGTTCTCAGCTTGTAGCTTTTTTTACATCTTGTTGCGCTACCACGTCGTCTAATGCGGACGATGGGCTTAGGTAGCAGCAGGCCTGATTTGTGGCTGTAAACGACCTGATGGAACGGGGCCGCAAACAAAAAGTGCTGGGCAGTGTGGGCAGGAAAAAGAGGAGTTCTGTGTAGGGAAGCGACCATTTCGAATTGCCTCGAGATGATTGCCAATAGTCATGTGGCGATTCCCCATTTTAGTTTCGGTAAATTTAATGATTTCTGACTGCTGGTCAGCCAGATAGACCAGCTCCGCAGTGGCGGTCGGAAATGCTCGGGATGCGGCGGTCAAAAAGGCCGCTGCGCCAATACTGTCACCACTGTCAGAGCGGCTATGCCCGGTCATAATTCGACGTACTCGCACGCTACCATCAGCGGCCAAAAGAACGTCATCGGGAGTAACAATCAGCTCCTCCGTACCGAACCCCACCCTAAGTGCGATTGGCTTCTGAGGTATAAAGCCGCTACGCGAAACTGCAAAATATTGAATCATCGCTATCGCGAATTCTCGGTAATTTTCAAAATAGCCGTGGTCGCTCAGACCTTGGCTTCGCAGCACCACCTCTACCTCAGCTACAAGCTCATCACCGCTCGATGTTACTTCTTCAGCAACCATGCGCTTTATTAAGGTACGCACTCCATCGTGCATCTGAAGAAATGGGGTCGCAGTCCTTCTGCCACCTGTCTGCAACACATGCGTATAAAGAAACCGACGAGGGCACCGTTCAAATAGCTCAATCTGATGGTGTTGCCCGAACATCTGCATTGCGTGATCGAACTGCCGGCGGGGGATGACGATTTCGCTACGCGCTGGCGGCTGATCAAAATGGGGTTTTCCAAGGGCTTGCCGCGTACCGAACATCTTTCTGCGGTGCGCGTCCGGCGTGGCGAGCGTGGTATCTGGCAACGCCGCTATTGGGAACACCTGATCCGTGACGAGGCGGACTTTCGGGCGCACATGGATTATGTGCATATCAATCCGCTCAAGCATGGCTTGGTCACACAGGTGAAGGATTGGCCGTATTCAACCTTTCACGAACGGGTGGCCCAAGGCATTTATCCGCCGGATTGGGCGGGTGGCGCGGAAGCCGGTGTGGAGTATCGGGAATGACCCATACGGCGCAATGCGCTGCGCTTATTGGCGCCCTACCGCTGCTGCTACATCGGAACATCTGGGATAATGCCCGCCAGAAAACCCGGAAGTAAAATACACCCATGAACACCAACAATGCCAACCCGGCGGATGAAGTGATGTGCCTTTGCAGCGGCACCACGCGCGGCGAGATTCAACATCTGTGCGGGCAAGGGCTGGATTTGATCGGCATTTCCCGAAGGACGGGAGCGCTCTCGGGCTGTGGCGGCTGCGAGTGGGATATGATTCAGCTGCTGAAAGCGTGCCGGGAGCAGCAGCGCCCCGGCGCGTAACCGCGTGCGCCGACCCTTCGGCGATATAAGCCGCGGGAACCCCTCCATTTGCGGGTACTATCTGCCTTTTCCCCCTTCAGGACACTCACGCCCCTCATGCAAACAGAAGTGAAAGAGCAACCCAAGTACGCCGTTGTGGCGGCGGTGCAACTGCCGAATGTGAGCGATATCGAGTTTGAGGCGTCGCTGAACGAGCTGCGCGAACTGGCGAAAACGCTGGGCTACCAGGTAGTGCACACCTTCGCGCAGAAGCGCGCCGGGTTCGACATGACGGCCTATCTGGGTGAAGGCAAGCGGCAGGAGATCCGCCGCTTTGTGAGCAACGAGCACGAGCCGGCGGAGTTCGAGGCCATCGACGCGCTGCCGGACACCCCCGACATCGAGGCCATTCTGGTGGATCACGAGATCTCGCCGTCGCAGGCGCGCAATCTGGAAATCGAGGTCGGTTGCGAGGTGATGGACCGCACCATGGTGATCCTGGAAATCTTTCACCGCAACGCGCGTTCGCGCGCCGCCAAGGCGCAGGTGGAGATCGCGCGCCTCGGCTACATGGCGCCGCGCTTGCGCGAGGCGGCCAAGCTGGCGGGGCCGCAAGGGCGGCAGCGCAGCGGCGTGGGTGGCCGCGGTGCGGGCGAATCGTCCACCGAGCTGGATCGCCGCAAGATACGCGACCGTATCGCCGAGCTGCAACTGGAGATCGTGGCGATGGATGCTGAGCGCAAGACGCAGCGCGCGCGACGGCAAGAACGGCAAGGGCTGGCGGGTGTGGCGCTGGTCGGCTACACCAATGCCGGCAAATCCACCCTGATGCGGGCGCTCACCGGCAGCGAGGTGCTGGTCGCCAACAAGCTGTTCGCCACGCTGGATACCACAGTGCGTACCCTGTACCCGGAAAGTGTGCCGCGCGTGCTGGTCAGCGACACGGTGGGGTTTATCAAGAACCTGCCGCACGGGCTGGTGGCGTCGTTCAAGTCCACGCTGGATGAGGCGCTGGATGCCTCGCTACTGCTGCATGTGATCGATGCCAGCGACCCCGGCTTCGAGCGCCAGCTGGAGGTGACCGACAGCGTGCTGGAAGAAATCGGCGCGCATGTGGTGCCGCGCATCCGCATCTTCAACAAGATCGACCACGTCGGCGATGCCGCGGCGCAGGCAGAATGCGAAGCAGCGTTGCGGGCCAAGTACCCGGATTGCGTGGTGATGAGCGCCCGCCGCCCTGACGACGTGGCCAGTTTGCGGCTGAAAATCATCGCGTTTTTCCAGCAGGGTTTGGTGGAGGACGAGATTTTCCTGCCGTGGACGGCACAGCAACTGCGTGGGGAAATCTATGCGAGCTGCCAGGTGCTGGAGGAGCGCTCAGAGAGCGAGGGGGCGTTCTTCCGCGTGCGCGGCGAGGCCGAAACCGTGAAAAAACTGTGCGAGCAGTTCGGCCGGGAGCAGGGCCGGCCTTAGCGGGTATGGCGGCAGACGCTTTTGTCCGCCCAGGCTCTACTCGTGGTAAACATCCCACAAGGCACTCTCGGTCGGATGCCAGCTGGGGTTGAGCAGCTTCATACGCCGTTCCCACTCCAGGTCGCCATTGCAATGGTCGTCAAGGTGGCGGCCATCGGGGGCGGTGACGGAGCAACGTGTTTTTGCTCGGGCATGTGCCGGTTGCTGTGGTTGCCGATCCAAATTTGCTTCGATTGCACTCAATTGGTTTTCCTCGTGATATTGAACGCATGGCCAATCTGGTAAATTGACCATGCCACAACACGCACGATACGCCACCAACCTTACACGAACCTGTCTCCAAGCCGCTGTGCCTGCATCAAGACTATTGTCCGCCTTGCTTTACACCTGAAGCGCCACTTAAACACCTGCAATGAAAAGTAGCGATAATGGTCAGCATATCTGGCTGATATGGATGGAGCCCCCGTGATGGACAACGACCAAACCTTGCCCGTGGATCGGCCGCGGACGCTGATGCTGCCACCGGCGCCGTATGCGGCGGCGCTGGTCGGTGGTTGGTGGCTAGACCGGCATGTGCTGCCGCTAGGCTTGAGCCTCGGCGAGTTCACCCGCCCGCTGGCTTGGCTGCTGGTCGCCGCTGGGCTGGGTTTAATGGGCTGGACTTTCCTGGAATTTCGCCGCCATCGCACCACGGTCAACCCTTATGCCGCGGCTACCCGTTTGTGCGTTGGCGGGCCGTTCCGCTTCAGCCGCAACCCGATCTACCTGGGCGATTGGCTGATCCTGGTTGGGCTCAGCCTGTGGCTGGCGACTTGGTGGCCTATCCTGTTTGCGCCGGCAGTGTGGCTGATGCTGCGCTATTGGGTGATTCGCCACGAGGAAGATCACCTCGAAGCCAAGTTCGGCCAGGAGTTCCGTGACTACAAAGCCAGCGTACGGCGATGGATATAAATCTCGCCTACGTTTGCGTGCGCGGAGAAATTTGGTTGGCTAGTCATCTTTGCGCAGTAGCCGCATGCCGACCAGCACGTAGCGCGTCTGTGGCGTGTTCCAGTTGCGGTAGGAGCAGCGCGCATAGAGCGCCCAGGTGTGCCACGAGCCGCCGCGCCGCACCTTGACGTTGCCGTCTGCCGGGCCGGCGGGGTCGTCCGCCAGCGAGTGCGCGTAGTAGTCCTCGCCATACCAGTCTGCGGTCCATTCCCAGGCGTTGCCGTGCATGTCGTACAGCCCCCAGGCGTTGGGTTTGAAGCTGCCGACTGGGGCGGTGAAGGCATAGCCATCCTGTCCGGCCAGTGAGTAGTCGCTCCAGTTTGGCCAGTATGGACGTGTGTCGGCGGCGAAAGTGTTGCCGATCTGGGTCAATTGTTGCGGGTCGTCGCCATTGGCGTAGCGCGTGCGGGTGCCGGCGCGGCAGGCGTATTCCCACTCGGCTTCCCGCGGCAGCCGGTAGCGGTGGCCTTCCTTGCGGCTCAGCCAGTCGGCCAAGGCGTTGGCGTCGTTCCAGGTGACGTTGACTACCGGGTGGTCGTCGCCTTGCGCAAAGCCGGGGTTGTGCCAGGAATAGCGCGGATCACGCCCTTCAAAGGCATCGCCGCGCACCGTGGTCTTGGGGTCATAGTTGGGGTTGTAGCCATAGCCGCCGGTGCCGTCGGCTATGGATTCCGGCTGGTAGCCGGATTCGGCGAGAAAACGCTGGAACTGGCCGACCGTGACCTCGTGCTGCCCCAGGTAGAACGGCCGGGTGATGCGGACTGCATGTACCGGGGCTTCATCCGCCAAGTCAACGAAGCGCTTGTTTTCGTAGTGCGGGTAATCGGACGCCAGGGATTGCGGGGTTTCATCGCTCCCCATCAGGAAGCTGCCGGCAGGCACACGCACGAATTTCATGCCCAGACTGTTTTCGATGACGGCCGGCGCTTCAGGATTGGCGGTTTCCTCGCCGCCGCTGGCCAGGGCATTGCCGCAAAACACCAGCAGGATGGCCAGCGCGACGTGGCGCGGGAACAGAAGTTTGGCAGCGCGCAACGCAATGATCCGGCGCTGCAGCGGATTGTTGATAGTTTTCATGGTGCGCGCATTATTCCATGGTTTGCGCAATCGGGTGGGATGTGTCAAATTCCGCGTTCCACCCATTCGTTAGTTCAACTATTCGTCAGGAACTCTTATGAAGCTCAAATTTGCCGCCATTCTTTTCGCCTGCCTGCTCGCTGCTCCAGCCTGGGCGCAGCCGACCGTGCAGATCAACACCAACCTCGGCGCGATCGTGGTGGAACTCAATAGCGAGAAGGCGCCCAGGACGGTGGCCAATTTTCTGGAATACGTGAAGAGCGGCCAGTACTCCGGGACTATTTTTCATCGCGTGATTGGCGGTTTCATGATCCAGGGCGGTGGCCTGACCAAGGATATGGCGGAGAAGCCGACGCGCGCGCCGATCAAGAATGAGGCCGATAACGGCCTGAAGAACGAGATCGGCACCATCGCCATGGCGCGCACCAACGACCCGCATTCGGCCACGGCGCAGTTTTTCATCAATGTCGCCAATAACAGCTTTCTCGACCACACCTCGAAAGACGAGCGCGGCTGGGGCTATGCTGTGTTCGGCAAGGTGACCAAGGGCATGGACGTGGTGGACAAGATCGCCAAAATGCCGACCTTGCCGGGCGATGTGCCGGCGCAACCGATCGTGATTGAGTCTGTCATAGTGAAGTAGCTGCGTTACCAATGTCCGCGCTGGGCAAGACGCTCCCTGGCAACCTGAAACTTGGGGGCGCAGGTCATTTACTAAGCTAGCTGCTGAATTCCATCCCATTCACTGTTTTTGGGAAAGGAGATCAAAATGGATCGAGTCTCTGGCGCCATCATGGGCGCTCTCATTGGTGATGCGTTGGGCCTGGGCTGCCACTGGTACTACGATCTTGATGCCATGCGCCGCGATTACGGCCCGTGGGTCACTGACTACACCACGCCGCAAGCCAACCGCTATCACGGCGGCATGCAAGCCGGGCATCTGTCCCAGAGCGGCCTGATTCTGGTCATGTTGCTGCAGTCGGTCACGGAGCGCGGCGAGTACCAGGAAGAGGATTTTACCCGTCGCCTGGATGAGGAGTTGTTCCCCTTGCTCGACGGGACGCCGGCTTATGGCCCCGGTGGATATACCAGTCAGTCGATCCGCGAAGCGTATCGGAGGCGGGTAGAGCAGAAAAAAACATGGCGCGAAACCGGCGGCCATGCTGACACGACGGAAGCCGCCGAACGCGCCATTGTCCTGGCCGTCTGCTATGCCCAACACCCGCAGAAAGTGGCCGAGTCGGTTTCCGCCAATTGCCTGCTCACGCAAGGAGATGAAGCCATTGTCGCGATGACCACGGCTTACAACCTGGTGCTGTCGCGGCTGGTTCTGGGAGAAAAAATGACTCCGGCGATCTCGGACACGTTGATGAAACTCGTCCATCACGGAGAGATCCCGTTTCATGCCGTCACGGGAAACAATCTTTCTCCACCGCGTCCCGGCGACCCCGATCCGCCACGGGCCGGACGCTTTTCTTCCCCCGATGCGTTGTTGACGCCGCATTACGCGGCCAGTGCGGCGCTGGATCCTGATATCCAGATCGAACCGGCCTGGAAAGTGTCGCTCGTCTACGGTATGCCGTGCGCCATCTACCATCAGTTGCCCGCCGCGTATTATCTGGCGACGCGTTTTGCCGACGATTTCGAGTCTGCTGTCCTGCATGCCATCAATGGCGGCGGGCAGAACATGTCACGCGCCATGTTGACCGGCGCGCTGGTGGGCGCGCAAGTGGGACTGGAGGGCATTCCGCAACGCTTTATTGATGGCTTGGAGAACGGCAAAGAGCTTTTGGCTTTGGCCCGGAAGCTTGCGTTGCAAGTTTAAGGAGAATCCCCCGATAACGATTTGCAATTTTATAAGTCATGACATTCCAATTCACTGGTTGCATCTATCTGAACTGCTGTAATTTGGCCGAGTTTGGATAAAGCTTGCATTCGTATTTCTCCTCTCATCTACCATTATATGAAGCATTGCCGTCTCGATTTACCAAGGCAAGCTGTCTCCCTCATGGAAGAAGCCGCCGCTCGGGCCACTAGCGTCCAGCGTCGCCAGGCGCACGCTGGTCTTGTAGCTATCGACGACTTCCATCGGCGCACCGGGGCCGCCGAGTTCGGTCTTGACCCAGCCCGGATGGGCGGAGTTGACCTTGATCGGGGTGTCGCGCAGTTCGTGCGCCAGGTGGATGGTGTAGGTGTTTAGAGCAGTCTTGGATGCGTTGTAGGCAAACGCCTTGGCCGGGTCTATGGGGGAGTTGGGCATGCTGTGCAAGGTCTGCGATGCCAGTATGCTGGACAAGTTAACGATGCGGCCGGCCGGCGCCCGCTTGATCAGTGGCAACAGCTTCTGGGTGAGCGCAATCACGGAAAACAGGTTGGTCTGAAAGGTTTTTTGCAACACCTCGGCGCTGACCGAACTGCTGTCGTTGCTGCCAAACAGGGGCTCGATGCCTACCCCGGCGTTATTGACCAGGATGTCCAGTTTGCCGAAATGCTTGTCCAGATAGTCAAAGGCCGTGTCGGCCGATTCAGGTTGGTTGGCGTCGTAGGCAATCGCTTCGCTGTTGATGTCCAGCGCTTGTAGCTGCCTGGCTGCGGCCTGGCCCTTGGCCAGATCGCGGGCGCCCAGGATCACGGTAATTCCCAATTCCCCCAAGCGCTTGGCGGTTTCAAAGCCGATGCCGCGATTGGCGCCTGTAATAAATGCCACTTTTTCTTCATGCTTGGTCATGGTTTTCATCCTTTATTTGTCATGTGTGAATAAATATGTAACGAACGGTAAATAAATATTAGACGCAACAAAAAAGGTTGTCAAATGTTTTTTTACCTTACGGTATAATAATTAGTCGTCCCTGAAATACCTCTATAACCCGCATAAATATTGGTTTATAGGGGTTTTCAAGCGGCGGTGAATTTGCCAGAATTGGGGCTGTTATCCCTTGATTTCTGGTGAATTCGATGAAGCCGAA